>Ga0070658_10001614_pt1 | contig 19070 bp, 25 predicted proteins | sample KBSC13metaG_FD_64664 | JGI IMG/M metagenome (GOLD analysis project Ga0070658, IMG submission 64664) | Corn rhizosphere microbial communities from Kellogg Biological Station, Michigan, USA - KBS C1-3 metaG | ecosystem: Host-associated > Plants > Roots > Rhizosphere > Soil ...
CCATTATCAGTGACATCGACATTGGCTTTATAGGTTAGCTGCTTGGCCTGTAGTGTATTCTCCAGTGCCGACTTCAGCACGTTTTCTGGTTTATTAGGGACGATGATTTCGGCATAAGCTGCCCCTGCCAGTGCCGCCAACACGGCTACGACAACGGCACCTATCAGAACCGGTTTTTTCCAGCCACGCTTCGACGCGCCATTTGAACCCGTGGAAGCGGTCTGATCTGCAACTGGCTCGACAGGAGTGACCGGCTCAGCCGGAGGTGGCGGCGCTGGAGCGGCACCGGTTGAGGACGTTGCCATCATGTCGTCTACCTGGTTTGTGAGTTCCGGCTCGGTCGGTTGGACTACCGGCGAAGTGGGGGTGGGTTGAATCGTTTCCGGGTTTGGGTTTTCGGTTGGCTGCTGGTTGGGGTCCATAATTTGCCATTTCTAGCCGCCATTGCGGCTTCTTAAATATAGCTTATGGTTTTGATTATAGCTGACCGCCGAAAATAAAAATACCTCCCTGCTCAGGAGGCATTTTGGTGGGCGAGGAGGGACTCGAACCCTCAAGGCCGTAAAGCCAGCGGATTTTAAGTCCACCGTGTATACCATTCCACCACTCGCCCGGGGAACTTCGGCAATTATACAATGTTTGCTTTTAGAGGGCTACTTCGCCGGACCAGAATTTCTGCAGCAGAATCTGCATGTTCGGTGACAGCGATAAGCTCATCAGGTCGTCCAGATCGAAGTAATCGAGATCATCGAAGGTATCTGTTTCTTGCACTTCTGGTTCGCCGCGGACGATTTCGGCATGAAACCAAGTGTAGTGGTATTCCTGATCATCCTGCTCGAAAGCCGCATCACCAAGGGCCTGAACCAGGCGGACTTCGACGCCGAGTTCCTCCCTGACCTCACGGACGGCGGCGGCTTCGGCCGTTTCATCTTCTTCGAGCTTGCCGCCCGGCAGTTCCCACTGGCCAATATCACGCGAATAGCGATGCAACAGCAGAAGCCGCTCATCGGCGTCGACGATCACACAACCAGCTAACTGAATCGGTTTCATACAAATTCGTAATGGAGGCACCTACCGGGTTCGAACCGGTGTACGCGGTTTTGCAGACCGCTGCGTAACCACTCCGCCAAGGCGCCGTCCAGACGATTATACCGTAACGGGCGCCGATTCACGAACAGATTGGCGCGTCTCCCAAAGCAACATATTAAGTGCTTGCTGTTCGGACCGCAGCTGCTGCTGTTCCGGCTCCAAGCCGGCAAATTGCCTGAGCGTTTGGGTCCAGCCAGCTGATAACTCCTTATCAACGCCGAATTCCTCACTCATGCTAGCCAGCTGCAAGGTGTATTCGCTCGTGATATAGCTCATCGGCACAATGCCTTCGCGGCCCTCGCGGGTGCGAATGCCGTCCGAAACTTCATTGACGCTCTTAAGTTTTTTGACCACCAGATCGAAATCTTTGGCCAGTTTGTGGCTGTCGTGAGGATACTCCAACAACCCCAGCACAAACTTTTCCATGGCTTCCTCGCGCGTTATATCCTGCTCGCGTTCTTTGCGGCGCCGCAGGCTGAGGCTATGACTATGCGCATCGGTGGCTTCGACGCCACGCTGCAATGCCTGCAGGCTTTGGCGACCGACAAAGCGACCCAAATCAGTCGTGACAGTGCGGGCCGCCTTCAATGACTCTTTGGTCGCTATAGCACCGATAGTCAGGCCGACCTCAGTCAAACCGATGAGTGTTTCCAGGCGTGGAACAACAGTGTTTTTTGGCATGGGCACCTCCTTATCTGTTTTGCAAAATCATCACTATACAGCCGTCGGTTGAGGTCCGTATGTAAAAATACTCATAGTCTTAATGCTTAGCGCTAGCTGGGAGGCATACTGCCAGTTTTTCAGGCTGAATCAGGTACTGTAGCGGCGTTTTGAAAATACCGACTTCGCCGTCCAGGCCGACCGAGGCTTGCAATCGCGACGAATGAATTGTGCAACTCCTTCCTGTGGTCTCAATGAAGTCTTTATGTTTGAGCGGCCGTCCAAAAAACAGCCTGAAGCCAATTCGCAGGAATGACCGGACCGTATTGGCACGCATCATATAAATACAGAGTTCACCGGCAGTTAGAATTGTACGGTTACTGATGCCGGTTTGCTCGAGATGGTAATCGTTATTCCCCACGAACACCAAGGGCGTCCGCAAGTCATAGGTATAGTCATCGACAATGATTGTTAGGTGCCGGCTTGCCAGGTTGCGCATGACCTGAAACCAGGCAATTACTGCGGCGGGCCACTTGCCTATCCTGTCACTGAGCTTTTCCCGCCCGCGGACCAAAGCCGGGTAGACTCCCAGGCTCGAGTTATTCACAAATACTCGGCCGTTCAGTGTAGCACAGTCGATGGGCTGGGGTTTTGCGTTTGCCGCGACGCGTGCGGCTTCAGCCAACTCAAGTGGTAAGCCGCAATCTTTGGCAAAATGATTGAGCGTCCCGACCGGCAGGACTGCCATTGGTCTGTCGTGGTCAAAAGCCCATTGGGCTACAGCATTGACCGTCCCGTCACCACCGGCCGCCACGATCACCTCGGTCTGATCAGGGACCGTAAGATTATCACTGATTTCGATAAAACTCAGTTCGACATCCAATCCGGCAAAAGCCTCCCTGATCGTCCCCTCAGAACTTGCACTACCCGCCGACGGATTATGGACGATGCATAGCTGCCTCATGGTTTGACGTAGATGATTATCAGCGCCAGCGTCAGGCCGCCAAGTACCCATCCGGCCGTGACGTCAGACGGAAAATGTGCCCCCAAATAAATCCTTGAGATGCCAATCGTAAATATCAATACCGCTAGCAGCGCAGCGGCAATAACGTTCCCTGGTTGGGGCAGATATTTCCAGGCCAAATACGCCAGTAGCCCGTAAAACACGATGCCACCGTAGGCATGGCCGCTCGGGAAGCTGTAACTTTTGATCCGCATGCTGTGGGCAAAAATCGTATCAGGCCTGGCGCGATGAAAATAGTGCTTCAAGAAGGTGTTGACGCCGAACCCGACGAGGCCGGCGATCTCGGCATAGACGATACGCTTGTAGCCCTTCAACCAGGCGGTCGTAGCAACCGCGCCGGAAACGACTATCACACTTAGGGGTTCGCCAATGAAGGTCACAGTCAGCATGATCGGCCGCAGCCAGTCTGGGAGGCGCGTCACCCATCCGGCAACGATGCGGTCATAGGCAGACAAGAAGTTATGCATGGCCGGATTATAGCAAACTGTCGAATTGTTGCCCGTGCGATATATTACCCGCGGTGGGGACAGCCCATCCAGCAACAGGGACGGCGCATACCACGCTTGAGCATTTTATCCTGCATGACGTGCAGGTGTTTTTCGCGAGTTTCGGCTTTAGCGACGCTGGTGGTCCAGCATATCCATTCATTGCGAGCCAGAGGAGTAATGTCTTCCCACATGGCCTGCATTTTCGGATTAGCCAGGATGACTTTGCGCATGTCGGGCGGCAGCTTGTGTGCAGTTCCATCAGATAACTTTATTGATTTCGTAAGTAACGCCATAGCTTTATTCTACGCTGTTTTTGAGTCCTGCTGAAGCTCAGTATTACTTTTTACGATACATTATCCCTCGCGGTAATGCATAAAGCTATAGACGATCATAACCGCAGCAATGATGCCGGAACCAATCAACGTGTATCCGGTTCCCTTACCGCCTAGTTGCCAGACGGTGTCGGGCAATGGCCACCAGCGCGGCACGCCAGCCTGCATAATCCTGAATATGCCCAAACTAATCAACGCTAGGACACCGCACGTTGAGATCAAAATCCGCGGCAGACTGGCTACACTGTCCGCCGCCGCTTTCAGGGCCGCAGCTTTGACGGGTTCGAGCCGACGCTCAGCCCAATCGTAGCGCGTGGCCAGAAACGCCAGACCGGCAAACAATGCCAACAGTCCCGGACCGGGCAGCACCAAGGCCACGATGCCAACCACTACCAGCAGCCAGCCGATCGCTTCGATCAGCAGGCCTTGGAGTCGATTATTTTGGACTTTACCCATGAGCGATTAAACCCCTACTGTTCCGGTTTTGACGTCACCGGCACGCTGATAGATGGCGACAATGATGCCGCTTTCAGTAACAACTGATTCGGTGAGCGTAAAGGCTGCCGGGATGGCACCGCCATTAAACAGCTTCTTGCCCGAACCGAGCGTCAGCGGATAGATTTTCAGCGTCAGTTCATCGACCAAGTCGTGCGCCAGCAGTAATTGAATCAGCTCGCTGCTACCCCACACCTGCAGCTCTTGGCCATCAGTTTGTTTGAGCTTTTGGATATCATCGACGGTCTTCAGGAAGGTAGTATTTTCCCAGTCCGTGTGATCGACTGTGTTGGAGTAGACGTACTTCATGCCGGCGTTGATGCCAGGCCAGAAGTCGCCGTGCTGCGGCCAATAGTTCTCCCAAATCTGAAATGTTTTTCGGCCAAGCAGATAATCTCGCTGCTCGAGCTGCCGTGCCATTATCTTTTCGGAGGCTTCGTTATCAGCATAGGGGGCAACCCAACCACCATATTGGAAATCCTCGGCAGGATCTTCCTCAGGACCACCGGGAGCCTGCAACACTCCGTCAAGACTGATCATTGAAATAACACTAATCTTCCTCATGTGGTCTCCGATTACAGCTCTATTGTGCTGCTAGTGGGCGAACTTTGCAATCAGCAGCGGCGCAATGGCCTCTGCTTTGACATCGTGCCACTGCCCTTCAAGCTTCTCGAGCGTGGCATGCGGCAGAGCTTCGGACAGTCGTGTCGCCGTCTCACCCATAAATGCCGGACTGTCACCGCCATACATCACCAAAGCTGAAGCCTGTACATCAGATACATCCAGCGTTGAATACTCTTCCATCAGCGCGATCGTGTCATACGCCAGCGTCGGCGCCATCGCTGTCAGCCCCTTCCACATCGGCAGTTTTTTCATGGCATTGATCTGGTTGTCGGTCACGCCGACCGACTTTACGAACAGCGACACAGCTTCGCCGCGCTCCTCGGCAGCCAGTGCTGCTCGCAAGGTTTTGGCGTATTCGTCATGCTGTTTCAGACCTTCAGACTCACCATTGTACGGCAATTCATAGACCGCGATACCGGCGACTTTGTCACCCAGCTTTTGTGCCGCTTTTAGCACCAGCACCGAGCCCGATGAGTGCCCGTACAGATAAGCCTTGCCGCCGAGCTCATCGATTAACGCTTCAATATCTTCAACTTCCTTGTCTGTCGAATATGGCAGCACTTCGGTACTATCGCCACGACCCCGGCGATCGTAATTGACCACCATAAATGTTTCTTTCAGCGCCTCAGCATATTTCTTGCCCGAACCGCGCTTATTTAGCGCACCAAGCACCACAATCAGTACCGGGCCTTCACCTTTTTTGTCGTAGGCGATCACGGTTCCGTCACGAGATGTAACTTTGGGCATAGTGGCATTTCACTTTCATTATGTAAGTAATATGCTACTATACTATCATGAAACGAACTGACAGGAAATCGGATTGCGCGATCAACTATTCGCTCGAGCACATCGGCGATCAATGGTCATTACTCATCGTGCGCGACATGATTTACTTCGGCAAACGAACATATGGCGAATTCCTAGCCTCCGATGAACGCATCGGCACCAGCGTCCTCGCGCGCCGTTTAAGCGAGCTGGAACGCAGCGGTATTCTCACCAAAACACCTAGCCAAACCGATAAACGCAAAGATGAATACCATCTCACCCCCAAAGGCCTCGACCTCGTACCAATCCTGGTCGATCTCACCGAATGGGGTGCCGCCCATGACCCCGACACGGGGGCTGATCTGCACACTATCGTAAAGGCCAAAGCCAATCGCACTGGCTTCATCCGCAGACTACGCGCCGCTGCAGCCGTCTAAGAATTCTCTTTTGTTAATATTCATATTTAAGTATTGACTTAATTAAGTAGTTGCTTATACAATACTGCTATGGACGCATTCTCAGCTTTATCAGTCCCAACCCGGCGTTCTATCGTCGAGCTGCTCGCCACGAATGGTAAATTGTCAGCGACCCAGATCGGACGACGCTTTACTATTAGTGCCCCGGCTATTTCACAGCATCTGCGCGTGCTTATTGAAACCGGTCTACTGACCGTGGAAAAACAGGCGCAGCAGCGAATCTACGGCATTAACCCCGAAAAAATCGTTGAGGTTCAACGCTGGGCCGCTGACACCGTTGGCCTGTGGGAACAACGCTTTGAAAGCCTTGATAAAGTTTTAGAAACCAGTATTGATAAACGTAATAGTAAGCAGGAGTAACTATGCAAAACGATGAATCAAACGAGCTACATGTCACAAAAGTATTTGATGCCCCATGCGAGGCCGTATGGGAAGCCTGGACCACCCCGGAACTGATAGCCCAGTGGTTTGCTCCTGGTATCGTGATGGACGTTCGCGAACTGGATGTACGGCCCGGCGGTCATTTCCGATTTGCTGATCCCAACGACAAAGATTCAGGAGAGTACACCGGCGAATACGTCACGGTTACTCCGCTGCAAGAGCTTTCGTTCAAGGTCATGGATTATTCGGAGAACCCCGATGGCGACGGTGGCGGTTTCAAAGTCGTCTTTAAAGAATTGGGCGAGCAGACAGAAATCACTTTGACGTCTATCCCTGCTCCCGGCGTCAACGAACGATACAACGAAGCCCAAGAAGCATGGGCCGGCTGCTTTGAGCGGCTTGCAAACGTCATTGCAAAAAGCTAAATCTAGTTTTTCTTAAGCGCCTTTTTTGAGTTTTCGCCAGCCACCCCGACGATTAGAATCGACTATCGCCGCAATGAGGTCGGTAAAGGCATTTTCATCTAATGTGTCGCCTTCATAAAGCTGAATTGAGCGAGCAGTTTCGTTGCCGTGACCCTGATTGATAATGCCCGCCGGGTCGGGCGCAATCGGGTCATAGATAAATACGTTCACATGGTCTTTCGTGCCCAGCAAAGCGCAGACATTACCCTGGTATGTGAAGTACGGACGATCCTTGAATTTAATTTCTTCAATAATGTTCGGCTCGGCCCGATGAACCAGCTCTCGCACCCGCCCGCACACGGCTTGCTGCCAATCAGGAAGCGTGGCTATGTAGTCATCCACCAAAGCATTCTTACTCATGGCATTATAGTAACAAAATACGCCTACCTAAGTTATTTTTACATTACATGTGCTCTGGTGCAGAGTTACTGAATCTGCTTAAACTATTCGGTCGTTAGTCGACAAAAGGCTCTTGCCGGTTCGCAGCCTGCCAGCCGCCTCACCTAGTGACACCTTCGTATATAATGAGAAATACTTACGCTAGCTCGGAAATGATTTTCTCGATTCTACGATTTTTCGTTTCCTCGGCTTTGGCATCATTGACTTGACGAGCATATTCTTTGCGCCGCGAATAAGCCAAACTTTCAAATTTTTTGTATAGTTTATTCTTTTTTAACGCAGCTTCTAAATCGCGCGGCACAGCAACTTCCCTAACGCCCGCATCCAACTCAAGCGTTACTGTAATATGATCGCCAGCTTTCAGACCGGTAGCCTCGCGGTTCGCTTTAGGAAAAGAAATCATGTAGCGCCCACCCATAACGGCAACAGTGCTTTTATATTTATATCCATTAACATCAATGTTTACTGGCGGGCGTTTACCTGCTCCCAGTTCCGTAATGTTTTCTTCAGGGACTTGTATGCCCGTATTATTACCGGCGCCCAACAGATCTGTTTCAAATGTCGTTTTCACTTAAATATCATAGCAAAAATACGCCCGTAGGCGTATTTGACAAAGTCGTTAAATTGGTGCGGGTTAGGGGACTCTAACCCCTGGCCTCGTCCTTGGCAAGGACGCGCTCTAAACAACTGAGCTAAACCCGCATATTACTCGCGTAACAGAGGAAGATTATAACGAACAATAATGCATTAAACAAGTCCGAAATCAGGCGGATGCTGCCCTGCTGTTACCAAAAAGCGCGCGACCGAAGCCGCGCGCTCGCATAGGGTGAGCCGTTTTAGTGTTTGTTGCTGGCGAAGTAGCTGACGCAGTCACCCTGGTTTTTAAACGTTGCGCCATTGTTCATGGTTAGTGTGCTCCAGCCCCCGTCCTTACAGGTGTCTTTGTCGGCGACAACTGGCTTGCCGGGACCGGTTACCAGATTGCTCCAGTGGACGCTGTAGTTGGCGTTGTCCGGACCATAGTTGTAGCTGTTGAAGATCAAGCCGCTCAAGTTAGTCGAGCCAGTCGAAAAGGACGAGCCGGCCGGCTTGCCGTTAATCGTGAAGTCGAACTTCGTGGTGGTCGGGTTGAGCGCGAAACCTACCGTGTTCCAGCCATTGGTGTTGTACGGGATTTTCGGCAGGTTTACCCAGCCACCGGCATCATCGTTAAAGGTACGCCAACCGACGTAGCCATTGTCACCGCTGGTCGTAAACTCGACGATTGGGTAGGCCAAGATATTACCATCGCTGTCGTTACCGACACCCCACATGCCGGCACGGACTTTGGTGCCGTTCAGCCAGCTGCTCGGAATGTAGACATCGGCTTTGGCGGATGTTGCGCTGGTGAGTGCCTGCTGCAGGCCTTCGGTGTAATAGAACGGATCGACAGTGCTTCGCTTTGAGCTATCGATGTTCATTTCCAGTACGTTTGAGCGGCCGCCGAAGTTGGTGGAGCTATAACCACCTGATGGTGCGCTGCGATCGACAGTCATGCCATTGACCACATCCGGGGTGAATTGAGTTACCGAACCCTGCGTCGCGTTGGGTGCTGCAGCTTGCGCCACCCCTGAAAGGGCTATGGTAGCAATGCCACCACCGCTCACTGCAAGTGTTACGACTGCTGCCAGAGATGCAATCTTTGATTTAAGCTTTGTAATGTTCGCTGTCTGCATACGCGTACCTCCACGTTAGTACACTCAGCATACACCCATTGCAAGCACATAAAAACGCCCTGCCCTATTTTTTGGGCAAAAAGAACAATGCCAGACCAAGGAGCGCCAGCACAATCAGAATGTAGAACAGTAGCTTCGGTCGCTTCACCGCTACGCCGTGCAGCTTAAGTTCGCCAAACCACCAGAGATTCGGCTCGCTGACATTGGGCTGCGTACCATCGGCCAGTGTGGTAGTTTGCGGCCGGCTGCGGCCAACAAATTTGAAATCTATTTTGTATTTCTGCCCGTTTACTCCGAGTGTCAGAAGCGTCGACATCATAGTTACCGACTGGATTTCTTTGACCGGTACCTGAAATAGCGGTGGCTGTTCGATACCGTTGTCGTCAACCAGCGCCAGCGTGATGATGTCGCCCTCACGCCAATGCAGTACCGCCGGCACACCGCTCAGCGTCGATTTACCTTGATAATATGTAACGAATGTGTCCCGGGTTACCGGTCCGGTAGTAACAAAATCTTTCGGGTCGAGCCCTTGAGCTTCAAGTTCTTTTGGATCCATACCTTTACTATAACAAAAGCGCCTTACGGCGCTAGTGGATTCGTAGTGGTGGCTCCTCCCAGACTCGAACTGGGGACACGCGGCTCTTCAGGCCGCTGCTCTACCAACTGAGCTAAAGAGCCACGCAGTTGGACTCCAGCTATTTTACAGATTAGCGGCTGTTTACGCAACAGTGGTTACACTTCTCGGGGGTCAAGCTCAGACATCGCCCGATCATAGGCGGCATTGTCCATGAATGACCTGTCGAGGGCAAATGCGGCGATATCGGCAATCTTCATTGCTGCTACGAAATCGACACCGCGCTTTGCAAGTTCACTGGCGCCCCTGCTGGCACGGCACAGATATGGAACTCCGCTTCTACTGGCCCGTAAATATTTTCTAAACTTTCGGTTACCTTTGGATGCAGCATAGTATCTCTTCTAATGCGATCAGGTTATGGCAGTGCCGAAGGCGTGGCCGATGGCGTAGGTGATGGCCATGGCGAGCGCGCCACCAAGAACTACGCGCAGGATAGCGCGGCGGCGGGAGGCGCCACCGACAGTCGCGCTGGCGTAGCCGGTAATGGTCAGCGCAATGAGAACGGCAACAAACGTTACGACTAGGCGGGTGGTATGACCGGCAACGCTGAGCACTGCAAGGAGTGGCACAAGACCGCCGACGGTGAATGATGACATTGAGGCGATGGCAGCGTGGGTTGGGCTATTGAGGTCGTCCTCATCGATGCCGAATTCGACTTCCAGGTGGGCTTTGATGACATCGTGGTCGGTCAGCTCCTGGGCGACGATTCGGGCGGTTTTGGCGCTCATGCCTTTAGCCTTATACATGTCGACCAGCTCTTCGAATTCTTCCTCGGGGTGTGCCGCCAAGCGCTTCTTTTCGGCGGCGATGTAGGCTTTTTCGGTGTCGCTCTGGCTAGAGACGGACACGTATTCACCGACGGCCATCGACATTGCACCAGCTACCAGGCCGGCCATGCCGGCGGTGAAGATGGCACCGCGGTTGTTAGTCGCACCGGCCACCCCGACAATAATACTGGAGACAGAAACGACACCGTCGTTGGCGCCGAGGACAGCGGCGCGCAGCCAGTTGGATTTTGCGTTACTGATTCCTTCGGTTTCGGCCATCAGGCAGCTCCTTTCCTTTCGAAGCGATCCTTGTCACGGGTTTTCGATTTGTGAATGACTTTTTGGAGCGCAACATCGAGGTCGACTCCGGCGGCATTCGCCATACAAATGATGTCGAAGAGGATGTCGCCCATCTCGCCCTCGATATCATCGGGCTCCTCGTTGGGCTTCTTAATCTTGTCGCCGTATAGGTGGTTGTAGGCACGGGCAAGTTCCCCTACCTCCTCTGTTAGCCTAGCCAACATTGACAGCGGTGCCCAATACGGGACTTTGTAGCCTTGCACCCAATCGTCAACCTGTTTTTGGTAGTCGGCCAGGGACATTATTTCTCTTTTGCCATGAAGTCTTTGATGCTGCTAACGGTGTCCATGAACTGCGATGGGAAGACGATAGTGCTGTTCTTCTCGACTGCGATATCGGACAGGACCTGGAGGTTACGGAGCTGCAGGGCGATCGGGTGCGCGGCAATGACGTCGGCGGCTTCACCAAGCTTCTGGGCACTCAGCGCTTCACCTTCGGCAGCAATGATCTTGGCGCGCTTCTCACGCTCGGCCTCAGCCTGCTTACTCATAGCGCGCTGCATGCTATCTGGTAACTGAATGTCCTTGAGTTCGACGGTACTGACATCGACGCCCCATTTGGCGGTGGCGCCTTCCAGGATGGTGCGGATCTTGTCATTGATGGCGGCGGTTTCACTGAGAACTTCGTCGAGCGAGCTTTGGCCAACGATGTTACGGACCGTCGTCTGGGCGATCTGGTAGATGGCAGACACTACGTTTTCGATTTCAACGATCGACTTGATCGGGTCGACAACCTGGTAGTAGGCTACGGCCGAAACACTGATTGATACGTTGTCTTTGGTAATGATCTGCTGCGATTCGACAGGTAGGGTCACAATACGCAGGCTGACCTTTCGCATCTGGTCAACGATCGGGATAATGACGCGAAATCCTGGCTCCTTGACCGTCGGACGGACCTTACCGAGACGGAAGACGACACCACGCTCGTACTGTGTGATAATGCGCGCACCCGTGATAATAATAATGATTGCGACGACGATAAGAAACCCGACAAAACCGCCCATGGCTGTACCTCCGTAAATTGATACTTTTATTGTAGGCCGACTCCTGTTAGTTTGCAAAAGTATCTGTCTAATTATGGTTAATGGTGCTATAAGTTTGGTGTAACAGGAGATACCTATGTCAATCGAATCAGCCTCTTTTCAAACAAAAGTTGCTGCCGAGCTTCAGGCTCGCAACAAAGCTGCCCAAAAAGTCGCCAATAAGATGCGTAAATTAGAGGAGGCAAACGAGCGAGGACAAAAACGTTTGCCTGAACTCCAATCGACAGCAAAACATGTAGCTAGCCTGGCAGTTGCTAAGAGCCTAGAGCCAGATGTTACTATCAGCGACTTGGCAATTATCCGTCACGCTTCTCGGATTCGGCCAGAAGAGACTCGATTGCAACCTCGTATAGGTGCCTGGTTACTCCACACGTACACACACTACACCTCCGAAAATCTTGGCAAACAATCAGCCGACGGATACCATTCCACGGTCGCAACATTACTGGATGCGGATGGCTTCCTACAACACGTCGCGGTGCGGGGACGAGAGCTGCCATCCCAAGTGCAGGCCATTCCAATAGATGAAGCTTTCATGTTGGGCGGAGGCGGCACCCTCGAACAGCATGTCGATGGCCTAGAGCGACTACTCGCTCAGTTTTATGCTGCACGCCTCGTAGCTGAATAGTTCCAATAAAAGTAAATGACCTACATTACAGTAGGTCATTTACTTTGGTGGAGATACAGGGACTCAAACCCTGGACCTCAGCGCTGCCAGCGCTGCGCTCTAATCAACTGAGCTATATCCCCGAGTCCGATAGAGTATATCAAAATACGTCGGGGGCATCAATGTTAGTTGCCGTCACATAAAGTAGTTTAGATGATGCGTTTGCGCCGGGCGTAAACGACGATGCCGATGATCAGCGTGATATTGACGGCGATGATGGCTTCAAAAATCCAGTCTCTTTTCTGGAATGGCAGCGGCACATTCATGCCGTACATACCAAAGAAGACATTGGGTAGCGCCACCAGGATGGTTGCCAGGGTCAGGACGGTAATCGTCTGGTTAAGGTTGTTGGAACTGATTGCTGAGTAGGATTCGCGGATGTTGCTGATAGAGCGCAGGTTGGAGCGGATGCCTTCAATCGACTGTTCATTGTTTAGGAGCAGATCCTCAACGATGTCCTGGTCTTCTTCCAGGCGCAGCTGGCGGCCGACGAGTAGACGCCGGAGCGCGGCGTTGGTCGGTTGCAGCGATGTCAGGAATTCGTTGAGTTCATCTTCGATAGTCACGAAAGCGATCAGGTCCTGGTTGCGGATGCCGGTACCACGGAGACGCGAGCGAATGGCTTTGATCTGGCGGCTTGTCTGGTTAATGAACATATCGTATTGGTCGCTGATGTTCGACAGGATGAGCAGGATGAGTTTGGCACGCTGGGTGGTGACGAGCTGACCACGGCGACGGAGTAGTACATCGAGAGCTGGCAAATGTGTCGGGCTCATAGTCAGCACAAAATCCGGAGCCAGCACAATCAACAGTGGTGCGGTTTCGATGTCCCCGCGGCTGCTTTTATACGCAAACCGTACGAACAGATAGGTTTTGTCGCCTTCTCGCTCCAAACGTGGCATTTCGTCTTCGTCCTGGGCGTCTTCCAAATGTCCCGGTTCGAGCTCGAGTTGGGTCATCAGGCCGACGAGTTCGTCATCGGTTGGTGCTTCGGCGTAAATCCAACTGCCCTTTTTGAAACTGTCGAGTTCGCCGAGCTGGCCTTCGGATTTGTCCTGAAAGAAGTATTTGATCATAATCTGGTCTCATTATAGCTGAAGAGCCGGTTATCCCGGCCCTTCAGATTCGTGCGCGCCCACCCGATGGGCGGACCACAAATATTTTTGTTTGAATGTTTGTTTGACGCGCCCATAGTGCGCACGACATACCTTAATCATAACCGCTTTCGTTGCGGTGTCAAGTTTAGGGGTTGGTCAGCGTCAGCTGTGAGCCATTGCTCAAGGTGGCGGCTAAGGTGTATTTTGTGCAAAGTTGGTCGGCTGGCGCGGCGGCGTCATTGACACACGCTTTGCCAGCATCATTAGTAGGCTGATAGACATACCCGTAGATTGGCGTAGCGGCAACGGCTGTCTTAGCCTTGGCGGTTGGCGTAGCGGCCGGTTTGCTGGCCAGCAGTGCCAGACTAGTTGATTGCGGGTCGCGTGTCAGGTCAGGGTCAAAGTTGGGCAGGTTTACCGCCAGCCATGTCTGATTATTGAGGTCATTCAGCGTCGGATAACTGCCCTGCTTGGCCTTGTAGCCGGTCAGCGCTAACTGAATGGCGGTGAGATCTGTCTGGCGTACAGCATCCCGCTGCTCAGCGGTTTGTTTGGCGCTGGCTTGGGCTTCGAGCTGCAGCTGGGTGGTTGCGAACTGCGGCCAGTCCGTCGTCGACGTCGGCTGGCCGGACACCTGAACTTTGTCAGTCGAGTAGTCATAGGTGTAGCTCTGGCCGGCCTTGGTTTTGAGCATCAGGCGCACCGGCAAACGGGTGCCACGGTCGATGTAGAGATCCGAACCCGCACCCTTGAACCGGGTCAGTGCATCAACTGCTCGCTGAACCTCAGTGATCTGGAAACCTTCGCTGTTGGCTAAGCTCTGAACGGCAATTTTGGCGTAATCAGCGTCAAAAGTACCACTGTAGTGCAGGGCTTTTTTGCCATTGATTGACTCGGTTTTGACGTTGATCAGTTTGTAGCTGTAAACATGGTGATCAACCAGGAATTTGGCGGTGACCTGGCTGTCTTTTGGTGATAAGTTGGCCCAAAGTAACGGCCCATAGGCCTCGAAGCGTGGGTCGGCAGCATTGCCGAGCGTCGCGTTGATAGCGGCTGGCAGTTGGCCGGCTTTGCGCAATGTTACCCAGCGATCAGTCACGGCCGTGGCCGTCGCTGCTGCAATGCCGTCAGGCACGTGCGTGTAGCTCATGAACGTATTGGCTTTGGAGCCATATGTTTTGAACTGGTAGCTGGCTCCGCCGATGTTCACGGTCGCCTGACCTGAGATTTTGGGATCCTTGAGACTGCTCAGGTCGAGCTGCGTCACTGTCGTATCTGCACCGCTCTGCTGCGTCACGGTAACTTTCGGCGTCATCAGGGCCTTGGCCAGGGCCTGCTGATATATGGTGTCCGGACTGGCCTGCGTCCGCATATAATCAATCGCTGCATACGCACCTCCGCCGAGCAGCAAAATAACCACCCCGATGCCTGCCGACATGAGTACTTTTCGCCTGAGCAACAGTTTGAAGTTCGGCTTTGGAAGCTTCAGTTTGCGCTTCGGTTTAGCAGCAACTTCTTCGGTGGTCGTCACCGGAGCCGGCGGGGTGAATTCAAGCGGCTTAGTGGTATCGACCGGCTCCGGTACGGTACCGGGCGTAGGGCCGGCCAGTGCCAAGCCGACATCATCAGTTTGAACCGGTTGCGGGGGTGCTACCGGCGTACCAGAGGCTTCAGTCAAAACAGGCGTGCCGGGCAATGCCGCCGGTCGCTGAAACGACGGTCGGTCACCAGCGGCCGGAATCGGCGCTGGACGCTGGACGGTCCGGGGCGCGACACCATCAACACTGACTGGTCGCCGTGCATACGGTTGACCGCCCGCTGGCGCTGCTGGTCGCGAAAACTGATTTTCCCTCGGTGGCATGTTTGTTCTTACTTATGCTTATACTGCTCCCAGTATACAACAAAACTTCTAACTTTGAGCTGCTTAAGCCAGGATTTCGTCGTTCAGGATTTGGAGCTCCTGGATGATATTATTGAGCACCGTGGAGTGCTTGATCTTAGCTTCGGTATCAGCAAACCAAATGGAAACCCATTTGTAGTCGTCGAGTACGTCGTTGGTTTCGATGGTCCACTTGAGTTTAGGGTTTTGGCTGACAGCCTGCTCGCCGTTGTCGGCTTCGGGTGTGTAGAAATCGACGTGATCGAGGCCGATGGCATCAGAGGAGCCGGGGCGACGCTGCATGATTTTGATAATGCTGATGCCGCCTGTGAGCTTGTCGTCTTTGAGGTGCAGTTTGGCGATCCAGCGGCCGTTCATCCAGACTTCAACGATGTGGTCGCAGGCGTCGTGGAGCTCGGCGACCAGACGATCATACTCGGCTTTGTCCTCGGTTTTCCAGCCGACCGCGACCGCTTTTAGGTTGTCGAAAAACTCAGGATTGGCGGCATTCGATTGGACTGCTCCCCATTTGATGAAATACTCGGTTAGCGCGGTGTTGTACTGGTCCAACATATGCCCTCCTATTGGATTAGTTTTAGGAATTCGTCTTCGGTCAGTTGCGTGGTGCCGTATTTGGCGGCTTTGGCGAGCTTGGCGGCGCCGACATTAGCACCGACGACGAGATAGGTCGTGTCTTTGCCGAGCGACGACTGGAAAGTGCCGCCGAGTGCGCGGATTTTTTCGGCGGCCTGGTCGCGGCCCATTGATTCTAGGGAGCCGGTGACAACGAAATTCTTGCCGGTAAGTGGGCCGCCGGCATGCGATTCATAATGCGGCCTGACGCCGAACTGCTTGAACTTTTCGAGTAGCCTGAGGTTGTCCTCATCGGCGAACCAGGCTGCGATTGATTCAGCGACGACAGTGCCAATGCCATCGACGGCCTGTAGTTCATCGAGTGAGGCTTCGGCAAGCTTTTCGACTGAATGGAAAGCGTCGGCTAGGTCGATAGCGGTTTGCGAACCGACATGACGGATGCCAAGGCCGTAGATGAAGCGCGGCAGCTCGGGCGTGTGGCGGGCAGCAATAGCATCGATCATTTTTTGGGCGGAGATAGCAGCGAAGCGGTCAAGCCCCAGCACCTGCTCATACTTCAGGTTATAGATGTCGGCCATGTCCTCGACGAGGCTGGCGTCAACCAGGGCGGCGACGTTTTTCTCGCCGAGCGTATCGATGTCCAGGGCGCCCTTACTGGCGAAATGCTCAAGGGCTTTTTTGAGCAACATCGGGCCGCTAACGTGTTTCATGCGGTAGGCGGCTTCGCCTTCAGCGCGTTCAAATTCGAGCTCGGGATACTGGCGCCGCAGTTCGGCTTCCATATCGAACGGCTTAGTGACTTTTGGTCGCAGTTCGGTCAGCACTTTCAGGACCTGGGGGATGATATCGCCGGCCTTATAGATGATGACGGTGTCACCGACGCGGATGTCTTTGCGGGCAACTTCGTCGGCGTTGTGCAAGGTGGCGTGCTGGACCGTCGAGCCAGCCACGACCACAGGCTCAAACACTGCAACCGGGTTGGCGGTGCCGGTGCGGCCAATGCTCAGGACAATGTCTTTGACGACAGTTGTGGCTTCTTCAGCGGCGTACTTGTAGGCGATGGCGGCCCGTGGCGCTTTACCGACGACGCCCAGGCGAGCGAATAGCTGGCGGTCATTGAGTTTGACGACCAGGCCATCGGTGTTGAACGGCAGATCGTGGCGGGCAGTGTCCCAGTGATGGGCGAATTTCAGGACATCTTTAATGTCGGTAAACACTTTTGCTTCCGTGTTTGCCGACAAGCCGAGGTGGCGGATTACTTCGTAAGCAAAGCTGTTAGTTGACACTTCGCTGGCATCGTCACGGATCAGGTCATAGGCCCGGTAACGCAGCGGGCGGGCGGCTGCCAATTGCGGATCAAGTTGGCGAACGGTACCGGCAGCGGTGTTGCGAGGGTTGGCAAACAGCGGTTTGCCTTCGGCTTCGCGCTGTTTGTTAAGCGCTTCAAAGTCCTGCTTGTACATCACGACTTCGCCGCGGATTTCGGTGCGGCCCTGTAAGAATTGCTCGTAGCCTTTGGCGACACGGAGCTTCAACGGGACGTTCTCGATGGTGCGGACGTTCATCGTGACATCTTCACCGACGAAGCCGTCACCGCGCGTAATCGCCTGCTGCAAAACGCCGTCCTGATAGACCAGCGCACAGGCCAAGCCGTCCATTTTGATGTCAGCGAAATATTCGAGTTTGGCGTTGGGTTCTAGCTTGCGAATACGCTCGACCCAGGCCTGGACTTCTTCAGCGTTGAATACGTCATTGAGGCTGAGCATGCGCGAGCTGTGGCGGATCTGGCTGAACTTGGCCAGCGGCTGACCGGCGATGCGCTGTGTCGGCGAGTCCGGGGTGATCAGCTCTGGATACTCTGATTCGAGCTGTGCGAGTTCGTGTTTCAGGCTGTCGGCGGCCGCCTCACTCATCGTCGACTCATCAAGCACATGATAGTGATAGCGGTAGTCGTTGATCAGCTCGCGCAGCTTGGCGACGCGCTCGGCGGCCTGGGCTTTATTCATGTAGCAGCTCCCGGTACAGCCCGTAGAGATAGGCGTGCATCACGACCACCGCCGCCATTGTGAGGAGATAAAACATCCACTGAGCGATTGGCGCCACCAGCAGGATAATCGGCAGCATAATTAGGCCCGCAACAATCAGCAGGATGACCGGTAGCACAAAGACCTTGCGCAGCACTGTCCAGCGGCGATGGCGCACTAACTGCCGAGCCGTACGTAGGGCCCGCAGCGGCGTCATGTCGGGCAGGGTCACGATGTACAGCGCAAAAATCGACGAGCTGATCATGTAGAGGCTGAGCAGTGCTGTCAGCGCAAATAGCAGTCCCCACAGCACCTTTTCGGCGGCGAAGACCGCAATGCCATTTGAGAGCACTATGTTGTAGATCGATGCTCCGGCAGCCAACGGAATCAGCTGCAATGCGATCACGGCCAACACGAGAATGAACGGAATGAGGGGATACATGCCGCGGTAGTAGGCGTCGCGGACCCGGATGCGCGCACCAAGCATAACTTCACGCAGCGCCCAGATCACTGCCAAGCTGACGATGATCACCAGGAAAAATTGATAGCCTCCGGCCGCCGCCGTGTTGCCACTGCCTGCCGATCCGAGCAGCACCGTGAATACGCTCAGACTAGCACTAAAGGAACTGCCGCCGAGCGCATCCTGCAACGCGGATTTGAGACTCGAAACATCAGTACCAGCCGACAAACCCTGCACAAAAATCAGATTGAAAATACCGTAGATGAGGGTAATGCCAAGGAATAGCCACTTATGCCGCCAGAGTAGCACCGCTGTCTGCCCGGTTAGACGCCAGACACTTGGCAACCGCATCGGATGTTTGATGCGCTTACTAAGCTTAAACGATTTGTATTCGCCCTCTTTGAGCTTGCGCTGGCCATTGGCCGCTCGCTTTACTGCCGGCGTTGGCTTAGCCACGGACTTTTTGCCAGCAGATTTTTTAGCTGCCGGCTTCTTTGCCTTGGGCTTGGACTTGGCGGTCGCCATCAGGCATTCCCGATCATCGCCCGCAACCGCGCTATCCGTTGCTCAATCGGCGGGTGGGTGCTAAATAAATTTGCGAGGCTGTGACCGCGCAGAGGATTGGCGAAAAACA
>Ga0070658_10001615_pt1 | contig 19070 bp, 20 predicted proteins | sample KBSC13metaG_FD_64664 | JGI IMG/M metagenome (GOLD analysis project Ga0070658, IMG submission 64664) | Corn rhizosphere microbial communities from Kellogg Biological Station, Michigan, USA - KBS C1-3 metaG | ecosystem: Host-associated > Plants > Roots > Rhizosphere > Soil ...
TGACCTGGATGAGATACTTGGTAGGCTGGACCTAAACAATGTCGCCCTGGTGGGCCATTCTATGGGCACCGGCGAGGTAACGCACTATCTGGGTACGAAAGGCTCGAAGCGGGTTCGCAAAGGGGTGCTTATTTCGCCTATTCCGCCGTATCTATTAAAGACCAGCGATAATCCGACCGGCGTCGATAAACGCGTGTTTGATGATATCCAGGCGGCTATCCTGAAGGACCGGTTCGCATATATGACGCAGTTCAGCAATGATTTCTTTAATGTCGATAAGAACCTGGGTAAAAGCGTTAGCCAGGAAGTGGTGAACGCGCACTGGAATATCGCGGTTCTGGCTTCGCCCGAAGGTACTTATCAGTGCGTGTCATCATGGTTGACGGATTTTCGGGGCGACTTGCCGAAGCTGGACGTGCCGATATTGGTAATTCAGGGCGACGAAGACCGCATCCTGCCATATAACTCAACCGGCAAGCTGCTGCCGGACAAAATAAAAGATTGCCAGCTTGTCACCCTCAAGGGCGGCTCACATGGTATTCCCTGGACACATGCGGAGGAGATCAATAAGGTGTTGCTCGACTTCCTGCGAGGTTAAGTTAGTTGCTGTTGCCTATGGTCTTAACACAGCAGACTACGGGCCGATTTTTCGACGGCGAGTGTCAGCTGAAGGCCCTTTTGTAATGGTGTCGTGGGAGTGCAGCCGAGCTTTTTAAGCAGGCGCGAGTGTTCGGCATCTGACTCTAGAAGCTTTATATCTTTCGGGCGCCTAAAAGCGCACACCTCGTAGGATATGAGCGGTGATGGGTGGCTGGTGGAGCTGGACGCGTGGACAGCGAGTAAGGTGTCGACGAGTTCATTTACGCTAGTCCCTCTGCCGGAAGCGACATCGCTAGTGAATGATTGCCGAGTGGAAAGTACATGTTGCATAGAGGTGATGACTGCTTGGGCTACATCGTCAACATATACATAATCGCGTATCGAATCCTTGGACCCTAGTTGAATCTTGGCCGATCCATCAAGAGCGTGTCTGACCAATTTGGGGATTAAATGTTCGTGTGGATCAAATGCGCCGTAAACGTTAAAAAAGCGCAGCGCAGCATAGGGAGTAGAACCGGCGGCCAGGATTTTCTCTCCTCTGATTTTTGTACTGGAATAGATGTCGGCGTTATCTACAGTCAGCGCGTCTGCGCTTTCTGCAGTTTTATTGTTGGGATGGCAGTAGACGGCCGCCGAAGAGGCAAAGACTATTGGGATATGATGAGTGGTCGCGTAATGGTGGACGGTGTAGGTCCCCGCAGTGTTAACCTCCTCAGTAAGTCGTGGAAAGGCATTACAGAAAGGAATGAAGTGCTTGGCTGCTAAGTGAATGACTCCCATGATGTCATGCTTAGCCACTATGTCAGCATAGATATCAGGATTACGAATGTCCTGTTTGTAGAATGTTGCACCGGCACGATTCTGATTGCGCCTGGCATAATATGAGGGTGAGCTATTGTCGTCTAAAACGGCTACCTTATGTCCAATATCTAATAACTGCTCTACGACCCTCGAACCAATAAAACCATTGCCGCCAGTGACAAGTATCGTATTCGGATTTGTCATGATCGGTCCAAAATCGTCTCTATTTCTTCTGGTGTCCAAAATGCAAGAACGTTCCTGAAAGTCTCGTCGGGGCTGTCGGAAGTATGGATAAGTGAAACGGCCTCTCGGGTTTCAGCTGGGTCTTTGTGTTGCTCGCGTAGTTCTTTTTTTGCCGCCGTAAGGCTATCGTAGTCAACGCCGTTGGCTTTATCGAGGGTGCAGAGTATGCCGGTGCTTGGCCCAGAGATCATATAGTCACTTGTTTCTTGCCACCACGATTTAGTCCAGAACGTGGGCCATAACTGCAAAATGTCGGCCTGAGTCAGCTGTTTGGTGTGCGCAGCCAGCATGCGTATTCCACTGTCTGCAAGGTGGTCCAGTACGGCTTTGCTTAGGTCGCGGGCTATACAATCCGGCTTTAGGATAATGCAAGCTATCGGGTCGCGCAGGGTATCATATTCTTTCCGATTAACAAATGAGCGAGGCCGGTATTTTAGAAATGGCGACTCAGGTCCGTGATCGGCAATTGGGGATTTGGCACTACATATGCTTGTTATGCAGGCTCCGAGAACTTGCTCTGGGCTCATGAGTCCATCGATCGGTCTCACGCTGGACTCGGGAACAAACTCGGCAATAAGTTCGTCAAGCAATTTTTCGTAGCAGTCAACAAATTTAGGATCTCGCCAGGCTGGGTGATTGCTTGCCGCTTGGCGGGCACTACTATCCTCAAATGGTAGAAAAAACCGAAAATATACATCCGGTGGCGCGGAGGAATTTTCCTCGGAGTTTGCGCGGTGAGTGGCGTATGCATCTTGGTAAGTAGGTGAGGCCATACCGTCTCGGCTGCCAATCCAGGCTAACGTGGAAAGGCCGTCGCGATCAACGAGGGCTGTTGTAGCGGTGCTTGCTAGCACTTGCTTGGCTCGATCGTTGGCAAGGAAGTACTTGTCAGATAATTTGGATGGCGTGGGTAAGGGTAAGTAAAGTTCTGGGACGTATAGGGCCCCATCAAACCGTTCTTCGAGCGATCGGAGGGTCGTTGTTTTACCGGCGCCGGCTGTGCCTTGTGCAATAACATGCATGATTAGTGCCGCTTCCCTTTATACATAATTTGATCCGTAACGCCAAACGGCGTGTCCCGCATCTCATGAATCCAGGCCAGCCGGCTGTCGTTGCGTGCAATCGGCGGTAGTTTTATCCGGTCGCTCGAACTGATATGTAGGGGTAGCTGATTGTATTGTTGTGCTAACTTGCCGGCAATAATGGTGGCATCGAAGCAGTCAGTAAAGAGCTTGCGCGCTTGGGTGCCGTATGCTTGCCAGGTGCCGTTTGTAAGGAGAAAGGAGAAATGCTGAGCGTATTCTTCCTTGGTTTCGGCGCTCAGCAGCACGGCAGGGTCGTTGTAACCATGAAAGGCAATACTCGAGCCAATAACCGGCAAGCCGGCTGATAAGTAAGTTAATATCTTGACCTTCATACCTGATCCGGCGGAGATGGGTATGATACCCACAAAACACTGCTGGGTAATGACGGCAAGGTCGTCAACCTGGCCATACCCGGTGACATTATTACCAGGATAATCCCGGCAAAGTCTATCCGTGTCCCTGCCTATGATATGGAAATGGAGTTTTGGATTCGCTGGGGCGATAATACCTAAAATGTACTCGATGGCCTGTGCGTTGGGTGGGTAACTGCCGTTCCCTATGAACAGAACGCCGTTATTGGAGGCTGGCTTAGGACGGCTGCACCCAAATGCGTCTGTCTGGCTTACGGGTAGCCAGGCTAGCGTTTTTAGTACGGTGTGGTCATTTTGATAGGTGGCGACTAGGGCGTCGTAGTCGTAACGTGACATAACGCGGTTAAGGGATGCGAAACGCAAAATATCTTGCTGATAACCTTGATTGTCGGCTGCGAGCGCCTTAGGCAGCCCGAGAAAGCTGGATAGTTCTGTCTCAAGATCATGGTGCTCGAATACAAATGGAACTCTCAACTTTGTGGCCAAAGGCATGCCAATTAAACGGGCTTGGTAAACATTGTAACTCTGTAAAATGTCAGGACGGAGGCTCGCAACCAGCATCTCCATAGCTGTGAGGTCATAGAATGAATCGGGCGGTACCAATATGGTCTCCCACGGCATAGTGTCGAGTATGACGGCATCAAAAAAACCGCGGTCGGCCGTTACTAGCAGGGGTTGTACATCGGTCAGCTTAGCAAGCTCTGTGAGCGTGGAAAAAAGATGGGCCGCAATGCCTTCTTTGGGCGGGTAGGTCATGGCCTCACCGAAAATGATTACACGTTTCATAGCTGACGGATCTTGATGATTGGGCGTAAGGCAGAGGCGCACGGGCTGAGCCTACAGTGACATATGTTTTGGGTCACTATATACTGTTATCAATGATTTCACAAGTGCCGTTAGTTGAATTAGGTCGCCTTGTCGAAAGCCCTGAGACGGGCCTCAGAGAAATATTGTCCAAGTTAGGCGAGGTGGCAGTTGTCGGGAGTTATGATTTAGGTTTGACTCATCCTGCTAACCCCGAACCCGATGTTGATGTAAATGTATTGGTTCGTCGAAGAATGGAATTAGTATCGTTGGCGGCAAGTGTTGGCGTGGCTCTGGTGAGGAATCAAGAGCTGCCATGGCATAAATTTGAAGTCTACGACAACCGTCAGGCCAGGCGTCCTACCATGCCGCCGTCAGTTTATTTAGGGACCAAAGCGTACGTTCCCGGCGGCAAGGTGGCTGCTGACATTTGGTTGTATGAAAACCGAGCGATGTTTGATAGTGCTAATCAGAACCACATGTATATCAAACGCGCGCTTACTGCAGGTGCAGTCGACACCATTTTGGGCATAAAAGGTGAAGCTCAGAATCGTAATACTCATGTGTCAGGCTTTGCTCTATATCATGCGGTTCTTGAATATGGAGTTACTTCTCTTGACGGTTATCTGAGGCTTGACCCGGAAGTGCGTGAGGCACTAGCTATTCATAATCTAAACAATCCGCCGGCTTTCTGAGTACAACATTAGCTTCCCCTGCTATGGTAACTCCACACCCTGTTGTTTCAATTTAGATATGCATCCTGCACGATCGTTATCCATATCTGGTAACCGACGTTATTGAGGTGGAGCCCATCGGCTATGTACCGATTTTCCTCTGTATGTCGTCTAGTTACACTCTCGACATATCTCACGTATGCCCCAGCATCGTACGATACGAGTAGCGCTGCCAGACCGGCAAAAGGTAGAGGTATCTTTGATTGGTAAGCGTACTCAATTTCATGAACCTAATTTTAACAGGGGTAGAAAGACGACAGGAAATAAATAATTGCAGAAGGAACCACAATCGAGCTAGATTTTCATGAACCTGGGCGCCATTGCACCCTCCCACTCAACCTGCTCCAGCCAAATGGTCAGCGGGCGCAGAAACGTTAGGCGTTCACCATATTGCGCTTGGTAAATAACGCACAGCTCGTCATTTGCTTCCAGAAACCCAAGTCCGATGATTTCATAAACTTTGTCCCTGCTTTTGTAGTGCCGGTATTTGGCGCCAACCGTCACCTTTGTTTTGGCCTCTTCGATTTGTTTTGCGAGTCCTATCTGTTCCTCGTGTGTTTTACCCATGGTGCAAGTATAACTGAGGGTTTGTAATGGGAGTTTTGTTAGTGCTCATGCAAACAACTCTAGCACTTTACAGAGAGGAAAAGAATAGGAAGCAATTTTGCCATATAATATCCCTCATGGATTTAAACCGTCCCGCACCGAAGCAACCAATTCCCGATAACGCCGAGAAGGTCTTTACGGGCAGGATCTTTGATACGTACCAGTGGCCGCAGCGTCTATACGACGGTAGGGAGGTAACTTTTGAAGCAATCCGGCGTCCGGACTCCGTAAACATCCTGCCGATTACCGGCGAAGGTAAAATTGTCCTGACCCGGCAAGAGCAGCCGGGTATGAAACCGTTCATCGGCACTCTAGGAGGGAGAGCTGACGAAACAGAAACGCCATTACAATCAGCAGAGCGGGAGTTGCTCGAAGAGGCAGGGCTGAAAGCAAAACGATTCGAACTGTGGGACACGACGCATATCGCCGAAAAACTTGACTGGGTAATCTGGACCTTTATCGCCAAGGATTGCAGAAAAGTTAGCGAACAAAATGTCGATGGCGGCGAAAAGATTGAACTAATTGAAGTAACATTCGATGAATATATGGATATAATCGCCCAAGACACGTATCGTGATACAGAGATCGCCCTAAAATTACTGCGGCTATCTGCCCGTAACGGGCTTGGCGATGTAAAAGCAACGTGGTTTAGATAGACCCTCGCAACGATTACTTTGCCGTCATGGCAGTGTAGCCGAATCGGTTTAACCTCTGCAATTGGAGGTCATTTTATTTGCCAGTGGTAGCTAATATCCAACCTCGATGTAGCTTTGATGCTCAATCAGGCTTTGCTGAATCGCGCGTCTGAATAAATCAATCGTGTCATCTGGCAGATTGTTGATATCGGCCCATACCAACTCGCTACACTTGTTTGGCTCCATGATATGGAACTCGAATCTCTCGGGATCATTAAGCTGAAATTCAAGGGCAAAGTACTCGTTCTCGCTATCTTTCACCGCAACGGTCGCAAGCAGATTAATATCATTGGGGCTAATCTCTATGCCGAGCTCTTCTTTAGCCTCGCGTATCAGTGCTTGCGCCGGTGACTCACCTTGCTCGGTATGCCCGCCGGGGATTTGCAACTTGCCATTCATCCATCTCTGACTAATACGCCGCATGAGAAGAATTTTGTTGTCTTTCACGATACACAGGTTGATGGAAGAGCCGACATGATTCATGGGCATTACTATAGCAGGGTGTTTTATTGAAGCTAAGAATTGAGCACGTTAAAACGACCGTCGATTTACTCGCGGTCGCATTCTATCCTGGTTGACGCACCTCACTCCCGGCCCACACATTTGGACCGAAGTACAGCAAATAAATAAGATACAACTGCATCAATGCCGAGGCGACCGGCAGCACTAGCAAGCGCCAATCTAAACTACCGACTGAAATCGCAGTGAGTATATTGCATATCGCGCCCACCAGCCACGAAATTCTAGTTTCCGTTTCGGGGCGCCTCCTTGCCTTTTTGAATGTGGGCCATAAGGCAGCTACGCCGGCAAGGACATTGGCTAACACGCTATACAGAGGGGATTTAAAGAGTACCCAAAGAGCCACTCCCGCAAGACCAATGAGGAGGCATGTGATGTCCGTCGTCGACCTGCCGCCTTCACCATTTCTTAATGATCCTAAAAAGATGAGTCCAGTCATCGCAGCACCAGCCCCGAAAAGCCATAGTGAGTTGTTCGCGCCGTATGCATACTGATTGGCAAAACCGATTGCGTTCAGGAGAGCAAAAATTCCCCAAGTTACGCGGTGGGGTTTCGTTTTGCCCTTAAATGTATCGAGCAGGTACGGCATATCACCCGCGAGGAATAAAAGCGCACTCGCAATGCCGATAAATTTAAACAGCATGGGCATTCCATGTAATATACTGCACTGCTTCAAGCAATGATGGTAATGTTACGGTCGCTTGCTCGCACTCGACCGTCGGCACACCTGATTTGACGAGTATGGTTTTGGTGCCAGCATTAATGCCCGCCATCACGTCGGACGGCCTGTCGCCAATCATCCATGAATTTGTGAGGTCTATGTCGTATTCTTTGGCTGCGTCAAACAGCAGTTTTGGCTTTGGCTTGCGGCACTCGCAATTGTCGTGTTCGCCGTGCGGGCAAACATACGTTTTGAGTATGTTAACACCGGTCGGAGCTATGAGGTCAAGAGCCTTGCCATTAATCTCATTAAACTCGTCCCAGCTGATAAGCCCTTCAGCCAGTCCAGCCTGATTGGTCACGAAGAAAACCAGGTAGTCCAGTGTCGCCAGAAGTTTTAAGGCTTCAAGGGTGCTGGGAAGTAGTTGGACTTTATCTAGACTGTCAACACGTTCGTACGTGGGGACTCCTACGGTAACAGTGCCATCACGGTCCAGAAATACTGCTTTGCTACTCATGGCAATAACTATACCAGACGGGCCTGGATTAGCTGGCGGCGGCGGATAATCAACATGGCAACAAAGAGCGCGTTCATTCAGCTACCTGATAAAAGCGAAGAAGTTGTGGAGCTTAGATACTGGCTGTCGCACACATGTAACTGTCCTTCCTAGCCTGACCACGTACGGGTGGCTGCTTACCGGCTTCGGGAAACAATTGATGAGCTGCTAGGGCCATCCAGCCAAGCGCAGCAAGGGTGAGCGGGTTCATCGTACACTGGGTGTTGTGTCACTCAGGTGAAAGAGTATGCTGCTCTACCCTGACCAAACTACGTGGCCATTGAGGGCGACTTTTACGGCGCTTATGCCAACTATGACCCGGAAAACGGATCTTCCGCGAGTGGTAACAATGATTCTTTTGCTTGGCCGGCTAGCACCATTGCCTGATTAAATTAGGCCAAAGGGTGCTCTCTCAGGTGTGCGATTACTACCGGCTTGCGTTGGGCGATGGCCATGCCGATCTCTGTCTGTACGCCCGCAGACACTTTATCTGTCACGAATGCGAGCATTCCATCTGCGGTCTTAATCTCCGCCTCGACCAAGCTGAAGGCTTGTGCGGGGTCGGCGCCGTTGATCTTATACTGGTCGGCCCGTAAAGCGCAGAAGACTGTGTGCCCGAATTGCTCTAGCTAGCTCAAATTAGCTTCAAGCCATTCGCGATATTCAGGAAGCACTTCACCGTTTCGTAGTTGACTTGTGAGGAATAAGACGCTGCCACAAATAATCTCATAACGAAAAAGTATCATGTTGTGCGATATTTTCATACTGCTCATGCTTGGCTAGCCGTGTAGCCTTACAATGTTGTTGTATTTTTGTTACTGCTGTGTATCAATAAACGTTACATGAGTAACGTATCGAAGCGATTGCAAGTTAAGCGTAAAACCCAAGGTGCTGGCTATGCCATCGTTACTGTGCTCAGGCTAAGTCCTAAATTATTTGCCGCGAGCCTAGTCAATGAACTATTAGCCAGAACGGCACCCTTTATCGAGGCTTTCCTGTCTGGCCGGCTGGTAAGCCTGCTGCCCAGACTTGTCGACCATAATTCTCGTTCGGTCGCCTTGCATAGTATCGTACTTACCTTTATCGGACTGCTGGTTGTGCGGTTTGTTAATATGACGCAAACAAGCTTGTTCAACCTCTATCAACAGCGTGAGGAGACGCTGCTTCAGGCTAATATCGATCGATTATTGTACGAAAAGTTTGCACGATTATCCTATGCCATGTACGAAGATAAAGCGGTGCTCGACCAATATGACTTGGCCACGGCGTATGCCAGCCAGATCGGTAACTTTGTCCTATTCCGTATGCGGGAGGTGGGCGGCTCTATCTATACGTTGATTTTGGCTGGCGTGGCGTTACTGCATTTCTCCTGGCCTCTGGCAGTAGGGCTGGTTATTCTAGCAGCTCCCCAGTTCTGGCTTGAACTGAGAGCGCAGCGTGCCCAGAGCAAGGCTTGGCGTGAGAATACCGTCGTCCGGCGTAAAGCGGTTGCCTATACGGATCTACTACGTCCGTACATCATCAAGGATACGCGTTTGTTTGGGCTGGTTGAGCATATCATCACCAAAGCCTTCCACTATCAGAGACAAATGCAAGCCGAACAGAATAAGATCGAATACGATGTCAACAAACTCCGGATACCATTAACCTTTCTGGATATGATAATAGAGACTGGCGTGCTCGCGTATGTTGTCAGACAGATTTATCTTGGGCTACAGCCGATCGGGCAGTTTGTCTATGTGCAACAAATCGTCAATCAATATACTTCGGCCTTAACTGGGCTAACGTGGTCGATCCAGAGCCTTGATGGATTCTTAGTAGGCGCCTCAGAATTCCATGCCTTTATGCAATTGTCTGATCTACAACCCGGCAAAACCGAATTTACGATCGGCGACATCGCTTGTCAGAACGTGAGCTTTACATACCCAAAATCGAATGTCCCTTCACTGAAAGGTGTTTCTTTAACGATACCCCACGGTAAAACTGTTGCTATTGTCGGAGTAAACGGTGCCGGCAAGACTACGCTTATCAAGTTGCTTATGAAACTATACGAGCCATCGGACGGTAAAATTCAGATTGGCGATACAAATTTGGCAGAGCTGGATGAGCATGCCTGGCACGATAAGATAGGAGTTTTATTCCAGGATTTTGCATCGTTTATGGACTTTACGATAAGTGAAAACGTGCAATTCGGGCGGCTATCGGCAGGCGCGGATCGTGAACGAATCACTCTTGCTCTCAAGAAAGCGGGTGCTTTTGAGTTTATACAGTCGCTGCCGAATGGAATTGATACGTACCTGGGCAAATATATGGATGAAGAGAATGGGACGTTATTATCTGGCGGTCAGCTGCAACGACTTGCTATTGCGCGCGTTCTATTTCGTGATCCTGAATTACTCATTCTCGATGAGCCGACATCGGCAGTGGATGCCCAGGCTGAATTTGATATTTTCAAAGAATTGGAGCGGGTCCGTAGGGGCAAGACAACGATTCTTATTTCACACCGCTTCAGCACTGTACGAAAAGCAGACTATATCTACGTTCTCGATAAGGGGAGGCTTGTCGAAGAGGGCACTCATAATGAGCTGCTGGATGTCGGTGGGCGATATGCGCGTATGTTTAATGTGCAAGCAGAGGCATATGTGTCCTAAATAATTTGCAGTCATTGGTATGCCGATAACAAAAAAGAGGTCGCAAGAACCTCTTGTGTCAAAATGCTTATGCTTGGCTAGGACCGGGGGTGGTAGTTCGAACACTATTCCTGCTACTACCGTCGATGGTACAGCCCTCCGCTCTATTATAAAACTTGTGGACGGCTTGCGCCGTCTTGGTATCCGATATAAGAGCGGCATAGTGATATATAAAGAGCACGGCGCATAAGCTCTCGGGCTATGACACGGAATACGATGAGTATGCGTTATCCATAAAGTTCGCAACGGCATCATCTACGATAATATCCTCTGGGTGGATTTCACCGAGAAGATGTAGACCGGCTAATGTTTTGCAGCGGCTTAGCGCGACGTAGGTCTGCCCGTGCGCAAAAGCACCCGCTCGCAGGTCGACGACGACACTGTCGTACGTAGAGCCCTGAGATTTATGTATGGTGATTGCCCAGGCGAGTCTAAGGGGCAGCTGTGTGAAAGTGCCAACCACCTCCTGCTCAATATGCTTCGCCTGCTCGTCGTAATAGTACCGAGTTTGCTCCCACATAGTCGGCTCCACTTCATAGATATTCTTTCCGCATCGTACCTGGACCGTATGCTTAGACATGGACTTCACTGTACCAATCGTACCATTGACCCATCGGCCATCCGGGTCATTCTTAATGAATATTACTTGTGCGCAGACTTTGAGTGCCAGCTCGTTATCGGCGGGAAAAGCGCTTTTGGCCGGATCGCCGGTTATAGTCGCGTGGTATATATGTACTTTACCTTTTAACTCACATAGCCGTCGCTGGTTAATAGCGCTTGCCGCCGCATTTGTTCCGGCAAGCGTTATGGCATCTTGTTGGTTGGACAATGCTTCAGCGTTGGCAAGGCGCGTATTGAGGACGGCAAGATCTGCCTGCGTGAACGTGCCATTCCTGACAGCGTTAAGCACTGTCCTAAATTGCTCATCAGATTGTCTGAATACGTGTCGGAGCTCATATATTTGCAGGTTCGTGTCTCTCCAGACCCGAGCATTGAAGAAATAAGCTCCGCCGTAAACTTTCGCAAAGTAGTTGAACAATGCCGGTCCTTCAACAACAGGGGGCAGCTGGTAGACATCGCCGAAAGCAATAATCTGGACGCCTCCAAATGGAAGATCGTTTTTTCGTGCAAGTCGTAGCACTTGATCTATGCCATCTATAACATCGGCTCGAACCATTGATATTTCATCAATAACGATTACATCAATATGCTGCAGTAAGTATTCCGTTTCTTCCTGCACTCTGAGACTACGAGGATTGATAAGGCCTACCGGTAATTTGAACAATGAATGGATCGTTTGGCCTTTTATATTCATGGCCGCAACGCCGGTAGGCGCCACAATGACCGTAGTCTTATTTGTAGTAGCCGCGAAATATCTTAAGAGCAACGATTTCCCAGCGCCGGCTTTACCGGTAACGAAGGCGTGGTCGGTAGTTTTTTCAAGCCTGTCAAGAACGTATAGCTGTTCCTTGCTTAATTGGACATTGCGCAGGTTACTTCCTGCATCAGCGGGGTTTCCTCGAAAAACCTCCTTTATCCTAGAGAGGATGTTCATGCAAATATTGTAGCAATAAGTGCGACTTTATTCGGACTTGCGGCTATAGGCTTAACGATGTGATGACTTTAGATGGTGTTCGACCTGGTCGCTTAAGTAGACCTTCATAAGAGACTGGTATGGCACATCTTTCTCATTTGCTAGTTCTTTGATGCGCGCCAAAAGAGACACCGGTAGTCTTAATGAGATTGACTCAGTGGTTGGCTTGAGATTTGGAAAAATAGTTTTCTCTGCTTTTGACCAGTCAATATATTCAGTAGAGTCGTGCGTATTCCAGAACTCTCTTTCTTCTTGTTCGTTTTTAAAATCAGGAATCTTTTTCAAATTCTTCATATACATCTTTCTCCAATTCTGTCATGTCCCTGACGGAGATGACCCTTACCTTACTATTTCGAATGGTAAAAGTTGCAAATAGACACCTGCCAGAACGTGTTTGACCTAGGGCCCAGTATTGACGTTCATATTGTAGTGAGTGCCCTTTATCATCAGTGATGACCAAAGGCTCGTTGCTAAATATCTCCTCCGCTTCTTGATATGTAACGTCATGCTTTTGGAGGTTTTTGGGTATATTACCGTCGTCCCATTCAAACGCCAGGGGCTCAGGAAGTATATCCATGCATTAAGTATATTTTAGCAATATACATAAGTCAATAGAAACATAACCTGCATTCCCTATTTGCCACTTTTTCATCGAGTTGTATTTCAGGGTGTCCTCTATGAGGGCGTATGAACCCCTGGGTATCAGTCCGGGTCGCAGGCATAAGGGGCTCGAACACCATTTTACAGAGGCGAAACTTGTGAAATATACAAAATATGCGCCAGCTGGCGCATATTTTCTTCTGTTATCGAAAATGGCTAGGGCGGAGGGATTCGAACCCCCGAATGCCAGGACCAAAACCTGGTGCCTTACCACTTGGCGACGCCCTACTAGCTCCGCGCTATTATACTAAAAATCTCATCTGTTAGCTAGCCGTGGAATACCGGTACTAGCCAGCGGCTTTATAGGTAGTGCCCCCGCTGACACCAAAGAATTCCTCGAGTGTCTCGACGTGCCGGGCGTGCAGCTCGTTCGACAAATCGGTGCCGATGTAGCGGAAGTGCCACGGTTCGTATTCGTACCCCGTTACGGCTACTTTGTCGGCCGGATAGCGCAGCAGGAAACCGTACTTGTAAGCGTTGGCGGCCAGCCACTCGCCTTCGGGTGTGGCACCAAAGCACTGCGATAGCGCGCAGCTGCCGCTGGCGGCACCGATGTCCACGGCCAGGCCGGTCTGGTGCTCGCTGTAGCCCGGCCGGGCGCTTTCCTGGTCGGCCGCCGCTTGCCCGCTGCTGGTTACATAGCGGTTGTACACGGTGTGCTGGTAGGTGTAGCTGCGATAGGCGGAAACGACCTCCAGGTTGATGTCGGCCTGTTTGGCGGCCGCGAACATCTTTTCAATGCCGGCCGCAGTGGCGGCGCGCATTTGCATGTTGTCGGCACCGGGTTGTGCCAATGGTACATTTGGTACGGTCAGGTCGGGCGGCACATAGGCGGCCGGGTTTAGCGGATGCTGCTTGTTGGCGATGACCCAGATGCTGGTCGGGTCGATCAAAGAATACTGCTTTTTATTAAAACCACTGGCTGATTGGGTTGATGTGGCAGTATTCGTGGCCGTGGTGGTGTGAGATTTGACGGTAGAGTCATGATCGACGCGCCACCAGACGCCGCCGGCAAGCACGACGATAATAACGATGAGAGCGGCAAGTCTGAAACGCATCCTTTTAGTATATCAGCCCGCTGGCCCTTGCCGGCTTGCCGCGAGCTAACGTATAGTATGTAGTAACGATGACACAACAAACAGCCGATCCGGCCGATTATATTCAGCCGCTCTATATTAACGGGCTCAACGGGCGCATGCTACACGCGCCCAGTACGAAAGGTCGCGGCGGCGGGCGCGAAATCCTGCTCATCTATGGCCATCATGCCTTGCTCGAACGCTGGTGGGGCCTGGTCGAAAACCTGCAGGAATACGGCAACGTGACCATGCCCGACCTGCCCGGTTTTGGCGGTATGGACAGCTTTTATAAAATTGGCCGCACGCCGACGCTCGACGCCTTCGCGGACTATCTGGCGGCGTTTATCAAAATGCGTTACCGCAACCGACGCGTGACCATAGTGGGTATATCGTTCGGGTTTTTGGTACTGACGCGGATGCTGCAGCGTTACCCGGAGCTCTGCAAAAAGGTTGATTTGGTGGTGAGTATCGTGGGCTTCATGCACCGCGACGACTTTTCGTTTTCACCGCGGACGCGTCGGCTTTACGGCGCCGTGACACGGTTTTTTGCCGTACCCCCCATCGCCTTTGCGATTCGCTACGGCTTTTTAAGCCGGTTCGTTATCCGGAGCCTATACGTCCGGCTCCCGGCTGGCCGTCGTCGTTTTATAGCCATGGATCCGGAAGAGTTTGAAACTATGATAGATTTTGACGTTAAGCTGTGGCAGCGCAACGATGTACGTACGCACTGGCGCACGACCAGTGAGTTCCTGAAGGTCGATAACTGCCGATCGCAGATTCCTTTGCCCGTCTGGCATGTGGTATCGAAGGTGGACTATTATTTCGACAACTACATCGTGGAACAGCACATGCGCGTCGTGTATAACGACTATCATAAGGCGGTCATGAACTCGCCTGCTCACACTCCAAGCCCCCTGAGTGATAAAAAAGAATCGGCTATTATGGTGCCGCCGGGTCTGCGCCGGGCACTGCGTAACCGCTAGAAATGGTATACTACTGGATATCGTTATGAAAATTGGATTAGTCTGCCCGTATAATATCGCACTCGGCGGAGGTGTGCAGGAGCAGGTTAAGGCCATGCAGACTGAGCTTGCGCGGCGCGGTCACGAGGTGATAATGCTGACGCCGCAGCCAAGGGTGCCCTATGTTGATGATGGCCGTCAGGTCATCTTTTTGGGTTCGGTAGCTGACGTTAAGAACCCGCTGGGGACGGTCTCGCCGGTGAGCGTCAGCGTATTGACCGACGAAATCGACAGCGTGCTGGAGCGCGAACAGTTCGATTTGCTTCACTTTCATGAGCCATGGGTGCCGGTACTGAGCCGCCAGATTCTGAACCGGAGCAACACCGTTAACGTGGCGACCTTCCATGCCATGCTGCCCGATACACGGATGGCCCAGACGGTCGGTAAGGTGTTCACACCGTATACCAAACCAATGCTGCGGCACATTGACGCGTTCGCGGCCGTGTCCGAGGGTGCGGCGCAGTACCTGCTCGGTCTGGCCGACGTGCCGGTCGAGATTATTCCGAACGGAATCGATCTGAAGCATTACCGTCGGCGTGCAGCTCCTGGACCGGTAGCCGGACACGATCTCAAAACCATTCTGCACATTGGCCGGCTGGAAAACCGCAAGGGCGTGAAGTATTTGATCCAGGCATTCGCCCACCTCCAAGCGCGCCAGCCGAACATCCGTTTGCAGATTGCCGGCGCCGGTCCGGACCGGGAAAAACTTGAACAAGAAGTACGCGAGTTGGGTGCACAGCACGTGGAATTCCTGGGATATGTCGACGATGCTACCAAAATCCGCCTGCTTCACGAAGCCGACTTATTCTGTTCGGCGGCGATTTATGGCGAAAGTTTTGGCGTAGTTCTGCTGGAGGCAATGGCCGCCGGGCTGGTCACGGTGGCCGGTGACAATCCAGGCTACGAAAGCGTTATGCAGGGTTTTGGCAGATTATCGCTGGTCAACCCCAAGGATACGCCGCAATTCGCTCACAGATTGGAGCTGCTGCTTCTAGATGAAGATCTGCGTGGTTTGTGGCAAAAATGGGCCAAAGACTATGTACGACAGTTTGACTATGTCAAAATTGTCGACCGCTACGAAGCTTTGTATCAAACGGCCATCGCAAACGCCAAACGGAGCATAGCGCATGAAGATCGCTCTGGTGCTGGATGATACGCTCGACACGCCGGATGGTGTGCAGCAGTATGTGCTGAACGTTGGTAGCTGGCTAAGCGAACAGGGGCACGACGTGCACTATCTGGTCGGACAAACCTCGCGTATCGATATCCCGAACCTCCATGTGCTTAGCCGCAATGTGCACGTCAGGTTCAACGGTAACCGCATGTCTGTGCCGCTGCCGGTTTCCCGCCGGCGCCTCAAAACGTTTTTGGCCGAGGAGCAGTTCGACGTGCTGCATGTGCAGGTGCCGTACAGCCCGTTTATGGCCGGACGGTCGATGCGGGCCGTGCCCGCAGGGGCGGCGGTGGTCGGCACGTTTCACATCCTGCCTTATTCTCGTGTGGTCACGTTCGCGAACCATCTGTTGGCGGTCCTGAACCGGCGTTCGGGCAAGCGGTTTGACCGTATGGTGGCGGTGTCTGCGCCGGCCCGCCGGTTTGCCAAGGATGTTTATGGTTATGATGCTGAAGTAGTGCCGAACCCGGTGTCGCTTAAGCAGTTTGCCGGCGCGGAAAGTACGAGTGCCGGCCCTAACATCGTGTTCTTAGGCCGGCTGGTGGCCCGCAAGGGTGCATTTCAACTGCTGCAAGCGGTTGCTTACATGCAGGAGCATAAACTCTATGATGGTGACTTCAAGGTGTTCATTGGTGGCAAAGGCGAACTGTCGGCACAGCTGGCCGCGTTTGTTACGGCGCACGATTTATCTGATGTGGTAACACTGGCGGGCTTTGTCGAGGAAGCGGACAAACCGGCCTTTCTGGCCCAGGCGGACATTGCCGTGTATCCAAGCGTGGCCGGCGAGAGCTTTGGCATCGTGCTGCTGGAAGGTATGGCGGCGGCGCGGGGAGTGGTACTGGCCGGCAACAACCCGGGGTATGCATCGGTGATGCAACCCTACCCTGACCAGCTATTCGATCCAAACAATACCAAGGCATTCGCCGAGTTGCTGGCCTGGTATCTTGCTCACCCGGAGGCCCGGGCGCGCGCCGCGGACCTGCAGCAGGGCTATGTGCAACATTTTGATATCAACGAAGTCGGCGCCCGTCTGGTTACATTATATGAGCATGCTTTGCAAAGTCGCAGGCTGTCGTGAGATACTGAGTAACAGTATGGCGCGTGGCAAAGACGCACAAGAAGTCGAATTCACTGTATCTAACCGAACGATCCTTCGTGTGATCGTGGCGGCTATTTTGGCGATTATCTTTTTTGCGGCCGTGCGGCACAGTGTGCATACCCTGACACTTATCGGTGTATCTCTGTTTTTGAGCCTGGCGCTCGACGCCCCGGTCCGCTCGCTGGCCGGGCGTCTCCCCGGTTCTTTCAAAGGCAACCGCAGCTTTGCGACCGGTGCGTCCATCGTCGTAGTATTGGTGGCGCTGGGGTTGTTCCTGTGGGCGGTCGCGCCGCCGCTGGTGCGGCAAACCAACAGCTTTATACATGACGCGCCTTCACTGGTAGCACAGGTGCACGACCAGAACTCATCTCTTGGCAGGTTTGTACGCGATCACCACCTGCAGGACGAAGTGAACCAGCTGTCAAAGCAACTTTCCAGCCGCCTTGGTAACCTCGGTGGTACGGCTGTCACCACACTGTCTCGCATCGGCAGCAGCCTGTTTTCAACCTTCACGGTCATCGTGCTGACGGTTATGATGCTGGCCGAGGGCCCGCGCTGGGCCCGTATATTCGAACAGCTTATTCCCAAACACCATAAGGCACGCACCCATCGCCTGGGACACGACATGCGGCAGGTTATCCGCGGCTATGTGAACGGCCAGGTGCTGCTGGCGGCCATCGCTTCCCTGCTCATCGTGCCGGTATTGTTCATTTTGCACATTTCCAATCCGCTGGCGCTCATGGTCATTATCTTTATCTGCGGGCTGATTCCGATGGTCGGGCACACCATCGGCGCCATTATCGTTACGACCGTGGCGCTATTCCACTCGCTGACAGCAGCGATTATCATTTTGGCGTACTACATTCTGTATCAGCAAATAGAAAACTATGTGGTACAGCCGCGCATCCAGGCGAATGCTACCAATATGTCTGCGCTACTCGTGTTTATATCGGTGCTGCTTGGTGCCAACTTTGGCGGCCTGCTGGGTGCCTTGGTCGCCATACCAGTCGTGGGCTGTATCCGGGTTGCGGTGCTCGACTATCTTGCCAGCCGCGACATTTTAAGCCCCAAAACGGTGGCCGAAGAAGAAACGCCCCCACACAGCAATTAGACTACAAGCGGTGCCAAATAGCGCCGCTTGGCGTATCGCGCAGGCCAATTCCCTGATTAGTCAGCTTGTCACGCAGCTCGTCGGACCTGGCCCAGTCTTTCTCATTGCGAGCGGTTTCGCGCTCTTTTATCATCTGCTTTTGTTCTGTAGTGATATCTTTACTGCTCAGTAATTGTAGCCCGAGCAGGTCATCGATAAGCTGCAGGTAGGCTATAAAGTCATCCTTCTGTGCGACCGCTACAAGACTTGTTTCAATTATCTGGCCGCGTGCACTTAGGTTCGCCAATGCGTGTGGGGTGTCGAGGTCGTTTGCCAGGTCATTAATCAGGGACTCGCGGTACTGCTCAAAGTTTAGGTCAGTCTCTTGATCCTGGATTAATTGCCAGCGAAGGTCGGCCATGGCTTGGTAGCCTTTTAACCGGTTCTGGGCGGCTTCCAGACTTTCCCAGCTGAACTTGCTCTGTGAGCGGTAGTGGCTCTCCAATACGTGCAGACGGAATGCTTCCAGGCTGATACCTTTTGCTTCGATTTGCTCGAGCGTAATGCCGTTGCCGAGACTTTTGGCAATCTTTTCACCTTCCACCGTGATGTGGTTGGTGTGCATCCAGTAGCGTGCGAATTGCTTACCGGTAGCGGCTTCGGACTGCGCGATCTCGTTGGTGTGGTGTACGGGTACGTGGTCGATGCCGCCGGCGTGAATATCGAGCGTTTCGCCTAAGTATTTCATGCTCATGGCCGAGCATTCGATGTGCCAACCGGGGAATCCCTTCCCCCACGGGCTATCCCATTCCATGTCGCGCTTATGATCACGAGGGCTGAATTTCCATAGAGCGAAGTCGCTGATATTGCGCTTCTCACGGTTGAAGGCTACCCGCTTACCAGCCTCTTGCTCATCCAGGTCCAGCCGGGCAAAATCGGCGTATGCCGGGAATTTGCTGGTGTCAAAATAGATCCCGTCCGAGATTTGGT
>Ga0070658_10001616_pt1 | contig 19068 bp, 10 predicted proteins | sample KBSC13metaG_FD_64664 | JGI IMG/M metagenome (GOLD analysis project Ga0070658, IMG submission 64664) | Corn rhizosphere microbial communities from Kellogg Biological Station, Michigan, USA - KBS C1-3 metaG | ecosystem: Host-associated > Plants > Roots > Rhizosphere > Soil ...
CGACACATGAGTCTACGGGACGGCGCAGGCGAGCGGCCGCGCGCCGCCGTCCATGATCCGGAGGTGATTACGAGGACCGGATGATGCCGCGAATCCACTCGCGACGGCCAATCGAGCGCCGGTTCCAAAACACGAATGCACACACACCCGTGAGCGCCGCGATACCGAGCAACGTGGCGTTGCCGAAAATCGGCACCGGGTGCTGGTCACATGCCGGCCCGCTCGTCGAGCTGAAATTGAGAGTGTTCGGATTCGAGCCGAGCGCCCACTGCATGGCGTCGCCACGAACCGGATCCCACGTGACGACGAATTCGGTCGTGGAATCGCCCGGTCGGAAGGACGACGTCTGCCCGACGTCGTTGGCCACTTTGCCGTTGCCGTAGATGGAGTTCTCGTAACTGCCGGCGGGCGCGAGCAGCGTGTAGCCCGACTGATTGCTGAATCCGAGCGCGGCAGCGAACGTGCCGTCACCGTTGTTCCAGACGCACGACAGCGTGGGGGTCAAGTTCTCGCACGCACCAGGGTGCGCTTCGCGGTCTTGCCACGCCATGCAATTGAGAGTGCCCGGCGTGGTCGACGGGCTGGTGTCGACCTTCGCGGCGTGCGCGGCGGGCGCAGCCAGCATCAGCGGCCCAGCCGCCAATGCCGCCGCAGCCAGGGTCATCCGAACACGGCGCACCCAGCGACGCGCAGTCTTCGGCCCAGTCGAATCCACGTTTCTATGGTGTCGGCCCGGTACCAGCGGCACATCGCCCGACAAGCGCAACTGGTTCGTCGTCCGTTCGGACTAACGGCACTCGGCAGCTGTCGGGACGCGACGCGCAGCGATCGGGACGTGACGGCATGCTTGAGCTGCAAGACCTTGGCATTCTTTGCGCTGTTTTTGCGCTAGTGTTCACCTCGTGGCGAAACGACTTGCAGAAGTTGCCCAGAAAGTTGGCGTCAGCGAAGCGACCGTCAGCCGGGTGCTGAACGGCAAGGCGGGCGTCGCGATCGCGACGCGCGACGCGGTGCTGACCGCCCTCGACGTCCTGGGTTATGAACGGCCGACCCAGTTGCGCGGCGAGCGGGCCCGCATGGTCGGTCTGGTGTTGCCCGAGTTGCAGAACCCGATCTTCCCGGCGCTCGCCGAAGTGGTCGGTGGTGGCTTGGCACAGCTCGGGTTCACGCCGGTGCTGTGCACCCGCACGGCCGGTGGCCTCTCGGAGGCCGAGTACGTGCGCATGTTGCTCGAGCAGCAGGTGTCGGGGGTCGTCTTCGCAGGTGGCGCGTACGCCGAAGCGAATGCGTCGCACGATCATTTCGTGCAATTGCACGGGCGCGGCGTGCCAGTCGTGCTGGTGAACGCAGCGGTCGAGCACCTCGGATTCCCCGCGGTGTCGACCGACGATGCGGTAGCCGTCGAGCAGGCGTTTGCGCACTTGCTTTCGCTCGGGCACCGGCGCATCGGTATCGTGCTCGGCCCCGAAGACCACATGCCCTCGCGCCGCAAACTGGCTGCTTTCGAAGCGGCGGCCGAAGCTGGCGGGGTCGCCGGCGAGGTCACGGTCGAGCGGGCAATGTTCGCGATCGAGGGTGGGCAGGCGGCCGGCACCCGGCTGCTGCAGCACGGCGTCACCGGCGTCATCTGCGCCAGCGATCCGCTTGCCCTCGGCGTCATCCGAGCGATCCGGCGAGCGCGTCTCGACGTGCCGCGCGACGTCTCCGTGGTCGGCTTCGACGACTCGGCCTTCATGAACTGCACCGACCCCCCGCTCACCACTGTGCGCCAACCCATCGATGCAATGGGTCGGGCGATCGTCACCTTGCTGTCGAACCAGATCGACGGCTCGGCGGCATCCGACGAAGAGTTGCTCTTCGAACCCGAGCTGGTCGTGCGCAGCAGCACCGGACCCGCGCCGCGCAAATAGCGCACCCGGTCAACTGTCGGTCCACGTGTTCTGCCCTGGGCTTTGTCATGCCCTGTGTTCTCACTCAATGGTCACGATTATGCAGCTTTTCGCCTAACTCTTGCATCGTGCTGTCGTTCCTGTCATCGTGACTGCCGCCGTCCCGGCATGGCCGTGCAGCCGATTGAGCGGGAGTGACCCATGTTCAAAACGTCCGCCCAGCCGGTGTCGCCCGCCGACGATGCTGGACGACGAAGCCCACGCAAGCCGAAGCTGGCCGCCCTCGGTACAGCCGCCCTCGTGGTCGCCGCGGTCGCAGTGACCGTGAGCACCCGGGGCGGCGGCGCGTCCGCCGCAACACTGCACGACACCGTGGCCGGATCGGCGCCGAGTCTCACCGCAGGGCGCGGAGCGGCCGTTCCGTTCGTCGAGGTCGAAGCCGCGAACGCCAAGACGAACGGAACGGTCCTTGCCCCAAGCCGGACGGCGGGAACACTGGCCGGTGAAGCGATCGGACGACGGGCCGTCACCCTCGACGGTCGAGGCAAGTACGTCGAGTTCACCCTCACTCAGCCGGCGAACTCGATCGACGTGCGATACAGCATCCCCGACTCCTCCGACGGCTCGCCGTACACCGCGAGCCTGTCGCTGTACCTCAATGGCACAAAGCAGAAAAGCCTGACGCTGACGAACAAGTACAGCTGGTACTACGGCGCGTACCCGTTCGTGAACACCCCGGCGAGCGGCAACCCGCACCACTTCTACGACGAGGTACATACCCTGTTCGGCAAGGAATTGCCTGCAGGTGCGAAAGTTCGACTGCAGGTCGATGCCGAAGACACCGCGAAGACGTACACCATCGATCTAGCCGACTTCGAAGACGTCGGCTCCCCGCTCGCCCAGCCGACGGGCTCGGTGTCGGTGACCGACTTCGGGGCCGACGCCAGCGGGGCGCGAGACTCGACGAAGGCGTTCATTTCGGCCATCGCCAGCGCAGCCGGCAAAGGCAGCACCGTGTGGATCCCACCGGGCAGGTTCGAGGTCGACAAGCATCTGGTCGTTGACAACAACGTCACAATCGACGGCGCCGGCTCCTGGTACAGCATCGTCACAGGCGAAGGCGTCGGCATCTACGGCAACAGCGCCCCGCACCCGAGCACCAACGTGCACCTGTCGAACTTCGCGATCGAAGGCACCGTCGACGAACGCGTCGACGCCGACCAGGTCAATGGGCTCGGCGGCGCCATGGGCGGCGGTTCGACGATCTCGCACTTGTGGATCGAGCACACCAAGGTGGGCATGTGGTTCGACGGCCCGTTCGACGGTCTTTCGATAACCCACAACCGGATCGACAACCTCACCGCCGACGGCGTCAACTTGCACGACGGCATCACGAACTCGGTCATCAGCAACAACTTCATCCGCAACACCGGCGACGACGGCATCGCCTTGTGGTCAGAACACGACCCCGACACCGACGACGTCATCAGCTTCAACACCGTCGAGGCGCCGATCCTGGCCAACAACATCGCGGTCTATGGCGGTGCCGACAATGCGGTCACCGACGACGTGGTTTCCGACACGCAGACCCAGGGCGGCGGCATTCACGTGGGCAACCGTTTCAACGCAGTGGGGTTGGCCGGCACGACCACAATCGCCCGTGACACCGCACTTCGCACCGGCGTCCTTGACCCGAACTGGAAGTATGGCGTCGGCGCCCTGTGGTTCTGGGCTGACGACTCACCCATGAACGGTGCGATCCGCGTCGACCACGTCGACTTGATCGACAGTTCTTACGAAGGCATCCAGTTCACCGGTGCATCGGTCAGCAACGTCGCTTTGTCTAACGTGCGAATCGCAGGCACTGGCACGTTCGCGCTGCAGATCGAGTCGCACGGCGACGCCACGTTCAAGAACGTGGTGGCGACCGATGTCGGCGCACCGGCCGGCATCTACAACTGCCTGTACACCGGCGGCGACGACAGCGCATTCACCATGAAGGATCTCGGCGGCAACTCCGGCTGGAACACCAGCTTCTGCGGCAAATGGCCCGCGCCCCTCAATCACTACCACTATCCGAAACCCAGTGACGGCAACGATTTCGCGTTCTCTGCACCGCCCGCCACCCAAGCGGTACGCGCCGGTGATGAGTTCACCGTGGGTGTTTCGACGTCCGTCGTCTCGGGCGAGAGCGAACAGCTGAAGCTTTCCTCAGCCGGCGCGCCAGCAGGAGTGAAGGTAGCCTTCGCGTCGACGGCGATTGCGGCGGGCGGCGACACGGCGATGACCGTGACGACGCAATCCTCTACACCACCCGGCAATTACCCGATCACCGTTACCGGCACGGCCGCGACCGGCACGCATTCGACGACCTACCGGCTCGTAGTCGCGGACGCTACTGGCGCCTTGGTAGCAGACACTGCAGCACTTACTTTCGACGGCGCGAGTGTCGGCACACCGACCGACGCAAAGCCAATAAGGCTTACCAATACAGGGAAATCGCCGATCAGCATCGGATCTATCACTACGACGGGCGACTACACGCAATCCAACGAATGCGGAACGACCATCGCCGCCGGCAGTTCGTGCACGGTGAACGTTTCGCTCATGGCAACGGCGGCCGGTCCGCGCGCCGGCACCGTCATCATCTCGGACGACGTGAACCCCGTCGTCGTCACGTTGAGCGCAACCGCAACAGGTAGTTCGAACCTCGCGCTCAACAGGTCGGCGACTGCCAGTGGCACACAGGACGGCTACCCGACGACGAACCTCACCGACGGAAATAGCGGCAGCTACTGGGAAAGCACCAACAACGCGTTTCCGCAATGGGCCGACGTCGACCTCGGAGCACCGACCGCGGTGAGCAAGGTGACGCTGGCACTGCCGCCACCGTCGGCCTGGAGCACCCGCGTGCAGACCATCACGGTGCTCGGCAGCACCGACGGGACGGCGTACACGACGCTCCTGCCGGCCGCCCAGTACACGTTCGACCCGGCGAAGGGCAACGAGGTGCGGCTCGCATTCCCCACCGCGACGCTGCGCTACCTGAGGTTCGAGGTGACGGCCAATACCGGTTGGCCGGCGGCACAGTTCTCCGAGATCGAGGTCTACCAGTAGCACCTTCGAGACCTATTCGGAACCTTGTCTATTTTTTGCAGCGATTGGCTCCTGCATTACGGCATTCTGCCCAGTCACTTTGCCGAGGCTTCACTCCGCCACGCCCTCGTATCGACCCAGTCACCGGGCGTGTTTCGCCGTCCGCCCGCGCTTGACCAGGACTTTTAGCTGACCTTTAGCTGCCGGTTCGACCGATTCTGGGCATCTCGGCGTACGTCACGATTTTGCAACATGCCGTCAGACTCTTGCTTGATGCAGTCCGCGTCTGTACCTTCAGTGCAACCCGGAGGCAGCTGATCAGTCTCTTTCGCCGCATCGCCGGGGCTCGACAGCGAAGCCCATCTCCTTCGACCTCGCGTTAGCTGCCGCGGCGGCCACGCCTCGGACCGACATCCCAGGAGGGAACGTTCGATGAAGTACCAGAAACTGGCGACTGCGCTCGCGGTAGCGGGCATCGTCGCCGCGGCAGGCTGCAGCAGCAGCAAGCCGCAGGCAGGTTCGGACACGAGTACGCCAGCGACGAACAACAGCTCAAGCCCCTCAACGCCCGGCTCGAGCAGCCCGGCGCCGGTCTCGAGTGCAGCCGCGCTAGCAGTGAGCGGTCCGACGACGATCACGGTGAACTGCGAGCCGCCAACCACCGCGGCGACGCAGCGCAAGGAGTGGCTCGACGACGTCGCATCGTTCGAGAAGCTCTACCCGAACATCACCATCAACAGCAAAGACGAAGCACCGTGTGACGACCCGAACACCTTCTCGGCGAAGCTCGCAAGCGGCCAGGAAGAGAACGTGTTCTACCTGTACATGACCGACACCCAGCAGGCGATCGACTCGGGCCAGGTGCTCGACATCCAGAAATACGCCAGCCAGATTCCCGGACTCAAGGATCTGCAGGACTCCGTCATCAACATCTTCCGCAAGGGCAACACCGCAAGCGGTGACCTCTACGGCCTGCCGAAGACGAACTACACGCTCGGCCTCGTCTACAACCGCGACCTGTTCAAGCAGGCCGGCCTCGACCCCGACACACCGCCGGCCACGTGGGCCGACGTCCAGGCCGACGCCAAGAAGATTGCGGCTCTCGGCAACGGCACGGTCGGTTACGCCGACTACAGCGCCGGCAACACCGGTGGCTGGCACTTCACGGCTGAGATGTACTCACAAGGCGGCGACGTCGTCGGTGCCGACGGCAAGGCCGACTTCAACAATGCCAAGGGCCTCGCGGTCATCAACAACCTCAAGCAGATGCGCTGGACCGACAACGACATGGGTTCGAAGCAACTGCTGCAGTACAACGACACCATCGAAATGATGGCCGGCGGCAAGCTCGGCATGACCGTCGGTGCGCCCGACTACTTCAACGCGATGAAGGCCAACTACAAGGCCGACCTCACCAAGTACGGCATGGGCGCTATGCCAGCGGGCGACAACGGCAGCGGCACGTTGCTCGGTGGCGACGGCTACATGTTCAACAAGAACGACACACCCGACCAGGTCATCGCCGGTCTGCTGTGGCTCCAGTACGAGAACCTCACGCCAGGCACTGGTCAGTTCAACTACCAGCGCGCATCGGCTGACGGCAACCCGGTCGGGCTTCCGGAGCCGGACTTGTTCCAAGGTGACACGGCCACGAAGGACGAGGCCGCCAAGGCGAGCGTTGCGAACCTTCCGGTCGCGAACTTCAAGCCTTACATCACCGCAACACCGAACCTGAAGGGCAACGTCGAGCCTCCCCAGGCACAGGCGGTTTACAAGGTGCTCGACGGCTTGATGTCGGCGGTGCTCACGAACAAGAGTGCCGATCCGCAGAAGCTGCTCGACCAGTACACCTCGCAGGTGAACGCCGTTTTGGCCAACGCCGGCTGACAGAGGTGAATAACGCCGGTGGTCGGCCGGGCGCTAGGGACCGCGCCCAGCCGACCACCGGCCACCAGCTTTCGCCCATCACGTAACGGAGTCCTGACTCAGTGGCAACGATCAATGTCTCGCACGCCAGGTCGGTCGACCTGCGGACGGAGCGACCTCAGCGGCGGCGAGCACCACTCGCAAGCCGGCTGCGGCGGCATGCCATCGGGTATCTGTTCCTTGCCGGAGCAGTGATCTGCTTCGGGTTCTTCTCGTGGTGGCCGATCGTCCGCGAAATCGTCATGAGCTTCCAGAAAACGAACTTCGCGGGCGACACCACATGGGTGGGGATGAAGAACTTCACCCGGATCCGGCACGATCCAGAATTCTGGACGGCGTGGCGAGCCTCGGTTGAATTCTCGTTACTGGCATTGATTTTTGGGTACGCGGTGCCGTTCATCGCGGCCGTCGTGCTCAATGAAATCCGGCACGCGCGGTCGTATTTCCGGTTGCTCGTCTACTTGCCCGTGATGATGCCGCCCGCCGCAGCGGCGTTCTTGTGGAAGTGGTTCTACGACCCGGGCGACGGCCTCTTCAACACGATCCTGCGCGACCTGCACCTCCCGACGTCGCAGTGGTTGCAATCGACGAACACGGCGATGATCTCGCTCGTACTGTTCTCTACCTGGATCAACATGGGGAGCGGCACGCTGATCTACCTGGCCTCGCTGCAAAACATTCCGGGAGAGCTGTACGAGGCGGCCGAAATCGAAGGCGCCGGCCTGTTCCGCAAGCTCTGGCATGTCACGATCCCGCAGACCCGGCTCATTCTTTCGCTGCTGCTGATGCTGCAGATCGTGGCGACGATGCAGGTATTCCTCGAACCGTTCATCCTCAGCGGCGGAGGCCCCGAGGGCAAGACGACAACGGTCGTCTACCTCATCTACGAATACGCGTTCCACTTCAACAACTACGGCAGTGCGGCAGCGCTCGGCTTTGTTTTGCTGGTAGTTCTCGCCGGCTTCGGCGGAGCGTACCTGTGGCTGAGCAAGCGCGGAGACGAGGCGTAACCGACATGGCGCACTACGAAACCCAGACCCGCACGCTCATTTCGGCCGCTCAGTTACGGCGCCCGCGCGCGAAAGTCGCCTACTGGATCGTGCTCGCGATTTTCATCCCACTGTTCGCCGCCATCTTCGTCTTTCCCATCTACTGGATGGCGACTGGTGGCCTGAAGTCGGCGCAAGAAGTCATTCAAAGCCCGCCGACCTGGTTCCCGCACTCGTTTCACTGGAGCAACTACGCCGACGCGTGGAACCATCTGCGGCTTTCTCGACTGCTGTTGAACACCACGATCTACGCAGGCGGCGCGCTCGTCTTCCAACTCGTGTTCGACGTGGCCGCGGCTTACGCTCTCTCGAAACTTCGCCCGGTGTTCGGCAACGTCATCTTGTTCATGATGCTCGCCACGTTGATGATCCCCGCGACGGTGCTCGCACTACCGACGTTCCTCACTGTTTTCAACCTGCCGATCCTGCACGTCAACCTCACCAATTCGCCCTGGGCGATTTGGCTACCCTCCGTTGCGAACGGCTTCAACATCTTCTTGCTCAAACGGTTCTTCGACTCGATACCCGAAGAGTTGCTTGCTGCCGCGGCGATCGACGGTGCCGGACCGCTGCGAGCTCTTTGGTCGATCGTGCTGCCGATATCGCGACCGATTCTCGGCGTCGTATCGATCTTCGCGGTCGTCGCGGTGTGGAAGGACTTCCTATGGCCCTTGCTGGTACTGAACAACCCTGCGAAGCAGACCGTCAACATCGGCCTCTACGAACTCCAACAGGGCGCGCCCCAAGACGTTTTCACCGCGGCGCTGTTTATCTCGTCGATCCCGATGATCGTGTTCTTCCTGATTTTCCAGCGCAACATCATGGGCGGACTCACGGCAGGCGGCCTCAAGGGCTGATCAAAATCTCGGCGGCCGATTTGGCCGACTACCCCGCGGGCACGCGTTCAGTCGGGCCTGCAGAAATTGCTACGCCGAAAAGGAGCGAACACAGGTGACCACCGATCGTTTGCAGGAGGCCGGGCCGGCAACGGCCGCACGTGAGACCCAGAGGTGGTGGCCCAGTGCCGCCATCTACCAGGTGTATGTGCGGAGCTTCGCCGACGGTAACGGCGACGGCACGGGCGACCTCACCGGTGTTCGTTCGAAACTGGCTTACCTCGCCGACCTCGGTATCGAGGCCATTTGGTTCAACCCTTGGTATCCCTCGCCCATGGCCGACGCCGGTTACGACATCGCCGACTACCGCGACATCGACCCGATTTTCGGCACGTTGGAACAGGCGGAGCAACTCATCGCCGAGGCGCACGGCCTCGGCATCAAGGTAATCATCGACGTCGTCCCGAATCACTGTTCCGACGCACACCCGTGGTTCCAGGCAGCACTGAAAGCCGAGCCCGGTTCGGCTGAGCGCAACCTGTTCTGGTTCAGGCCCGGGCGGGGCGAGAACGGCGAGTTGCCGCCGAATGACTGGGATTCGATCTTCGGCGGGCCGGCCTGGACCCGGATCGTCGAGCCCGACGGCACGCCCGGCGAGTGGTACCTGCACCTGTTCGCACCGGAGCAGCCAGACTTCAACTGGGATAACCCACTGGTGTGCAAGGAGTTTGAAGACGTCCTGCGATTCTGGCTCGACCGGGGCGTCGATGGGATTCGGATCGACTCAGCAGCCTTGGTCGTGAAGGACCCCACTCTTGCCGACCTGGGCGACGACCCCGCGCAACTCGCGCAACACCCGTTCATCGATCTCGACGGCGTACACGACGTCTATCGCGAATGGCGCCGGATCGCCGACGGATACGAGGGCGACCGGATCCTGATCGGTGAGGTGTGGCTGCCCGACCGCGAACGGTTCACCCGTTACTTACGTCCCGACGAACTGCACACGGCATTCAATTTCGATTTCTTGGGTTGCCCATGGCAAGCCGACCGGGTTCGTCAAGTGATCGACGCGACGCTCGCCGACCACGCGCCCGTCGGAGCGCCCCCGACGTGGGTCTTGTCGAATCACGACGTCGTGCGCCACGTCACTCGCTACGGTCGCGCCGACACGTCGTTCTCGATGGACGACCGGCGGCTCGGCGAACCGACCGACCTCGTGCTCGGTAGCCGCAGGGCACGTGCCGTCGTCATGGTGACGATGGCGCTGCCGGGTGCGATTTACGTTTACCAGGGCGAAGAATTGGGTTTGTGGGAGGTCGAAGACCTCCCACCGGAGTTGCTACAGGATCCGATCTGGGTGCGTTCGGGTTACACCGATCGCGGCCGCGACGGCTGCCGGGTGCCCATCCCGTGGCAAGGAGACGAACCACCGTTCGGCTTCAGCCCAGCCGGCATCACCACGTGGTTGCCCCAGCCCTCGGGCTGGAAAGGGCTGACCGTCGAAGCGCAAGCAGGCGATGCCGGTTCGATGCTGGAGCTGTACCGCAAGGCGTTGCGCATCCGCAAAGCCGAGCAGTCGATCCACACTGCCGCGTTTCGCTGGCTGCCCTACGGTGATGACATCGTCATGTTTGCGCGCGGCGACGACTTCATCTGCATGGCGAACACGTCGGCCAACCCGGTCGATCTGCCCCCGCACCACGAAATCCTGCTGAGCAGCGTGCCGCTCGAAGGCGATCGACTTCCGGGTGACGCGACGGCGTGGATCCGTCCGTTGCCCGCGGATTGAGCGATGCCAAGAGCCCTCATTACCGGCGCTGCCGGCCAGCTCGGCCGGCAGACGGTCGCATTGTTCAACGCCGAAGGTTTCGTCGTCACCGCACTCGTACTCGAACCCCATGAACACGTCGACGCCGACCGTGTCGTTGTCGGCAACGCGGGCAATCTGGCCGTCGTCCGCAATGCACTTCGTGACGTCGATGTCGTCGTTCACCTTGCGGCACTGCCGTCGCCGAACGCCGGCACTGCAGAAGAAGTGTTCTGCGGCAACACCTGCGCGACGTTCACCGTGCTCGAACAAAGCGCACTCGCCGGGGTGCGGCACGCGGTGATCGCAAGCAGTCAGGCCATCAGCGGTCTGCCGTTTGCGCCGCAGGCACGACAGCCCGCGTATGTTCCGGTCGACGAAGCGATTCCTTTGCAGATAGCCGATCCTTACGCACTGTCAAAAGCTACCGACGAAGCGACCGCCCACATGATGTGGTGGCGACACGGACTGAGTGTGTGCGCGCTGCGGTTTCCCTACATCGGCGCGGCAGACTCGCGATTGCGGGCGCGCGCGCAGCAGCTGCGCGATGATCCAAGCCTTGGTGCATGCGAACTGTGGGCCTATCTCGATCTGCGTGACGCCGCGCGGGCCTGCCTGCTCGCCGTACAGCGTGCGCCAGATGGTTTCGAAGTGATCGCCGTCGCGGCGCCGAACACGCTGGTGCCTTACCCGACCGAGGGCTTGCTTGACAAATACCTGCCCGAGGTGCCCCGACGGCGACATTGCGCCGACAACGAGGTGCCACTGGATTTGCGACGGGCTAAGACAATTCTGGGGTTCGAGGCCGAACACGTGTGGGCCACGTCGTGAGCGAACTCGACGACGTCAACGCTGCACCGTGGCAACACGTCGACGATCTGCGCATTACGGGCGTACGCACGATCGTCACCGCTCCCGAAGGCGTGCCGCTTATCGTCGTCCGGGTCGATACGTCGGACGCCGGGCTCTACGGACTCGGCTGCGCTACCTTCACCCAGCGCTACAGCGCGATACGCACCGTCGTTGACGAGTTCATCGCACCGCTCGTTCACAGCAGGCATCCTGCCGACATCGGCGACCTGACCCGCATGGTGCACCACAGCTCGTACTGGCGCGCCGGGCCGGTATTGAACAACGCGCTGTCGGGCCTCGACATGGCGTTGTGGGACATCGCCGGCAAGCGCGCCAGGCTACCGGTCTACGACATGCTGGGCGGGCGCGTGCGCGCGGCGGCGCCGACTTACCTGCACGCAGGCGGCTCCGATATCGCAGAGACGCTTGCCAGTGCTGAAGAAATCATCGGCAACGGCTGGTCGCACGTGCGATTGCAGACCGGTCAACCAGGCATCGGCAGCTACGGCAGCAGCCCGGCCCAACTGCGCTACGACCGGCTGCCAAACCCCGATGGGTGGGACGTCGGCCACTACCTGCGTACGACCCCGGAGTTGTTCGCGCGCGCACGAGAACGGCTCGGTGAATCGGTCGAACTGCTTCACGACGTGCACAGCAGGCTTTCGCCGAAGCAGGCGATCGGGCTGGCCCGCTCGCTCGAACCGTTCAGGTTGTTCTTCCTCGAAGACGTTGTCGCACCGGAGTTTTACGACCATCTCCCCGAGGTGCGGGCGGCCGCGCCGATGCCGATCGCTGTCGGTGAGCTGCTGGTGTCGGTGCCCGACGCCGCCCGGCTGGTACTCGGCGGCGGCGTCGACATGCTGCGGCTGCACCTGTCCGCGGTTGGCGGTCTCACTCCAGCGCACAAGCTGACGGCGTTGTGCGAGTTGGTCGGCGTGCAGACGGCCTGGCACGCGCCGGCCGACGTGTCGCCTATCGGCGCCGCAGCGAACCTGGCGCTCGACGTCAGTTCGCCCGCGTTCGGCATCCAGGAAGGGCACGTCTACAACGACGCCGCATGCGAAGTGTTTCCCGGCACCCCTCAGCCGAGCAACGGCCACCTGGTGCCGTCGTCCAGCCCTGGTTTCGGCGTCGATCTCGACGAAGCGGAGGCGGCGAAGTTTCCGCCGCAGCGGTTCGCGCACGACCGGTGGGCGATTCGCGTCCGCGCGACGGACGGCGGACTCCTCGCGCCCTAGGGCTGGCTGAAAGTCAAAGCTTTGCTATTTTTCGTCGGCATCTTGCGCTGACTTGTTGAACATGCAAAGGTTCGGTTGTTCATTCGCGGCATTTTGTTCTTTCGCGGCAAACCACGGGGTGCGTTGTTCATCCGGTTCGCATTGAGACGAAAGAGGTCACGCAGATGTCCCATCGCTCCAACCGGCCGCGATCGCCGCGCTTGCGCTCAGCGCTCGCCGCGATAGCTGTCACCCCTCTGGTCACCGCAGGGCTCTCGGTCGCCATCGCCACGCCCGCGCTCGCCGCAGCCACCGGCGGCCAGGGCGCCGCATTGCCGTACATCGAGCTGCAGGCCGAGAACGCGGCGACGAACGGAACCCTGATCGGGCCGTCAGCGTCGGGCGTCTCGTACGGCACGCTCGCCGACGAAGCCTCCTACCGCAAAGCAGTAACCCTTTCGGGCCAAGGCAAGTACGTCGAGTTCACGACGACGGCACCGACCAACTCCATCGACTTCCGCTACAGCATCCCCGACACCTCAGGCGGTTCGGTCTACACCGCGCCGCTGTCGCTGTACATCAACGGCACCAAGCAATCCGACTTCACCCTGACGAACGCCTACAGCTGGTACTACGGCGGCTACCCGTTCAGCAACTCCCCCGGCAGCAACCCGCACCACTTCTACGACGAGGTGCACCGGCTGTTTTCGGCCACCTACCCGCAAGGCACCAAGTTCCGCGTGCAGGTCGACTCCGAAGACACCGCATCGACGTACACGATCGACTTCGCCGACTTCGAGCAGGTCGGCGCCGCGTTGACACAGCCCGCAGGTTCGGTGTCAGTGACAAGCAAAGGCGCCGACCCCACGGGTTCGGCCGACTCGACCAACGCGTTCAACTCTGCGATCAGCGCGGCCGGCGCTGGCGGCACGGTGTGGATTCCGCCGGGCACGTACAACATTCCGGGCCACATCGCGGTCAACAACGTAACGATCGCTGGTGCCGGAATGTGGTACTCGACGGTCACCGGTACCGCGCCAGGCTTTTACGGCAACTCTGCCCCGAGCCCGAGCACCAACGTGCACCTGTCGAACTTCGCCATCTTCGGCAACGTGCAGGAACGCTGTGACAGCTGCCAGGTGAACGGCATCGGCGGCGCGATGTCGAACTCGACCGTGTCGAACCTGTGGATCGAACACGACAAGGTCGGCGCGTGGATGGACGGTCCGATGGACCACCTGACATTCAGCGGCATGCGCATTCGCAACACCACCGCCGACGGCATCAACTTTCACGGCGGCGTGACGAATTCGACGGTCACCAACAGCGACCTGCGCAACACCGGGGACGACGGACTGGCGACGTGGGCCGACTCCGGCATCGGCGCCGACGCGTTCGACTCGTTCGACCACAACACCGTGCAGTATCCGATTCTGGCGAACGGCATCGCCATCTACGGCGGCCACGACAACACCGTCGACAACAACCGGGTCATCGACGCCGGGCTCGCGCAAGGCGGTGGTATCCAGGTGGGCCAGCGGTTCACCTCGACCCAGGTCGGCACGACGACGATCAGCAACAACACGATGATTCGCGACGGCAGCCTCGACCCGAACTGGAACTTCGGCGTCGGCGCGCTGTGGTTCGACGGCAGCCAAGGCGATTTCGCCGGACCGGTCAACGTCACCAATGCACTCATCGAACAGAGCCCTTATGAGGCAGTGCAATGGGTTGAAGGCACGATTCACAACGTCAACCTGAGCAATGTCACGATCGCGGGCACTGGCACGTACGCGCTGCAGGAGCAGACCGGCGGCTCGGCGACATTCACCAACGTCGTCGCGACCGGCGTGGCACAAAACCCGCCCACCTACAACTGCGAAGGCAGCAACTTCGCGATCACCGACGGTGGCGGAAACTCCGGCGTGCTCAGCTCCAGCTGCGCGAACGGCCAATCGCCGACGGCGGTCTGGCCGCCGTACCCGAACGATAGTGGTGTGTCGGTGACCCCGACGTCACTGTCGTTCGGCTCGCTGGCGACGGGCAGCACGAGCAGCGCGCAGAGTGTGACGGTGTCGAACACGGGCAGCAGCTCGACCAGCGTTTCTGCAACGATCAGCGGTCAATTCGCCGACAGCACGACGTGTGGAACATCGCTGGCCGCCAACTCGTCGTGCACCTACAGCGTTACGTTCAAGCCGACGTCAGCGGGTGCGCAGTCCGGCACGCTCGCCGTCACAGCCGGTGGCAGCACCACCAACGTGTCGCTCACCGGAACGGGCGTCGCACCCGGGCCGATCCTCAACGCAAACCCAGGCAGCCTCTCGTTCGCGAGCACAGTGGTCGGCAGCACGTCGGCGTCGCAGAACGTCACGATCACCAACACCGGCACGGCGTCGGCGTCGGTCTCGGGCGTCTCGTCGAACAGCGGCGACTTCACTGTGACGAGCAACAACTGCACGACTTTGGCAGTCAACGCCTCGTGCACAGTGGGCGTGGCGTTCAAGCCATCAACCGGCGGTGCTCGTTCGGGCACGCTCACGGTGTCGAGCAATGCCAACAACAACCCCACCACCGTTTCGCTCTCGGGCACTGCCATCGACTCGTCGACGAACATCGCCGCGGGTGCGACCGCCAGTGCCAGTAGCAGCAACGGCACGTATGTCGCGGGCAACGTTACCGACGCCGATCCCAGCACCTACTGGGAAAGCGCCAACGGCGCGTGGCCGCAGTGGGTGCAGGTTGACCTCGGTTCGTCGTTCAACCTGAGCAAGGTCGTACTCCGGCTCCCGCCGACAACGGCGTGGGGCGCGCGCACCGAAACGCTTTCGGTGCAGACCAGCAGCGACGGCAACACATTCACGACCGTGGTCGGTTCGGCGACCTACACGTTCGATCCGAACAACGGCAACAACTCGGTCGCCATCAACCTGCCGGCGAACACCAGCGGGCGGTACCTCCGGGTGAACATCACCGCGAACAGCGGATGGAACGCGGGCCAGCTCTCGCAGGTGGAGGTCTACCCCGGCAGTGGTAGCGGCGGTGGCGGTGGCTCGGCATCTCTGTCGGCATCGCCGTCGAGCTTGTCGTTTGCAAGCCAGAACGTCGGGACGACGAGCGGTGCGCAAACCGTGACGATCAGCAACAGTGGCACTGCCGCTGCAAGTGTGGCGTCGATCAACGTGAGCGGCGACTTCGCGCAGACCAACAACTGTGGAAGCTCCATTGCCGCGAGCGCATCATGCACGATCAACGTCACCTTCACACCAACCGCAACCGGCACCCGTACCGGCTCTGTCACGGTGACCAGCAATGCAACGAACTCGCCGACGACGATTTCGTTGAGCGGCACCGGGGCGTCGTCGAGTAGCGGAAACATCGACGCCACCTCGACAATCCAGGCCGAGTCGTTCAGCTCACAGTCGGGCGTCCAGACCGAAACGACCACTGACACCGGTGGCGGCCAAGACGTCGGCTGGATCGCCAACGGTGACTGGATCAGTTTCAACAACGTCGACTTCGGCTCGACGGGCTTGAACGAGTTCAGCGCTCGGATCGCCTCCGGGGCGGCAGCGGGCCAGACCGGCAACTTCGAAGTTCATCTGGATTCGCTAAACAACCCGTCGATCGGCGCCATCAATGTGGGTCCGACCGGTGGCTGGCAGAACTGGGTAACCAGCACCGCGGCGATCGCCGCAACCACCGGCGTGCACACGGTGTACCTCAAGTTCGTCTCATCACAAACAGCGAACTTCGGCAACATCAACTGGTTCACGTTCAGCAGGGTGGTGAACAACAACACCAACCTGGCACTCGGCCAGGTGATGAGTGCGAGCAGCTACACCCAGACGTACACCGCGAACAACGCGAATGACAACAACACCAGCAGCTACTGGGAAAGCGCGAACAACGCGTTCCCGCAGTGGTTGCAGGTCGACCTCGGAGCATCGACAAGTGTGAGCAAGATCGTGCTGACCTTGCCGCCGTCGACGTCGTGGGGTGCCCGTACTGAAACCCTTTCGGTGCAAGGCAGCACCGACGGGTCGAACTTCACCACGATCGTCGGTTCGGCGGGTTACACATTCGACCCGAACAACGGCAACAACACTGTGACGATCACGTTCAGCTCCACCAGCACGCGTTACCTGCGGATCAACATCACCGGAAACACCGGCTGGGCCGCAGGACAGATCTCGGAGTTCGAGGTTCTCCAATAACCAGTACGGATCGTTAGAAACGGTTGACTCGGGTCGGCGGCCAACTCCGACCCGAGTCACCGCAACGCGAGTCGCCGCAACCCGATTCGCGTCAACTCCCGTAGCTCACTCCCCTTCGAAAGGTGTGCTGCGCCATGCCCGAATTCACAACCCATTCACGAGCTCGGTCGCTTTTTGCAACAGCGATGGCGGCCATTGTCGTCGCGCCAGGCCTCGTTCTCGCCAGCGGCAGCGGTGTTGCCTCCGCCGCCACCTGTATCTCTTCGGGTTCGGAAACCGCAATAAATGCGGCACTAGTGGGTAGCGGTGCGCAGGCCGTTCTCTGCCCGAACGCGGTCTTCACGTTGAACAACTCGATCACCTTCACTGCACCGAACCAGCAGGTCTACACCCAAGGGCTTCCGACCGACTCGACACGTGCGGTGCTCCGGCTCGGATCCGGCTCAGTGACGACTGCGATCAATGGGAATGGGCAGAGCGGGATCGTCATCGAAAACATCCAGGTAGACGGCAATATCGCCGCTACCGGCAAGTTGGATGGCGGAGCCCTGATCGAGATCGGTGGTGCCGGTAGCAACCAAACCGTGCAAGACATCAACGCGCACGACACTCGGAGCTGGTCGACGCTGCACATCATCGAAGGCGCCGTCACCAACAGCATTCCGCAGTGCCAAAGCGCGAAGATCGTCGACAACACGATCGGGCCGGCAGGTTACCCGTCACCCGGTGGCGCGTGGGCTGATGGCATCTCGCTGGCGTGCGGCAACAGCCTGGTGCAGGGCAACACGGTTGTCGATGCGACCGACGGCGGCATCGTCGTTTTCGGAGCGCCCGGATCGACGATCCAGAACAACACCGTGATAGCAAAGACCCGCCAGCTGCTCGGCGGCATCAACATGGTCGATTACGCGCCGATGAACGGCAATTACACCGGCACGAAGGTGCAGAACAACGTGATCGATGCGCAGAGCGCGTTCATCAAAGTCGGCCTTGCGATGGGGCCACAGGCCTGGAGTTGCACAACCGGAACCAACTACGGCGCGACCGTCACAGGCAACACGCTCCAGGGCGGTGACATGGGTTACGGGTACGCGGTCAACGGCGTGAGCAGCTGGACGGTCACTGGCAACGTTGACAACGCTCAGCACGTCGGTACGCCAGGCTCCGGGTGCGGCGGATTGCCTTCTGCTCCAGCAGGTTTCCAATATCAAATGGCTACCTCGAGCACGCTTCAGTCGCAATTCCAGCCGGGCAGTCTCGAATACCTCCTCGGCATCACCGCGCCGACGGGCACACCGACGAGCAACGTCAACCTGGCACTGAACCGGCCGACCGCTGCAAGCGGGTCGAACGGCGGGTTCCCTCCCTCGAACGCCGTCGACGGGAATTCCAGCTCGTACTGGGAATCGACGAACAACGCATTTCCGCAGTGGTTGCAGGTCGATCTCGGCCAGTCGAGCACCATTGGAAAGGTCGTCATCAAGCTTCCGCCATCGACAGCGTGGGGCGCTCGAACCCAAACACTGTCAGTTTTGGGCAGTAGCGACGGGAATTCTTTCAGCACAATCGTCGGCTCGACGAACTACGCATTCGACCCGACGACGAATGCCAACACCGCGACAATCACGTTCAACGCTGCAACAGCTCGCTTCGTACGGTTGAACTTCACTGCCAACACCGGCTGGCCCGCGGGCCAAGCCTCCGAGTTCGAGGTCTACGGCACGAACGGTGGCGGCGGCGGCGGTTCGGCGACGTTGTCGAGCTCGCCGTCCAGCTTGTCGTTCGCAAACCGAAACGTCGGGACGACGAGCAGCCAGCAGCAAGCGACGGTGCACAACAGCGGCTCTGTCGCCGCGGTCGTCTCGTCGATCAACACCAGCGGTGACTTCGCCCAAACCAACAACTGCGGCACCTCGATCGCGGCTGGCGCATCGTGCACGATCAACGTCACCTTCACCCCGACGGCGACCGGCACCCGCACCGGTTCGGTGGCCGTGAACAGCAACGCGAGCAACTCACCCACCAACATCGCGCTCACCGGCACCGGCACGTCTACGACGTCGAACCTTGCGCTCGGCAAAGCGATGTCGGCAAGCAGCTACACACAGACGTACAGCCCAAACATGGCTAACGACAACAACACCAGCAGCTACTGGGAAAGCGCGAACAACGCGTT
>Ga0070658_10001617_pt1 | contig 19060 bp, 26 predicted proteins | sample KBSC13metaG_FD_64664 | JGI IMG/M metagenome (GOLD analysis project Ga0070658, IMG submission 64664) | Corn rhizosphere microbial communities from Kellogg Biological Station, Michigan, USA - KBS C1-3 metaG | ecosystem: Host-associated > Plants > Roots > Rhizosphere > Soil ...
CGGCTCGAACCTCGACGCCGTCTCCAAGCAGACCCAGAGCCTGCGGTCCGGCATGCTCACGGTGGGCGCTGCCGGCACGGCAGCCTTCGCAGGCCTCGCCTACGCGACCTCAGGCGCCATCAAGGCGGGCGCCGCGTACGAGCAGACTGAGGTCTCCTTTAAGACCATGCTCGGGTCGGCGCAGAAGGCGCAGGAGACCTTGGCAGAGCTCTCGCGCTTCGCTGCCCAGACGCCGTTCCAGCTGCCGGAGGTGCAGGAGGCCGCCAAGCAGCTGCTTGCCTACGGCTTCTCCACCAAGGAGCTGATCCCGACGCTGACCGAGCTCGGCAACGTCGCCGCCGGCCTCAACATACCGATGAGCGATATGACCTACCTGTTCGGAACGCTCAAGACCCAGGGCCGCGCCTTCAGCAAGGACATCTACCAGTTCAGCGCCCGGGGTATCCCGATCCTCGACGAGCTCGCCAAGGTGCTCGGCGTGTCCAAGGACCGGGTCATGGGGCTTGTCGAGGAGGGCAAGGTCGGCTTCCCGGAGGTCGGGCAGGCCTTCCAGAACATGAACGCGGCTGGCGGGCAGTTCAACAACCTCATGGGCGCTCAGTCGCAGACGCTTGCCGGCCAGTGGAGCAACTTCAAGGACCAGATCACGCTGACCTCCATCGCCATCGGCCAGCAGCTCATGCCGTATCTTAAGCCGCTGCTCCAGGACCTCATGAGCGTCGTCAATGTCGTCAAGGAGTTCGCCACCGAGCACCCTAAGCTCACTACCGCCATCCTGATCGGCACGCTCGCGCTCACTGCGCTCATGGCCGTGCTGCTGCCGCTCGCTATCGCCCTTCCTGGCCTCATACTCATGTTCAGCGGCTTGGCGGCCGCCATCGGCGTCGTCACGGCTGTCTCCGCTCCCATGCTCCTTGCCGTGGGCGCCATCATCGCCGTGCTCGCGATCCTGGCTGCCAACGGCTACGCCACCAAGGAGGCTTGGCAGGACGTATGGCTCGGCATCAAGGTCGCCGTCGCCGACGCTTCCAACGTCGTCATCCGCACCGTCGAGAGCATGATCAATTTCATAATCAGCGGCGTGAATAAGGCGATCACCGCCATCAACAAGGTCATCGCGGCCGTGCAGAAGGTGCCCGGCATCGGCAGCCACATCGGCAAGATCAGCACCATCAGCGCGGTGGACCTCGGCGGCGTGGATACCGACCTCATCGCCTCCCAGGACCTCGCGGGACGTTCGGGCGGCGGGTCGCGCACGTCCACCATCATCGACATGGCGGGCAGCCTGTTCCTCTCCGAGGACGCGGCCGTGCAGATCGGCGACGCGCTCCTCAAAAAGCTGAAGCTCTCAGCCATCATGTAGCTATGCTGTCAGTCACCATCGGAGGGACGAACCGCACGACCAGCGTCGTCTTCGGGTCGCTGCGCAAGAACGACGTGCTCAACCAGCAGGTGGACACGCTCGACTTCAAAGTGCGCAAGTATGGCACCCTCACCTATGTGCCCGAGCTCGGCGATGAGGTGGCCGTGGTCAAGGACGGCACCACGATCTTCGGCGGCGTCGTGGTGCGCATCGAGGAGACCCTACGCTCGGCCAAAGTCCTGGAGTACGCCGTCACCTGCAACGACTACTCGCAGTTCCTGAAGCGCCAGCTCGTCACGGAGCGCTACGAGAGCACCGACGTGGGGACCATCATCGATGCCCTGGTCGCCGATTACACGGACGACGGCTTCACCACGACCAACGTGCAGGGCGCGCAGGCCATCGAGAGCGTCTCGTTCAACCGCCTATCGGTGGCCGATTGCCTCCAGAAGCTCGCCGACGCGATCTCCTACGTCTGGTACGTCGACTACGACAAGGACATCCACTTCTTCCCGCGCAACACCGAGACAGGGCCGGCGATCACCGACACTTCCGGCAACTATATCTACGAGAGTCTCACCATCAGCCAGGACCTCACCCAAGTCCGCAACACCATCACCGTGCAGGGCGGTGAGTCCACGTCGGCCACCACGCGCACCGAGCAGTTCAACGGCGACGGCACCAAGGCTCACTTCGTGCTGGCCAACAAGTACGCCTCCGAGCCGACCGTTACCGTGGGCGGCGTCGCGCAGACGGTCGGCATCGACTTCCTGGACGACGACGCCTCCTTCGACTGCCTCTGGAATTTCAATGAGAAGTACATCCGCTTCACGTCCGGGAATATCCCGGCGTCCGGCACCAATAACATCGAGGTGACCGGCCTCTACCTCTACCCGATCGTGGTGCAGGTGCCCGCCCCGGCATCGATCTCCGCGTACGGCGAGTACGGCTTCGCCATCACCGACAAGAGCATCAAGAGCCAGGACGAGGCAATCGCGCGCGCCTTGGCCGAGCTCACGAGCTACCAGAACGCGCTCTACGAGGGCTCATTCCGCTCCTACGACGACGGTTTCCGCTCCGGCCAGGTCATAAACATCAGCTCCGCGCAGCGCGCCAAGAACATCGACGTGCTCATCCAGTCGGTGCGGGCCACCATGCGCGACCCGAACGGCGCGACGCTTGAGTACGACGTGCGCTTCGCCACGCTCAAGTCGCTGGGCATCATCGAGTACCTGCAGAACCAGCTGCGCTCCAAGGAGGTGATCGTCGACGACGACCAGACGCTCCTCAACTACAACCCGATCACCGGCGAGGAGGTGGACGCCGGAGACAGCCTGGCCGCGCCGTCCAGCACCACAGGCCCCTACCTCTGGGGCAGCTTCAATTGGGGATACGGCGTCTGGGGCTGATAGCGGCCGGTATACTATGCCTATGGACGAGAAAGCCCCGGCCAAGACCCCTCCGCGAACAGAAGAGCGTCGCGTGCAGCGCGTCAACAACGACATCGTCGTGGAGATCACGACGCAACAGCCCGTGAAGACCCGCGTGTCAGAGCAGGCGCTCCTTCGCAAGAAGACCTACCTGACCGGTGCCTTGTCCCGTTTCCAAGCCGACCTGGACGCCGTGAACGCCCAGCTAACCCAACTCTATGAGGACGCTGCGCAGCAATAACCGGACGAGGGTAGCGGGAGAGCTGACGATCAGGAAACTGGTTGAGGGCAGAGAGGTGTGGCGGTCCGAGCCGCTTCCCAACAAGGTGGTGACCTCGGCTGGCTTCGGTCGCAACCTCATCGCACGCATGCTGGCCGGCGATTCCTCACTCGGTCTCGAGATCGATACGGCCAGCCTCGGCGACGACAACACCGCCGCGGCCGACACGCAGACCGACCTCTTGAGCCCGCTCGTCGAAGACATCCCGATCACGAACGCGGCGGCCGTGGACAACGTCGTCACTGTCGACGTCTTTATCGCCGACGCCAACCTGCCCAACGACACCTACGAGGAATTCGGGCTCTTCATCGGCGGCCGCCTGTTCGCCCGCGTCGTCATTAGCCCGAGCTACACGAAGGCGACCGGCGAGGACACGCTCTTTTCTTACACGCTAACCCTCACCGGATAATATGGCCGATGCCCTTGGTATTCAGGACACGCAGAACGCAAAGGAAGCCAACTTTACGGGGCTGGTCTTTCCCTACGCGGGAGGAGGCGTGCCGGCAGGTTTCCTGCTCTGCGACGGCAGCGCGGTGTCCCGTACCACCTATGCACGGCTCTTCAGCGTAATCGGAACCACGTACGGAGCGGGTGATGGCAGCACGACCTTCAACGTGCCGGATCTGCGCGGCTCAGTCATCGTGGGCGCCGGGCAGCGCGTCCGTTCCCTGACCTTCAACGGCGCCTCAGGCGTCGACCCGGCGACTGACCAGATCACCGTTGCTTCGAACGACTGGCTGTTCACAGGGCAGGCGGTCGCACTCTCCGGCTCATCGCTTCCTACAGGCCTGTCGGCGGGAACTTACTATGCCATCCGGATAAGCGCGACCGTCGCCAAGCTCGCCTCCACCCTCGCAAACGCCGTCGCTGGTATCGCCGTCAACATCACCGCCGATGGCTCTGGCACCTGCACACTCACCCAGACGCTCACCGATCGTAGCTTGGGCACGACCGGCGGCGAGGAGTCTCATTCCCTGACCATCTCGGAACTCCCGTCGCATACCCACACCGCCGTGAACGAGGGCAGCAATCCCAATGGCGATGACTTCGCCGGCGGAAGCGGCCCTAACCAAATCAACACAAGCGGCGCGACCGGCGGCAATACGGCCATGAACGTTATGAGCCCGTACACGGTGCTCAATTTCGTAATTAAGACCTAGCAACCGGCGTATGCGGCACTTCCGGCACCTCTCCAAGGACGAGATCATGGAGATCGTGCTCCAGAGCCACAAGGGCGTGCCGTCCGACGTGCTGGCCGCCCGCTTCCAGTGCGATCGCTCCACCATCACGTACCACGTCCGCAAGTACGAGGCCGCGTACGAGGAGCAGGAGAGCGCGTACGCGATCATCAAATCACGCATCAAGAAGGTCTGCCTCCACCCTTCGAGCAAGTGCACTCTCTGCGGCGTCATGAAGGACGAGCTCTACCGGAACGAATGGCGGCGGATCGAGGAGCTGACAGCGCAGCTTGAGGATGCCAACCGGAAGCTGAGGAGGGCGGGCCTGCTCGCGGAATGAGTGGGCTATACTTTTCGTAATGAAGGCCCGTTTACGTCACTGGATCGCCCTCGCCGTGGTGATCCTCGGCTTGCTCTACTGGTATCCCGCGCACGCCCAGGTGCTCTCTCCCGCGCGCGGCGGCACCGGCACCAGCTCTATCCCCAGCTATGGCAAGGTGCTCCTGGGCCAGCCGAACGGCACCTACGGCCCGGTCTCCACGTCCAGCCTCGGGATAACGCCCGTCGGCATCTCGACCACCTCGGCAGACTACTGGCTGACCACCAAGACTACGTCCGCGCTCACCGAGGGCAGCAACCTCTACTACACGGTCGCCCGTCTCACCTCCGGCCTTCTCCAGGGCTATGACGCCATCTTCGGCGACGCCAGCAGCACTAACGCGACCTCCACGAACGCCACGAGCACCAACCTGGCGGTCACGGGCAGCTTCGACTTCTTGGGGACCGTCATCACGGACGTGAGCTCGTGGTTCGCCAGCCTTTTCGATGCCAACTTCGCCGGCAAGACAACCGCCGACCTCACCGAGGGCTCCAACCTCTATTTCACAAACGCGCGCGCGGATGCCCGCGCCGTTTCCGTGCTTTCGGCCACCACGAGCCTGCCGAACATCGCGACCCTGGCGGGTCTTTCGCTGCCGTATTCCCAACTCACAGGCACGCCCAGCATCCCGAGCAAGACCTCTGACCTGACGAACGATAGCGGGTTCATCACAGGCTATACCGAGGCCGACCCCGTCTATTCAGCCGACCCGGCCGCGAGCATCACCTCGACCGACATCACGCACCTGGGCAACCTGTCCGGCACCAACACCGGGGATCAGGACCTCTCCGGCTATGCGCTCACGAGCTCGCTTGCGGCAGTGGCGACGAGCGGCGACTACGACGACCTCTCGGACACGCCGACCATCCCCGCGTTCTTCGCCTACCCGTTCCCGAGCAACGCGACCACGACCAAGCTCACCTTGAGTGGCGGGCTTTCGACCACCTACGCCTCCACGACGGCCGTATCGGGCACCTCGCTTTGCATAGGAGCAGACTGCCGCACGTCCTGGCCAGCCACCGCAGGAGCTCCGGCATGGGGGGACATCACCGGCACGCTGTCCGACCAGACGGACCTACAGACCGCGCTCGATGGCAAGATCAGCCTCGGCACCACGAGCGTCGGCTCGATCACGACGCTTCCGAGCCTCTCCCTCCCGTACTCTCAGCTCACCGGCACGCCGAGCCTCACGGGCTATCTCACGCTTGCCTCGTGGTTCGCGACCACGAGCGCGCCGCAGCTCACGACCCTCGCCAATCTATCGTTGCCTTACACGCAGCTGACCGGCACGCCGACGATCCCGACGCTCACCTCGGAGCTCACCAATGATAGCGGCTTCATCACGGACCTGTCGGGCTTTGATACCGGCGATCTCACCGAGGGGTCGAACCTCTACTGGACGACCACCCGCTTCGATAACCGGCTGTCAGCTACTACGACCCTGCCGAGCATCACGACCCTCGCCAATCTGGGCACGGTCAAGACCTCGCTATCCGGGCTCATCAAGGCATCCTCTGGGGTGCTCTCGGCCGCGGTAGCCAACACCGACTACCAGTCCCCGATCACCCTCACGACGACTGGCACCTCAGGGGCTGCGACCTTCAACGGCACGACGCTCAACATCCCTCAGTATGCCGGCACCACGTACACCGCGGCGTACCCTATCACGCTGACCGGCTCGGCGTTTGGCCTCGCCTTCGGCACTACCACCAGCAACACCTGGGGAGGGACGCAGACCTTCACCAACAATCCCGTCCTGGGAAGCCTCACAGGGCTCATAAAAGGCTCCTCCGGCACGCTATCGGCCGCGGCCAATGGAACCGACTACACCCTCATCACAGCCAAGACCTGCACGTCTGGCGACTTCGTTTCCGCCGTCACGGCGGCTGGCGCATTTACGTGCTCGACGCCATCTGGCGCAGCTTCAGACGCATACCAGATGGCCACCACCTCAGACATCGGTGCATCACAGGTTGCCTACTTCACTAAGACCGCCGGCCTCACCACACTCGGGAGCATTGCCACTGGCACCGTCTCGTCTGCCAATACCGCGCTGACCGTCACCGGCAGCCGCTACGTTCTTGGCGGCTCGCTTACCCTTACGGTGGCCACGACGAGCACCAACCTCTTCACGGGCTCTCCCGGCCAAGTGCTTGCCTACATTTCAGGCGGATGGACGGGCGTTGCCACCACCACCTTCTCTGGGGGGCTCACGTACTCGGGCGGCAACGTCACGTCTGACCTTGGAACGTCCATCGCTGTCGGGGAACTTGCGGCCGCCGATTTTGGGAGTTTCACATGCAACGGGAGCGCTTGTACCGTCGACAGTGCGGCGATCTCGAACGCCATGCTAGCCAACTCGACGATCTCCGGCGTCGCGCTTGGCGGAAGTCTCGCCGCGCTCACCGCCACGGACAGCACACTCACCTTCTCCGGGAGCTACAACGGCAACACAGCCAGAACTGTCGGTCTTAACCTCGGCAACGCGAACACCTGGTCAGCCACCCAGACCTTCGCCACACTCATTGCCTCCGTCGGCAACTTCGCCTCCGGCGTCCTGCGCGCCACGTACAATGCCGCGTTCACACCGGCGACCAATGGCGACATCGGCGTCGACAGCACGAGCAACCAGTTCAAGTACCTCTCAAACAGCAGCGTGAAGGTCCTCGGCAACGGCAACCTCTACCCCGCCTTCACTTACGCGACCTCCACCGCCTGGACGGGCACGACCACGATCCCGCTTGGCACCGCCTATGTCGGAGAGACATGGAATGGTGTGCAGTGCTTCACCGACGCCGGCACGCTTAATGTCAGCTTCTATGACGGCACCAACCGCATGAACATGCTCAATGCCAGTACCACCGTGGGGAGTGTCACTTTGTCGTCCAACAACACCTTCACGGCTGCCGAGAAGCGGTACGTGGACGTGGGCACGCCCGCTTCCAGCCCGACCAAGATTTCCTGCACAGTGAGTAAGTCTCTCACCGCCGACTAATATGAAACGGCTCATCACCGGCATGGCGGGCATTGCAATCCTGGGAGGAGGGACCGCGATCGCCGACCAAGCGCAAAATCCGTACGAAAGTCGGGCCGATCACTACGAGCTCAGTGTTCACGCCGACATCGCCCAAGGTGACCGCGTTGAAATCGCCAAGACCTCGCCTCAGGTGACACTCTCGCGTTGGAACGACGAACAGCGCGTGACTATCACGCCTCAATTCCCTGGCGCGGGCCGAGTATCGAATGCCTCCCGGCCCCTGCTGTCGAAGCGGATGCAGTTCACCAAGGGCAATCTGACCGCGTACGTCCAGCCCGCTGCCGCCACCTCAGACTTTGACATCGATTTTGAGCTGGCATCTAAACCTGCCTCCAACGTGTTCACGTACGCCGTAGCTGGCGCAGACGATCTCGACTTTTTCTACCAAGCAGAGCTCTCTCCCGCAGAGAAGGCGGAGGGGCTTGAGCGCCCAGACAATGTCATAGGGAGCTACGCCGTCTATTCTAAAGCTCATAAGGACCATGTGGTCGGGCAGACCAATTACGCGACTGGCAAGCTTTTCCATATCTATCGACCGAAAGCGATCGACGCCAAAGGAAACGAGGCATGGGCGGAGCTGTCTTACGAAACCGGCACATTGTCGGTTACCGTCCCGCAGGACTTCCTCGAAAGCGCCGCATATCCCGTCACTGTAGACCCCACCTTTGGCTACACAAGCCTGGGAGCTTCAACGAGCTTCCAGTCCGCCAATGTGCTCTGGGGCTACAAGGCAACCGCGCCTGAGAATGGTACCGTTACCTCTATATCGTTAGCCGGGAGAAAGTTCTCTGGCGACATTCATTTCAAGTGCGTTCTCGTGGAATTAGCTGGCAAGACCATTGTTACGAACGGCATTTGCCCATCGAACACCGTGAATTCGACAACCGCTCAGTTCTGGACGACGTCATTCGTTTCCCAGCCGTCAATCAGCTCGGGGTTGGATTATCCGATTTCCTGGATCGCAGATGCGACGTTCCTTGTTTCCAGCGACAGCGGAAGCACCGGCTTTGCCTTCGGCGACGGGTCAAACAGCTACGCGTCACCATCTAATCCAACTGATGGCGGGATCACCGATGGGTCTCCGTCGCTCTACTCCATATATGCCACCTACACTCCGATTGCTGCGCCTTCCTCTCCCGACGACGGCTTAATCCTCTTCGATTGATATGCCCCGCCGACCCGCCCACCAGCCAAGCAACGCAGAGATTCAGCAGTCCTTTGATCGTCACGCCAAAGAGGACCGCCAGTTCCAGGATGAGACCCGCCAGACCAACGGGGAGCTTCTGTCTTTCAAGGCGGAAACCGAGGGTAAGCTGGAGGAGATACACAAGGCTCTTGAGGGCGTCGCGACCAAGGAAGACATCGGGAGGATCGTCTCCGCTGCGATCACCGACTACTTCGAGCAGAAGGGCCGCATTTCCTTCAAGTTCATCGTCGCCACGAGCATCCTCGTGGGAGCCCTCACCGTCATCTTCGGCGGCTTCAAGATCGCCCTGGGCTGGATCGGCTTTTCCCTAACCAAATAGCATATGCCCACCACCGCAACACCGCGTGCGACCAAGACCCCCAAGACAAAGGACACGATACGCAACCACGGCCTCCGGCTGTCTCCGATAGCTCAGGACCATTGGTATCTCGGCAGCAGCCTCGCCAGCCAAACCTTCGGCGGGGAGGACATCAACCTTTCAGGCGACTGGAGCAGCTGGAAGGCACGTGACGAGGCGCAGAGCCTTCCTTTCGTCTTCGACACCATGGCGTGCGCCGTCTTCGGCACGCTCAAGGCCTGGATCATGCTCGCCCGCTTCCACGGCTTCACCGACTTCCCGCTAGACCTCTCGGAGCGGTACTCCGGCGTGATGTGCGGCGTGACGCCATCGGGCAGCGACCCGCACAAGAACGCGGAGATCATCCGCAAGACGGCTGGCGCGGTCCCCCAGGCGGTGATGCCCTGGACGCCTGACCTCGACACGTGGAACGAGTTTTACGATCGGGCCATGGCGCGCTCCCTGCTGCCGTTCGGCAAGAAGCTCCTGGACCGCTTCGAGCTCGGCCATGAGTGGGTCTTCCCGTTCAATTCCGATCTCACTCCCAAGGAAAAGCAGCAGCTCCTGAAGGAGGCGCTCAAGCGCGGGACCGTCTGCGTCTCGGTGCTGGCCTGGCGGCACAAGGGCGACCTCTACACCAAGCGCGACGGCGAGCATGACAACCACTGGGTGCCGGCGCTCAGGTTCGGCGGCAAGAAAGGCACCAACCTCGTCATCCACGACCAGTACGCAGATCCGTACGTGAAGACGCTGACGGAGGACTACAACCACGACGCGGCGAAGATGTACTTCCTCAAGCGCAAGGCCGAGGGCTCGAGGAACTTCTGGAGCGTCGTGTGGGACAGCTTCGCTAACCTTCTCCGCTCATGATCGAACACCTGCTCGGCTTCGGGGCGGCGCTCTTCATCTCGTTCCTTACCGCGCTCCATCTCTCCCAGCGCCAGGCTGATCGGGAGTTCGACCGGGAGCGTCAAACCCCTCCTGAAGCTCCAAAACTGCCCCAGGACGAGAGTTCAGCCCCAAGTCCGGCTCCTGAGCCTCCTGCCCCCAAAACCGTCCCTGTGACCGTTCCAGAGAGCGAGTTGTTGCCGTGGGTCTATGGCAAGCGTCTCGCTCACAACAACTGGAAGAACGTGCGCATCATCTGCGACCAAGAGGGACTGACGCATCAGGAAAAGGAGGAGCTCTGCGCCACCGTGTGGGGCGAGAGCGCGTTCAACACGAATGCCCGGCTGGATAATCGGGATGTCAGCGGAGCCGTGTGGTCGACCGATTGGGGCATTTGCCAGTGGAATGATTATTGGCACGGCAAGGAGATCAGCTCCTACGACGCGGTGCATGACCCGGAGAAGGCGGTGCGCCTGATGTGCAAGTACTGGAAGCGCGGCCTGGCTTCAAAGAAGCAGTGGGTCGCGTTCAGTTCAGGGAGATATGCACAGTTCATGGGCCGCACCCTTTAGCAGCCTGATATTCTTACCTCATGGACACAAAAGCACTCATTCATTCCCGTACGTTTCAGCTTGCCCTCGCGCAGGCCATTATCGGCGTTATCGTGGTATTCCAGGGCGCGTACCCAGCGCTCCAGGACGTGGGCTATATCGCTATCGTGAAGTCGCTCATCGACGTGTTCATCCGCACCAGGAGCACTGCCGTGATCGGCGGAGTTTTCCGAGCTTAGGCCGACTCCCACGCGTAGTATGGTCATACGAAAGCGCCCGCGCGGGCGCTTTCTGCTTGCTCTGAGAAACTATGTGGGCGGCCCTTTGCCCGTCTGCATGCCACTCCATGTGTCGTACGCTACGGCTGCCGCAAAACCTCCACCGACGAGGACGACGACCGCCGCCACAGCAATGCCCATGTTCTCGCCGATCCAGGACACAACCCCCCACCCGATGCTGACGACTATGATCACCGCCACGATCGCGAAGACCCACGTCACGGCCGACCCAACAGGGCCATCGGCCGTGGATTCGTATTGAAAGTCGTCCTGCTCCCAGCGGCCGTACCGAAAGCCGCATTGACCGGCAAAGGAGCACGCGTTCGCACCCGACTCAGGGTCTTCGCTATGGATACCGCAATTCAGGCAACGATACATCGCCGAGCCCTCGTCCAGGCAGCGACGTATGCCACAACACGCGAGCCCCAGCACAACAAAAAAGCGGCTGGAAATGGCCGCTTTTTCTCGTTGCGTCGGGCTCGCGATTCAACGCACAGCAATGGCGTGTAGGGAAGGCAACTTCATCTTAACCTGGGATGGGTTAACAAGTCCCTAAGACGGTTGGTGTGAAGGTGCACATACGGCTGTTCCGGAGACCTTGCTAATGTCGTGGCCCTCGCCTATTTTCCGCATTCCAGAACCCGAGACGGCGAAGGTATTAGCCCGCCGTGGACACCCGGTTATGGCCTTCATGCTAGTGCTCGCGTGGATACTGAGCGTGCCCATCGGCACCATGCTCCTGATCGTCGCGTACGCGCTCATTCACGGCTAGGAAGTTATACCTCCACGCGCCGCATCGCGGCCGTTCCGTCCGGTAATGTGACGCGCTGCCACTCGAACTTCCGGTCAGCCCTGGGGGCGTCCTTGAGCTGGTAAAACCAAATGCTCTGCACGTCCTTGTCACGCCAGCTCCCGATCGTGTGACCCTCCTCCCGCAGCTCATGGATGCGCGCCTTGATGTTGGCGGTCCCCAGGTGCTCGCCGCCGTAGACGTGGAGCTGGATGTCCGGCGTGGAATGCGGCAGGCCGTCAGAGAGGTGCTTGAGCAGGAGCTCGCGCTGGCTAGGCCCCTTCATGGTCCTGTTGCTTAGCCTCCGGCACGAACTCGAAGCACTTGGAGTCACGAGCGCACGTAAACGCGTTGCACGGCCCCGTCTTGTCCTTGCCAGAATGGAATGTACTGGCTGTGCCCGCAGGTGGCGCAGTTGTCCGGCCAGGCGTCAGATTTGAGGGTCATACGCTAGAAGGGGATATCCTCTGGGTTAGGCTCATCATCGGGGTAGGCGATCACGTCCCCGCTTTCCCGAGCTTCGACTTCCTTCACGGTCTCGATCTTCCCGGCGTCGTACTTCATCGCGTAGTCGTGGACCAACTGGAGCTTCTCCATGACGAGCGGCCGGAGGCGCTCAGGCACCTTCTCTCCGCGCTCGAACGTCATGGCGTAGTAGTCCTTCATCCCGTGTTCCTGGACGACGCCCAGCTTGGTGACGAAGTCGCAGATGGGATCGTCGCCGAAGCTGCCGAGGTACTGGTAGAAATCGAAGACGCCCTCCGCCTTGCTGTCGCTCCCCAGGCTCGCACCCTTCACGGTGACCCGCACGAGCTCCGGCTCAGAGACCGGCATTGACAGAAGCGCATAGATGATCTGGACCGTGCGAAGCCCTTCGTACCGCTTGCGCGCCTCCTTTGCTGGCCCGTTGAATACCTCCTCCCGGTTCTCATAGATCGTGATCGCGTCATTGACCGTGTTGTGCTCGCCCGAAGCGCGGGCGATCTCCCCCTTGCCGCCGCGCTCCACGAGCTTGCGGCGTATCTTCAGGAAGATGACGTTGGCCGTCTGGCCGAGTTCCACTTCCTGTGGCTTCTCCATCTCATCGGCCTTGGTGCGGCCGACCCAGACGCGCTTGCGCAGGTAGCCTTTGTCGCCGTTGAGGAGCACCTCGTTGAGGATCAGTCGTTCCTTGCTCTGGTAGTTTATCTGCCCGGTAAGTTCCTTGGTGTTCATGTTGGTGAATTAGTTGGTTTAGTAGTCGCACATCTCCCTCATCTCCCGCGCCATAGGATCGCCCGTCATCAGGTGATCCGAGCGGTACTGCGCGCACAAGCTGGTGAGGCTCACTTCATGGCCGCGGGCATCCACGATCTTCGGCATCGGAGCCGGGGCAGCCGACAGAACAGGATAGGCCGCACGGATGGCCAAGATCGCCAGGAGCCCGGCAAGCGCTAGGACGGTGGCTCGGCGAAAGAGCGCCTGTATCGCGCTGACCCGGTCTGCCTGCGCTATCTGTCGAGAGAGGTGAACCCTCTCGAATGCGGTCAGGTTATCCATGGCTCTGTCGGTTAGTTGGGGGCACCGGAAAGAGGTCGAACATCGCCTCCTTGTCGGCGGCCTTCCCGAAGAGCACCCACTGCATGATGCGGTGCGCATTGCTGCTGGTGATGCGATGCGGCTGCGGCCCGCCGAAGTCGTCGATCTGCTTCACCTTCAGGGCGCGCACCTCGCTGCGGCGCTTGCGGCTCCTAGAAGACATGCTCCTGTTCGTTATCGCTCATGGCGTGGCTGTCGTCGCTGAAGAGCGGGCAGCCGTCGTCATGATGGCGAGGCGCGAGCTCCGCGAGTTCGTTGAGCCACGGCTTGTCGTGACGTGCCAGGACGATGGTCGGGCGCTCGCAGTGGCAGACCTGGTCGCGTTCTAGTGTGTTTGGAATGCTCATATGGTTTTGATGGTAAGTCCCTCTCGGGATGAGTGCAGTATAGCACCCTCGCCCCAGGCTATCCCCACACCTGGGGATAACGAGCCGCTTGCCACCACCGGCAGGATATTATGGGGATATGCCTACCAAAAACACCAATACGAAAAACACCAAGTCGCCTCGCCGCATCCGGGCGAATGAGGCCGGCTACATCCAAATCCGGATTACCAAGAAAGCGCACCAGGAGCTGCTGCGCCGCGCTCTCGCTGAGAAGCGTTCCCTGTACGCCCAGCTCGATATCATCCTCGGCGTATGAAGTACGTTGGAAACATCACCATTTTTGACGATCAAGGTGACACGATTTTCGAGCGCAACCTCACCGAGGACGAGATCGTCGAAGCGATCCTCGCATCCGTGCCTGGAGAGACCGAAGAACAAGAGGAGGAAGAAGCGGAGCGGTTGCCGGAGAAGCGGGCAACAGGACGCAGGTGCGGCAATTGCGGGAAGCAGGGGCACACAAAACCTACCTGTCCCGTCTACGAAGGCGTCAGCACAGGGCCAGTCGATGACGATGATGACGAATTCCGGCCGTGCTGCGGAAGCTCCACGAGAGGCCGTCACAAGGCAAAGTGTTCGGAAGCCGGCAAGAACCTGAAGTATCCGAACCGCGTCGGCGCCAATCGCCGCACGATAGACAACCGCCAACCTTTCAGCGAGCCGACTTTCAACGTGGTCAAGACGCTCCTGGAGGAGGGCAGCGTAGACCAGGTAGCTGGCGCGAAAGGCCTCGACATCGACGAAGTGCGCCGTTGCAATCTCGCCGACGGCTTCGAGGACTACCTCGCGATCGCTTAGCGGAGTTCAGCCGGCCGTCCGACCAGTCTTCGCCTTCCGCTCGGCCAAGTGCAGGCATGCGTTGATCGTTGCAAGGTAGTGGTAAAACATCCAGCTCAGCCAGACGGCCGGATCGTACGCGGTTTTCTGGTTGTCCTTGAAGTGCCGGATGCCGAAGTTGTTAGCGATCTGGAAGAGCTCGCTCTCGTCCTTTGAGCTAAGTACGTCCTTCAACTGCGGTCGCAGCTTCTCAAGCACGTCAGCCAGGTCGCGTACGGCATGGCGGCGTTCGTCAATGCTGCTGCCATACCGCTGGAAGCGGTCGATCGCTGCAGCCATCCGCTGACGCACAGAAGTGTCTTTTGTCGGCGGCGAAGCGTCCAATAGCTTGGAGAGTCCCTGCGGAGCCCGCTCCATAATCTCGCCGCGCTCGTTGATCTCATAGCCAGGACCATAGCTCTCCAGAAGCGGATTGAGCATGTCCCGGTACTCGCTCTTCCCGGCCGCGGCGTCGAAAGTCTCCCAGTGCATCCCGCAGCTGCCATAGGAGTGAAAGCTGCCGGTGAGAGGCTTGCTCACGTGGTCATGCAGGAATTCGATGACATCGAAGAGGTCGCCTTCGTCATAGCCCTCGATGTTGGCCTCGATCGGCCAGAGGTGCTTTCGCGTGTGGAATAGGACGTAGTTGGCAACATCGCTGCCAACTGTCCCCGGCACGTCTTCGCTGTCGACGCACCAGAAGCCGAAAGCTTCGTGCCAATACCCTTTGCCACTGAGCTGCTGATAGGCGGACTGAAACAGCGACAGAAAGCTGGCGAACGTCAGCTGCGACGCCTCGGGGTCAGTCGCGTTGCGGGCGCTATAGTACCGCCGCGGTTTGATCATTGCGTTCATAATTTGGCCACCATACTCGCCGCTAACGCCGCTAGCTAGGATAGGCGTACTGCGTCTGTTCTGTTTTGCCCACAATGCACAGGGTTATGCACAGGGCGCCCACCGACCGTCCACCAGTGCGGTATGCTCTGAACAGGTAAGAGTTTTCGTGATCCCGGTTGCGCGGGATGGCAGGCAAAAGCCTCACTGCCGCGCAACCGGTCGTGAGGCTTTTGCTTTTGTACGTTGGAGTGTTCGGAGGGGGCGTCCGCATCGGAGCCGGTAAGGCGGCACGTGCCAGCACGCTTCGAGCGGGTTCCCTCCCAGCACTTCAGCACACTACTGCCGGACAGGGTGGGCGAACCTTCGAGCCCCCGGCGGATGCCACTTAAATCGAGGGAAGGGTCTGACCCGTTCGGGAACGACCATCGCGCCGCCGATTACATGCCAAGTCCCGTTTGTCGGCGGCGGAATACGGGCTCCTGCCAGATGGAGGGAGCTTAGAGAAACGGGAGCATGAGCGCCGGGATTCAACGGATCACGCTCTGTGCATCACTTAGCCCGCCATGGCTAAGGGCCTTCCCCGTCCAGGAATGAGGGGAGAGCTTTGAAGAGCATCACCACCAAACCAGCATGGAGCCAATCCACACCAATTTAGAAAAATACCGGCCGCGCCCTTCAAAAAAATCTGGCCAGCCACGCAACGAGCGTGAGGACCTCATCGAGCAGTACCGCGCCAAGCTGAACGAGGAGCAGGCCCGCGATCACCGCGAACTCTACTCGTATGCCCGTGTCGCCAAGCGGCTTCATGGCATCACCGATAGCGGCCTCTACAGCCTCTTCCAAGAATGCACCGCGCCCGAGGTGCGCAGCTTCGGTGCCATGCTCGCGTACAAGCTCAAGAACCTATGACCGAGGTACGGCTCAACAAGAACGGCGACCGTAGGGGCATGCACGGCAACCAGCGGCAGAACGTCCAGCCAAATCACCCTTGGAAGGTCGGGTCATTCGGGAAGCTCGAGCATTCGCTCGCTAGCGGCTTCGTCCCAGGCAAACCGCGCAAGCCGGCTAACCACCGCGTTTCAACAGCTCCGGCAGCTTAGCCACATTGCTCGCGATCCTCCGCGCCTCGTCGCGCGTTAGGTTATTGCTCCCTGACCCGATCGGGCCGCCTTCCCGGAAGTAGATGTAAGCCAAGCGCGCACCCGTCGCGTCCTCCACCCAGAAGCAGCTCTCATTGCAGCCCAGCTTCCACGGCAGGGGAAAACGGCGAATCTCCGGCATAGCGCGAGCTACACTAGAACGGATGAAGAACGCGCCTCAAGGGCTCTCACTCACGTTCCTGACGCTGCCTCTCTCAACGAACGCCCTGCACGGCGTCTTTAACGGCCGCAAATTGCTCAGCGCCCGAGGGCGGGCGAACAAGGAAGCCATCGAGTTCGAGGCCAGCGCTCAGTACCAGGGGCTCCCGTACGTCTCCCCTGTGGCCGTCACCGTCGCACTGCGCTGGCCTACCCGCCGCAACCACGACATCGACAACATCAAGACCCTGCTCGACACCTGTAATGGCATCCTCTGGGAGGACGACGGGCAGATCGTCGAGCTCCACATCACCAAGGCATACGACCGGGACAACCCCGGCGTGGATATGACGGTGGTGCCGATCTAGGCTCGCCGTATAGGCGTCGGATTGCTTTGAGCGACGATTACCCCGCCGCGCTCGACGGTCGTAGTCCTCACTGTGTCGACGCCCGTATAGCCGATCTCGAAACCTACGCGGTTCACTTCCTGCGGCAAGCCACCGAACGCGCCGTGCAGGATATCGATGAACTCCACGTCCCCAACATTCTGAGGAACCGGCGCCGGGTTGTTTCGGACCGACGGGATGGTCGCCGGAAAGAGGTACACGCATGGCGGCGGCAGCTGATAGGGGCCGACCACAGTGTGTCGCGTCGGGTCGACTTCGAGCTTCGGGCATGGCCGGCCAATTGTCCCGCACACCATGTCCCAGACGATGAGCCCGTCCACGCGCTGCTCCCGCTCGATGATCTCGGCCGACAGCCGGGTGTGAAGGCCCGACCAGACGTTGTGCCGCGGATCAGCCCCAGGATTGGTGCAGACGGACCACAGCACGAACTCATGGCATTGCGGAGGGCGGGAGAAGATGTTGGTATTGTTGCCGTCAAGGCATCCCTTGAGCTCGATGGCGCAGATACGGCCGGACGGCAGCTCGACCACGTAGTCATGGCGATTCGATTCACCGGCGGACGCCCAATTGCCGATCATTCCACCGTCTTGCAGCCAGTTGAGAACGTGCGAAGCGAACTCGCGTTTCTCCCGCATCGTCGCCGAGAACTGTCCGCGCACCCGCTCGATGGCTCCGCGAAAGAGACCGCTGTCGTAGAAGTCGTGCTCATCGAGCCCATGATCGCCCAGCAGATGGGCCTGAGTCTTCAAGACTTCCGCGAAAGCGAGGATACGCTGGCGCAACTCATCGTTGGCGGAACAAGGGATTACGCTCATGCGGCCTGTTTAGCCTGCCCTCGCAATTCCGCCAGTAGGGGATCGAACAGGTGTTGCCGCAGGTACGCCACGACGGGCACAGCCACGCCGTCGCCGATCAGGTGATACGCCTCATTGTACGCGGCCGGCAGCTTGTACTTCTCCGGCAGCCCCATGAGGCGCGCGGCTTCCCTAGCGGTCATGAGCCTGGAGCGCGTCCCCTTGCCATTCACTTCGATCACGATCTGGCGGCTCGAGCCTCCGGTGGGCGTCCGCAAGCATCCGGCCACGCCGTCGAAGCGGACTTCCGTGCGCACCGACTTCTGGCCTGACTGGACGCGCGTCCGGCGGTACGCGGTGCCGTACATCTTCACGCCGGCCCTCCGCGCCTTCTCCACCTTCTTGCGGTTCAGCTCGCTCATGCGATCGATGAGGGTAAGCGTCTCCGCATCGCTGTGCCATTCGACACCTACGGGATCTTGTTCAATGATCTCTTCCAGCGTCTTGAGGTGCCCGGTCGGCTCCGGAAGCGACCAGTTGATCCAGCTGTCCAGGATCGGTTTGAGCCGTGATTCGGTCTTGGCGCGGCACTGCACGCGGGCGAGCGCTGCAACCACACGCACATCCACGCCTTCGAGCGTGCCGTTCTCCATCAAGTGAGCCGGGATGACCAAATCATCGCGCACAGCGATGAGAAAGAGCCGTGGCCGGGACTGCGGCAAGAACATCGCAGCATCGATCACCCGTCCGCCAACGCGGTATCCAGCGCTGATGAGCGCGAGACACAGCGCCTCGAAGTCCCTTCCGCCATGTGACGTGAGCGTTGCCGGCACGTTCTCAAGTGCGATAATCGCCGGCGCGCGGTCTTCCGCGATGATCTTTTTCATGAGACGCCAGAACGGCCAGAACACGCCGGAACGCTCGCCCTTAAGGCCAGCACCACCGCCAGCCAGCGACAGGTCCTGGCAGGGGAAGCTCGCCCAGACGAGGTCCGCTGAACCAGGAAGGTCGGAGCTGGCTACCTGCTTCACGTCACCGGGCTTCATTACGCCGGTGCGCCAGTTATCCTCGTACGTGGCAGCCTTCTTGAGGTCGATGTCGTTGGCGAATAGGCATTTCCAGCCATCCCCCAGGCCGGCTCGGGCCATTCCAGCGCCCGCAAAGAATTCGTAGAACTGCCCGCTCATGGCGCGCCGTATGCCAGAACAAAAGAGGAACGTCGAGTGGCA
>Ga0070658_10001618_pt1 | contig 19044 bp, 18 predicted proteins | sample KBSC13metaG_FD_64664 | JGI IMG/M metagenome (GOLD analysis project Ga0070658, IMG submission 64664) | Corn rhizosphere microbial communities from Kellogg Biological Station, Michigan, USA - KBS C1-3 metaG | ecosystem: Host-associated > Plants > Roots > Rhizosphere > Soil ...
GCCTAACAAATCACTGCACATCAGCACTGCCAGGCGACTTGAAGTTTTGAACAACGCCTCCTGTAGCTTTTCAAGCAGTTCGGTAGTGATCTCTGGTGGGTTAGCTCCCTTCCAGTTTGCAAACTCCAGCAGTGCTTTCAGATCACTTGCTGGCGCTGATTCAGGGTCTTTCTCCGCGCTGGAAAGCAGGTGCAGATAAAGCATGGCCAGTGGAGCATTATCGTGATTGGCATAGGTGATCAGTCCCAACTCCCGGAAAGTGTCTGGAGCATTGATGCTATGGTCCAATCCGCGCTCCAATTGGGGAAAACGCAGGTTGGCAAGTTGCAGTTCATCAAGCGTGCGGGACATGTATTCCGGCATATCGCCCATGAGTTCTGCCACCATGTCCATTTCTCCAGCTTCGTCTATCAGTTGACCAATGATTTCATATCCTTGCAGACGGTTCATTTCCGCGGTGATGGGATCATCATCAGGCCCCGGAACAAAACGTGGGAGAAGGCCCCCTGTAGCGGCAGCGGCTTCCTGCTCATTCATGGAAGAAAATTCCACATGCCGCTCGCCACCTGACCACGGAAACATATAGGCGCGAAAATAGCCTCTGAGATGATCCAGTCGGCATCCGTGGAAAAATTCTTTTTGCCACACAATGCGGCTCCTCAGCCATTTGAACTGACTGGCACGGTGGTTTTCCCATCGATACGCAGGAAGTCCCCAGTTTTGACCCCAGACTTCCGAGTCTTTGTTGGTATCGAAATGAGAGAGGGGGCGTGTGCCCAGATGCCAACTGGTATCGAAGAGTGAAGGATTGGCCCAAACATCGCAGCTATTGGCAGAAACACCGAAGGTCAGCTCACCGATCATTCGCACTTGACGGTGATCTGCATGCTCACGGACCTCACGCCATTGCTGCCAAGCCACCCATTGGATAAAGGCGAATTCATTGCGCCGTTGTTCCAGTGTTGCCCGGTTCGGCTGGTGCTCCAGCCATTCGTTAGCCAATGAATAGCTTTGATGTTCCTGCCTCCAACTGGTCCACTGTGTGTTCCCTCCGTAGGTTTCCACCAGTGTGCGATAGAGCGTATAGGCGGGCAGCCATTCTTGCTGGGCTTTCTGGAAATTCTCAAACTTCTCCCAAGTTTCGTTTTCACGCTCGGCGTCAAAAAAGCGCTGAGCCGCAAGAGTCAGTAGTTTGTTTTTCAGTGTATTGACATTGGCATGATCCACATTGCCTTTTCGTAGTTCTATGATCCAGGATTCAGGTGCCAGATTTCCCAAATCTTCCTGCGTAAGACCAGGCACCTTTTCCGGTGTGAGTGTGAGCAGTGAAGGGGAGAGCGCTCGGGAACTCACCGGGCTATAGGGGCTGGGGTCTCCTATCGTTTCCTGAATAGGCAGTAGCTGGAGGACGGAAAAGCCGTTATCCGCACAAAAATCGATTGCTTCCAAAACTGCAGCAGTATCACCCACGCCCATGTCCGAATTTCTCCGGAGAGAATAAACTGGAAAGAGTAGCCCGGCGCGTCGTTGATCAAAGACAGAAATATTCATGCGAAAAATTGAAGTGAGTTCTTCTTAGCCTATCGCATACCATACCAATCGTCCGGTGCAGCATGAGCATCCAGCCTACTAGGCATCAGTAGGTCCGTAGATAATCATGGGAATTTCCACTTCATAAAGAGGCCATATCTTCATGAAGCTCAGGGTTAAATGCATGTTGCTGATTGCGAGATGCAAGTTTACCCAAGTATCAGACGTCGGAAAGACGTTGATACTACGTTCATACTGGCCTTGTTTTGGATTGGTTCTGCTTCTGCAAGAGATAAAATATGTCCCGCTCAATCTGGAAGGGCAGTATTGCCTTCGGACTCGTCAATATTCCGGTATCCCTGACAAGCGCCGAGTCGCGCCCCGATATCCAACTGCATATGGTTGATAGTCAGAACCGTGCCCGCATCCGTTATGAACGGGTGAATGCGGAGACGGGGGAGGAAGTGCCATGGGATCGTATGGTGAAGGCCTATGAACATGATGATGGGAAATTCATTCTTCTCGATGAGGAAGATCTTGAATCAGTCCAGCCGAAGCTCACAAAAACCATCGAGATCAGTGAATTTGTTTCCTTAAGCGAAATAGACCCCATCCTCTTTGATAAGCCCTACTATCTGGAACCGAACAAGCGTGGGCGTAAGGCTTATGCCCTTCTCCGTGAAGCCCTCAAAAAATCAGGGAAGGCAGGCATCTCAAGAGTCGTGGTGAGATCCCGTGAATATCTTTCCGCTATGTTTACCAAGGACGACGCCTTGCTGCTCATGATGCTCCGATTTCCCCAGGAAATCAAATCCCCGGCAAAGCTGGATCTTCCTTCCGGTGCTGAAAAAGAATATACTCCGGTAAAAAAGGAAATGGATTTGGCTCTTCGTCTGATAGAAGAAATGACCGAAAAGTGGAAACCTGATTCCTTCCACGATGAATATCGTGAGGCGCTGATGGATTACATCGAACATAAGATCAGCAAGGGTGATAGCGTGGATGACGTGAAAGGTGGTGAGGACGAACCGGATGAAAGTCCCACAGGCATCGTGGACCTCGCAGAATATCTGAAGCGAAGTATTTCGGGGCCAGCCAAGGCATCAAAGAAAACCACTGCCAAGAAAGCAGCCAAATCCAAACTTTCCCATGCCGCGAAAAAAACCAGCACCAAAAAAAGGCGTTCCGCTTGAGAAGTATCTATTAAAAAGAAACTTCGCGAAGACTCCTGAACCTAGCGGCGGAAAGCCGGCTAAAAATGGCAGATCGTTTGTAATTCAGGAACACCATGCCCGCTCACTCCATTACGATTTTCGCTTGGAAATGAATGGTGTATTGGTCAGTTGGGCTGTGCCAAAGGGAATACCGGAGGAAGCAGGCCCCAAGCGCCTTGCCGTTCACGTAGAGGATCATCCGCTCGACTACGGCTCCTTTGAAGGAGAAATTCCTACAGGCAATTATGGAGCTGGCACAGTTGCCATCTGGGATGCGGGGGAATGGGAGCCTTTGGACAAGGATTGGAAAGCATCTTTCAACAAAGGGAAGATGAAATTTCAACTGCGCGGCAAACGTTTGCATGGAATATATCTGTTAGCCCGGATGGGTGAAGAACCGAATTGGCTATTGCGCAAGATGAGTGATGAAAGCGTGGTAGGCTCCCTTGCAAGACCGGAGCCGGAAACAATTGGTTTCATATCCCCTCAGCTCGCGCGGCCAGTCTCCTCTGTTCCCACGGGGAATGAGTGGATTCATGAGTTGAAATTTGATGGCTATCGCCTGATTGCGGTTCATCAGAGGGGTGATGTAAAGCTGTATACCCGTAAAGGGTTGGACTGGACTTACCGTTTTGAATTCATCGCCAGGAAGCTGGGAGAATTATCAAAAAAGAATTTTGTCTTGGATGGGGAAGCGGTGGTTTTTGATAAAAAGGGTCGTTCACGTTTCGGCGATTTGCAGCAAGCACTTCAAGAAGGAAAGGGTAAGCAAATCTCGTTCGTAGCCTTTGATTTGCTTCACTTCGATGGATTGAATGTCAGAGAACTTCCGCTGTCCCAAAGACTGGAAATGCTGGAGAAACTCGTGACCAACGAGACTGGCACAATCCGGCGTTCGACTGTTTGGTCCGGCAATGATGGGAAGTCGCTTTTTCAGCAGGCGTGCAAGAATGGACTGGAAGGAATCATCAGCAAAAATGCCCAAGGCATTTATCTGGCAGGCGAACGGCGGAACTGGGTAAAATCAAAATGCAGGGCGCGTCAGGAATTTGTCATTTGTGGCTATACCGCGCCTAAGGGAGCATTGCCGGCTTTCGGAGCTTTGGTTCTCGCCTCGTGGGAAAATAATAAATGGATCCCACGTGGAAAAGTAGGCACCGGCTTCACAGAAGACACTCGCAAAGAATTGCTGAAGAAATTCCAGAGCTATGTTGTTAAAAAGCCCACGCTGCTTACGGGTGATAAGGACGTGACTTGGATGAGGCCGGAGCTCATAGCAGAGATTGAATTTACGGAAATCACCCGCGATGGCTCCATTCGCCAAGGTGCATTTTTGGGGCTGCGCGAGGATAAGCAGGCGAGGGAGGTTCATTTGGATGCATTTCAATCGGCTAGCACAACCCATGAGAAAGTCGCTGTATTGGGTGTTACCATCAGCCACCCGGAACGGATCGTGTTTCCTGATACTGAAATTACCAAATCTGAGGTGGCTCGTTATTACGCACGGGTAGGAGAATTGATGATGCCTTATGTGGCTAATCGGCCACTGGCAATTATCCGTGCGCCTGAAGGAATTGGCGGACAGATGTTTTTTCAAAAGTCTTTTCCCAAGTATATTCCGAAAGATGTTTTTCAGTCTGAACTAGCAGATGAAACGGTGGTTTTTCACATCAAGTCCATAAGAGGTCTGGTTTCATTGGCTCAATTTGGAGCCATTGAGTTTCACCCATGGGGATCGACTATGGATCAACCGGGGAAACCGGATTTTTTAACATGGGATCTCGATCCGGACGCAACCGTGGCTTGGGAAGAGGTGATGGGTGCTGCCTTTTTGATTCGTGATTTTCTCCAAGAGAGAGGCTTAACAGTCATGCTGAAAACATCTGGAGGAAAAGGCCTGCATCTGGTTCTTCGTATCAAACGATCCTATGAATGGGCGGTAATGCGGGAATTCACAAAAGCAGTTGCAGCCCGCATTGCTGAGTTGAACCCAGCACGTTTTACCATCGCGGCATCCAAGGCCAAACGAAAAGGCCGTATTTTCATTGATTGGATGCGGAATGGAGAAGGCACGACATGTGTAGCCCCGTGGTCACTGAGGGCGCGGACTCAAGCTCCTGTTTCAATGCCCATCGAATGGGCAGACCTAAAAACTGCGCAACCTGGGGGTTTTACGATTCACGAGCCACCATTAATCCCAAAGGTGTGGAAAAAACCAAGGGCGCAGGTGATAGGGGTAAAGTTCTTAAAAGAGTTGGGATTTTAAAAACATCAACTTCTGGAAATCTTAGCCGCCCATTGGCTGTAACGCTGACGATCAAGAAGTGATTCACAGCCTGCCTCGATGCGCCGTTCCTCTATCTGATCACGCTGCTCGATGGCCTGTAATTCCAATTCTGCGAAGTCGTAAGTGGCCCATTCCGGGAAATAAGGAGATAACTTTCCCAGCATAACCCAAAGCAGACGTTTTCCCTGTAGACCGAGAGCAAGAACTTCAAGTGCTTCAAACATTCCCAACTCTCCAGGATTCAAGCCCTCCCAAAGAAGCTTGAGACGTCCTGCTCCTTCTGTCAATGTACCGGCAATTTGTAATGTGAGACTTTTTTCGATGTTCGCTTTTTCCAGTAAATCCTTCAGGAGTGACTGGTCTTTTTCCACCATTTTTTCAAGGTTTTGAAAAAACAAGCTTTCGCTTTCGATCTCTTGTCTTTCTGCCAATTGATGAATGAGCTGCAAGGCTCCATTGGCACCTGCGTGATGATCGTTTAGATAGCGTTCAACATGTTTATCCATGAGTAAAAGCCCTGCAAAACTCATGCCAGTTATGTAAGGTAGGAGTCACAAAGGAAAGGGAATTTATTCAAATTTAAAACGTGCTGTATGCAATAATGGCGCTGCATTACGCTGCGTTCATTCTGGTGAGAAATTATGAAATCCTTATGAATACAATGTTCTATAGGTGGAACAATATCTGCGATGTGGAAAAATGAACAACCCTATAATATTATGCCGATCGATCCAGTCATAGCCGTTTCTACATCCGATGTATCTCCCATGGCTCCTCCATATGTGGATGAAGATGTAAACATAGATCTTGTACAACAAGGAATGGACATAGCAGATAGCGAAACACGAGATACCGTGGCAGATGCTTATGAAGCCACTGCTCGATTGAGCGATGATCCAGAAGAAGCGCTCAATGACATTGATTACAGCAGAGATGATGATTCATCTTCCCCTGAACTGAGTGCCATTCATCAAGAAATTGATGAAGAAATAGATCTTGAAAAAAAATAAACACCTAATTCACTAGTATGAACGAAAAACATCATTCCAGTCTCAAGCAATATATCAACGATATGATTGCGCTTGAAAAAGATATTGCAAATGCCATCGAGATTCAACTCGAAGATGACCGCGTCACTTCACAACAGGACCTACCAAAGCTTTTACGTGAAGCCCTTCATCACAGCGAAGTGCGGACTGCGTATTTGAAAGACATTTCCGAGGCTGAAGGAGGTTTGCTTGGAGCTGTTGTCAAAGAAGGCATCACTGCCGTCACCGGCACCTTGGCAGGAATTTACGGAAAAATGCGGGAGCATCCACTGTCTCGTATGGTGCGGGACGACGTAATCGCATTGGATGTAGCTACTACCAGCTATGGGATGCTATACACGTTGGCTTTGGCTGTAGGTCATAGCGAATGCGCTGCAGTGGCTAAGAAAGGCTTATATGCCTGCCCTCCTCTAATCATTGCGCTTACAGATCTTCTCCCGCGAATTGTAGCAGGAGAATTGGCAGATGATGCCCCTTTAACGAATCCAGCTGCAGCACAAATTGTCAATGCTGACATTTGGGATGCTTGGAAACATCGTCCACATCACGTAGAGATTTGATTCTCTTAAAAAAGCAGTTTAAAGCCTCATTCCTGCTGGGAATGAGGCTTTTCTTGTTGATTGAACTGACCTATAAATTGCCGTTATCACAAAAAAGGTTTAAAGCTCTTTTTCCAGGTGAAGTGCAGCCACGATTTGATGGGCTACTTCCTTTGGTGGACAAATGTTGATGATTTCAGTGACATCTTCACCTGTTTCCAGTGTCGCTAATTGGGAATCCAGCAAAGATGTCGGCATGAAATGACCAGTGTGTGCACGATCTTCCAGCCGTTGTTTGAGATGCTCCTTATCTAAAATCAGTATAGCAAATTGGGTACGTGGCTCCCATTCCCTTAAACGATTCCGATACGTTTTTTTCAAGGCCGAGCATGCAAGGATCACGCGTGCGCGTTTTTTTAGCTCACTTCCTAGTGTTTCAATCCAAGCAGCTCTGTCGTTATCACAAAGAGGGATGCCTTGGCTCATTTTTTCAATATTTGAAGCAGGATGAAAGCTGTCAGCATCCAGGAAATCTGCTTTCAAAAGATTAGCCACATATTGGCCCACTGTGCTTTTTCCACTTCCACTGACTCCGCCAATAACAACCTTCATGTGGAATACAGATAAGCGGCTTAACAAAAAAAGCAAAAATCTTACCTATTTATGAGGGGTGAATGAGTAAATTTACTATGAGGAATGAACAGATGGGCCACATTACCTACGTGGACATCGCTCACATCTACTGTTAACCGAATGGTTAATTTTCGTTCATGGCAATGCCGCAATTGATCCACTACCTTATTGCATTCGGGACAGGCTAGTCCCCAGCTTTCAGGTTGGTATTTTTCCAAGATTTCTTCGATTTTTTGAGCGATAACTCGGCTCTGCTCTTGTTCCTTCCACTCAGGATGGCAGGACGTCAAAGGAACATGGGTCTGTCCGTCACAATGAAAATCGACGCGTTCTAAAATGATGGGCATCCCCTCAACCTCAAGCAAGTAGGCAAAAAGAGAATGCAGATCAGTAACGATTAATAGAGAAGGCGAGTTCATTTGGGTTTTACCTCCGAATATGCAACTTTCGCAGATTTTTTGACAGAAGCCACTGTTTAGTGAGTGCTGTTTCATCCAAGCTGCAAGCATGCAACAGTTGCAGAATGCGTAATCAGTCAGGTGAATTGCAATATTGTACGAAAGGTGAATTGATTTTTATTATTGATAATCAATAAATTATGAAAATTTTGTGAGTGGCATTAGAATCGCTCACAAGTGCTCATGCGATCCCTTATCTCGAATGATAAAACTGCTTTTCAGCAGATGCCCGTTTCTTCCTCTCTTGTGAAATATACTGATGCTTCAAGGAGGACCATGACTACTCCTACTAGAAACCGGCATGTCTCAGACTCAGCCTATCTTATCAGGATGATTGATTTTTTGAAGTTACAGCGAAATGCTAGAGGGTTTTCGCGCGCTGAACTTAATCAAAAAGCCCGCTTATCAAAGGGATTCATCGAAAGAGCCGAAAGTAAGAAACAGCTTCCTACAGCGCGTGAATTCAAAGCATGGTGTGCGGCCCTTGGATTTAAATGGGAGGATGCCTGGACTCTTGCCCTTCTTTCTCAAATGGAGCCCAGACGATAATATCGTGGGCTTCAAAATAATTATCGATACTCTTGCTACATATTTCACGTTTGGAAATCACTTTATCAAACATAGGATATCTATAAATCAAACGGAAAATAGTAAGCAAGCAACTGGCTGAACTCATAACCGAAAAGGAAGGGGATAAACGGATACCTGCTAGAAAAGAAAAAAGCTGCCGAAGAATACTGATATGATCAGCAGCTATCGGCAGCTTGGAGTGAAAATTATGAATATAATTAATAAGCGGTCTTAGGCGGAATCAGCATGGTGATTGCAGTCATTACAACAATTCGCACATCGAGATAGAGATCCCAGTGTGAAACGTAAAAATTATCGAGGCGGGCTCGGTGACGAAGATCGCGAGGGCGATTTACCTCTCCCCGGAAACCCTTTACCTGAGCAAGACCGGTCACGCCCGGTTTTACATAGCGGCGGACGCCATATCGTTCAAAGATTTCACGAAATTGGAAATCGTGTTGCTCCATATGAGGACGAGGCCCGACAATGCTCATGTCGCCTAACAAAACATTAATAAATTGTGGGATTTCGTCAATGCTCAGGCGGCGCAGCATGCGGCCACACTTAAAAATGCGATCATCGTTTTTGCTGACTTGCCGAGCTTCGTTTTCATTCAGCACATTAAGTGTTCGAAATTTGAAAACCTTGAAAAGCTCGCCATTTTGACCAACTCGATCCTGTTTAAAGAAAAGCGGACCTGGTGAATAGCGTCGATGGATCATCCATACCAGCAGACTGAAAGCTGGGACTACCGTGACAATCAAGGGCAGGCTGAAAATGATGTCGAACCCACGCTTGAGTAATTGATTCCAAGTATTAGCCAGTGGCTCCACAGGAGGGGTGAGAATATCCAAGCAACCCACTTTTTGAAGATCGAAGCGTCGGCCATAACGTCGGCTCAGCTCGATAGGCATCCAGCAGCGGTACCCCAGCTTGTCTCCTTGACGCATCAGATCCATCACAGATTGATCAGGTAGATGACGTGCTGGCATTACTAAAAGATCTACCGGCTCTTTAGCAACCATTTCCAGATAGTCTTCCTCGGAAACACCTTCCTGATCTGTCCAGCCCACATTGCGGATTTCCAACAGGCTGTGAAGTTGATGTACTTCCGGCATGATGGATTCGCACCAATCTCGAGGCCCGAGGATAAAAGTGCGCAACCGCCAATGGCGCATGTAATTCAGCCCAAGATTTCCCAGCCAGCGCAGCATGTATCGATTGCTGATGTGGAGCACCACCAGGCTCATAACCCCGAAAACTGCAAGGAAGCTGCGAGAGATCCGCATGTCCTTGGAGAATACCAGCATCAATGTTAGCGAAACCAGAATCCACACCCATTGACGTCGGGAAATCATAGTTGCCAGCCAGCGCATCCTTCCGAGTGTAGGGCGTAGAGAATGAGGGCGGGAAACACTTTCCAGCAACATGGCTAACAATACGACCAAGGCATACTGGCCATACGCTTGCAAGGGCACGTTGTTTTCATCCAAGTAAATTAAAAGCGTACCAACTGCGCAGACCGTATAGAGAGCCATCACGGCGATGATCTGGAGGCTGATCAGTAGTTTATAGAGTCCTCTTTCGCGTGCTGTGATCATGAGATGGAATGGTTCAGACCTCCAAAGCAGTCTGCATACCCGGAGAATGCGCCCGATTGTGTAAGTTCATGGTTTTAAACACTCAAGCTGAAACAAAAAAGTTTAGGAAAAATTTTTTCATTGAACCCGCCTTGGTTGATTTTGACAATCGAAACATAAAAGTATTGATAGTTAATGATTTAACTTTTCGCGTTTAAAAGAGTGCTGCAGTGACAAATCCGTCGCAGTGCGTCCATTTTCGGACATAGCAACTGAGAGGAAATATCAGAAAAGGCAAAAGCCCGAAAATGGCTTACTAAAAAAGACTGGCTCTCCATTCCCACAGAAGACGAGGGAATTCGTAGCCGGCATTCCAGTAACGGGGTAGGAAAGTTCTGGGACTCTGCAGGACACGGAAAAACCAACCGAGATAAAGGCGATCTGCCCAGGTGGGGATGTTAGCCTGACCACCAGTTAGGAACGCGATGGCGCCGCCGGTGCAGAGGATGACGGGGCCTTTCTGGCGCGAGGCGGAGTCGTTGTTGGTGGACGCGATTTTTTCGATATTGGCGTTGCGCAGGAAGTAACCCAGTTTCTCCTGTTTGCCGCCGCCGATGCAGAGTATGATCCAATCCGGCTTCACTTCATCCACGACTTTTTCAAGTTCTTTGTCCTGATAGTCGGCGTCGGTCTTGTAGAATGGAGCGTAATACCAATGACGCTTGGCGTGGGAAAATCCGCTGTCCTCGAGGAAGTAATCGATACGTTCCTTCTCCGCCTTGGTGGGGACCACCCACAGTGTATTGCGTTCATGGAAAGGGATAGAGCGTTTTTCCTTTTCACCTATGAGACGCTGGAGGATTTGCAGGCCTGAGATGCGCGGCAGATTGCGGCCGAAGCACATGCGCAGGACCAGCGCAACGTAGCCGCCATCCACCACCGCCCAATCAGAGCTCTGATAGGCCTTGGTGAGCAGTGGGTCATTCCGCATCATCGCCAGTGATGGCGCAGACGGCACGGTGAAAAGCCCGCCAGTGGCATCCGCGGCCTTGAGCAGCTCAGCGGTGGAGTCGTTCCAAAATTGGATTCCCAGAAATGTCTTTGTCGCCATGGATCTGTTTGATTTGAAAGTCTTTGTCAGAAGAAAATGGAAAAATTGCGTCTGTCTTCCTGTTACGGATTCTCTGGAGTGCGGCGCTTGAGGATTTGGTAGAAAAGCCACCCAGCAGATCCCACACCAACCGCCGCACCGGCGCTGCCCCAAAACACATCCATCAGGTCAAAGCGTCTGCGCGGGAGGAGAACTTGCCCCAGTTCTGCCAGCAAGACGAGATTCGATAGAGTGCACCACAGCAGCAGCCAATGGGGCAGGGGAGAGCGCCGCCAAGCAAGGTAAAGCCCACCGATGAACCCAAGCGGCACCAGCGGCACGGCGGTGCGCAGTTGATCATACCGATCCGCCCAGGTGCGCAGCCAACGTGGCAGCCACTTCTGATCCTGCATCGCCGGATCCGGCACCCAGCTGAAGTAAAAAATCAACCCCAGCAGACTGATTGCCATCACCAGAAAAGCCACCCGCACCCAGCGCTCCCTGCCCGTGCCCAGCTTGGCCGTAAGCCAGGTCTTCCACTGTTCGAGTGGTTTCAAGGATTGTTGGGAGAAAACGTTAAGCCTTGCCTGCACGCTCCAGTTCCTTCTGCTTTAATACGATGAAGTATTCGTAGATGGATTGAAGTGTCGCGTAGGTCACACCAGCACTGCCATCGAGGAACGCCCTGCGGACAACGATCATGTAGAGCCACTTGATGAGTGGACGTCCTGGGAAGCGATAAAACAGGCCTTTCTGATGATAACGCTTTTCGGAGAAATCCTTGGCAAACAGCGCCTTTTTCCAAGAGAAGTCAAAGTTTCCATCCTGTTCCTCCAGCCAGCGCTGGGCTTCCATGGTCGAGTAGGAATTGTGCTTCGCCACCCAATGGGAAATCCCTTTCGAGAAAGGATAGTGATCAAAAGGTTGCGTTAGTTCTGCTGTTGGTCCTTCCGGGATAAGTACCTCATTGATTTCCCGCTCATAGTGAACTCGATCCGGTCTGACCAATCTCAGGTAGTAAGGGGAGATCTGCGCGTGTTTCAGCCAAGTCGTCCACATGAAGTCACGTCTCTGGATACGGAATGCCACTACATCTTTTGCATCCTGAACGGCCTTGAGCATTTCTTTCGCACAAGCGGGTGGCACTCGTTCATCTGCATCAAGAATCAGCACCCAGGGATTCTTGAAAGTGATTCCCTTCAATGAGGCATTTCGATGGCTGGCATAGCCATCAAATTTGCGCTGTGTCACTTTCGCTCCTGCTGCCTCAGCCAGCTCCAGCGTGCGATCCGTGCTGTAGGAATCAAAAACGTGAATATCGTCGCTCCAAGCAACGGATTTCAAGCAATCAGGAAGATCCTGCTCTTCGTTCTTTGTAAGAATGAGTATGGAAATCGACATAAAATCAAGGGCGCATCAAACGTGGCTTGAGAGGTTTGCAAGGATGACCTGCGCAGACAGTCCATTCCGGCATGTCTTTCGTCACGACTGAACGAGCACCAATCACGGCTCCTTCCCCGATGGTGACTCCGCCATGGACAAACGCTTCCGCAGTGATCCATGCATACTCTCCAATCGTAATCGGCTTTGTGATCAGTGGCATGCCTGGATTCTCGTAATCGTGAGTTCCGGCACAAAGATGAGTGCCTTGAGAAACGACAGCGCGGCGGCCAATTGTAATTTTCCCTTGGGAATAAAGAATCGCTCCATTTGCGATGCCTGCTTCCTCTCCTATCTCTAGATTCCACGGAGCCCAAATATCTACTTTTGGGTAGATGTGCGCACCTTTCCCAATTTTTGCACCAAATAAGGATAGAAGCATTGCTCGAAATCCATGCATTGGCTTAGGCGACCATGATGCAAGACCTTTCCAGACAATTTGCCATAGTATCCGTGCCAGCCGATTTTTCAGTGAAAAAGAGGCTTCTGTGAAAGTATTTGTGTTTGTTGAGCTCATTTCAGGTTTAAGCTAAAAGATCATTTACATCGACGTTTTCGCCTGAGGCCCAGCGATACATTCTAACCATTTTTTCCATGATTGGCTGCATGGAATAGTTGTTTTTACACAACGAATAGGCTACGTCCGACATCTTTTGCCGATCAGCCAAAGACATTTGGATGCATTTTCGCAACCCTTCAAAGATACTGCTTTCTTCTGGTGCAATTTTGATGGCAGCTCCTGCCTTAAAACCAACCGGAAGATTGCATTCCTCCGTCATAATAGTGGGTGTGCCTTGGGACCAAGCTTCCAAAATGGCCATTGGAAGTCCCTCACTGAAGGATGGAAGGATAAGGAAATCCGCTTTCGCCAGTAGTGAATCGCGTTCATCTGGATCAAATACAGGAGGAAGAATTTCTACGCCTTTTAGCTTTTCAGCTCCTTCCACTTCCTCCATATCTCCCCATCCTACCAATTTCAATTGATAGCCATTTCTCTCGTTCCCCAAGCGCGACCATGCCTTCAAAAGCAGTTTGATACCTTTCTTTTGGTGAAAACGACCAAAATAAAGGATGGTTTTAGATTCAACCTTAGCTGATCCAAGCGAATGATTGCCTGATAAGCTTATCCCATTTGGAATATAAAAAACAGGTGTTTGGGGTGCAATTTGTTTGATGCTTTCTGCTTCTTGGAGAGTCAGAGCGTGGAAACACATCAAGCGCTTCCACAAAGGCTTTTCATATATCCTTGCAATGTTTTTCTTCAGCCTGCCGCGGTTTATAATCCAAGGCTCTAGCATGCCATGAGGGCTGCAAATCGCCGGAGGTCCATCTGCCAGTAAACTTAACAGAATAGATGCGGAGATCGGATGCCAAACTCCATGATGGTGGATGAGGTCATAATTTCCAGAGCGCCACAGATTAGCACTCAAAGTGAATGAGACTCCAGGAGGAAATGACGAATAGCTATTGAGCGGAATTTTTCCGGGATATTTTTTTCCTCCCTTAAAATCCAACACCTTGACGCTATGACCGTCGGACCTTTCCAGCTGATTGGCCAGATTCATTACGACGGAACCAACTCCACCGGATTCTGGACCGAATTTTGGGATGGTGAGTGCGATTTTCACGAGTGCTTATTGGCCTTTCAGTAACTGGTTAATATTTTACTGAATTCCGACAGATTATTGCGGGATTTGTAGTTTTCCGCAGCCTCAGCAAATCCTTCGTTTTGAAAACTGGAAAGCACTTGGTCGGCCACTTCTTCACCGGAGAAGTTTTCAATATAGCGAACCTGCGACAGTAGTCCGAGATCACCAAAAATTCCTGCTGTTTTTGGAAGATAGGCCAAGGCAATGACTGGAATATCTTCCAGAAGTGCAAAAATGCATGAGTGAAGACGCGAGCCCACAAAGCCTGAAAATCCCGAAATCATCTTCCGCAACGAAGAAGCAGTATGTTCTTCCTCATCGATGATCAGCGAGGCAGGCGGTACTAATTTCTTTAACTGAGATGCAATGTGCAGATCCCAGGATACCTGATTTACACATACACAAATTCCTCCTGCTGCAGTCACACGCTTTACAATTGTAGCAAGTTCGCTGAGATAGCGTTTCTTCAAAACTTGAGGGTTGGTGGAACTCGGAAAATTCCAGTCTATAATGGATAAGCCTATTACTGGTTTTACATCCGGAATCGGACAAACAGGCTGGGGTGCATTGGCGTCACCAATATGCCATAAAGCCATGTCTCCGGCTCTGAATACATGGGAAGGACAGTAGCCATTGTAAATATTCTTAATGCATTCAATGCTGTCTTCATCACGGGCGTAGACTAAGGTAGCCTGTTTCACAACTGTGCCAATCAGCCATTTGCCAAGGCTCCCCCTTACGGGACCTATACTTTGCGGAGCAAGAATCACCTTACTTCCTTTTCTAGAGGCGAGAAGCAGTTGGATACAGTTGGTTACATAAGAAAAATTGGAGTCTTCCAAATAACCACCTGGACAACTGACTACCACATCTGCACCACGTAATGCGTGAATGGCTTTTTGCTGACTTTTTGGAAACAGCCGGATTAGAAATTTTTTTAGAGGAAGCAAATAGTAGCCGAGAAATAAAGCCCATAACAGCAGGTTGGAAACTCTGCGCCTGATCATGTTTTCAGCATGCGAGGTCAGAGGTCTTTCGTACCAAGTCAAATCAGGCATATGGCTTTCCTGCATATCAGGCCGAAGTGCGATACCGGTCATTTGATCTTTTGAAATGCCGTTCTCTTCTAAAAATGCCACAAGGGCTTCCAATAGAGCTGCATCGCCTTTGTTCGCTGCTCCACAGACATTTGCGATTACAAGTTTCATGAATAAGTTGGGGAAGATTTGCAGGATACGGCTTCTGCCAGGGCCCACAATTGTTTCGAAAAAGAATCAGGACTCCATGCAGTGATGAGCGCACGGGCCTGCATGCCCATGACGGCAGTTAGGGATTCATTACTGCATAAAATGGCTATCAGACCTGCGAGGTTCTGTGATGAACCAGCGGGAAACACCAGACCAGTAATTCCGTGGAGCACGATTTCACCTGCACATCCGCATGTGTGGGAAACGATCGCCGGGATGCCGGAAGCAAAAGCTTCATTCACGGATAAGCCCCACTGATCCCAAAAACTTGGTAAAACCAAGAATTTTGATTCATGATAGAGATCCTTCATGGATCCGCTTTTCACGGAACCGAGGAATTTGACTTGCCCGGCGATTCCCAATTGTTCTGCGAGACCGATGAGAGCAGGTTTTAAAGGACCATCTCCAGCAATGACCAATTCCCATTCTTCTCCTGGAGAAGCAATGGAAAAGGCTTTGAGCAGCAGGCCTACCGCTTTTCTTTCCACCAAGCGTGCCACGCACAGAATTTGTTTTTTTGAATTCTTTCCGCATTGGGCTGGGGATTGATAGCGGGTGTTATCCACCACATCATATCCGATGGCTATTCGGTGACCGGGAAATCCCATGGAAGTCCAATAATCATGGTGTTTTGCCCCTGCTACAAAAGCTCCATCATAACACTTTGCCATCAGCCATTTAATACTTTCTTTGAGAAAGTGGCGGGGGCCATCATCTGCTTTAGAATCGCTGCAGAAAATCCACCTTGGGCGGATGCCGCTGCCGAGACAATAAAGCCGTAACAGAAAATTATAATGTTGATGAAAGCCCAAAGTCACAACGACGTCTGGTTTTTCCTGTTGAATGATTACATGAATTTTGTAAGAAATAGCAATAGATGTTGTATTGTTGCGATCCAGATTCAATCTGATTGCCTTTTTAGAGACGGCATCCTCTTCCTCACCGATACTGTCTTCGTGAGAGTAAAGATTTGATTTTTGGAATATTTCAGTGATGACTAACTGATGACCGAGGCGTTTTGCCATCTGCCCAAGCTTGTCAAGGCGTCCATAATGGTAGCCATTGATATTTTCGATAAGAAATAGCAAAATCATCGGGATTCTTTTGTCAAAATGGTCTTATAAATTTCCTCGAGATGATCCGCGTACTGGATCCAATTGCTTCTTTTTTTTACCTGCTCCGTTGCAGCATATCCTAGTTTTTGACGCAGCTTTTCGGAAGAAGCTAATTTGGTGAGTTGTTCCGCGAGAGTGTGAATATCTGAGGATGAATATAACAGGCCGGTTTCATAGTTCTTGATAAGCTCAGCTGCTCCTGATTCAAATGTGGTTACAATCGGCAGGCCAGCAGACATCGCCTCACAAATCGAAACCGCGAGTCCTTCCTCCAAGGTTGGGAGGCAGAAGATATCAACTTCGGTCATTAATCGCGCTAACACAGCTTGATCCAATTTTCCCAGCAGTTTGAATTTTACCCGAGGCCATCTGGCTTTCAGAATTTCGCAGTAAGAAACATCGAAGCTACCCGCGAACTCCAATTCTACATCAAGTCCAGATAGGGCTACCGCTTCGATCAAACGATGATGGCCTTTCCGAGGAGTCACTCCAGCTACCACCAGAATTCGGATTTTAGAACCTTTTTGGATGTAAGATTTTTTTGGCTGAAATCTGCTTGGATTGCCAGCATATGGAAGTATAAAAATCCTATCTTCAGGATAACCTGCGTTAAAATAACTCTGCTTTACAAAAGAACTTGGGGCTAGGATGAAGTCTGTCATTTCAATTTCTTTTTCCTGCCTTAAGCTTAATTTTTTTTGAGGCATGCGAGCTTTACCGAAAAGCTTGATGTCTTCATTCTCCAGAAGTATATTTCTGCTGCGAGGATGAGTATTAAGTGCTTCTCCCAAAATCACAACATCTTGAGCTTTGGCTTTTTTGGCCAACCTCAATGCCGCCCCATGTAAAGGAATTTGAAGAATATCAGGTTTTTTTAAGTATCGTAAAGCTTGTGTACACCAAATTTCATGGTATAAAGGGAATAATGTATCGCTAAATTTAATTCCTAAAATTTTTGAATGACCCTGAAGCAAAAATTCTTTTAAAGGTATATTGTGCTTTGGGCTTGTGTCTTTAAAATTTAAAAAAGGTTTTTTAGAGCAAATAAAAGATTCTAGTATTTTTTTTTGTTCTAATGATTCAATATAGTTTAGGTAATGAAATTTACCCGCAACCGCAATAGTAACTTTCATTTTTAGATGATTTTAGGTTTTGGTTTTTGACTATCTTTAAGCTCTTTTACAGGCCGACATATAAAAATTATTAAATATGCTGGAACTATAGTTACTAGAATGAAGTAAATGGAAGTTACACCACCGTCCCGAAAAACTGTGGAAATATATCCGCAGATTGCAAAGAAAAGAATCATGATATATGACTTATTTTTTGTGCTGCACATGGCACAGTAAACCGTTGTTAACAAAAATGACCAAACACACGCCATAATCCAAGTTCCCCATGTTCCTAAATTGGTATAAGAATCGCCAATGCTGGAAGTAGTTAGAGCGTAAAAGTTACCTAATTTACTGAAATTTACTAAAGAAGTTACCACTGGTTTGTCATTCCAGATTTGGCGAGGGATTGGCCAAATGAAAATTCGTAAATACTGGCAAAAATAATTATATCCAAGCGGCTCAGGTACAACTTTTACAACGTTGCATAATACGTCGAATTCAGCAAAGTGTCCCGTGTGCTCGGAAAGTGCTGAAGTTCCAGTCTCTTTCGCTTCCAATAGTGCCATGGGACTTTCCCGGCCTTCGGCCACGCGCTGAAGCAGCAATCGGTCAGATCCCACGAAGTTGAAGATGAAAAGAATGGCCATTGCGGGGGCAATGAATTTCACTGGTGGCCAAGTTCTTCGGGATTGAATTAAAAGATAAAAGCAAAGCATGATGGCAATCGCAATAAAGGAAAGCCGCTGTGCTCCCACATAAATCCGAAGTAAAAAAAACAATATCAAAACCAAACCAGTTTTTTTGTCGAGTCCCTGTTTTAATAGAAGTAAAAGAATACCTATGATGGGCCACTCAGCCATCATGGTAAAATAGCCAGATTCGCCCACCATTTTTTGCTTTCCCATGGAATCGACTTCTGTCTGGAATGCGTAGATGCTGTCGCCTCTTCCTGCAATCATCTTCCAAGTTACAGCCATTCCTACGATTATCATGAGATAACATAAAATATTGAACAAATTTTTGTTTTTAACTTCAAGTTTGGTGTTGTGAGGTGGAATAAGATGATTTTTTATTTGAACGCTTTTCAGAGTGATATAAATGGATGTTAATGTAAAAAAAATCCAAAATATGAAGCCTACTACTAAAGCTTGTACACCATCATATAAGCTCAAATTAATACCAATTCTGTCCCATATGATCGATCCGCCATCAAGGGAAATAGCAAGAGGGCGAAGAGCATATCCTGCAAAAAAATAAAATTGAAACAAGACCAATGGATGATAACAAGGAAGCCGAAACTTAATGGCAATGTATATGCCGATGAGTGCAAGCGATAAATTCATTATCGTTGCATATGGCATCAATGCTACAATATCATCAAACATAGTTAAATATTGATAGTGGTTTCAGAGTTTCTACGATTTCTGTAAACCTGATGGGCATGAGCGAGTAAGTCGCGGAAATCGTTCCACATTTCACTTGGCAAAGTAACTAAATTTTGATCGAGAATACGTGAAGTCGAACGAAT
>Ga0070658_10001619_pt1 | contig 19029 bp, 17 predicted proteins | sample KBSC13metaG_FD_64664 | JGI IMG/M metagenome (GOLD analysis project Ga0070658, IMG submission 64664) | Corn rhizosphere microbial communities from Kellogg Biological Station, Michigan, USA - KBS C1-3 metaG | ecosystem: Host-associated > Plants > Roots > Rhizosphere > Soil ...
CCCACTCATGAACTGGTCGATGCGCATTGTCGATCCAGCTCTGCGTAAAGCGATGCCGTGGATATATCTCATCCCGGGTGGCATCATTCGCTGGTCTCTCTTCGCGCTGGCCACGCTGATCGTCTTCTGGGCTGGCCGTCATTTCTACGTCAAGGCGTGGTCCGCATTTCTGCACAAAACCGCGGATATGAACACCCTCATCGCTCTCGGCACCGGAGCCGCATACCTATATTCTGCCGCGAGCACCATTGCGCCCGGTTTCTTCCTCGCGCACGGCGTCGCACCCGACGTGTACTTCGAGGCCGCGATACTCATCATCGCCCTCATTCTGGTCGGCAACACACTGGAGAGCCGCGCCACGGCACAGACCTCCACTGCGCTGCGCAAGCTCGTCCACCTGCAACCCAAGACTGCCCGCGTGCTGCAAAACGGAGCTGAAGTCGACCTGCCGCTCGAAGCAATCCAGCGCGGCGACCTTATCATTGTCCGCCCCGGCGAGCGCATCCCAACCGACGGCGAAGTAGTCTCCGGCAAAAGCAGCGTGGATGAGTCCATGCTCACCGGCGAATCTCTTCCCGTCGAAAAGTCCGTGTCCGATCGCATCATCGGCGGCACCATCAACCAGCGAGGCTCGCTCGAATACCGCGCCACCACACTCGGAGCAGGCAGCACGCTCGCGCAGATCGTCCGGCTCCTCCGTGAAGCCCAGGGCACCCGCGCACCCATCCAGCGCATTGCCGACCGCATCAGCGCCATCTTCGTCCCATCCGTACTCGCCATCGCAGTCGCGACGTTCTTCCTCTGGCAGATCTTCGCGCCGCACACCGGCGCCATGCAGGCATTCGCCGCCGCCGTCACGGTGCTCGTCATCGCCTGCCCCTGCGCCATGGGCCTCGCTGTGCCCACAGCCGTCATGGTCGCCACTGGACGCGGCGCGTCCTTCGGTCTGCTCATCAAAGGCGGGGAAGCCTTGCAGCGCCTCGAAAAGATTGACACCGTTGTGCTCGACAAGACAGGCACCATCACTTCAGGTCATCCGCAGGTCATCAGAGTTCTGCTCGCGAACCCATCCCGCACCGAAGACCAGACGGTTCGCATCGCCGCAGCGCTCGAGCGCGCCAGTGAACATCCACTCGCAGAAGCTGTCGTGCGTTATGCCCAGCAGCGCGGCCTCACGCTACCGCAAGCCGAGACCTTCGAATCGCACAGCGGCCTCGGCGTCGTTGGCATCGTGGAAGACAACGCCACGCTCGTCGGCAACTCCGCGCTTCTAAAAAACTACAGCATCGACACAACACCACTGCACGCAGCGGCAGACCAGTTCTCCGAAGGGGGCCAGACACCGCTCTGGATAGCCATCAACGGCGAACTCGACGGAATCATCGCCGTCGCCGACACCGTAAAACCAACCTCCGTCAAAGCAGTTCAACAACTGCACCGCGAAAAACTCCGCGTCGTCATGCTCACCGGAGACAACGAGCGCACGGCCTGCGCAATTGCCCGCGAAACCGGCATCGACGAAGTCATCGCAGGCGTCCTTCCCTCCGGCAAGACCGACGCCATCAAACGCCTTCAGGCCGAAGGCCACACCGTCGCCATGGTGGGCGATGGAGTCAACGACGCGCCTGCGCTCGCACAGGCGAACGTAGGCATCACCATGGCGACCGGCTCCGACATCGCCATCGACGCCGGTGATGTCACCCTCATGCGCAGCGACCTCACTGGAGTCGCTGCATCCATCGCGCTCTCGCGCGGCACCATGCGCGTCATGCGCCAAAACCTCTTCTGGGCTTTCCTCTACAACGTCATCGGAATTCCCCTCGCCGCCGGTGCGCTCTACCCGCACTTCGGCCTGTTGCTCAGTCCCGTCATCGCCAGCGCGGCCATGGCGCTCAGCTCCGTCAGCGTCGTCACCAACAGCCTCCGCCTGCGCCGCTTAAGATTTTCCTGATAAGAAAGAACACAATGGCAAAAAAACAGCCAAACTCAAAACTTTCGAGGCCAGCAGATAACTGCGCTCACGAAGTCCCGGCACGCAAGGCCGTAGGTGTCGATCCGAAGATTAAGGCCTCCAACCTCCGCCGCCTGCGCCTCATCGAAGGCCAGGTGCGCGGCCTGCACCGCATGGTCGAAGAAGACCGCTACTGCGCCGACATCATCACGCAGGTCTCCGCCGTGCAACAGGCCCTGCGCTCCGTCGCCCGCGCGCTCATGAGCAATCACCTCACGCACTGTGCCACACAGGCCATCCGTACCGGCTCACTTCAACAGCAACAAGCCATGTATGACGAACTCCTCGAACTCATCTACAAAAACGCCCGCTAGCTTCTGCCCAAGGACCTGTCATCTCGAGGCCACAACTTCCTAAGGCGGCCATTCTGAGCGAAGCAAAGAACCTCGGCATTTTTGCGGCTACGCCAGTAATCTATCTGTGAAGCCAGGATGCCACGATGCTCTGGGTTGAAGCCTCCATCTGCTAGCATTAAAATCTGAATCCCCTAATCATGACGACCCCAGCAGATACAGTCCCTATCCGCGTCCGCATCGCCCCCTCGCCCACGGGCGACCCTCACGTCGGCACCGCCTACATTGGCCTGCTCAACTACATCTATGCTCGCCAGCGCGGCGGCAAATTCATCCTCCGCATCGAGGACACCGACCGCGCCCGCTTCGTCGCCACCTCCGAGCAGATGATCTTCGATACTCTCCGCTGGGTCGGCCTCACTTGGGACGAAGGCCCCGATGTCGGCGGCCCGCATGGCCCCTATCGTCAATCCGAGCGCACAGAAATCTACCGCCGCCACGCCGACATCCTGCTCGCCAACGGCTCCGCCTACCGCTGCTTCTGCACGCCTGAAGAGCTCGACGCCGCGCGCAAACAGCAGATTGCCGCCAAGCTCCCGCCGCGTTATACAGGCGCCTGCCGCCACCTCACAACCGAGCAAATTGCCGCAAATATAGCCGCTGGCAAACCCTTCGTCATCCGCATGACCGTGCCCGCCTCTGGCTCGACAACCTTCCGCGACGAGCTTCGCGGCAATATAACCTTCGAGCATTCCAACGTGGACGACCAGGTCTTGCTCAAATCCGACGGCTTCCCCACCTATCATCTCGCCAACGTCGTGGACGATCATCTCATGGAGATCACCGACGTCATTCGCGCCGAGGAATGGATCTCCTCCACGCCCAAGCACGTCCTCCTCTACAAAGCCTTCGGCTGGGACGCGCCGCGCTTCTGGCACATGCCGCTCTTGCGCAACATCGACAAGTCGAAGATCTCCAAGCGCAAAAACCCCGTATCGCTCATCTACTACCGCGAGAGCGGCTACCTGCCCGAAGCCCTCATCAACTTCCTCGGCCTCATGGGCGGCGGTATGCCAGCCGACATCAACAACGGCACGGAAAAATTCTCACTCGCCGAGATGGTCGAGCACTTCGTCTTCACCAACATCCGCCTCGGCGGCCCCGTCTTCGACCTCACTAAGCTCAAGTGGCTCAACGGCGAATATCTCCGTGCCATGACGCCCGATGCCTTCTTTACCGCCGTCCGCACGCGCGTCTTCTCCGACGATTACATCCGTGCCATCTCCGCACTCATGCAGACGCGCATCGAAACCCTCGGCCAGTTCGGAGACCTCACCAGCTTCTTTTTCCAGGACGACGTCCTCCCCACACAAGAGGTCTTCCTCCCCAAAAAGCGCACCCTCGAAGAGACCCTGGCTTTCGTGCAGGATCAACTCGCCACTCTCGAAGCCGCCGACTGGACCCACGAGGCCATGGAATCAGCGCTCAAAAAACTGGGCGAAGAAAAGTCCTGGTCGGTCAAGGAGAACTTCATGCTGCTCCGCGCTATCATCACAGGCAGCACCATGTCGCCGCCGCTGGTCGAGAGCATGATCGTCTTCGGCAAGGCCCGCACCCTCGACCGTCTCCGCCGTTTCCTCGAAGCGCAGAAGAAGCAGCCGTCTCCAAAGAAATAACCCGCGCTCCTGCCAATAAATCGACCCGACTTGAATATCCGGCCCTCGGAGATGTCGCGTACCGGCGCTTCCAAGGCTGGCCATCGTCTTTGCTAGGGACAATTGTGCAGTGATCGTGACGGCGAACAAAGGCCAAAATGTCCGCCAACTCACTTGCAAATCACAAGCAGCTTGCGATACCGTTTCCTCGTGGCCGTAAAGTCCAAACCCGAGCCTCGCTCCGGATGCCCGGTCAGTATTGCGCTGGAGAAATTTGGCGACCGCTGGTCCCTGCTCATCATCAGAGACCTTATGGTGCGCGGCTACAAGACGTTCAAGCAGTTCCAGGAGTCCGGTGAAGGCATCGCCACCAACATCCTGGCAGCGCGTCTACAAAAGCTCGAAGCGGCAGAAATTGTCACTCGGGAATCGGATGCAACCGACGCGCGTAAGATCAATTACCGTCTAACGGAGAAAGGCATCGACCTCGCGCCTGTCCTTCTGGAACTACTGCTCTGGAGTGCGAAACACGAAAAGACCGGCGCGCCCTGCGAACTGATGGCGCAGATGGCGCAAAACCGCGAAGCGATTCTCGCCGAGACCTGGCGTCGCTGGCAGCAACGCGACCCTACTCCACTTCTTCCGAAATTCGGCACCACTGCAACACACTCGGCCCCAAATTCAAACAGGAGCAAACGATGAGCAAAGTACGAGTTCTGGTCGGTACGCGCAAAGGCGCATTCATCCTCACCTCGGACGGCAAGCGCGAAAAATGGGACATCAGCGGCCCACACTTCGCGGGCTGGGAAATCTACCATATGAAAGGCTCGCCCGCCGACACAAACCGCATCTACGCGTCGCAAACCAGCGGCTGGTTCGGACAGGTCGTCCAGCGCTCCAACGACGGCGGCCAGACTTGGGAGCCGGTCGATAACAAGTTCGCTTACGCGCACAACCCCGGCACGCACCAGTGGTACGACGGCACGCCACATCCGTGGGAGTTCAAGCGCGTCTGGCACCTTGAGCCATCGCTCAACGACCCCGACCACGTCTACGCCGGCATAGAAGACGCCGCCATCTTCGAGACGAAAGACGGCGGCAAGAGTTGGAGCGAACTTCCCGGCCTACGCGAGCACGGCACCGGCCCCAAGTGGCAGCCCGGCGCAGGCGGCATGTGTCTGCACACCATCATTGTCGATCCCAGGGACCCCAATCGCATCTACATCGCCATCTCGGCAGCCGGGGCCTTCCGCACAGACGACGGCGGCAACACCTGGAAGCCCATCAACCAAGGCCTCTACTCCAAATATATCCCCGATCCAACCGCTGAGGTCGGCCACTGCGTCCACCACATCGCCATGCATCCATCGCGGCCCAACACGCTCTTCATGCAGAAACACTGGGACGTTATGCGCACCGACAACGCCGGCGACCAATGGACGAAGGTCAGCGGCAACCTTCCCACCGACTTCGGCTTCGTCATCGACGTTCACGCCCACGAACCCGAAACCATTTACGTCGTGCCCATCAAGAGCGACTCCGAGCATTTCCCTCTCGACGGCAAGTTGCAAGTCTTCCGCAGCCGCACCGGAGGCAACGAGTGGGAACCGCTGACCAAGGGCCTCCCGCAATCCGACTGCTACGTCAACGTCCTCCGCGACGCCATGGCCGTCGATAAGCTCGACTCCTGCGGCGTCTACTTCGGCACCACCGGCGGACAGGTCTACGCCTCAGCCAATGCGGGAGACACGTGGGCGCCTATCGTCCGCGACCTGCCCGCCGTCCTCTCGGTCGAGGTCCAGACGCTGGCATGAACTCCCACCGCATCCGCGTCGAACTCCCCCAGCACCTCCGCACCCTCGCCGGAGTGCGGGGGGAGGTCTCTCTCGAAGTCGCCGCACCCATCACATTGCGCTCCGTGCTCGACGCGCTCGAAGCCCGCTACCCTACGCTGCGAGGCACCATCCGCGACCACGATACACTCAAGCGCCGTGATTTCCTGCGCTTCTTCGCCTGCGAAGAAGACATCTCCCACAAATCACCCGACGAGCCGCTGCCGGAAGAGGTCACCTCGGCGAAGGAGCCGCTGCTCATCATCGGGGCCATCGCCGGCGGCTGAAGCATCGGCGTGAATTCCCATACGACTGCACGAAAATCTAACGAAGGAAATGGAGCACCGCATGAAGAACTTCTACAACTACCTCAACTTCCCCGGAAACTGTCGCCCAGCGATGGAGTTCTACGCAAAGTGTCTCGGCGCCGACCTCCAGGTCATGCCCTTCTCGCAAGGCCCCGCAGACATGCCGAAAGACCCGAAGACCGCGGACATGGTCCTCCACTCCCGCCTCTCCAAAGGCAGCGCCATCATCATGGCCTCTGACTGCCCTCCTGGCATGCCTCTGCAACAGGGCAACAACTTCGCCATCAGCGTGGACTGCGACAGCCGCGAAGAAGTGGACAAGCTCTTTGCCTCGCTCGGCGAAAAGGGCCAGGTAAAGATGCCCGTGCAGGATATGTTCTGGGGCGACTATTTCGGTATGCTCACCGACCAGTTCGGCGTCAACTGGATGTTCAACCACACGCCAAAGAAATAGCTCACGCTCAAGATTCGCAGCACATCGCGGCGGACGATCCACCACCTGCCGCACCTCGCACTCGCCGTCGCCGGCAATGAAACCGGTCGCGCATCCGTTCTATCTTTCATCTCGATTATTTAGAAATGATTCACCTGCAGAAACATCACGAGGCGCTGAATCGCTGGTTCCCCACTGTGTAAAATGGCAATTGAACCTTTAAACCCAAGAAATCTCACAGGAGAACCACAGCAAATGTCGAAGTTGACCCTAGGAAAGCTAGCAGGACTCAAAGCCGTCTCCGACCATCGCGGAGTCATCGCGGCCGCCGCCATGGACCAGCGCGGCTCCCTGCAGAAGTCCCTCGCCAAGGAGCGCGGCGCCGCCGCTGACGGCCACGATCTTGAAGAGTTCAAGACTCTCGTCACCAAGGTCCTCACCAAACATGCCTCCGCCATCCTGCTTGATCCCGAGTACGGCCTGCCCGCCTCTCAGCACCGCAACGGCAAGGGCCTCCTGCTCGCCTACGAGAAGACCGGCTACGACGCGCAGACCCCAGGCCGCCTGCCCGATCTGCTCGACCTATGGAGCGTCCGCCGCCTGAAGGAAGCCGGCGCCGACTGCATCAAAATCCTGCTCTATTACACCCCCTTCGAGAAGTCGGTCATCAACGACCACAAGCAGGCATGGATCGAGCGCATTGGCGACGAGTGCCTCGCCCATGACATCCCCTTCTTCCTCGAGTTCGTCGGCTACGACGCCGAAGGCGGCGATGAGAAGTCCGTTGCCTACGCCAAAAAGAAGCCCGAGATCGTCTCCGGAGCGATGGCCGAATTTGGCAAGGCCCGCTACAACGTCGATGTCCTCAAGGTCGAAGTCCCCATTGTCATGGAGTTTGTCGAAGGCACCCGCGCCTTCAAAGGCGAAAAGGCCTACACACGCGCCGAAGCTCTGCAGCACTTCCGCGACGCCGAGTCCATGACCCACAAGCCCTTCATCTATCTCTCCGCCGGTGTCTCCAACCCGGTCTTCATTGAGACGCTTGAACTGGCAGGCGAGTCCGGCACCAAATTCAACGGCGTCCTCTGCGGCCGCGCCACCTGGAAGGACGGCATCGCCATCTACGCCAAGCAAGGCGCCAAGGCCTTCGAGAACTGGCTCAATACCACCGGCGTCGAGAACATCAATAACGTCAACCAGGCCCTCAAGGCCGCCAGCCCCTGGCAGCTCAAGTTCGGCGTCAAGAACATGGATGACCTTCGCTAACACGAATCGTCTCAACAACGGGAGAGCCGTGGTTATTCGCCACGGCTCTTCTTGTAGCTCCCTTATCTCCTGACCGCTCTCCATTCACCATGCCGCTGCGCTCCAATTTCGTGTTTCTACCTGTCGTCGCAGCAGCAATCTCTCTCTGTCAGGCCCAGTCAGTCACGCTTCCCCAAGGCACCCCACTGCCTGTAAAGATCGACAAGCCTATGCCGATGCGCGCGGGCCAGCTTATCCGCGCCGAACTCATCTACCCTGTCTACGCGAACAATAAGCTCGTCCTCCCCGCAAAAACCATCATCACGGGAGAAGTCGCTTCCCTGCGCTCCAACCACGACCGACGCGCCGCCGCCCGCCTTCGCGCCGGCTTCACCCCCTTCCACATACCCGTTGTGCGCTTCACCGGAATCCTTCTTCCCAGCGGGAACATTCTGCCCATCGCCACTACCGCCGCCACCGACGGCGCGCCCATCTACCGGCTGGTCGTCCCGCCGCCTCCGAAGGGCGGCTTCATCCGCAGGCAGATCGACAACGGCATTCAGATTCTCCGCGACCAGATCGCTCTCTTCACTGCGCCAGGCAAAGAAGACCGCCTTGTCCAACTCCTCTACAGCCAACTCCCATGGCATCCTCAGCGCATCGAAAAAGACACCGCCTGGACCGTCGAAACCGCCGCGCCTATTACCATGCTTCCGCAACCAGTCGCGGCATCCTCGCTATCCGAACCGGGCGACCCCTCCACCTGGATGGTCCAAGCTTACCTTAACGAAAAGCTAAGTTCGGCAACGTCCGAACAGGGCGAGCCCATCCACGCCACGGTGGCCGAGCCGATCTACAACCCCGACCACTCCATCGCCGTGCCCGAAGGCGCAACGCTTGTGGGAACAGTCACCCAGGCGAAACCCGCCCGCCGCTTCGGACGCGCCGGCGCGCTCCACTTCGACTTCCGCCAGCTTGTCCTCCCCGCCGGCAGGACCCAGAATGTACAAACATCTCTTGCCGCAACCGACGCAGCGGCCAACCAGAGCCTGGCCATGAACTCCGAAGGCGTCGTCAAACCCAAACCGCGGGACAAGATCGCCATCCCGCTCTTGCTCGCTGCCCTCGCCGCCAGTCCCCTCCACGAGGACGCGGACGACCGGGGAGAGGTTCTCTTCCGCAAGAATGCAGTTGCCTCGAATAGCATTGGCGTCATCGGCTTCATCGTCGGTACAGCCTCCAGGTCTGGCAGCGTAGCCGCCGGCTTTGGCGCATATGGCACGGCACTCGCGCTCTACAACCGCTGGATCAAGCGCGGAGCCGATGTCAACTTCGCTCGTGACACTCGCATCGTCCTCCAGACGACGCCTCGCCACGCACCGGTCCTGAGACCCACGCCCTCCACCCATTCCACCCATTGAAATGCCCTTCACGACACACCCTGTACCTCCACTGTTATTCTGACCCTGAACGTAGCGAACGGGGAAGAATCCCGCACTTTGCTCATGGACGCACAGACCTTCCCTTCGGACAGCGCTCCACAATACGTAAACCGTCATAGCATTTCTCCAGACGGAGAACGCTACTTAGTCTGCGGAGCCGGCGTTTGCGGCATCGTATAAATTACCTCACCAGGTCGCGTATAGTGCAGCTCCTGGCGGGCCTGATGCTCAATCGCATTCGGATCGTGCTGGAGCCGGGTCACATGCGCCTTCAACTGGTCGTTCTCGCGTTCAAGGTCATGCATCTGGATCTGTAGATGATGGGTCTCCTGCCGCTTCTGCTGGTAGGCCGTCAACCCGTTCTGCCCAAAGATGACGTGATAGCCCATCGCCAGTGCAAGCAGCGCGGCGGCAAGCGTCGCCGCTTTGCGCCAGCCCGTATGCGCGCGCTCGTACCACCGCGTCACAACCGGACGCTGTCCCGTACTCGTACGAATTTTGGCCGGGCCAGTCATCCATTTTCAGTTGAAATTTCATGCGCAACACCGTCAAGCGGAAAAACCCTTTACAGCAGGCGCGAACCAAGTTCATACCCGCCGCAACGAACGGGCACGGCCTCGCTGCACAAACCTCCGCGCCTTGGTATCCTACTTAAGAGAGTGCGGAAAAGTCCGTTTTGCTTAAGGGCACGGGTTCACTCGTGCCGTAAACGCTTCATGTGCGATGGGGCTTTAGCCCCTGAGGTACGGTCTTTCGTTGCAATACAGGCTTTTTCCGCAGCCTCTTTAAGTCCCATCAGAAACAATGCATATACTCTTTCTTATCTCGATCGCCTGCTTCAGCGCTCTCATCTACGCCGCCGCCGGAATCGCCCGCCACATCCAGTCAGGCAATAAAGCCGCCTCGCCAAAGCACAATTAACGGGAAAGGATACCGAACCATGCAATCCACGCTCTCCCATTCCGGTCTCGCCCAGAGGTCAGAGTCGTTCACCCAGTCCCTTCCCGGCAGAGCCGTGCTCGTTGTCGCCGCGACCGCGCTCGTGGCGGTCTGCGCCCACATCTCGTTCCCACTGCCCTTCACGCCAGTGCCGCTCACCCTGCAAACCTTCGCGGTCATCCTCGTCGGCCTCGCGCTCGGCCCGGTCGCGGGCTTCTCCGCTCTCGCCCTCTACCTCGTCGAAGGCGCTGCGGGACTCCCCGTCTTCAGCCCGCAAGGCCCCGGCGGCATCGCGCAGCTCCTCGGCCCAACGGGAGGCTATCTCTTCTCCTACCCGCTCGCCGCCGCCGCCGCCGGCTGGACTGTCCGCGCGCTGCCTCAGCTCAGCCGGTTCACGCGTGCAGCCATCGCAGGAATGGCCGCCACCATCATCATCTTTGCCCTGGGAGCAGGCTGGATGGCATACTTCAACCACCTTGCCGCGGTCGCCGTCTGGACGCTCGCCATCGTCCCCTTCCTGCCGGGAGAGGCCGTCAAGATCGCCGCCTCCTCCGGCATCTACAGCGCGCTCCAGCGTTGGAGAAAGCAGTAAAGCAGCATCCCGGCCAAAATCTTCGCACTCAGAACCGTCATAGACCGACTGAGCATCTCACTATCTATTGTTCTCCCAAGGACCACTGAAATCATGACCGTTGCCACTGCCACCAAAGAGATCAGCATCGCCCACAGTCCCGACTCCGATGACGCCTTCATGTTCTACGGCCTGGCCACCAACAAGGTCCGAGTGCCCGGATACAAGTTCACCCACACCCTCACCGACATCGAGTCCCTCAACCGCCGCGCCATCGACGAGGCATTCTACGACGTCACCGCCATCTCCTTCCACGCTTATCCCTACCTTCAGGACAAGTACACCCTGATGGCCTGCGGCGGCAGCGTCGGCGAAGGCTACGGCCCCATGATCGTCGCGCCCCGCAAGCTTTCGCTCGACCAGGTAAAGAAGACCCGCATTGCCGTCCCCGGCACCCTCACCACGGCCTATCTCACCCTCAAGCTCTTCGCCCCCGAAGTCGAAACCGCGGTCGTACCCTTCGACAAGATCATCCCCGCCGTCGTCTCCGGCGAGTACGAGGCCGGCCTCATCATCCACGAAGGCCAGCTCACCTACGCCAACGACGGCCTCGTCAAGCTGCTCGACCTAGGCCAGTGGTGGCGCGAGCAGACCGGCCTGCCCCTCCCGCTGGGAGGCAATGCCATCCGCCGGTCGCTCGGCGAAGAGACCATGCTCGCCACCACCAACGCGCTGCGCGACAGCATCCAGCACGCGCTCGACAACCGCGAGGCGGCGCTCGACTACGCCATGCAGTTTGCCCGTGACCTTGACCCCGCGCTTGCCAACCGATTCGTCGGCATGTACGTCAACGAGCGCACGCTCAACTATGGCGAAGACGGCCGCGAAGCCATCAAAAAGCTCCTCGAAATGGGCCACGACCGCGGCATCATCCCGGTCCGCGCAAACGTAGATTTCGTCGGCTGAGAAAACAGCTTCGAGAGCATGATTCTCTCCTCTCGAAGCTGTGGTATCTTTAAAAAGTCAACGGATTGCGGACAGGCCAGAGCCAGGGCGTGTCATCGCTCCAGCGGACAAAGTAAACATCCGGACGCGTAGCTCAGCTGGTAGAGCATTCGACTCTTAATCGACTGGTCGTAGGTTCGATCCCTACCGCGTCCACCAACTTCCCCCTCCTTCAAAATCATCAGCTTTCGGCTTAAAATCAAGTGCTTGTACAAATATCGCTCAAAGCGCTAACCTATTGGTTTTCCTGTACGCCGGTCATCTAAGGAGCCGCATAGCATGTCACGCATCGTCCGCTGTTCTCTGGTCCAGGCCACAAGCATCCCGCACGAAGGCAAGTCGCTGGCCGAGATCAAGCAAACCATGATCGACAAGCACGTCCCGCTCATCCGGCAGGCAGCCGAGGCTGGCTCGCAGATCGTCTGTCTGCAGGAGATATTCTACGGCCCCTACTTCTGCGCCGAACAGACCATCCGCTGGTACGACTCCACCGAGCCGATCCCCGACGGCCCAACCACAAAGCTCATGCAGGCGCTCGCCAAAGAACTGCACATTGCCATCATCCTTCCTATCTATGAGGTCGAAGCCGAAGGCATCTACTACAACACTGCCGCGGTCATCGACGGCAACGGCAACTACCTGGGCAAATACCGCAAGACCCACATCCCGCACGTAGCGCCCGGCTTCTGGGAGAAGTTCTACTTCCGCCCCGGCAACCTCGGCTTCCCAGTCTTCGACCTCGGCTTCTGCAAGATCGGCGTCTACATCTGCTACGACCGTCACTTCCCCGAAGGCGCCCGCGCACTCGGTCTCAACGGCGCCGAGATCGTCTTCAACCCATCGGCCACCGTCGCGGGCCTCAGCGAATATCTCTGGAAGCTGGAGCAGCCAGCGCACGCCGCCGCAAACGGCTACTTCGTCGGCGCGATCAACCGCGTCGGCACCGAAGCCCCCTGGAACATCGGCGAATTCTACGGCCAAAGCTACTTCTGCGATCCGCGCGGACAGATCATCGCCCAGGCCTCCCGCGACAAGGACGAAGTCCTCACCGCCGACCTCGACCTCGACAAGATCGCCGAAGCCCGCAAGACCTGGCAGTTCTACCGCGACCGCCGTCCCGACATGTACACAGACCTTGTGAAACCATAGCTGTAGAGCGAGGTAAAGAGCGGATGCACGACCTGCCACAACAGAACGCGAAGATAGCGGAGCTATTCCAAGACCTGCACCCGCCATTCGAGCCGCAGGCAGCGGTCATTGAATCCAACCGCTGCCTCAACTGCTTCGACGCGCCTTGCACAACGGCCTGTCCCACGCACATCGACGTGCCCCGCTTCATCAAGAAAATCGCCAGCGGCAACCTGCGCGGCTCCGCACTCGGCATCCTCGAAGCAAACGTCCTCGCCGCAAGCTGCTCCCGCGTCTGCCCGGTGCAAGTGCTCTGCGAGGGAGCCTGCGTCATGCATCGCTACAACAAGCAGCCCATCGCCATCGGGCGCCTGCAACGATTTGCGATGGACAGCTTCCATGCAAACGGTGGCGCTCTCCCGAAACAATCGCACGAAGAGCACTCGCAGAAAATTGCCTGCCTCGGAGCAGGCCCCGCCTCTCTCGCCGCGGCAGCCGAGCTCAAACAGCGCGGCTATCAAGTCACCGTCTTCGACAAACGCCCGCAGCCCGGCGGTCTCAACACCTACGGCGTAGCAGAGTACAAGCTCCCGCTGCCCGACAGCCTCCGCGAGATCAAACTCATCGAAGACCTCAGCGTCCAGTTTCGGTTCGGCGTCGAAGTAGGCCGCGACATCCCCATCGAAGACCTCGAAAAGCAATTCGACTTCATCTTCCTCGGCGTCGGCCTCGGGGCCATGCACAAGCTCGACATTCCGGGCGGAGACCATCCCGCAGTCATCGACGCACTCGAATTCATCGCCAACTACAAGACCGCCCGTGCCACCAGCATCCAAGGCAAGGTCGTCGTCATCGGCGCAGGCAACACCGCCATCGACGCAGCCAACGCCGCCGCGCGCCTCGGCGCGAACACAGTCTCGATCCTCTACCGCCGCACCCTCACGCACATCTCCGCCTTCGACTTCGAATACGAGCACTCGGTACAGGAAGGCGTCACGTTCCACTGGCTCACCCAGCCCGTCGCCATCCATACTTCCAACGGCAAGCTCTCCTCCGTCGAATGTATGCGCATGGAGATCGCCGCCGACGGAAGCCCTCGCCCCGTAGCAAACTCAAACTTCCAAATCGGCTGCGACCTCATCATCCCTGCCATCGGCCAGTCGCCGCTGTTGAACTTCCTGGCCCAATGCAACGTGCGTCTGGAAAAAGGTCGCGTCGCAGTCGATCGCGCAACCGGCCAGACAACGAATCCGAAGTACTTCGCAGGCGGCGATTGCGTGAACGGTGGCCGTGAAGTCGTAGATGCCGTGGCCGAAGGCAAGCGCGCAGGCATCGCTATAGCCAAAGCACTGGAGGCCACGCATGTCTAAGTCAGTTACAAGGCCATCCACACAACCGGACATCTCCGTAAACTTCGCAGGCATCCGCTCGCCAAACCCCTTCTGGCTCGCCTCCGCGCCCCCGACCAACTCCGCTGAACAAATCATGCGCGCCTTCGACGCAGGCTGGGGAGGCGCCGTCTGGAAGACCATCGGCGCACAGATCACCAATGTCTCCTCGCGCTACTCGTCTATCGACTGGAACGGCCAGCGCATGATGGGCTTCAACAACATCGAGCTCATCAGCGACCGCCCGCTCGAAGACAACCTGCGCGAAATCACCGCAGTCAAAAAACGCTATCCCAAAAACGCAGTCGTCGCGTCCCTCATGGTCGAATCCACCCGCGAAGCCTGGCACACCATCGTCCAGCAGGCTGAAGACGCAGGCTCTGACGGCCTCGAACTCAACTTCGGCTGCCCTCACGGCATGAGCGAACGAGGCATGGGTTCAGCCGTTGGCCAGGTACCGGAATATACCGAGATGATCACCGCTTGGGTCAAAGAAAAAGCCCGCACCCCGGTCATCGTCAAACTCACACCCAACATCTCCGACATCCGCACCGTCGCGCGCGCGGCCAAACGCGGAGGAGCCGACGCACTCTCCGCCATCAACACCATCAACTCCGTCACCGGCATCGACCTCGACACCTTCATCCCATCGCCCAACGTCGGCGGGAAATCCTCGCACGGAGGCTACTGCGGCCCAGCCGTCAAGCCCATCGCGCTCAACATGGTCCAACAGGTCATGAGCGACCCCGAAGCCGCGCTGCCCATCTCCGGTATCGGCGGCATCGCCACCTGGCGAGACGCCGCAGAATTCATCCTGCTCGGCTCGGGCACCGTGCAGGTCTGCACCGCAGCTATGCACTATGGCTACCGCATCGTCGAAGACATGATCGACGGCCTCCAGAACTGGATGGCCGAAAAGAACTTTGCCAACATCGAAGCCTTTCGCGGCCTTAGCCTGCCCAAAGTCACCGAGTGGAAGCACCTCGATCTTAACTACAAGATCGTCGCCCGCATCGACGAATCCAAGTGCATCGGCTGCGACCTCTGCTACACCGCCTGCTGGGACGGAGCGCATCAGTGCATCCATCTCGACCGCGTCACCGGCCCCATTGACGGCCCCGTCGAGATGCACAAAAATCCACATGACATCGAAGTTGCCGCAAGAGACAACATCACTGTCACGCCCATCCCCAAACTCGACCCGCCCAAACCCACCGAAGGTCCATACCCAACACCCCTCGCGCGTATCCCTCGCGTGGACGAGACCGAGTGCGTAGGCTGCAACCTCTGCTCTCTCGTCTGTCCAGTAGAAAACTGCATCAATATGATCGAGGTAGACACCGGCCTGCCACCAGAATCGTGGGAAGAAAGAACCGCAGACACCCTCACCGGAAAGAGTTGCTAATGGGCACACTCATCCAAAACGGAACCGTCGTCACGGCTGAAACAACCACCGCTGCGGACGTGCTCATCGAAGACGGCATCATCAAAGAAGTGCGCCCAGGCATCCCCGCCGCCGATCACACCATCATCGATGCCACCCACATGCTCGTCCTTCCCGGAGGCATCGACGCTCACACCCACCTCGACATGCCCTTCGGCGACACCACCTCCGCCGACGACTTCGAGACCGGCACCCGCGCTGCAGCCATCGGAGGCACCACTACCATCGTTGACTTCGCCATCCAGGCGCGCGGCACAAAGATGCGCGACGCGCTCGACACCTGGTGGAAAAAGGCCGAAGGGAAAGCCTGCATCGACTACGGCCTCCACATGATCGTCACAGATCTCGGCAGCGACCAAGGTAAGGCCGGCCTCGACGACATGGACTCGATGGTGCGCGAAGGCGTGGCCAGCTTCAAGCTCTTCATGGCATACCCCAACGTCCTCATGGCCGACGACGCCACAATCTTCAAAGCCCTCAAACAAACCGCCACGAACGGCGCGCTCATCTGCATGCACGCCGAAAACGGCAGCGTCATCGACGTCATCGTCCAGCAGGCCCTCGCCGAAGGAAAGACCGCGCCCATCTATCATGCGCTCACCCGCCCCACCATCGCCGAAGCCGAAGCCGTGCAACGCGCCATCGCCATGGCAGAGATCGCAGGCGCGCCCGTTTACATCGTCCATCTCTCCAGCGAAGACGCACTCAACCAGGTCCGCGAAGCCCGCGACCGCGGCGTCCCCGCCTTCGCCGAAACCTGTCCGCAGTATCTTCTCCTCTCACTCGAAGACAACATGAACCACAACTCTTTCGAAGACGCAAAGTACGTCTTCACTCCGCCCCTGCGCGAGAAAAAAAATCAAGCCAAACTCTGGGACGGCCTCAAGTCCGACAACCTGCAAGTCGTCTCCACCGACCACTGCCCTTTTTGCTTCGCCGATCAAAAATCTCTCGGCATCAATGACTTCACCAAAATTCCCAATGGCGGCCCCGGAATAGAAAACCGCCTCCAGCTCATTCATCATCACGGCGTCAACTCCGGCAAGCTCACGCTGAACCGTTTCGTCGAGATCACCTCCACCGCGCCCGCGCGCATCTTCGGCATGTATCCGCGCAAAGGAACCATCACCCCCGGCTCCGATGCCGACATCGTCATCTGGAACCCAAATGCCGACTACACCATCAGCGCCGCCACCCACAACATGCGCGTCGACTATTCCATGTTCGAGGGCTACAAAGTCAAAGGCAACGCCCGCCAGGTCTTCTCCTCTGGCGAACTCATCGTCGAGCACGGCAAATTCATCGGCAAAGCAGGCCGCGGCAACTATCTCAAACGCGAAGCTCGCGGCGGAGCATGGCAGTAGCGCAGAACGAACGAGGTCAAGCCTTGTCTACGCAGCTCACTCACGACACATCGCTCACCAACCCCGACCTCGCCCCCACTACGCCCGCACAGCGTACATGGAGCACCTACAACTACATCGCGCTCTGGTTTTCCATGTCGATGGAAGTCTCTACCTACATGCTTGCCTCCTCGCTCATCGCAGGGGGTATGAACTGGATACAGGCGCTCGGCACCATCCTGCTCGGCAACCTCATCGTCCTCATCCCGATGCTGCTCAACGCGCACGCCGGCGCAAAGTATGGAATTCCCTTCCCCGTCTTCGTGCGCGCACCGTTCGGCCTGCGCGGCGCAAATCTCCCCGCGCTTCTGCGCGCCTTCGTTGCCTGCGGATGGTTCGGCATCCAGTCCTGGATCGGCGGACAGGCCATCGCCGCCATGGTCCACGTCCTCTGGCCCGCAACCACCAACATGCCATCTGTCCTATGGGCTTGCTTCCTCGGATTCTGGCTGCTCAACATGGCCGTCGTCTGGCGCGGCGTCGAATCCATCCGCTTCCTGCAGAGCTACTCCGCGCCCTTCATGGTCATCATGTCCTTCACGCTGCTCTTCTGGATGCTGCACAAAGCCGGAGGCTTCGGTCCCATGCTCTCCGTACCCAGCCAGTTTCACTCGACGCGTACTTTCCTGCACTTCTTCTTCCCGTCGCTCACCGCGATGGTCGGCTACTGGGCGACGCTCTCGCTCAACATCCCCGACTTCACCCGTTACGCCAAATCGCAGGAATCCCAAATCGTCGGCCAGGCATTCGGCCTGCCTGTTGCCATGACGCTCTATTGCTTCATCGGAATCGCCGTCACCTCAGCCTCCGCCGTCCTCTTCGGCGCGCCCATCTGGAACCCCATCGACCTGCTCGGCCGCTTTCATCAGCCCTTCGTCGCCTTTCTCGCCATGATCGCGCTGCTCGTCGCCACGCTCAACGTCAACATCGGCGCCAACGTCGTCTCGCCCTCGAACGACTTCTCGAACCTCGCGCCGCGTCTGATCAGCTATCGCACCGGCGGGCTCATCACTGGCTTTCTCGGCCTCGCCATGATGCCCTGGAAGCTCATGTCCACCTTCGGCACATACATCTTCGGATGGCTCGTCGGCTACTCCGGCCTCCTCGGCCCGGTCGCTGGCATCATGGTCGCCGACTACTTCCTCATCCGCCGTACCCGGCTCGACGTTCACTCGCTCTACCATCGCGGCGGCCCCTACGAATACACTCGCGGCATCAACCCGCGCGCCATCGGCGCGCTCGCAGCCGGAGTCATCATCGCCCTCATCGGCCTCTTGGTTCCGCCGCTGCGCTGGCTCTACGACTACGCCTGGTTCGTCGGCTTCGCCACCGCAGCCCTCGTCTACGTCGCACTCATGAGCAAGACCGCAGCTGCATCCGAAGCCGCCCCCATCCTCCAAAGCATCGAAGCAACAGAAGGAGAAGAAGCATGACCCCCACTGCCGCCGCTACTGACGCCGCCGCTATCATCGCCGAAGTCAAGTCCCTCATCGAATCAAACTGGGCCAGCCCGAAGGGCGAGCCGCATCCCATCATCAATCCCGCCAACGGCGAAACCATCGCTACACTCAACTACGCCACTGCCGCCGATGTTGACCGCGCCGCCCGCGCCGCGCACAAAGCCTTCCTCGCCTGGCGCGAAGTTCCCGTCGTCGATCGCGTGCAGCCGCTCTACAAATTCAAGACCCTCCTCGAAAAGCACGCCGACGAGATCGCCATACTCCTCACCACCGAAAACGGCAAAGTCTTCCCCGACGCGCTCGCCGAAGTCAAACGCGCCATCCAGATGGTCGAAGTCGCCTGCGGTATGCCTTCGCTGATGATGGGCGACTCGCTCAACGACGTAGCCAAAGGTATCGACTGCCGCACCATCCGCCAGCCCATCGGCGTCTGCGCGGGCATTACGCCCTTCAACTTCCCCGCCATGGTCCC
>Ga0070658_10001620_pt1 | contig 19026 bp, 12 predicted proteins | sample KBSC13metaG_FD_64664 | JGI IMG/M metagenome (GOLD analysis project Ga0070658, IMG submission 64664) | Corn rhizosphere microbial communities from Kellogg Biological Station, Michigan, USA - KBS C1-3 metaG | ecosystem: Host-associated > Plants > Roots > Rhizosphere > Soil ...
CATCCGGGCGGGGCATGGGCCAAGTTCACCGATGGCGAGACGTTCGCCGTCAACTACAGCTTCGTCGAGCCCGATCCCGCGAAGAGCCGCGCTGTCGCTCCCTACACGCCTCAGCAGGCCAATACCCGCGCCGCCGGTTCCGAACTTCCGAAGAGTGATCGGGCGCGCATCCTGAACGCGCTCGGCACAGCGTTCACGCCCCCGCATGAAGACCTGAAACAGTGGTTCATTCATCACGGCTATCTGATGGACCCGGCGGACGCCACGATCGAAGCCCTGAAGAGTGTCAGCGGTGACGGCATCTTCTACATCAATTCGCACGGCCTGCACTGCCATACGCCCGATGGCGATACCCTCTGGGCGATGTGGACCGCGGACGAGGTCAGCCCCGAGAAAGACGCGCTCTATCATCAACTGATCGCCGACGGCGCCATTGTGCGCTACAGCGCCATCCACGATAAGGCGACCATCCAGAATCCGTTCAACGACACCATCGAGGGCAGCTTTACCACCCACTACGCGATCACCAAACGCTTCGTCGAGAAGTTCAACTGGCAGTTCGGAACCAACAGCTTCGTCTTCCTCAACTGCTGCTGGAGCGCCGACGCAGAGTTCGCGCAGGCCTGTTTTGATCGGGGCGCATCCGCCTTTGCAGGCTGGACCAATGCCGCCAATCCTCCGGAGGCGTGGCGCGCCGCGCGCTTCGTCTACGATCGCCTTCTCGGCGACCTGAAGGGCAGCAACAACGAGTATCCAGATGCCGATGGGCCGCAGCGCGCCTTCGCCCTCGGCCAGGTCGTGACCGCCCTGAAACAGCGTGGCTGGCAGAACACGACGACCACATACGGCACGGGAGAACTCCAGTTCGGGCCGTCCAGCGGCGAGTTCGGCCTGCTGGCTCCCACCATCCAGTATCTGGAGGTGGACGAGGGGAACAAGAAACTGATCCTCAACGGCCAGTTCGGAACCGATCCCGGCCCCGGAATTCGTTATGTACGTATCAATGGCACGGATCTGAACGTGACGAAGTGGGAGAAGAACCGCATCGAGTGCGATATTCTGCCCACCCAGAGCGGGGATGTCTGGGTGCAGATCGTGGCGCGGAAGAGCAATATCCGGCAGCTCACGATGTGGGACGGGGCGCTGGACCTGACGGAGACCGGCCCGGAATCGTTGAAGATGACGGCGAATCTCAAGTATCGCTTCCGCGCCGATGTCGGCAAGTTCCGGATCTCCCCGGACACCGCGCTTCAGGATCGCGTCGCCGAGTTCTACGCCATCATGGATCCGGCCTACACCACCGGAACCTTCGCCTACAGCGGGCAGGCGGATCTGGCGGGCACGACCCCGGAACACTCTGCGTTCACGGCGTGGAAGGGGCAGGGCACGCTGCACAATGCCGGAGTGGGAAACGGCGACTCGTTTATCGTGGTGCACGGCACGATCGACACGAAGACGCATCAGATGAAGCTGTCCGTGAGCGTGTTGGCGACCGATATCTTCCAGGTACAGTCGTATATCAAGTTCCGGGGAGGCATCCTGGGAGGCTTCTCGGACGTGTGGCGGCCTGGACCGACCACCTTTCCTGACGAACTGAACGACCTCACGGAAGGCAATCAGAAGTACTTCGTGATGACGCTGGACGATAAGTTCAATCTGGCGGCCACCCAGAAATCCGCCGATGTCAAGCCTCCCCATGAGATCGATCGCGGGTTCCTGGATTCTCAGGTGATGACCATTCCCGCGAAACTGAAGTTTGCGGCGATGACTGCGCAGACTCCGCCGCGAACCGACGAGAGTCGGGCGGCACACCGGTAGGCGAACCCGCTTCCCGGCTGCCACCTCTGCAGCGCTCAAGAGCACAACTCCTCCGAGAGGGTTGGGGATCGGTGACAGGGCCGCTATACCGGCCCTGTCACCAACGAAGGGATCACTTCACTGTGCTGACATCGACGGCAAGTGTGTGCGATTCATTCTCGGCGAGGCGGAACGTTTTGACCTTCGCATCCTTCGACAGTAAGAAGTAGTAGCGGACGGTATATTCGGCGTTGGGAGCGAGATCGCCGGAGGCGGTCTCATTCAGTTTTGTTTTCAGGAGACCTGCCATCTCCAACGTCTCGCCGTCCGCTGTCTCCAGTTTACCGATTGGGACGGAGGTATCGTAGGTCGTAGGAGTCGTCGCTAGGTTTTTGAGGGTGAGGGTCGCCACGAAGAAGCGCTTTCCGTCTTCGGCGACGGCATCGCCAAGCGGCCCGGCCGCAAATTCGCCGGAGAGGAATTTGGCATCTAAGCGTCCCAGGGGCAGGAAGATGTTGGCTGCGGCAGGCACTTCGGCCCGGGAGGTGCCTCCGCTCTTATCGGCAGGATCGGCGAAGGGAGCAAGCAGCCCTTTGATCTGTCCTGTCAGGTCATAGCGAAGGATACGGCCGCCGTTCACATGCTCCACAAGGAGTTTTGGGATCACGCCTTTGGCAGGAACGAGGATCCCGGTGGTCAGAAGGATCTTCTGACCCGGTTTGAGTCCGATGGAGACCACATCGGACGTCCCCTGCTTGGCGACAGCTCCGACGAACTCGTGGTTCCCATTGTCCTCGCCTACGGCGGTAAATTTCAACGTGCTCCAGTCGTACTGTGTCTCGACCGGGTTGGGATTCTGGATAGAGTACTTCAGCAGCAGAAGTTTCTCACCGGCTTTCGGAATATAGGGGTTCTCTCCAATATTGAGGCGGCTGACCGTGTACTCCGCGGCCGTCAGGACGATGTTGACCGCACCGGTCTTGCCGATCGTGTAGTCCACATTGAACTTCCCGTTGTCGCCCGCCAACTGCGTCGTTCCCTTGGCGCCGCTGGAGACCGGCGGCTTTTTTTGTGGCGGCTTCTTCGTCTGTGCGGACACACTTCCCGCAAGGAGAAGACCGGTCAGGAGCAGACTGAAAGTCGCGGATGCCGATAGTTTCATAGGTCGATTCCTTTCGTTCATAAGGCCGACTGTCCCCTGGCGAGATATTCTGCCTGCCAGCCGTTTTAATCATACCTGTTTTGCCAGGATTCTACAGGAACAGCTCTCCAGGAACAGGTTCGCGGACGGCCGTGTACAAAAGCGTGCATCGTGAGGCAGGAAAAGTGTGTGTCGGATAGGAATTGGAGGATAGGGAGAGCGGCAAGATGAAAAATGAGGACGCAGAGAGTTCGGAGTCAAGACTGCGCATCCAGTTGTTTGGAGCTTTTGATGTACGCATCGATGGTGTACCGATCCCACCGCTGCGCACGCGCAAAGTGCAGTGGCTGCTGGCGCTGCTCGTTCTGCGCCACGATCAGTCGCTGGATCGCGCCTGGTTGGCGGGCACTCTCTGGCCGGAAAGCGCTCCCAGCCAGGCGCTCTACAATTTGCGCCAGGCTCTGAGCAATCTCCGCCACGCATTGGGCGACACCTTTCACAGTTCGCACGTCTCCGTCGTGAACGCTCTCTCTCTGGATGTCTCCCACGCGGATATCGATGTCCTTACGTTTGACGCCTCCATCGCAGCGGGAGACAGCGACGCTCTGGAACGCGCGGCAGCGCTCTATCGCGGCCCCCTGCTCGAAGGCTGCGCCGAGGAGTGGATCTTCTCGGAGCGGCGTGTCCGTGAGGAGAACTACCTGAACGCCCTGGAGAGTCTGGCCGTCGGGGCGCTCTCTCGCGGGGAGGGAAGCGCGGCGGTTCCCTATCTTCGCGCGGTGATCCAGACCGACCCTTTCCGGGAACAGGCACAGCGCGCCCTGATCTCCGCCCTCACCGGCATAGGAGACTATGGAGCGGCGGTCCAGGTCTATCGAGAACTGCGACTGCTCCTGCGCCGCGAACTCAACACCGATCCGGACCCCGAAACTCAGGCGCTGTTTCAGCATATTCGCGAGGAAGCGCGCCAGGTGGCGTTGGTACGTCCCACACCACCCACCCCGTCGTTGTCGGCTCCCACGCGCCAACTGCCGACACCTCTGACGGCGCTGGTGGGCCGACAGGCGGAAGTAGAGCAGATCGTGACGACCTTTCGCACCGCCCGTCTGCTGACTCTGACAGGGCCGGGAGGAGTCGGCAAGACGCGTCTGGCCATTGCGGTCGCGGAAACGCTGGAGCAGGAGTACCCGGACGGCGTCTTCTTTATAGACTTGGCCCCGCTTTCGGATCCTGCGCTGATCGCGCAGACGGTCGTGGCGACATTGAAGGTGCGGGAAGAGCCCAACCGCCCGCCGATCCTGACGCTGCGCGAGTATCTCCCCTCGAAGTCGCTGCTACTGGTACTGGATAACTGCGAACATCTGCTGAACGGCTGCGCGAACTTGACGGAGGAGATCCTGCGTAACGGTGCCCATGTGTCCGTGCTCGCCACCAGCAGGGAAGCCCTGGGACTGACCGGCGAGGTGAAGTGGAGAGTGCCGCCGCTGGCCACGCCTCCGATCTCCGGCCAGGGCTTTCAAGATAGACAGTCCCATAAGGAGTGGGTCTCGCTCTTGAGCGAATACGAAGCGGTGCAACTCTTTGTGGCGCGGGCGCAGCAGGCGCAGCCGACCTTCCAGATGTCCGCCCACAACGCGGAAGCCATCGCTCAGATCTGCGCCCATCTGGATGGAATGCCTCTCGCTCTGGAACTCGCGGCGGCCCGGGTCCGTTCGCTGACCGTAGATGAGATCAACGCCAGACTGGACCATCGGTTTCGGTTATTGACCGGAGGGAGCCGCGCTGCTCTGCCGCGCCAGCAGACGCTGCGCGCCCTGATGGACTGGTCGTACGATCTTCTGAACGCGCGCGAGAAGTCTCTGCTCTGCAGTCTCTCGGTGTTTGTCGGCGGGTGGACTCTGGCGGCGGCAGAGCAGGTCTGCGGATCTGTCGGTCTGCAGAGCGATCTGGGCGATCCGGAAAAACGGTTCGAAGAGGAAGAGGCGCTGGAAGCGTGGGAAGTCCTGGACCTCGTGACCTCCCTGGTGGACAAGAGCCTGGTGATGGTGGAACAGACGGGAGTCTCCCGTTACCAGTTGCTGGAGACCGTTCGGCAGTATGCGCAGGATCGCCTGAGGGAGAGTGGGGAAGCCGACCTCCGGCGTACAGCGCATCGGGACTATTTCTTACAGATGGCGAAGGAGGCGCAGGCGAAAACGTCCGGAGCAGAGCAGATCCCCTGGCTGCAGCGTCTGAAAGCCGAGCATGACAACTTGCGCGCGGCGCTGGACTTCTGCCTGGAAGCGCCGGGAGGAGCGAAAGCGGGTTTGCGGATGGCCGCAGACCTGCAGCAGTTCTGGTACACGTGTGGGCATTTCAACGAAGGCCGCGCCCGCCTTGAGACGTTTTTGGCCCGACCGGACACCCAGGAACTGATCGAGGAACGCGCCCACGCGTTCAACGGCGCGGGATCGATGGCCTGGATGCAGGGAGACTATGCGGCCGCCCACTCTTTTTACAACAGCAGCCTGCAGTTGGGGCGGGAACTGAACGACAGCCGGATCATTGCCGGTACCCTGAGCAATCTGGGAAGCATCGCGAATCTGCAGGGCGACTATGCGGCTGCGCGTGCCTGGTTTGAGGAGAGTCTGGCGATCAAGCGAGAGTTGGGAGATAAGGCGGGCATTGCCAACACCCTGATCGGGATGGGCAACATGGCGTTGGAACAGGGAGATTGTGCGACTGCCCGCTCCCTGAGCGAACAGAGTCTGGCGCTTGGGCAGGAACTCCAGGACAAACGGAGCATGGCCCGTTCTTTTATCAACCTGGGAAATGTGGCCATGAAAGAGGAAGATTACGCGGCGGCCCGCTCCTGTTATGAAAGCAGTCTGGCGATCCAGCGCGAGATGGAAGAGAGGCGCGGCATCGCGCGCTCTTTGAACAATTTGGGAAATCTGGCGATGGAGGAGGAGGACTACGCTGCCGCCCTGCCTCTCATCGAAGAGAGTCTGGCGCTGCAGAGAGAGTTAGGAGACAAGGCAGGCATCTCCCACTCCCTCTGTACTCAGGGAGCCGTGCTGGTGAAGCGCGGCGACTACGCTGCCGCCCACGTCTGTATGAGCGAATGTATGGCCCTCTGTGTCGCTATCGGCGAAAAATGGGTTGCCGCCTATGCTCTTGAGGGGTGTGCGGAACTGGCTTATCGACAACATCAGGCGCACCAGGCCGTTCGGCTGTATGGAATGGCCGAGGCTCTGCGCCATGCGATCGGCGCTCCGCTTCCTTCCAGAGCGGAGAAAGAGAAGGAACAGGCCCTGGCTGCTCTCAAGGGGGAACTGGGTGCGGATGCGTTTTTGGCGGCCTGGGCGGAAGGCCGGATGACGCCTCTGGAAGAGTTCAGTCAAAGCGCTGGTCGCAAGGAAACCAGTGTTTCGTGAAACGCTTCCTCCCGAGGTGAGAGCCGATACACTTTAAGGATAGAATCACCGATCCGGCGTATGAGGTCCTATAAGAGGGGTGAGCAGGGCAGAAGGGAGAATTTCGTGAGGAAGCCTGTAGGAAATATTCTGCTGATGATAACCACGCTGGCAACGGGGATGGGGTTCACCGCTGCGTCTGGGGTGGCGACGGGAACGCCTTCCATCAAAACCCAGCGAGCCTCCCACAGCGAGGTCACGACACTGGCGCCGGGCAGCGCCGCTCGCAAACGCCTGTTTGACGCCATGCGTCCGGCCTTCGAGAAGGAGCTTCACCAGAAAGTCATCTTCACGGCCCCGACGCTGCGTGTCTCACAGGGCTGGGCTTTTGTCACCGGGCAGCCGCTGCAGCCCAATCAGAAGCCGATCGACTACCGCAAAACGAAATACTGGGAGGCCCGGAAATATGGCAGTATGTCCAACGACTACTGCGCACTGCTACGTTCCGTGGGCGGCAATCGATGGAAATTGGTCACCTACCATATCGGCCAGACCGATGTTTTCTGGCAGGACTGGCCCCAGAAGTATCACGCCCCAGCGGCTATCTTTGACCTGCCTGTCCGATCCCAATGAGATGGTTCTTTCGACGAGGAAGTATCTGCACCTTACGATGCCGATTTTGCCCGAGCAGGGGAAGAAGTAAGGAAGTCGTGCTGCATTGCCAGGAAGACTGATATGTCATCCTCCACTTTCGAACCAGCCAGCATGAGCGAGTTGACGATGCGGCTTTGGGTCGGATCCGGGGCCAAAATTGTCGCCTGGTGCATCACGCCGAGCACGTTTATGCTGTCCGGGCAAAACGGCAGGCGGCTGTTGTTGACTAGCAGCACCTGCGGACTCCGGGTGTCGAAGCCCTCTAAGCGCGTGGTATAGGGAATCAACTGCTGTTCGCCGCGCGCAAACATCGGATTGTAGTCGGTGAGATACTGTTGCGGTGTGAGGTTCAGATCGTATGCTGCGTGCGCATAGTCCGCCATACACAACACGCTTTGGACGTTGGATGGCTCATAACCAAGCATAAGGTACGACTCATCGGGCGCGCCGTCCAGATGGAACTTTGTCGTCGTCTGCTGATCGAAGCGCAGCATCGAAAGGCAGTTCAGATACCGCCCTCTCTTCTGTAGAGAGATCGTCTCCAGAGCACCTTTCAACGCTAGCATGAAGCGTCGTAAGCAGAGCGAATTGACTTCCTGATTCAAACTTAACAGAGCAAAGCCGGGCGCCGTAAAGTCGGTGCGAAACACCTGCGCATAGACACGTTCCGCCAATCCGCCGTTCTCTGCTTCAGTCGGTATCCCTCCCAACGTACTCTGATAACTTTTGGACGGAAACATAACCTGTGTTCCTCTCCGGGGTCGATCACGAATACATAGTGAACGCTTGCGCCCTGATCATCGGTTCCAAAAAGTTGACAGTCTTCCTTATCTTCGGTATACTCCTAATTAGGTATGTGCCTAATTAGGTAAACACCAATGGATTCGATGTACTGCCTGCACAGTTGTTGGAAGGAGGGTTGCGAACATGCAGTTGACGGATCAGGAGTTCGATCAGATGCTGGCGTTTCTGAAGGTCCTGGCCGATCGGAGTCGGTTGAAGATCGTCGGGCATCTGGCGGAGCGAGAATATACGGTCAAGGAGCTTGCCTCTGTACTCGGGCTGAAGGAGCCGACGGTCTCCGAACATCTGGCGATGATGCGAGCGAACGGCGTGGTAGAGATGCGCCAGGAAGGGACGGCGCACTACTATCGGATGCGGATGGATGAGGTGCATGGTCTGCTCAAATCTTTCAAACCACGCTCGTTTGTCGAAAATGCCGAGCCTGCCGACAGCAGCGAATTCGAGCGTCATGTGTTGACGCATTTTTTCCGAGATGACAAGCTTATTCAGATTCCCGTTCAATTTAAAAAACAACTCGTAATTCTGAACCACCTCGTCAAGCAGTTTGATTTCGACGTGCTCTACCCGGAAAAGCAGGTCAACGAGATTTTAAAGCGGTTTCATCCGGACTGCGCCACCCTGCGTCGGCTGATGGTGGACAACCGCCTCATGACCCGAAGCAACAGCATCTACCAACGTCTGCCTTTGACAGACGCGATTTAGGCTCTATTGCCTCGACCCACTACGCGAAGTCTTCGCGAGGTCTCCATGTCGCCTTGACGGAGGCGCTGGCGCAGACGGTCTGCCTTCACGTTTTAGGGCCTCTGGAATACCCGTTTAGCATCGATAGAATCATTGTCAGTGTGACGGGAGCCAGGATGACAAGGAACAGTATAACGCTGTCGAACCAGCCTGCAATGCCGGACGGCCAGCTAAGCAGGCCGGCGGCGATAACGAACCACGAGAACAGAAGTGGCCCGGCTGTTCTGTGGAACTTATAAGCCTGTATCAGAGCAAACAGTAAAGCAAGTTCAGCGAGACCGATGATCAGGAAAGCTAAAGTATGCGGCCCATTGAAGCGGTCGGTCATGCCCATCAGAAGTCCAAACAGGCAGATCGCAAAGGTCACCAGAAGGGACCATACAGCCCCTAGAACGGCTATAGTCCGGATGAGTTTGGTCATGGTTTTGCACTTCCTTCGCGTTGTGAGGACGCTGGCTGTCCACAAGCGGGACAGAGTGTCAAGGTCGCTCCTGAAAGAGAACAGTCTCTCTCATTCTAACGCGATGTCAAGCAAAGGCGCATGGGCCGAAAGTCCTAAAAGACGATGCAAATCACAAAAATGGCCCAATCTCTGCGGGGGTTTTGTCTATAATCCGTGGCGAGGAGTGCGCAGAATAGGCGAAAGGGCCTCTTCCATCGTGGTGATCTCTGCGTCCGTGAGTTCGGAGAACTGCTTGCGCTTGTTCTGTGACAGAACGCCGCCGTTCTGCATACATAGACGAACCAGTAACGCCGCCCGTCTGTCAGGCATTTCCACGACGTTCCGTACCGCCGTAAAAGCCATGTCGAAGACGGAAAGAAATTCCAATTCCTCTTTGAAATCTTCCCGGATCGTCTCGGCAATACGATCGTACAGATACTCCGCTTGCGCAGTCGCATCGAAGAAGCGGTACAGATCGCGCGTGTCGTTCTTGACAATGATGCCGTGGTCTTCGGTAAAATCCCAATCGGTCGCCGCGAGCGCCGGTTTGGAGAAGGCTTCCAGAACCGTATCGTACAGATGGCGGTGACGCAGGATCGCCGCACTTACAGGAAAGATCACCCCCGGCGGTGTAAAACCTCGCCGTTGCAGAGCATAGTGAATCAGAAAACGATGCATACGTCCGTTGCCGTCCTCAAAGGGATGTAAGAAGACAAACGCGAATGCGCTCACTGCCGCCGCAATCACCGGGTCAAGCAATGGTTGGACCATCCGTGCGGTCAGAGACATCCAACCGCGCATTAATATTGGAATGTCTTTCGGTCGTGGACAGATGAAGTGAACATGTTCTCCATAATGCCGAGTAGTTTCGCCGACGAAGTTCTGAAAATCCCGATAGTCTTTGGCCGCGTACCGCGGTTCGACGATAGAACCCTGCAACGCAATCAGAGCGCCTTTATCGGTCGGATCGAAATCGCTGATCGCCCGCAGCGCCTGCAAAAACCGCTCTTCCCGGTTCCGACTGGGGGCTTCGCCTTCGATCGCAAAGGAAGAACGGGTCTCTTTCGTATATAGAAAACTGACTGCCCGCATCAGCATCTCCGGAGTATACTGCTCCGTAAGTCTCCTGGCCTCCTGATCCAATCCCAGAGCGATCATCGCTTCCAATTTGCGCGTTCGGCGCACTGTCGGGCAAAGGTTAGGGCCACCGAGCAGGTTGTCGCGTACACGGTGGCGTGGAGAATTGAGGGGAGCGGTTACGAAATGGAACTGCGGATCCAAAGCGTCTACATATTTGCCGGCCTGAGCCGGTGGAAGATCCAGGATGTCGCCCGTTAGCATCTCGTAGAAGAACCAGGCTCGACGACTGTAAGCGCCCGTCGGTTCTGTACGAATCCAGTCGGTCAGCGAATCCCGCCCGATGGCGAGAAATGCGGCGTGGAGAACACCTAAATCGACAGGTTCATAACGCAGGGCGAAGCGCAGGTTTCCGATCAGTGTTCCGTCTGTCGCATAGCGGGGTGGATAGTATTCTTCGGTGTACGTCGCTTCTTGATGAGTACGTCGCGCACCTGAAACAATGTAACTTCGCACTCCTGGCAGCGGAATGGAGGAGCCTGTCGCTACATGCAGCGCCATCTGTCCAATAGGTATCGAGTTTGACAAAGAGTTAGAAAGCTGGTTAGGCATGGTATGTCCGTGACCTGATTTTGATGCCGTAATCTTCTCAAGGATGGTAAATCGATTCTCATGGTGGTAAATCAATCCTTTTCAGTTTACCTGATGGTAATTCGATAATAATAGTGGTAAAACGATACTTTTAAGAGGGTTTTGTGGTAAAACGATATTTCTGTGTCCGCTTGCCAATGGGATTCTCCTGGAAATTGTCTTGAACCACGATTTTCGCGATTTTACGATTTTCACGATTGTCGTATTGAACATCCCCGCGCTTCCCGCAACCCACATCGCGACACCGGGATGAAGAGAAGACAAGGATAACCATCTCGACAACAACCGTGCTAATCGTCTAATCGTGAAAATCGTGGTTCAAGACGATCAGCGCGGCATGTCGGCGCGGATGACCCGGATGCCGAAGACGGCGGCGATCTCGCTGCCGGGCTGTACCTGGAAACGCACCGTGACTTTCTGCTTGTCTTTGACCCTGTCGGCGGGTAGGGCGTATTCGGCGTCGAAAAAGCCCGGTTTCAGGCTGCGGGCGATCTCCTGCGTAGCGATTTTGACGCCGTCGATGAGGATGTCGAAGGTGGCGACTCGGCGGCGTTCGCCGCCGTGGTAGGTGACGACCAGGGCGAGCGGATGGGCCGGATCGACCGGCATATCGAACGAGAACCATTTGCGGCCATTGCGGCCTGCTCGGCCCAGCACGCGCTCCGGATAGGTCTCCTCGCCCTGCTGGTTGAAGTTGCGCTCCGGCTGCATCTCACCGGGCTGGACGAAACTGACGGTGGCGGCCTGCAGTTTGCGCTGACGCTCCTGTTCCGAGGCGATCTCCGCCGCTTTCTGCTTCCATTCGGCGGGCGTATAGAGGTCGCAGTAGACGCTGTAGGCGCGCTCGTGGAGGCGATAGAAGGGTAGGAAAGTCACCTCGTGCGGCTGATCGTGGTCGCTGGAGCGCCCGACTCCGACGCTGTGGAAGGCGCCGGGACGGTCTGCAACCGGCTCCAGCCACTGCGTGAGCGGCTTCTCAGCGGCGACGAAGATCGGCACGGCGGCCTGCTTGGCGGGGTTGTTCGCTTCACGCTCCGACCCCAGATCTCCGGCCAGCGCCAGCGGTCCCCACATCAGCGCCACGCGGCGAGCATTGTCGGGCGTCGGTTCGGTGTGCAGGACTTTGGGCAGAGTCAGCGCGACGGTATCTCCGTTCTTCCAGGTGCGTTTGAGCGCCACATACGCGCCGGGCGTACCGAGGTCGGAGACCGCTTTGCCGTTGACCGTGACGGTAAAGCCTTTACCCGCCCAGGAGGGACGGCGCAGCAGCAGGGTAAACGCGCGGGGAGCGCGCAGGGTGAGTCTGGCGGTCGCCGTCTCCCCCTCCGGGAAGGCGGTCTCCATCGCCAATTTCATGCCTGCCGCGGTCCAATCGGCGGTGGACGGCGTGTAGAGATTGATCCAGAACTTCTCTCCGGCCTCGTAGTAGATTCCATCGCCATGCAGCGCGTGGCTCTCCATGCCGGATCCCACACAACAGGTGAAGTTCTCGAACATGTCCTGGTACTCGTGCCGCACATCGCGCCCGACCGGCACCATGTAGCAGGTGCGGCCGTCGTTGGGATCGATTGAGGCCAGCACATGGTTGAACAGGGCGCGCTCCTCGAACTCGGCGTATTTGACGTCGGGATGCAGGGCGAACAGCAGGCGGGTCATCTTGAGCATGTTGTAGACGTTGCACGACTCCGCGGTGCGCCCGTCCAGGTTGTCGCTGATCTTATCAGGGGCGAAGAAATACTCGTCCTTGCCGTGTCCGCCTGTCGCATAGGTGTGATGATCCACGACGGCGTCCCAGAAGAAGGTGGCGGCCTGACCATCCTCTTGATTGCCCGAAGCCATGTAGCGCGCCAACGAGCCGAGGAGTTTGGGCACCTGCGTGTTGCCGTGCTTGCCTGCCAGGATATCTTTGTGCTGCGCCAGGGGATCTACAATGACGTGGTGTTGGAAGCGATCGGAGAGCGCCAGCCAGCGCTTGTCGCCGGTGTCGGCATACAGATCCGCCAACACCTCGTTCATGCCGCCGAACTCCGTATCGAGCATCCGCTGCGTCTGCGCGGCATCAAGATGCGCCAAAATGCCTTCCGCCCAGCCCGCAAACTTGATCTCCTCCTCCAGCGCCGTACGATTTCCGGTGAAGCGGTAGGCGTCGCGGAGTCCGGCGTACGTCTTGTGCAGCACATACCAGGGCGACCAGAGGCCGTTCAGATCGAAGCCGCCGGAACGGATATTGCCCTGCGCCACCTCCGCAAAGCGCTCCTCTCCATGTTCGAGCGCGCCCAGATAGCCGTTGCCGTGCTTGTCCTGAACCTCTTTCATCTCCTGCACCAGATAGTCGGCGCGCTCTTTAAAGCGCTTGTCGCCCGTCGCCGCATACATCAGGCTGACCGCGGAAAGATAGTGTCCTGCGATATGCCCGGTCAGGTTCTTGCCATCCCCATCCCAGCCGCCATACCCTGCCGCTTTAGGCGTCAGCCCGGCGCGCTTGCGATAGTAGGCCATCATCCGATCCGGCTCCAGCTTCAGCAGATAGGCGGCATCCAGCTCCTGCGCCTGCTTGAGCGGCCCCCCGGTCAACCGCACCGCGCTCAGCGGCAGCGGGCGCGCGACCAGCGGCACGGCAGTCGTCGGAGGCAGAGCGGTCGCCCCCTGGTGGACTGCCAGAGAGAGGGCGGCTATACAGCCCGCCAGCAGGAAGGGTTGGGTGAGTATCACGGGGCTTTATCCTTTTAAATGGAACTTCGATGGTTTTCCAGGCGCTCTGCGAGCCTGTTAAGACCGTTAATCCTTAATGTCTCCAGGTACTCCTCTACCGCTTTAGGCGGGTTTCTCAAGGAAGCCCGATGATCTTTCAGGCCCATCAAAAACAGGTCTGGCACATCCTCCAAAAGAGCGGTAAGATACTTATCCGGATGCATCGCGCGAACACCGAACTGCCTTAAGACGGAAGCGGGAAAGTCAGACAGGTTGAACGTCACAATGACGGATGACTTGGCTTCGATAGCGGCTGCCAGAACATGTCGGTCGTCGGGACCAGGCAAGGTGAGGGTGGGAATATGCTTTTCGTAGCCTGTCACTAAACAGTCTTCGCTTACCCGATCCATCAAAAGCCGGGTGCGCTCCAATTGGGCGGGAGTCACCCCAGGCTTATTTTTGAGAACGTTTCGGATCCACTCGGCATGAATGTCTTCTGTCCAACGCGGTTGGTAGGCGATGGCCGCAGCAAGCCACATAAACAGGTCACGCAACGCCGGTGGGTAGAGGACGCAGGCATCCAGAACCACGACGATCATTCGTAGAGGCCCAGTCGCTCAGTCTCGGCTACTAACTCCTCCATCACCTTCTTGCGACGTGCCCGCTCTGTGTCCAGGTAGCGAAGGACATCTTCATAGCGAACACGACGATGCGCTCCAACCTTGCGATAGGGAAGTTTCCTCTCGTCGAGCATCTTGATGAGCGAAGGGCGAGAGACGCGCAGAAGCTCCGCCGCTTGCTGGGTTGTAAGCTCGGTGTCCACAGGAATGAGTGTTACCGAATGGCCCTTTGCCATCTCCTGAAGAACGGAAAACAGAATGCGAACCGCGGAATCGGGCAGTGCGATCTCGGTTCCCGGATTGGCTTCAGTGCCAAAGCGAATATGAGCGTCCCCCACGCCGTCGCCATCAAGCAAAGAGGCAAGCGCCTTGCTTGATGCACGGGCAACCTGCGTATCTTGATCGGTTGGCGTTCGGACTTCGTTGGGTGTCTGCACAAACATGGTAGCCTCCTCAACAAGCAGCCTCTTCTCTTCAGTATACCTTGCAAACGAAGCATACGCAACATATGAAGCAGGCGAAAACTCCAACGTACACGTTGATCCAGTGATGAGACACGGAGGAAATTCTTTGAAAATCCGGAAGTTAGAAGGAACAAAAGTATTCTATTTTGACCCCGTTCTGGGTGTTGACAAAATCAAAGATGGTCGCCTTTATAGGTCCGACGAACGAGATAGCAGTTACTCGCGCAAATCAAATTCAAGCTCCCGATCCTTCGGGCGGGCCAGTTGGAACCGCCAGAAAATGGAGTGACAGTCCACTGCCAGATAGCCAGGAACCGCATCTGCAGAACTATTGTATTCTGTTTTAGGGATTGCGAGATCAGTAACTTGATCGGAAGGCTTGACGGCCCCGGTCACAATCTGGCTGGCGAGATAACGGTGTGCTTTAGGCACGCCTCCATAACTCTTACATTCGTAATCGCGATACCCTGGTGGAAACTTGTCGAATTCTGGTATTAGTACCTTCCGCATCGCATCCTTTGACAGGCCACTCCTATTCGACAGTAACGTGCTGTTCAGAACAACTGCCTGCGCCAACGCCTCTTCCAACCATCGTTCCGTGCCTCGCACCTGTGGCTCAACATCATCAACATAAGGTCGATAGATGGGTTTGCGCTGAATCACTTCCTGCCGTAACGAAAATCGTTCCACATGATAGTGAAACAGTTCATGACGATAGATAACATTGAACAGAAGGCGAAGTACCGTAAGCAATGTAGGTTTTGGTGTCGGCAGGGCCTTGCTGACTGCGAAAACGCCGCACGCCCACTTCCAGAGCGGATTCAGGAAGATGTACATTCCCCACGGTGTACGGGGAGAATTGCGGAACGCGTGCCAGGGAAGATAGGTGCCGAAGGCATCTGCTCCGAATTCTGCGATCAATCCGGCGATCTCACCCTCTATCGACTGACTGCCTACGCCAGTTTCAAACTTGGCTGCTAAGTCGAGGTCAATGCCAAACATCTCAATGACAGTATAAACAAAGGCGTCATCGGACACTTGAGAGGCATTGTAGAGGGCGTCCAAGCCCGAGGCGTAGACATAGGGACCGTTCGGTATTGGAGCAAAAACGTTGGTGCCCTCAAAATCCATCACCCGCTCAGCAATTGCGGTTTGATCGGCAATCGGCGCAAATCCATCCCGATGAACCCGAGTATATTCCTGTTCGCTGGTGTACATCACACCGGGTATTTCGCCTACTGCGCTATACTCTTGAGAGAATGGACCGTCAATGTGACGTGGTCTGTTTGGGTTCATGATGTTTCTTTCCCAGGAAATGAACTCAACGCATGCGGTACGCGAGTTTCGCCTGTGGCACCTCTCCGAAGGCATGGGTATTGGGCGTCGTAGATTTCAGAGGTAGTTTGCCTTGAGTTCATCACGTGAGGTATCGATCCTGTTATTTACGTGTACGTTTCCGATGGCCTTATGGCCGGTTGCCGGGGGCGATTCCTGCGCTCTGCACACGGATGCGGTAGACACTGGTTCGGGCTGTGATGTAGAGAGTTTTGAAGTCCGCGTCGCCGAAGGTCAGGTTCGCCGGGACTTCGGGCGGGAGGATTTTGCCCAGCAGAGTACCGTCCGGAGTGAACACCCACACGCCTTCCGGACCGGTCGTGAAGAGATTTCCATGAACGTCGACTTTCATACCGTCGGCGAGACCGGCTTTTCCCGGCGATCTCAAGTCCGCGAAGAGGCGCTGGTTGGTGATCGTTCCGTCCGGTTCCACGTCGTAGACGAACACGACGTTCTCGTTCGGGTCGGAGTTCGCGACATAGAGCCGTGTTTCGTCCGGCGAGAACGCCAGACCGTTGGGCCGCGTCTGCGTTTTGGTGAGCAGCGTTAGAACTCCGTTCTTCAGGCGATAGACGCCGTAGAAACCGAGTTCCTCCTTCTCCTTCAGGAGGCCATACGGGGGATCTGTAAAGTAGATTCCGCCATCGGATTTGACCACCACATCATTCGGGCTATTGAGGCGCTTGCCGTCAAACGTATCCGCGAGCGTGAGGACCGTTCCGTCCGGTTCGGTGCGTGAGAGACGACCGTCGTGTTCGCAGGAGAGCAGACGCCCTTCCAGATCGAAGGTGTTGCCGTTCGTATGGTTCGTTGGCTGGCGAAAGACGACAGGTTCGCCGTAGCCGGGTGTCCATTGATAGAGAGTGCTCACCGGAATATCGCTGAAGAGCAGAAATCCGCGCCGATCCCAGAGCGGCCCTTCCGTGAACTGAAATCCGCCTGCGATCTTCTCGATCTTCGCATCTTCCGGGAGGATCGCCTTCCAGGCTTCGCTATCGCTCGATGAGAGTGTCAAAATGTGTGGTCTCCTTCTCTGTGCGGATAGGTTGCTCTCACGGCAGTTCGAATCCTGCCTCTTCCTAATTCCGCCTCGAAAACGCGCCTGCGCAGGATTCCGATCCGCGCAGAGGGAACAGAGTTCGGTATCAACGGTCTGGCGGTAGGAAAAGAGGGGGCAATGAGGCTGAGAGCGCTGTGGGTGCTGTTACTGATCGGGGTTCCGGTGCGGATGTTTGCGCAGGAACCGCCTGTGATTCCGGTCGGGCTGGATGCTTACCGGCAGTGGGAGCGATGGCCCTATCAGCGGATCGGGGCGCGGACCTATATGTGCAGCACCTACGATCGGACGGGCGGCAACGAAGGCGCGGACGCCAGCCATTTCCTCTATCAGACGGCGGACGATCGCAACGTCAGCCTGGATGTCGAAGGGCCGGGCATTCTCTCTTTCGTCCGCACGAATCACTGGCACGGCAGCCCCTGGCACTATGTCGTCGATGGTCAGGATAATCTCGTCCAGGAGACCAGCACCGCCACGCCGGACAAGCCGGTCCCCAACTCGATCTTCCAGCCAGCCGCTGCATTTCCCAACCCACTTGCCTGGACCTGGTCGGATACGAAGGGCGCGGATCTCTCGTGGGTGCCGATCGGCTTCACGAACTCGTTTCAGATGGCCTACAGCCGCACCCACTACGGCACGGGCTACTACATCTATCAGCAGTTTACGCCCGGTGCGCGGTTGTCTCAGCCGCTCCGTTCCTGGAAACAGGACCCCATTCCCGCCTCTTCCGCGGCGCTTATCCTTCTGCGCCGTGCGGGCACTGATATCGTCCCGCAGCCGGAAACCGAGGAGGGCCGTAGACGCCATATCAGCCGTCTGGACGGAACCGTAAACGTGCCCCGCAAACGTGTGACCCGGCTGGTTCAACTGACGGGAGGGCCGTCCATGTTGCGCGCTCTGGAACTCTCGGTGCGTCGGGAGCAGGCTCTGGAACTCGGGCGCGCCTCCCTGCGCATTCGTTGGGACGGGGACGACACGACCGCCGACTCCGTCACCGCGCCGGTCGCGCTGTTTTTCGGGGCCGGCACGCTCTACAACCGGGACAATCGGGAGTATCTGGTGAAGAGTCTGCCCGTGACGATCCGCTTCGACCAGAGCCGCGTGCATCTCGCCTGTTACTTCCCGATGCCCTTCTTTACGTCGGCGACCATCGAACTGGTAGGCGCGGAGGGGGCGGATCTGACGGACGTGCAGTGGAGCGTGCGAATCGAGCCGCTTCGCGCCCGCCCAGGCGAAACCGGCTATTTTCACGCGACCTATCAGGATCATCCGCATCCGGAACCCGGCAAAGATCTCGTCCTGCTCGATACCCGCAACGTGGAGGGGGGAGACGACTGGTCGGGGCATCTGGTCGGCACCTCCTTCATCTTCTCCCACAACGCCAACCTGGGCACACTGGAAGGCGACCCCCGGTTCTTCTTCGACGACAGTCGGACCCCACAGGCGTACGGCACCGGCACCGAGGAGTGGGGCGGCGGCGGCGACTACTGGGGCGGACAGAATATGACGCTGCCTCTCGCCGGACACCCGACAGGCGCGACCGATCCCGCTCATGCCCGCGATTCGGAGGATAAGATCGAATCGGCCTACCGCTTCCTGCTCGCCGACCTGATGCCTTTCGGGAAGAACGCCCGCATCCAACTGGAGCACGGCGGCACGAACGAATCGCAGGAGCACTACGAGACGGTCACCTACTGGTACGGCACGCATCACGCCGCTCTTCTACAGACGGACGAACTGCATGTCGGCGATCCGAAAAGCGAGCGAGCGCATAGCTACCGCTCTCCCACCGCCTCCGCGCCCTACAGTCTCACCTCCCGCTACGAGTGGGGCGTGGACACCCTGCGCGGCAAGGAGATCTATCCCGCCGAGACCGACACAGGGCGCACCATGCAGGGCGTCTCCGAGTTCACCCTGCATTTGAACGAACATAACCTCGGCGTCCTGTTGCGCCGCAAACTGGACTACAGCTTCCCCAACCAGCGCGCCGAAGTCTATATTGCCGATGTGCCGAAGCCGGGAGACGACAGCGCCCCCGTCTGGAAAAAGGCAGGCGTCTGGTATCTGGCCGGCTCCAACACCTGCGTCTACTCCAACCCGAAAGAGGAACTCGGCCCGACGCAGCACACCGTCCAAACCTCCAACCGCCGCTTCCGC
>Ga0070658_10001621_pt1 | contig 19019 bp, 19 predicted proteins | sample KBSC13metaG_FD_64664 | JGI IMG/M metagenome (GOLD analysis project Ga0070658, IMG submission 64664) | Corn rhizosphere microbial communities from Kellogg Biological Station, Michigan, USA - KBS C1-3 metaG | ecosystem: Host-associated > Plants > Roots > Rhizosphere > Soil ...
TCCCAGAGCGAGAGGTCGCGCAGCACGCGCTCGATGTGCGCGTCGTCGCGCGGGAGCCCGAAGAGGCCGCGGCTGAAGGCGACCGTGTTGCGCACCGTCTCGAACATGTCGGTGTGCAGCTCCTGCGGCACCAGCCCGATGCGCGCGCGGGTCTGGCGGTATTCGCCCAGGATGTCGAAGCCGTCGACCGTCACGCGGCCCGAGGTCGGCGTGACGAGCCCGCACACGATGCTGATGAGCGTGGTCTTGCCGGCGCCGTTCGGGCCGAGGAGGGCGAAGATCTCGCCCTGGCCGATGTCGAGGCTCACCGACTTCAGCGCCTCGAGCCCGGACGCGTAGCGCTTGGTGAGCTGCTCGATGGAGATGATTGGAGACATGAGCCGCGCAGTTTACCGCGCGGCTACTTGTGCTCGACGCTCACCATCCAGCCCACGCCGAACTTGTCGGTGAGCATCCCGAACGACGAGGTCCAGAAGGTCTTCCCGAGCGGCATGCGCACCTGTCCGCCCCTGGCGAGCGCATCGAACATCTTCTTCGCCTCCGCGTCGCTCGCGGCGTTGATCGAGAGGGAAAAGCCGTCGAAGTGCGTGGCACCTCCGCACTCGCCATCGGAGGCGAGGATCGTCGTCTCGCCGATGCGGAAGTTGGCGTGCATGATCTTGTCGGCGGGCGGCCGCTGCGCGCCGGGCGGGCCGGCATTGGGCGGCGCCTCGCTGAAGCGGATCAGGTGCGCGTCCGTGGCGCCGACCGCCGACTTGTAGAACTCGATCGCCTCTTCGCAGCGGCCGTTGAACATCAGGTAGGGATTCACGTCCATGGCTTCCTCCGTCGAGCGAGCCAGTTTAGCGCGACGGCCGCCACCCCTCGATGTACGCGGCGAACCCGTCGATGAACTCGCGCGTCACCGGCGACGGCGCGCGATGCGCGGGGTAGAGCGCGGCGATCTGGAACTGCAGTTGCGGCTCGAAGGGCCGCACCACCACGCCGCGGCTGCGGTACTCGTTGGCGGTGAACGGATCGACGATGGAGACGCCCGCGCCGGAGCCCACCAGCGCGCAGGCGATCTCCGAGAGCGGCGTCTCGACGCGGATGGTGCGGTCGATGCCGTGGCGCGAGAAAAGGTCGTCGACGCGAAAGCGCGACGGCGTCATGGGCCCCAGCCGGATGAAAGGCTCCCTCGCGAAGTCGCGCGGATGCAACACGCGGCGCCGCGCGAGGCGATGGCCCTCGGGAACGACGGCCACGTAAGGAACGCTCGGCAGCTTGCGATGGGTGACCGCGACGTGCTCGATGGGCGCCGCGGCGAATCCGACGTCGCACTGCTCGTTCACCACGCGCTCCAGCACCGCGCTCGAGACGAGGCCCTCGAGCGCGAAGTCGACGCGCTCGTGCTGCGTGAGGAAGGCGCCGGCGAATTGCGGCAGCACGCCGTTGCAGAGCGCCGGCATCGCGGCTACGCGCAGCACCCCGGCGCGTTGCTCGATGAGGTCGCGCGCCGCCTGCGCGATCCGCTCCAGCCCGACGAACGATCGCTCCACCTCCGCATAAAGGGCGATGGCCTCGCTGGTCGGCACGAGCCTCGCGCCACGCCGCTCGAACAGGGTGAGCGCGAGCGCCTGCTGCAAGTCGCGCACGAGGCGGCTCACGGCGGGCTGGCTGATGCGCAGCGTCTCGGCGGCGCGCACGGTGCTCGAGGAGAGCATCAGCGCGCGGAAGGCCTCGACCTGGCGGGTGTTCAGGCGCGGCATCGCCCTTTATAACATTTACGCATTGCCCGGCCGCTCAAATGCATTTGACGCTCGGGCGGGCGGGCGCGATAGTCGGACGGTTCGCCGCACAACCCTCACGGAGACCCGAATGGCCGACAAGATCCGCCTCAGCGCCGCGCTCGCCGCCGCGCTTGCAATCGCTTCCAGCGCCGCGACGATGGCCCAGCAGAAGACCTTCTACGTCGCGGGCTACGGCGGCTCCTTCGAGCAGACGATGCGCAAGGAGATCATCCCGGCGTTCGAGAAGGCGCACAACGTGAAGATCGAGTACATCGCGGGCAACTCGACGGACACGCTGGCGAAGATGGTCGCGCAGAAGGCGAACCAGCAGATCGACGTCGCGATCATGGACGACGGCCCCATGTACCAGGCGATCAACCTCGGCTTCTGCGCCCCGATCCAGGGGTTGCCCACCGCGGACATCTACGAGAGCGCGCGCTACAAGGACAACAAGGCGGTCGGCATCGGCCTGGTGGGCACCGGCATCATGTACAACACGAAGTACTTCAAGGAGAAGGGCTGGGCGCCGCCGACCTCCTGGAACGACCTCAAGGACCCGAAGTACAAGGGCATGCTGGTCATCCCGCCGATCAACAACTCCTACGGCCTCTACACGCTCGTGATGTTCGCGCGCCTCAACGGCGGCGGCGAGAAGAACATCGACCCGGGCTTCAAGGTGATGAAGGAGCAGGTGAACCCGAACGTGCTCGCTTACGAGCCGTCGCCGGGGAAGATGACCGAGCTCTTCCAGAGCGGCCAGGCGAACATCGCGGTGTGGGGCTCCGGGCGGGTGCACTCCTTCGCGATCACCGGCTTCCCGGTGGACTTCGTGTATCCGAAGGAAGGCGCGGTCACGCTGCTGGCGTCCGCGTGCCCCGTGGCCAAGCCCAACGCGTCGCCGCTGGCGAGCGAGTTCGTGCAGGCCCTCACGCAGCCTGGATTCCAGCAGGTGCTCGCGATCGAGTACGGCTACGGCCCCGTGAACAAGAAGGCGAAGGTCGACCATGAGAAGCTCAAGATCGCCCCCATCGGCGAGCGCGCGAGCAAGCTCATCAACATCGACTGGAACACCGCCAACGAGAAGCGCGACGAGTGGACCAAGCGCTGGAACCGCGAGATCGAAAGATAAAGGCAGGGCGATGACACGGATAAACACGGATGAACACGGATAAAGGCGGATAAAACAGAGAAGGCGTCAGCATCCTTGGCGCCCATTGGCTTCAAGTGCTCGAACTTTCTCATCGCTTGTATCCGTATTCATCCGTCGTTATCCGTATTCATCCGTGTTCCAAAGGTTTACTGCCTCCTTAGCCGATGCCGTTTCTCGTCCTCGATAAGCTGACCAAGCGCTTCGGCGAGCACCTCGCCGTCGATGCGCTTTCGCTCACGGTGGAGCAGGGCGAGTTCGTGTCGCTGCTGGGCCCGTCGGGCTGCGGCAAGACCACGACGCTGCAGATGATCGCAGGCTTCGTCGAAGCCACCTCGGGCAGCGCCACGCTCGAAGGCCGCGACCTGCTCGCGATGAAGCCGGCGCAGCGAGGCCTCGGCCTGGTGTTCCAGAGCTACGCGCTCTTTCCGCACATGACGGCGGCGCAGAACGTCGCGTTCGGGCTCGAGATGCGCGGTGTCGCGCGTGCCGAGCGCGCCGCGCGCGTCGCGGAGGCCCTCGCGCTGGTGGGCCTCGCGAACCTCGCCGATCGCTATCCGCGCCGCATGTCCGGCGGCCAGCAGCAGCGCGTGGCGCTTGCGCGCGCGCTCGTCATCAAGCCCCGCATCCTTCTCCTGGACGAGCCCCTCTCGAACCTCGACGCGAAGCTGCGCGAGGAGATGCAGATCGAGCTGCGCCAGATCCAGCGCACCGTCGGCACCACCACGATCCTCGTGACCCACGACCAGGCCGAGGCGATGGCGCTATCCGATCGCGTGGTCGTCATGAATGCCGGACGCGTGGAGCAGGTCGCCCGGCCCCACGAAGCGTACGAGCGGCCCGCGACGCCCTTCGTCGCGACGTTCCTCGGCAAGACCAATCGCCTGAACGTGAACGGGACGGAAGTTTCCGTGCGGCCCGAGCGAATTCGATTCTCCGGCGACCCTTCGGCTCTCGCCGGCAAGGTCGTCGCGCGCATCTTCCAGGGCAACCACTGGCTCTACCAGGTCGATACCGAGGCAGGGCGCGTGACGGTCATCCGGCAGAACTCGGGCGATGGGGTGCCGGGGGAGGGGGAGGACGTGAGGTTGGCGTGGTAGCCGACCCTCGCCCCGGCCCTCTCCCAAGGGAGACGGAGTACCGGCCCTGGCTGCTGTCGGCGCCGGCGCTCGCGCTCTTTGCCGCGATCGTCGTCGTGCCGCTGGCCATGACGGTGGCGCTCTCGTTCCACGACTTCAGCACGATGGGCGGCATCAAGCCGGTCTTCATCCTCAAGAACTGGCACGACCTCTTCACCGACGAGTACTTCCGCGAGATGTTCGGCCGCACCGTGCGAATTGCGCTGTGGGTCACGGCCATCTGCATCGTGGTGGGGGCACCCGAGGCCTACATCCTCTCGCGCATGAGCGCGCGCTGGCGCGGCATCTTCCTCTTCGTGATCCTGGGCCCGCTGCTGATCTCGGTCGTCGCGCGCACGCTGGGCTGGGCGCTCCTCTTCGGCGGCGCCACGGGCGTGGTGAACCAGGCGTTGATGAAGCTGCACGTGATCGCCAGGCCTTTGCCGTTCATGTTCACCGAGACCGGCATGGTGGTGGCGCTCGCGCACGTGCTCGTCCCGTTCATGGTGCTCTCGGTCTGGGCCGCGCTGCAGAGGCTGGATCCGCAGGTGGAGAATGCCGCGCTCTCGCTGGGTGCGCCGCATTGGACCGTCTTGCGCCGCGTCGTGCTTCCCCAGGCGATGCCGGGCGTCCTCTCGGGCGCGATCCTGGTGTTCTCCCTCGCGGCGAGCGCCTTCGCCACGCCGGCGATCATCGGCGGGCGTCGGCTGAAGGTGGCGTCGACCCTCGCATACGACGAGTTCCTGAACACGCTCAACTGGCCGCTGGGCGCCGCCGTGGCGGTGTTGCTCCTCGCCGGCCTCGTCGTCGTCGTGCTGGGCGCGAATCGTTGGGTCGAGAAGCGCTATGCGGGAGTCTTCGAGTGAGCCGCAACGGCCCGGTCGCGCTCACCTTCCATGCCGCGTTCGTGACCTTCATGGTCGCGCCCATCGCGATCGTGTGCCTCGTCGCGTTCACGCCCGAAGGCTTCCTCTCGATCCCCACCACCGAGTGGTCGCTGCGCTGGTTCCGCGCCATCGCGCGCTACCCCGAGTTCGTCGAGGCGTTCTGGTCGAGCCTCATCCTCGGCGCCGCTTCGTCGGTGGTCGCCATCGCGCTCTCGGTGCCGGCAGCGCTGGCCGTCTCGCGCCATCGCTTCCGCGGGCGCGACGCGGTCACCGCGCTTTTCCTCTCGCCGCTCATGATTCCCCACGTGGTGCTGGGCATCGCGTTCCTGCGCTTCTTCACCCAGGTCGGCATCGGCGGCACGTTCACCGGGCTGCTCCTCGCGCACGTGGTGATCGTCTTCCCGTTCGCGCTGCGCCTGGTGCTCGCGTCCGCCGTGGGCCTCGATCGCGCGCTGGAAAACGCCGCGATCTCGCTCGGCGCCGACGGCTTCACGGTGTTCCGTCGCATCACGCTGCCGCTCATCCTGCCGGGTGTCGCGAGCGGCTGGATGCTCGCCTTCATCCAGAGCTTCGACGAGGTCACGATGACGGTCTTCATCGCGACCCCGGGCGCGAGCACCTTGCCCGTGCGGATGTTCCTCTACATCCAGGACAACATCGATCCGCTCGTCGCGTCCGTCTCCGCGGTCGTGATCGCCATCACCATCGTCTTCATGCTGCTGCTCGACCGCCTCTACGGGCTCGACCGGCTGCTCTCGGGAAAGGGAACGGATTGATCCACGCAGCCCCCGATTACGACGCCGCCGTGATCGGCGGCGGGCTGGTCGGCAGCGCCATCGCCTGGGGCCTCGCGCGCGTAGGCCAGCGCGTCATCGTGCTCGACGAGGGCGACATCGCCCTGCGCGCCTCGCGCGGCAATTTCGCGCTCGTGTGGGTGCAGAACAAGGGCAACGGGCTCGCCCCGTACGCGGGATGGACGCTCAACTCCGCGACGCTCTGGCCGGATTTCGCGCAGGAGCTCCTGGACGAGACCGGCCTCGACGTGAAGTACCAGCGTCCCGGCGGCTTCCACATGGTGCTCTCGGAGCGCGAGTACGAGGTGCGCGAGGCGAGCCTGAAGCGCCTGCACGCGCAGCCCGGAGTGCCCCATTACGAATGGGAAATGATGGACCACGCGCGGCTCGCCTCCTTCCTGCCGGACATCGGCCCCGAGGTCGTGGGGGCGAGCTATTCGGCGTGGGACGGCCACTGCAACTCGCTCAGGCTCTTCCGTGCGCTCAACGTCGCGATGCAGAAGCGCGGGGTCGACTACCGCTCCAATGCGGCGGTGAGCGACGTGTCGCACACGGCCGGCGAGTTCCGCCTTTCCACGGCGATCGGCGAGGTGCGGGCCGGGAAAGTGGTCGTCGCGGCCGGCGTGGCCAATGCGCGCATCGGCGCCATGGTCGGCCTCGACGTTCCCGTGCGCGCGCAGCGCGGGCAGCTCCTCGTCACCGAGAAGGTCGCGCCGTTCCTGCATTATCCCGTCTCGACCATTCGCCAGACCGACGAGGGCGGCGTGATGCTCGGCGACTCGCAGGAGGAGAAGACCGAGGCGGTCGTCGGCCACAAGGTGATCGCGGTGCTGGCCGACCGCGCGCAGCGCATGTTTCCCAGGCTCGGCTCGCTCAACATCGTGCGCACATGGGCTGCGTTGCGCGTGATGACGAAGGACGGCTTCCCGATCTACGAGCAATCGTCGCGATGCCCGGGCGCGTTCGTCGCGACCTGCCACAGCGGCGTCACGCTCGCGGCGGGTCATGCGCTCACGGTGGCGCCGCTCATCGCGCGCGGCCTGCTGCCCGAGGAGCTCTTCCAACCCTTCAGCACCCGGAGGTTCCATGTTCAAAAGGCCGCGTGAGGACGCGCGAGCATCGCTGCGCTTCACCTTCGACGGCGCGGCGGTCGAGGCGCGCGAGGGCGACAGCGTCGCGGCGGCGTTGCTTGCCGCCGGCGCGACCCCCTGCCGCACGACGCCGGTCTCCGGCGCGCCGCGCGCGCCCTATTGCATGATGGGCGTGTGCTTCGATTGCCTGGTGGTGGTGGATGGCGTCGGCAACCGCCAGGCCTGCCTCGTGCCCGTGCGTGACGGCATGGCCGTCGAGAGCCAGCGCGGCAAGCGGGAGCTCGGCGCATGAGCGACATCCGTGACGAGTACGACGTCGCCGTGATCGGCGCCGGCCCCGCGGGGATGGCGGCCGCGAGCCTCTGTGCCCGCGCGCGCATGTCGACCGTGCTCTTCGACGAGCAGCCCGCGCCCGGCGGGCAGATCTATCGCGGCATTACGCGCTCGCCGTTCAGCGACCGGTCGATCCTCGGTCCCGATTACTGGGCGGGCGAGCCCGTGGCGCGCGAGTTCGCGGCAAGCGGCGCGCAGTATGTGCCGCGTGCGACGGTGTGGAGCCTCACGCCCGAGCGCGAGGTCGGCGTCTCGATTGCCGGAGAGGGCGCCCAGCTGCTGCAGGCGAAGCATGTCGTGATCGCCACCGGTGCGCTCGAGCGGCCGTTCCCGATTCCCGGCTGGACGCTGCCGGGGGTGATGACGGCGGGTGCGGCGCAGACGATGCTCAAGTCTTCCGGCATCGTGCCGTCGGGCCACACGGTGCTTGCCGGAACCGGGCCGTTGCTCTGGCTCCTCGCGTGGCAATTGCTGCGGACAGGCGCGAGCATCGATGCGATCCTCGACACGACGGCGCGCGAGAGCCGGGCGCGGGCCAACGCCCATCTCGCCTCCTTCGTGCTCTCCCCGTACCTCATGAAGGGATTGAAGCTGCTGCGCGAGGTGCGGCGGCGCGTGCGCGTGATCAACGACGTCACGGCCGTGGAAGCGCAGGGCGAGGGGCGCGTGCAAACAGTCGCCTACGTCTGCGCAAGCAGCGCGATGCCGGTCCAGCTCCCGGTCGACAACCTGCTCCTGCACCAGGGCGTCGTACCCAACGTGAACCTCGCGATGTCGGTCGGCATCGAGCATCGCTGGGACGGCGAGCAGCTCGCGTTCGTCCCGGTGCTGACGCCCTTCGGCGGCACGTCGGTGCCCGGCATCTACATCGCGGGCGATGGCGGCGGGATCGCGGGTGCGCAGGCGGCCGGTTGGCGCGGCATCCTGTCCGCGTCCGATATCGTCCACGCGGTCCATCCCCAGGCCGCGAAGAGGGCGGCGGCGACCGCGCAGGCGGCGCTCAAGCGGTTCACGCGCGGCCGCCGGTTCCTCGACGCCTATTACCGCCCGGCCGCGCAATTCCGCCAGCCCGCGGGCGACACGATCGTCTGCCGCTGCGAGGAGGTCACGGCGCGGCAGATCGTCGACACGGTGGCTCTCGGCTGCCCGGGGCCCAACCAGATGAAGTCGTTCCTGCGCTGCGGCATGGGCCCGTGCCAGGGCCGGCTCTGCGGGCTCACGGTGACCGAGCTCATCGCGCGCCAACGCAACGTGTCGCCGCAGGAGGTGGGTTATTACCGCCTGCGTCCGCCGGTCAAGCCGATCACCATCGCGGAGCTCGCCGCCCTGCCCAAGGACGAAGCTGCGGTGAAGGCAGTGGTCCGCATCTGATGGCGAACGCGGACGTCGTCGTGATCGGCGGCGGCCTGCACGGTTGCTCGGCGGCGCTGCACCTCGCGCGCGCCGGAGCGTCCGTCATCGTGCTCGAGAAAGACCACGTCGCGCGGCACGCGTCGGGCGTCAATGCGGGCGGCGTGCGCCGGCTCGGGCGCGACTTCGCCGAGGTGCCGCTCTCGGCGGCGTCGCTCGAGCTCTGGCATCGCATCGAGGAGCTCGTCGACGACGATTGCGGTTTCGAGGCCGTGGGCCAGGTGAAGGTCGCCGAGGACGATGCCGCGCTCGCGACCATGCGTGCGCGCTCCGAGCGCCTGCGCGCCATGGGCTTCGACCACGAGGAGATCATCGGGCGCGACGAGTTGCGCGAATGGCTGCCGAGCGTCGCGCCGCATTGCGTGGGCGGCGTCGCATGCCGTCGCGACGGCGCCGCGCTGCCCTTCCGGACCACGATGGCGTTCAAGCGCAAGGCGCAGTCGCTGGGGGTGGAATTCCACGAAGGCACGCGGGCGCATTCGGTCGAGCGGCGCGACGGCGTGTGGCGGGTGCAGTCGAGCGATGGGGTCTTCGCCGGCGCGTCGCTCGTGAATGCCGCGGGCGCGTGGGCCGGCGAGATCGCCCGCCAGATGGGCGAGCCCGTGCCGATGGAAGCGACGGCGCTCATGCTCATGATCACGGCGCCCGCCGCGCCCTTCGTGAAGCCCGTGGTCGGCGTGCAGGGGCGGCCGCTCTCGTTCAAGCAGTACGCGAACGGCACGATCATGATCGGCGGCGGGCAGCGCGGCCGCGCCGACCTCGAGACGAACCGCACCTACCTCGACTATCGCCGGCTTGCGCTGAACGCGCAGACGGCGGCCGACCTCTTTCCGCGCATGGCGCACGCGGACATCGTGCGCGCATGGGCCGGTATCGAAGGGATGATGCCGGACGGCATCCCGGTCATCTCGGCGAGCGGCACGCAGGACCGTGCGTGGCATGCGTTCGGGTTTTCGGCCCACGGCTTCCAGCTCGGGCCGATCGTCGGCTCGATGGTGGCCGACCTCGTCACGCACGGCACGACGGCGCTTCCCGTCGCGCCTTTCTCCATCGGGCGCTTTGCTTCGCGCGCGTAGCGCGCATCGCGCGGGCGGGCGCGTCCGTTAGAATCGGGATTCACGCTCCTTCGATTCCCTCCCTTGAGACTCCTCTCGTACCTCCCGGCGGCAGGTGCCGCCCCGCGTATCGGCGCGCGCCTCGGCGATCGCGTGCTCGACCTGCAGGGCGCGGCACGCCTCGCGAAATCCGCGCTTCCCGGCACCATGCGCCTGCTCCTCGAGGCGGGCGACGCCGGGCTCGACACCGTGCGCACGCTGGTGCGCGATGCCGAGTCGGATCCCCGGCGTTTCGCCGATGCGCTCGTCGACGAGCGTTCGATCCGTTATCTCCCGCCGGTGCCGGACCTCGACAAGTTCCTCTGCGTGGGCAAGAACTATCGCGCGCACCTCGAGGAGCTGAGGAAGAACGACCTCATCAAGGAAATGCCCGAGGAAGTGACGGGCTTCGTGAAGCTGCACGGCTGCCTCACCGGCCACCGCGCGAAGGTGGAAAAACCCGCGGTCGTCGAGCATCTCGACTACGAGCCCGAGCTGGTCTTCGTGATCGGCAAGCGTGCGCTCGGCGTGAAGAAGAGCCAGGACTGGAAGCCTTACGTCGTGGGCGTCACGGTGCTGAACGACCTCACGGATCGCGACATGCAGAAGCGCGAGGTCGCTTCGGGGTCGCGCTTCTGGACCGCGAAGAACGCGCCCGGGTTCGGCCCGCTCGGGCCCGAGATCGTGACGCTCGACGAGATCCCCGACGCCTACGACCTCTGGATGACGTGCGCCGTGAACGGCGAGCCGCGCATGCGCGTGAATACGCGCGAGCAGATCTGGAAGATGAACGACATCCTGGACCATTTCTCGCGCACCATCCCGCTGCTGCCCGGCGACATGTTCGCGACCGGCGCGCCCGGCGGCGTCGCGGCCGGCAAGGCCAACGCCAAGGATCTGTACCTCAAGCATGGCGACGTCGTCGAGTGCGCCATCGAGGGCGTGACCACCCTCTCGACCACCATCGTCCAGCCTTCCCGACCGCAATGATGAAATTCCTCACCCGCAGCGTCCTCGTCGCCGGCGCGTTCGCGCTCGCTTCCCCCTTCGCCTTCGCGCAGAAGTATCCCGATCGCCCCGTGACGATCGTCGTGCCGTTCCCGCCCGGCGGCGGCACCGATTCGCTGATCCGCATCATGCAGCCCGCCCTCACGAAGCTCTGGGGGCAGGCGATCGTGATCGACAACAAGCCCGGCGCCTCGGGCGCCATCGGCGGCGACTTCGTGGCCCATGCGAAGCCCGATGGCTACACGCTGCTCATGAGCTCGACCGCCGGCGTCACGGAGAAGAACGTCGACAAGTTCACGCCGATCACGCTGGTCTCGGCCTCGCCTTACGTCGTGGTGGTCAACCCGAAGATCCCGGCGAAGAACATCGCGGAGCTCGTGGCGTACGCGAAGAAGAATCCCGGCAAGCTCTCCTTCGGCTCGTCGGGCATCGGCGCGGCCTCGCACCTCGCGGGCGAGCTCTTCAAGTCGATGGCGGGCGTGGACATGCTGCACGTGCCGTACAAGGGCACGGGGCAGGCCGTGACCGACCTCCTCGGCGGGCAGATCGACGTGATGTTCGGCCCGGCGGAGACGGTGATGCCGCACGTGAAAGCCGGCAAGCTGCGCGCGCTGGCGGTCACGAGCGCACAGCGCTTCGCGGTGCTGCCGGATCTGCCCACGGTCGCCGAAGCCGGCGTGCCGGGTTATTCCGCCGTCGGCTGGTTCGGGCTCTTCGCGCCGGCGGGCACGCCGAAGGACATCGTCGCCCAGGTTTCGGCGGATGCGGGCAAGGCGATGAACGATCCCGAGGTCAAGAAGGCGATGGTCACGGCCGGCGCCGAGGCGTCGCCCGACACGCCGGAGGAATTCGGGCGCTTCGTGCATAGCGAGATGGACAAGTGGTCGAAGCTCATGAAGGAACGCGGCATCGTCCCGCAATAGCTCCTTTCTCTCCCTTGGGAGAGGGCGGGGATGAGGATCAATTACCAGGAGCAGCACGCATGAACGAATCGCGTCGGAATTTCCTCGCAACGGGCGCGACGCTCGCTGCGGTGCCTGGCGCAGCGGCCGCGGGGGAATCGCCTTCGAAGGCGTCATCCGCCGGCCGCATCGTGGCCACGGAGTACTGGGCCGACAAGAACGGCGTGAAGCTCTGGGTCTACCGCAAGCGGCTCGAGAACCTGCCGTCCGATGCGCCGCGGCTTTTCCTCGTGCACGGCTCGTCGTACTCCGGCAAGACGATGTTCGACCTGCAAGTGCCCGATCGCGAGGGCTACTCGATGATGGATGTCTTCGCTCGCCTCGGCTATGACGTCTGGACGATGGACCACGAAGGCTATGGCCACTCCGACAGGACGACCTCGAACTCCGACATCCAGAGCGGCGTGGAGGACCTCGCCGCGGCGATGAAGGTGGTGGAGCGCGAGACGAAGTCCAAGCCCACGCTTGCCTTCTTCGGCCAGTCCTCCGGCGCCCTGCGCGCCGCGCGGTTCGCGAACCAGCATCCGCAGTACGTGGACAAGCTCGCGCTCGACGCCTTCGTGTGGACGGGCAAGGACGCCCCCACGCTCGCCGAGCGGAAGAAAAACCTGCCCAAGTACCAGGCCTCGAATCGCCGTCCGGTGAGCGCCGAGTTCTACCGCAGCGTCTTCACGCGCGATCACTCGGGCGCCGCCGAGCCGATGCTGGGCGACATCGTCGCGAAGGAGGAGATGCAGTACGGCGACTCCGTGCCCACGGGCACCTACGTCGACATGACGACCAAGCTGCCCCTGGTCGACCCGGACAAGGTGATGTGCCCCGTCATGATCCTGCGCGCCGAGCACGACGGCATCGCGACCGACGAGGACATCGTCGGCTTCTACACGCGGCTGCCGAACCCGGACAAGCAGATGGTGAAGATCGGCGGCCTCGCGCACACGGCGCTGCTGGGCGTGAACCGCGCGCGCTTCCACCATGCGCTGCATGCGTTCCTCACGATGCCCTCGCGCATCGACCTGCACGGCGGCAAGGGCCACGGCGGCCCGGACGCCTGATTACCTCTTCAGCTTGGCGAGGGCCTTCATCTTCCACAGGTTCCACGCACGGTCGTAGTTCTGCCATGACACGTTGGCCTGGACCTCGGCGTCGTCCATGAACACGATGCGCGCCGAATCGCCACCCGCGAGCACCGTCGCCTGGAATTGCATGCGCGCGTTCTGCTCGAGGTAGACGGTGCGGCCGACGGCGCGCTGGAGGTTCTCGCCCACGACGGTCGAGCCGTGGCCGCGCATGAGCACCGCCGGGTGCTGCGCGAGCTTCTTCGCGAGGTGTTCGCCGAGGTAGCTCGAGCGCACCAGCATGTCGCTCCCGGGTTGCGCGTCGCGGATGTCCCAGATCGGCACGCCCAGGCCGATGAACGCGGACATGTGGAACATCGGGTGCAGCTCCGTGCCCGTGCAGGCGAACGGCACCACCGACGGCGAGTGGTTGTGCACGATCGCCATGACGTCCGGCCGCTGCTTGTAGACCTCGCCATGGATGAAGCGCTCGTTATAGGCGGCCGGCGCGTCCTTCGCGACAGGGTTGCTGTCGAGGTCGAATTCGAGGATATCGGCCTCCGTCACCAGCTCGGGCGCCAGGTTGCGCGGCATGAAGTAACGATTCGCATCCTTCGCCGAGCGCACGCTCGCATGTCCGTACGCATCGATCACGCCATGCTCGGCGAGCGTGCGCGTGGCGATCACGAGGTCGAGGAGCTGCCCGCCCATCTCAATCCCCTTCGATGTGCGCATCGGCGACGACGTGCTTCCACCGGGTGAGCTCGTCGTCGAGCAATCGGCCGAGCCGCTCAGGGCGATCGGTCACCGGCGTCATGCCGAGCCGCTCGAGCGCCGCGCGCGTGCGCGGGTCGCGCAGGGTCGCGTTCACCTCGGTATTCACGCGGTCCACGACCATGTTCGGCGTCTCCGCGGGCGCGAAGATGCCGTACCAGGTGTCGATCACGAGCTTGGGGTGTCCCAGCTCCTTCAGGGTGGGAACCTCGGGGAATGCCGGCGAGCGCTCCTCCGAGAACACGGCCAGCATCTGCATCTTCCCGGCCTTCACGAAAGGCGCCATCGTCTGCAACGCACCGACGCTCGCCTGCACGCGGCCGCCGACGAGGTCGGTCGCGGCGCCCGACGAGCCCTTGTAGGGCACGTGCACGATGTCCATGCCGGTCTCGAGCTTCACGAGCTCCATCGCCATCTGCTGGATGCTGCCGTTGCCGGGGGAGGAGTAGTTGAGCTGGCCCGGAACCTTCTTCGCGAGGGAGACGAAATCGTCGAACGACTTCACGCCGAGCCGCGTCGACACCACGAAGGCCATGGCCGAAGTCGCGGTGAGCGCCACGGGCGTGAAGCTCCGCACCGGGTCGAACGGGAGGTTCTTGCGCAGCGCGGGAACCGTCCCGTGCGAGGTCGCGGTGAACAGCAGCGTGTGTCCGTCGGGCTGCGCGTCGGCCACCGCCTGCGTGCCGATCGCCCCGCTGGCGCCCGGCTTGTTCTCCACCACGACCGCCACCTTCAAGGCTTGCGCGAGCTGCGGCTGTATCACGCGTGCGATGAGGTCCGCGCCGGTGCCGGGCGTGAAGGGCACGACCAGCGTGACGGTACGCTGCGGGAACTCGGCGTGCGCGCCGAGTGCGGCCACGCTGGCGAATGCGGCGAGAGCTTTCCAGGCCTGCATGGATCCTCCGATGATTCCTGTGTGCGGAACGGCGGTCCCGCGTGAGCCGAAATCTTGGCACACTAACGAGCGATGGACGATTTCCGCCATGTGCTGAACGATCCCGACCGGCTCGACTTCCGCGTGCACCGCGCGGCGCTGGTCGACCCCGCGGTGCTCGATCGCGAGATGCGCCGCATCTTCGACGTTTGCTGGATCTACGCGGGCCACGAGAGCGAGGTGCGCGAGCCTGGCGACTTCGTGACGCGCACGATCTGCGGGCGGCCGATCATCCTCTGCCGCGACAGCGGCGGGGTCATTCGCGTGTTCCTGAACGTTTGCCGGCATCGCGGCGCCGTCGTCTGCCGCGAACGCAAGGGCAACGCGAAGGGGTACACCTGCTTCTATCACGGCTGGAGTTACGACCGCGACGGCTGCCTCGACGGCGTGCCGGGGGCGTCGAGCTATCCCGCGAGCTTCGATCGCAAGGAGTTCGGGCTCGCATCGCCGCCGCATGTCGACATGTATCGGGGCTTCGTCTTCGCCTCGTTCGCGCGCGATGCCAGGCCGCTCGAGGAGTACCTCGCGGGGGCGAAGGAATATCTCGACCTGGTCGTGGACCAGTCGCCCACGGGCGAGATGGAGTTGATCCGCGGCACGCAGGAATACGCGATCCGCGCGAACTGGAAGCTCCTCGTCGAGAACAGCTTCGACGACTACCACCTCATGAGCACGCACAAGACGTGGCTCGACTACATGAAGAAGAGCGGGGTCCGGATCCCCAAGCCGCCCAAGGGCCACGTGATGCCCGCGCATGGCGTGGGCAAGGCGCTCGGGAATGGGCACGCCGTGATCGACAACGAGAACTTTCGCGGGCGGCCCGTGGCGAGGTGGATTCCGCTCTACGGCGATGAAGCGAAGCCGGAGATCGAGCGCATTCGCGCGGAGCTCGAGGCGCGCCTGGGGCCGGAACGTGCGCGGCGGGTAGCGGACACCAATCGCAACCTGGTCGTCTTTCCGAACCTGGTCGTGAACGACGGCTCGTCGGTCACCATCCGCACGTTCCATCCGACAGCGCCGGACCGCATGGAAGTGACCGCCTGGGCGCTCGGTCCGAAGGCGGAATCGGCCAAGGCTCGCGCCATCCGGCTCGACTCTTTCCTCACGTTCTACGGCCCCGGCGGCTTCGCGACGCCCGATGACGTCGAGGCGCTCGAGTCGGTGCAGAAGGGCCTCGCGGCGTGGCGCGAGGTGCCGTGGTCCGTGATGACGCGTGGCATCGACAAGCCCGGCGAGCAGCTCAACACCGACGAGCTGCACCTGCGCGAGTTCTGGATCCACTGGGACCGGTACATGCGGGAAGCGGCGTGACCGCTTCGCTCACGCGGCAGGCGGCCGAGGACTTCCTGTACCACGAGGCCGCACTGCTCGACGCATGGAAGCTCGACGAGTGGCTCGGGCTGCTCGCCGGAGACTGCGTCTACCGCGTGCCGTCGAACGATGCGCCCGACGGCGACCCGTCGGGCACGCTCTACCTGATCGCCGACGATCTCGCGCGCATCCGCGGCCGGGTCGCACGGCTCAAGGATCCCCAAGCCCACGTGGAATTTCCGCACTCGCGCACGCGCCGCATGATCTCCAACGTGCGCATCCTCGACCGCGACGGGGACGAGCTGTCGGTCGAGGCGAACTTCGTGGTGTACCGCTTCCGCCGCGATGAGCGCGTGAGCGCCTTCGTCGGGCGCTATCGCTACCGGCTGCGGATCGTGGAAGGCCTTGTGAGGATCGCGTCGCGCGAGGCGATCCTCGATGCCGAGGAGCTGGGCTCGCTCGGGGCGGTGAGCTTTATCTTGTGATCGCAAATGCGAAGACACGCGGCTCGGACAGGGTCCGCGCCGCGCGAAACGCTCGACCGGTCCCGGAGTCCTTGAACTCTAGGCCGCCGCCTTTTTCGCTTCCACCTTCTGCCCGAGCTTCAGCAGCTTCTCCGCGTTGCCGTGGAAGACCTTCTCGAGGTCCGCCCTGGAGAGGTCGAGCGACTCGATCACCTTGATGGTCTCGCGGATGTACATCGGGCCCTTCTCGGGGTCGAACGGCGCGTCGGAGGCGAAGACGGTCCTGTCGGGCCCGAAGAACTCCATGCCGCAAACCGTCGCCGGGCGCGAGCCGAACACCGCGGTGTCGGCGTAGTACATCTTGAAGTAGTCGAACGGGCGCTTCCTGAACTTGAGCTCGCTCTTGTCGAATCCCGAAGTGCGAGCGCCCATCTGGTCGAGGCCCGGCCCGATGCGGCCTTCGAAGTAGGGGATCATCGCGCCGTAATGGTGGGCGATGATCTTGAGGTCGGGGTGGCGGTCGAAGTAGCCCGCGAATGCGATGCGCGCCATCGCGACGCTGGTCTCGTACGGCCAGCCGAACGCCCACCAGAGCTCGAACTTCGACTTCTTCTCCGTGAGGTAGTCGGGGAAGCTCGCGCCGCGCGCCGGGTGAAGGAAGATCGGCAGGTCGTATTCCGCCATCGTGTCGAAGATGGGCGCGAACTCGGGGAGGTCGAGCGGCTTGCCGTCCACGTTCGAGAAGACCTGGATCCCGCGCGCTCCGAGGTCGCGCACGCTGCGATGGATCTCCTCCACGCACGAGCCGGGATTGTTGAGCGCCACGGACGCGATGAAGCTCGGGAAGCGGTCTGGGTGCGCCGCGCAGAGCTCCGCCATGCCGTCGTTGCAGATTCGCGCAAGCTCCGGGCTCTCGTCCGGCCCGGCGAGTGCCTCGACGGGCGGCATCCCGGCCGAGAGGATCTGCACGTAGTCCTGGAAGCGGTCCATCACGCGGAAGCGCTCGTCGAGGTCGTAGAGCATCGGCACGTCGCGCATGCGCTTGCCGATGTCCTTGTAGTCGCCGATGCGCTCGAAGAACTTGAGCGGCATGACGTGGTTGAAGATGTCGATTTTCTTCATGGCGGAACGGGGTTTCGGGAAGAGCCTTCATTCTAGGCCCGCCGCCCGAGGGGGCCGTCCCGGGGTGCCTCCTCGATTCCTGCACATTCGCCTTATAATCTCGCCCTCGAGCGGCCGACCGGCCTCCCCCTACTGGAAAGATTGAAATGAAGAACGTCCTTGCGCTCCTCGTCGCGGCCTTCGTGGGCCTGGCCGGCTGCCACAATGGCGGCACCAAGCAGAACTCGACGACCCTGCGCGCGCTCAACGCCGTGGTCGACGCCGAGCCGCTCGACGTGCTGGTCGATTCCGACGTCAAGTTCAGCGCCGTCGCCCCGAGTACGCTGACCGGCTTCACCAACTTCGACTCCGGCACGCGCGACCTCCAGGCGCGCTCGACGACGAACCAGTCGATCCTGCTGGACAAGCAGGTCGCCTTCGGCAGCGACGCGACCGGCACGCTGCTCTTCTACGGCCGCCGCAGCACGATGCAGGCGACCTTCCTGCCGGATGACACGACGCAGCCCAGCTCGGGCCACGCGCGCATCCGCGCCATCGGCCTCGCCTCCGATGCCGGTCCGACCGACATCTACCTCACGCCCACCGACATCAGCGCCGGTCCCCCGATCCTCAGCAACGTGACCTTCGGCACCGTGTCGGGCGTGACCGAGATCCCGTCGGGCACGTACAAGGTGATCGTCACGACCGCCGGCACGCAGGAGATCCTCTTCTCGTCGACCGCGACCATCACGGTCAGCGGCAACGACAACGACACGATCGCGGTGCTGCCGACGCTCGGCGGCAAGCTCGTGAACGCCGCGTTCATCCAGGGCGGCGCGAACGGCGCCGGCGCGGTGCTCGCGAACCCGCTCGCGCGCCTCAAGGCCGTGAACGGCCTCACCGACACCACGGTCAACTTCAAGCTGGACGGCAACAACTTCCTCTCCAACGTGCCGTTCGCGGCGGCGTCGACGTACCTCACGATCAATTCCGGCAGCCATTCGGTCGGGATCGAGGCGGCCAACGTCCCGGGGACGACCATCGCGTCCGCCACGGCCAACATGGCCGCGGGCCGCGACTACTCGGCGGTCACCGCGGGCACCGGCGCCTCGCCGCGCATCGCGATCCTCACCGACGACAACACGCTGCCCGCCACCGGCAGCGCCAAGATCCGCTTCGTGAACGCGCTGGCCGATGGCGCCGTCGTGGACGTGCTGCTCAACTTCGCGCAGCAGGCGAGCGCGGTGCCCTCCATCGGCGCCTCGAGCTACTTCAGCGTGACGGCCGGCACCAACTACACGATCAGCTTCACGACGCCGGGAGGCATCACGGTGATCGCCACGCTCACCAACGTGCAGCTCGATGCCGGCAACGTGTACACCGCGTACCTCTTCGGCACGAGCGGCAACGCGCAAGTGCGCCTGGTGCGCGACCGGTAAGGAACCCGAAACCGGGGACGCAGTCGGAACATCTCCGACGGCGTCCCCGTCTCCATCCGCGGTCCATGGAGCCCAACCTCGCGAAGATCGAATCCCTCGTCCGGCAGCTGCTGGTCGAGCTGGGCGAGGACCCCGACCGTGAAGGCCTGCTGAAGACCCCGGAGCGCGTGGCGCGCTCGCTCGCCTTCCTCACCAACGGCTACCGCGCCGACCTTGCGCAGGTCATCAACCAGGCGCTCTTCACGCAGACCACCAGCAGCATGGTGATCGTGAAGGACATCGAGCTCTACTCGATGTGCGAGCACCACATGCTGCCCTTCTTCGG
>Ga0070658_10001622_pt1 | contig 19014 bp, 12 predicted proteins | sample KBSC13metaG_FD_64664 | JGI IMG/M metagenome (GOLD analysis project Ga0070658, IMG submission 64664) | Corn rhizosphere microbial communities from Kellogg Biological Station, Michigan, USA - KBS C1-3 metaG | ecosystem: Host-associated > Plants > Roots > Rhizosphere > Soil ...
AAAGGATGCGCGCCCAACCTCGCTCTCGCAGGGGGAACAATCCCGGCTGGCCGTGGCCCGGGCGCTGGCGACGGACGCGGAAGTGTTCGTGATGGACGAACCTCTGGCCCACGTCGACCAGGCGCGCTCTGGCAACTACTGGCGGATCATTCGGGACCGCCTCCAGGCGACGGGCGCCTCGCTGGTCTTTTCCACCCACTCGCCCGAGACCGTGGTCAGCGAGGCGCAACACGCGGTCTGCCTACACGCCGGCCGCCTGCTCCATAACGGGCCCTCGGCGGCACTCTACGCAGAACCGCCGACGGAGGAACTCATGGGCTATCTTGGCGCGGGCAACTGGTTCAGTCCGACGGAGGCACGCCGCTGGCTGCGCCTGCAACTGGCGGCGCCACGGTGCCTGCGACCGGAGCAAATTTCACTGACCCCGGTGAGCAGCGGACCGGTGCGCGTGGAGTCCGTACGCTATGGCGGATCGTGCGCCGAGGCCGAGCTGCGGCATATCCCGAGCAATGCCACCCGCACGTTCTTCCATCGGCCACCGCGCGACGAACTTCGCTCCGGCCACTTCGTCCAGCTCGCCGCGCTGCTCGGCGTGGTCCTCATGTTTCTGCTCACCGGTTGTGGGCCGCGCACGACGAGTTCCGCGCTCACGGTGCGCGAGTGGCGCACCTGGCCGTTGCCGCCGGAAGGCGCCACGCTCCCAACACCCCGCAGCCTCGCGACCGGACTCAACGACGAGATCGCCAGCCTCGATACCGCGGGACGCGTGATCATCTACAGCGCGGAGGGCGTGCTGAAACGGCAGTGGCACATGCTCGACGTGAAGGTCGGCAAACCCGAGGGGATCGTGGTACTGCACGATGGGCGCGTGGTTGTATGCGACACGCACTACCACCGCATCGTGTGGTTTGATGCCGATGGAAATTGGTTAAAGAACATCGGCCAAAAAGGGGAAGGGCCATCCGAGTTCATCTATCCCGTGGGCCTGTGCAAGGACCCCAGCGAGAACCTCTACATCTGCGAATACGGCGGGAACGATCGAATCCAGAAATTCACCCGCGAAGGAGAATGGCTGGCGAGCTTCGGCAGCTTCGGCACGGGTCCGGGACAATTTCAACGGCCCTCGGGGCTGACGTGGTTCCAGGGAAAAGTCTATATCACGGACGCGGTGAACAACCGGGTGCTCATCTACACCGATGCCGGGCAGTATCTCGGCGTGCTCGGTGTGCCAGGACAGTCTCCCCCGGATTTCAACCTTCCGTATGATATCGCGGCGGGAAGTGATGGCGCCCTCTACATCGTGGAATATGGCGCCGGGCGGCTGACCAAGATGAGCCCCGATGGCCGCATGCTGGGACGCCTCGGAAAGACCGGCGCGGGCGAGGGAGAATTCGCCACGCCGTGGGGATTGACGATCGACTCGAAGATGCGGCTGCGCATCGCCGATACCCGAAACCGGCGCGTCGTCGCCCTGAGCCTATGAACCCCGTGCGCCTGCTCTTCCCGAAGGCCCGGCGGCCCGTCACGTTCGGGGCCGTGGCGCCGCTGCTCGTCTTCGGCGGGTTATTCGCAGGCGGATGCTATTTTGCGGAATGGCGCGGGCTCATTCGCTTTACCTACCGGCCGGCCTTTGCGCTGGCAGCCGTGCTGCCCTGGGTGTGGTGGCTGCATCATGCCGGTGGCGGGGGACTGTCCCGCGGCCGGGCGCTTGTTTCATTGCTGACGCGGTTTGTGATGATCGCCGCGTTTATCCTGCTCCTCGCGGAACCGCGGGCCGTCCGCCGCAGCGATGCGCTCGCCATCGTCTACGCGCTGGATGTCTCGGACTCGATGGGCTCGAAGGTGCGCGACCAGGCGCTCGGCTGGATCATGCAGACCGCCACGCAAAAGCCCCCCAAGGATGAAGCCGGCCTCGTGGTCTTTGGCAATGACGCGGCGGTGGAATTGCCGCCGCGGGAAAGCTTTCCGTTCGAAGCGATCAATTCGCGCGTGGCCCGCGATGGCACCGACATCAGCAAGGCGCTGAGCCTCGCTTCGGCGATGCTGCCCGAGGACCACCAGGGCCGCATTGTGCTCCTCACGGACGGCAACGAAACCGAAGGCAGCGCCCTCTCCCAACTCGATGAGCTGAAATCGCGCGGCATCGCCGTGGACGTGCTGCCGGTCAGCTTCGCCTATGACAAGGAAGTGTGGATTGAGCGCCTCGACCTGCCTCACGTGGTCAAAGCCGGCGAGACCTACGAAGCAACCGTGCTGCTGAATTCCCTCGCCCCCGGCAAAGGCACCCTGCGCCTGAGCGAAAACGGGAAATCGATATTCGAGAAGGAAGTCTCCTACGAAGCCGGCAAGAACCGGTTCACGCTCCCGCTCTACCTGCGCCAGCCCGGCTATTACGAGTACGCGGCGACGATCGAGGTGCCCGAGGGGGAGGACGGATGGAAGGAGAACAATATCGCCCTCGGCGAAATCTACCTGCGCGGCGAGGGACAGGTGCTGGTGGTGACCGACGGACGGAGCGACGCGCGCGACTGGGAGCCGCTCGTGGCCGCGCTCAAGGCCAGTGAACGCATCGTGCAGGTGCGCATGGGTTACGAGATGCCGCGCGACGCACAGTCGCTCCTGCCCTACGATCTCATCGTCTTCGCCAACGCGCCCGCTGACGCCTTCGACGCGCCCCAACTCCAGGCGGTGCGCGACGCCGTCTACAATCTCGGGACGGGCTTCATCATGCTCGGCGGGCCGCATAGCTTCGGCCCCGGTGGCTACCATCGGACACCCATCGAAGAGATCCTGCCGGTGGAGATGGACGTGAAGCAGAAGAAGGTGCTGCCGAAGGGCGCCCTCGCGATCATCCTCCACACCTGCGAATTCGCGGAAGGCAACACCTGGGCCAAGCGCATGGCCAAGGAGGCAATGCGCGTGCTCGGCGGGCAGGACGACGTCGGGCTCATCGACTACTCGTGGGGAAACAACGGCGGCTACAATTGGATCTTTCCGCTCACCCCGGCCTCGGAATTCGAGCGGCTGGCCCCGCTGATCAACAAGGCGGAGCCCGGCGACATGCCGGATTTCCAGACGCCGATGCAGCTCGCCTTCACGGGTTTGAAAGCGAATGACGCCGCGCTCAAGCACCTGATTGTGATCAGCGACGGCGATCCTTCGCCGCCCACCCAGCAACTCATCCAGCAGTATATCGATGAGAAGATCAGCATCTCGATGATCGCGATCAATCCGCACGGCGGCCTGGACATTTCGATCATGCAATCGATCGCCCAGCAAACAGGCGGGCGGTACTATTTTCCGCAGGACCCGTCGCAGCTCCCGGCGATCTTCATCAAGGAGGCGAAGACGCTGAAGCGCTCGATGCTGCAAAACAAGGTCTTCACCCCGCAGGTCGAGTTCCCATCGCCCATCCTGAAAGGCATCGAAGCCACGCCTTCCCTGCGCGGCTACGTGCTGACGACGGCCAAGCCGCGTTCCAGCACCGTCCTGCGCGTGCCGCCGACCAAAGAGGAACCGGACCAGCTCGATCCGCTGCTCTCGACGTGGCGTTTTGGCCTCGGGGCCTCCGCGGCGTGGACGAGCGACCTGGGCGCGGCGTGGGCGCTGGATTGGGTGGCGTGGGAGAAGTATCGCGCCTTCGTGAAGCAACTCGCGCAGGAAGTTTCGCGGGTCGAACAGCAAAATGATTTGCGCCTGAGCGCATTCGCGGCCGGAGGCAATGGAGTCATCACCGTCGAGGACTTCGCAAAGGACGAGGCCTTCCTCGAAATCGTGGCGCGCGTCAGCGGACCGCGAGGCGAGAACATCGATGTCCCGCTGCGGCAGAGCGGGCCGCGCCGCTACCAGGCGCAGTTCCCCCTCTCCGGCAAGGGGCGCTACCAGGTCGTTGCCGCCGCGGCCGGGCGGCCGGGCAAAGACGATAAACCCGAGCAGGCGGTGGGCGGTTTTTCCGTGCCGTATTCGCCGGAATACCTGCGCTTCCGCAGCGATCCCATCCTGCTCCAGCAGATCGCTGGTCGCACGGGCGGACGCGTGCTGAGCGGAGCGGACCTGGATATCTATCATCCGCAACGCCAGCCCCGCGAAAGCACGCGCCCCGTTTTTGATTGGTTTCTCATCATCCTCGCCTGCCTGCTGCCGCTCGACGTGGCGGTGCGACGGGTGCAACTGGACTGGATGGTGATCCGCGGCTGGTTTGGCTTTGGGAAAAAAGCGCAGGACTCGACCGAGACGATGGGCGCGCTGCTCGGCCGCAAGAAGCGCGTGCAAGCCACGCTCGATCAACCGGCGGAACCGCGGCCATTGCCCACGATCCGGCCGCCCACGAGCGCTCCGCCAAGGACAGCACCCAAAGCCCCGCCCAGTACGGCCAAGCCCGAAACACCCACGAAAGAGCCCGACGAAGCGCAATCGACCACCGAGCGGCTGCTCGCCCGCAAGCGCAAACGCGACCAGGACAAATCCTGACCCATGCAAACCTGGGACATCCCCTCATTCCGGCTGCTTAAAGAGCCATTCACCCCAACAATCGCGTGCCGCCCCGTTCTGGTCATCGCCGGAGTCAACACGTTGCCGTATAAGTAATCCCATGCCGCTCCCCGATCGCACCCCTTTGCCCATTCCAGCGCTTCCGCGCGGCATGATCCTCGCCGGATTCTGGATCATCATCGTCCTCGTCCTGCTCTGGACGTCCATCTATACAGTCCCGGCAGAATCCGTCGGGGTCGTCCAGCGGTTCGGAGCCTATCTCAAGACCGTCGAGCCCGGGCTGCAATACAAGATCCCCTATGGTGTGGATAGCGTGACGATCGTGCCGGTGCGGCGGCAGTTGAAGATGGAGTTTGGCTTCGGCACGCGGGGCGCGACGAACCCCTACCAAATGAGCAAGGAGCCCGACCTCGAAAAGGCGGTGGTCACCGGGGACCTGAATGCCGCGCTCGTCGAATTTGTCGTGCAGTATCATATCGCCAACCCGCGTGACTATCTCTTCGCGGTCCGCGATTCGGAGGAAACACTGCGCGCGGCCGCGGAGGCGGTGATGCGCGAGGTCATCGGGGACCGCACCGTCGATGAGGTGATCACCATTGGCCGGCAGGATATCGAAAGCAGCATTCAGGTTGGGTTGCAGAAAGTCGCCACGGCTTACAGCCTGGGCCTGCAAATCAGCACGGTGCAGCTCAAGAACGTGAATCCGCCGCGCGAGGTGCAGGGTTCCTTCGACGAGGTGAACCAGGCGCAGCAGGAAAAACAGCGGGCGATCAACATCGCCGACGGCGAATACAACAAGGCCGTCCCGCGGGCCTCCGGCGAAGCCGACCAGTCAATTTCCCAGGCGCGTGGCTACGCGCTAAAGCGGGTGAACGAAGCCGAGGGTGATGCGCTGCGCTTCCAGGCGCTGCTTGCGGAATATCAGCGCGCGCCGGAGATCATGCGCCAGCGACTTTATCTTGAAACGATGATCCAGGTGATGCCAACGCTGGAGCGCCGGATCATCGTCGACGACAAGGGCCAGCAAGTGCTGCCCTTCCTGCAACTCGATCACCCCAGGAAATAAGCCATGGCCACTCCTTCCGCTCTCCGTTCCGTTGGCCTGGCCGTCCTGATCCTCCTGGCGTTTATCGGCTTCCAGGTCTGCACCTACTCCATCAATGAATATGAGCAGGTCATCCTCACCCAGTTTGGCAAACCGGTCGGCGAACCGGTGACGACCGCGGGTCTGCACTTCAAGCTGCCATTGATTCAGACGGTAAACCGCATCGACAAGCGCATCCTCGAATGGGACGGGCACGCCAGCGAGATTCCCACTCGCGACAAGCTCTACATCATCGTCGACACGTTTGGCCGCTGGAAGATCAAGGATCCGCTCAAGTTCTACATCACCATGCGGGATGAAAGGAGCGCCCTGTCGCGACTCGATGACATCCTCGGCAGCGAGGTCCGGAATGCCCTGGCCAGACACGACCTCATCGAAATCGTTCGCACAGACAAGACCCGCAAGCCCGCGATCGATGAATCCATGGCGGAAATCGTCGACGCCAATCCGCTGCCTCCCATCAAGATCGGACGCGCCGTTATCGAACGCGACGTGGTGAATGAAGCCTCGCCCAAGCTGGAGCAATTCGGCATCGAACTACTCGACATCCGCTTGATGCGCATCAACTACAATCAGCGCGTCACCACGAAAATCTACGAGCGCATGATTAGCGAACGGCAGAAGATCGCATCCCGGTTTCGATCGGAGGGGGAAGGCGCGGCGGCCAAGATTCTGGGCAACAAGGAGCAAGAGTTGCGGAGGATCGAATCCGAAGCCTATCGCGAGGTGCAAAAGATCCGCGGCGAAGCCGACGCCAAGGCGGCATCCATCTACGCCGCCGCCTACAATTCCTCGCCCGAGGCGGCTTCGTTCTACCAATTCATGCGCACGATGGAGAGCTATCCCGCCGTCCTCAGCGGCAGCACGCTGATTCTCTCCACGGACAGCGAACTCCTGCGCTTCCTGAAGACCACGACTCCCACGAAAACACCACCACCCACCAACCCACCGGTTCCATGAGCGATCCCACCCAACTCCAGTCCGAAGCCGAGCGCTTCCGCGCCGATTTCCAACAGCTCCGCGAAACCGTCGGCACGGTCATCGTGGGCCAGCAGCGTGTGGTCGAAGGCGTGCTGACCGCGATCATCGCCGGCGGTAACGTGCTTCTTGAAGGCGTGCCCGGGCTGGGCAAGACCGAGCTGGTCAAGACCCTGGCGCGCGTGCTCGCACTCGAATTCCGGCGCATTCAGTTCACCCCGGACCTCATGCCCGCCGACATCGTCGGGACGAATGTGATGACCGCGGGGCCGGACGGGCGCTACAATTTCGAGTTCCGGCGCGGACCGATTTTCACCCAAATCCTGCTCGCGGATGAAATCAACCGCGCCACCCCGAAGACGCAAAGCGCGCTCCTGGAAACGATGCAGGAAGGCAGTGTCACCGCGGCCGGGTCCACACACATTCTCACGCAGCCTTTCTTCGTCCTCGCGACCCAAAACCCATTGGAGCAGGAAGGCACCTATCCGCTGCCCGAGGCGCAGCTCGACCGCTTCATGTTCAAGCTCAACGTCCCGTTCCTCAATCGCGCGGAACTCAACGAGATGGTGCGCCGTACCACGCTCGGCGGCGGCGTGGAAGTGCCGAAGATTCTCGACGGCCCGCGCATCCTCGAACTGCGTACGGTGCTGGAAAAGGTCGTCGTGGCTGACCCCATCCGCGATTACGCGGTGCGACTCGTCCTCGCCACGCATCCCGATGCGGCCGAATCCGGGGAGACGGTGAAGCGTTTCGTCAAATGGGGCGCGAGCCCCCGTGCGGTGCAAGCACTCATTCGCGCCGCCCGCGTGCGCGCCCTCGCGGAAGGCCGGGCCCATGTGGCCTTCGAGGACGTGCGGCATTTTGTTCCGGAGGTGCTGGGGCACCGTGTCCTTTTGAACTACGACGGCCTGGCGGAGAATCTGAGCGTGCCTGGCCTGGTCGCGGAAGCAGGCAAGGTCGTGCCTGAGGAAGCCGCAGCATAAGAAGGCACAGGACGAATCATGAAGCGCTCCCTTAAATCAGAATCCGTACTACCCGGGTATGCCGAAGGCATTCAATAATTCAGCCCAGGGTTGTCGCGTCCTCGCGGCTACCCTGGGAATCGTGCCACCCACAAGGGTCCAACCCCGAAGTGGGTTGAAGAACCGTACGAAAGGTATTTCAACGTCTCCATACAACTGGCGAGCGCCGCGCGCCAATGTTCAACCCTTTCAGGGTTGGCCGCGTTTTATTTCGAGAACCCAGGGTAGCTCGTTCCTCGCAACCCTGGGCTGGTTTATTCAACGCCTTCGGCGTAGTGGCTGCGACCCGCGATCTCAATTCATGATGTGCCCTGAAACTGGTCATCCCAGGTTCATGATACGCACGGCACATGAGACAGGAATGGAGTGCCGATCATATCCTGTTTTGATGAACAGCAAATCCGGTCGATAACACATGCCTGACACCTCCCAAATCACCTCGCTGCTCACCAACCGCGATCTCGATCGGATGGCGCGGTTGCGGCTGAATGTGTCACGGCAATTTACCAATCGCGCGCGCGGGGAGCATCTCGCGGCCAAGGGGGGCGCGAGCACGGAGTTCTGCGATTATCGCGATTACGCGCCGGGTGACGATGTGCGCTTCGTGGACTGGAATATCTTTGCGCGCATCCAGCGGCCGTATCTCAAGCAATTTCATCACGAGGAGGAGATGCACGTCGCCCTGCTCGTGGACGCGTCGCAATCGATGCTCTTCGAAGGCAAGCTGGCGCTGGCCCAGCGGCTCGCGGCGGCCCTCGGCGTGATTGGCCTGCGCGCCAATGAGAAAGTGGGCGCCTATGCCCTCGGCGCCGGCAACCGGCTCACGCCGAAGCGCGGGCGCGCGGCGCAGGGCCAGCTCTTCCGCCATCTCGAGGACATCACGGGCGGTGGCACGACTCCGGTCGAGAAGGGCATCGAGGGCTTCCTGCGCCAGCATCGCGGCCGGGGGCTGGCGGTGGTGATCAGCGATTTCCTCACCGATGGCGATCTCCGGCGCGCCTTCAATCTGCTCCACAATGCCGGCCTGCAAATCTTTGCCGTGCAAATCCTCGGCCCGAGCGAACTCGATCCGGAAATCACCGGCGATCTGCGTTTTGTCGATTGCGAAACGGTGAACCATCTCGATATCTCCGCCGCGGGCGATCTTCTTTCCCTCTATCACGAATACCGCCTCGCGCACGAGGCGCGCCTTTCCGCGCTCTGCCAGCAGCGATCCGGGAAATTCCTTTCGATCTCGAGCGCCGAGTCCTTTGAAAACGTGCTCTTCGGCCTCATGCGCCGCCAGGGCTGGATTATCTAATACTATATGATGCCCGCCTTCAGCTCCCTGGCCAGCGCCTGGCTCTTCGCGCTGCTCGTGCCGCTGGTGGTCTTCTACTTCCTCAAGCTCAAGCGGCCGCGCATGGAGATTCCGTCGCTCGTGCTCTGGCGGCAGGTGATGAGCGATCAGCGGGTCAATTCCCCCTTCCAGCGATTCAAACGCCATCTGCTCCTGCTGTTGCAAATCCTGATCCTGGTGCTCCTCGCCCTGGCTGCGATGCAACCGTTCCTCCGCCGCGAAGCGACGCGTGGACAGCGGCTGCCCATCCTCATCGATATCTCCGCGAGCATGGCCGGGCTGGATCATGAAGGTGGCCAGTCGCGGCTCGATGTGGTGAAGAAGCGTGTCCGCGACTTGATTGACGGCATGCTGCCGGACCAGGAATTCAGCCTGGTCGCATTCGGAAAATCCGCCCGGCGCCTCACTCCATTTACCAACAATCAACGCGAGTTGCGCGAAGCGCTAGATACGCTCACGGTCGAAGACGTGCCGAGCGACCTTGAAGAGGCATTGCGACTCGCCCAGGCGCTGGGACGCACCGAGCCCTTCGAGAAATTGACGCTCTTCTCGGACGGCAATTTTCCGGCGCGCATCAATTTCGAACTGCCCTTCGAGATCGACTTTCAAAAGATCGATCCAGCCGGGCCGAACTTCGGCATCGTAGCCTGCAACGCGCGGCGCGCGCCGGGCGGGCGCTGGCAGGTTTTTGTGCAGATCGCGGGATCGCAAAATGCGGAGTCGGCGGCCGGCACGCTGGAACTTGCCCAGCAAGGCCAGGTCATCGCCCACCAGGATGTGGCCCTCGCGCGCGGGAGCAGCCCACGGCTGGCCTTCGATCTCGCAGGCGGCCAATCCGCCACCCTCGAAGTGCGGTTGAAACTGAACGGCTTCGACTCCCTCCAGTCGGATAACATCGCCTGGCTAACCCTGCCTGAGACGCGTCCACTCGCCATCTTCGTGCCGGAGTCGCTGGCCGGCTACCGGCACGCGCTGGAGGTGCTCGATCAATTGTCCATCTTTCCCCGGCCCGATGCCGCGACGCCGTCTGCGTTGGACCTGGTGATCACCGATCGGGAGGCCGATCTTGCTTTGCCGGCGCGCGTGCGGTGCACGATCGGAATTTTGCCCGAAGATCTGCGCCCCTTGGTGCAGGTCGAGCAGCACAACTCCCAAGCCATCGATTGGCGCCGCGACTCGCCCCTGCTCCAGCACGTCAACCTTCGCGATGTGATCTTCATGGATCAGCCGGTGCGCATCGGGGATACGAAGGAGGAAGCCTTCGGCCAGCTCGGATATGAGGTGATCGCCCAGGCCGAACATGGCCCCCTGCTGGTGGAAAAGCGGACCGGAGAGACGCTCCAGGTGCATCTGCTCTTCCATACCGATCGCTCGACGCTCCCGTATCGCGTCGGGTTCCCGATCTTCGTCTCGAACCTGGTGGAAGCCGCCTGGCAACAAGCGGGACTCGCCGAAGCCCGGGCCATTGCCACCGGTGTCCTGCCCCCTCTCGCCGCCACGCCCAATCAAGGCTATCGCCTGGAGGGACCCGCGCGCCAGCGCCACGAAATGCGCAGCGACGCCGATGGACGGCTGACCGGACTGCCCGCACCGATCGCCGGGGAATACGTCCTCAAGGGTGACGACGGCAGTACGCAACGCATCGGAGCAAGTTTGCTCTCCAGTGCGGAGACGTCATTGGCCACGCTGGACCGTATCGATTTCAACGACCAGCTCAGCGTGAAGGCCGCGCCGGCGCCGGCGAAGAGCGATCGCTCTTTCTGGTGGGCGCTGGCGTTTGCGGGATTCCTCGTCCTGTTGCTCGAGTGGTGGTGGTTTCAGCGCGGGAGCTTCACGACGGCTTGAGGTGGCGAGGGTATGAGGAGGATATGAATTCTGTGCGACTGCCGTTGGTCTGGAGTCTGGCATTGGGCGGAGCACTTACTCTCTCCCCCCTCGCACGCGCCTCCAATCTCCAGCTCCGGGCCGACATCCAGCCGCTCGCTCTGCGCTCCCGAACGAATGCGCCCGCCTTCATCGACGTCCGTTTGAACTCGCGGCAATCGTCGATTCTCACCGGCACCCTCGAGCTCCAAATCATGGCGGGAAACGAAGTGTTCTATCGCCAGCAGACAGCGGAGATCGCGCTGATACCCGGCACCACCGCTCAGCGGTTGTTCCTGCCTTCCATTGTCGATAGCTGGGGAAGCGGCGTGGATGCACAAGTGCGCTTTATATCCCGACAGGGCAATGTTGATTTGGGGCGCCTCCAGGTCGCGCCGGAGGCGGGTTCGGGCCGGCAATATCTGATTGGGGTCTGTGGCTCCGGCTCGTACTCTCCGCAATCCCAAGTGCGGGTCTGGCAGGCGCTGCGACCCGAGCGTCTGTTCGCCGGCTCGAAACGCGGGATGGCCTGGCAGACGAATACCTTGCCGGTTTGGATCACCCCCGAGGATTTGCCCTCCGCCCTCGGGCTTTGCGCGTTTGACGCGGTCTCCGTTGAAGGAGTTCCCTTCGCGGCCCTCGGCGACAAGGAACTCGCGGCGCTTACGACCTGGGTCGAGGCCGGAGGCAGCCTGTGCGTCGTCCCGCGGGCGCCCCTCGACAAGGAACACGTGGCATTTCTCAATGGACTCGCCGGAAGAAAATCGGCCCCCGGGCCTGTCTCGCTCGTGCCGGGCGGACCGCTGACGATGGACGGTGGGCCGGTGCTGATGCGCCATGCGGGGCTCGGCCGGGTGGTCATCGCGCTCGCTTCGCCCGCCGACGAGACGGAGATGAACGGGGATCCTTGGCGGCGGGCCGCGGCATTTCTCGCCAAGGCGCAGGCGGGTTTCATGAGCAGGACCGAGGGCCTTCTTGTCATCGATTCACCGGACGTGATGAATCCCGAGCGCTATGCCGATAACCCGGCGAATCGGGGGTCGGAGGTGGAGAGGATGTTATTTCAGCGGCTGCCCAACTCATCGCGGATGATTCCCCTTTCGGTGGTCGCCGGCTTGCTCGGAACTTTCGTCCTGCTCGTCGGCCCCGGCGAATGGCTGATCCTCGGGCGATTGCGCCGCCGCCGCTGGACCTGGTTTACCTTTCCGCTCTTCGCCCTTGGCTTCGCCTGGCTGGCGGTCCGCACCGGAGAGTACTACCTCGGCCGCGACGACAAACGGGTGACCCTCCTCGTGACCGACGTCGGCACGCACGGCCGCGTGCTCCGCGAAAACCGATTCGAATTGCAGGTCGCCGGGCGCGACATGGCCGCCGATTCCGAAGTGCGCCAGGGCATCAGCCTTCCGGTGCGCTTCGCGGACTCCGGCAGAAATATCGAGGAGGGCCATTCCATCCCACTCTTTCAGGGTCAGGTTCCGGGACATTACACGCTCCTGCGGACGTTGCAGCAATGGAAGCCGGTGCTGCAGCGCACGATGACCTTCGGGACGGGCCAGGCGGCGCCCGGGATCCAGTGGCCGGAAATCGACACCCGCGAGTTCGACCGGGGGCGAAACGCCCAGGCTTTTTTTGAACGGGAGATTGGAGGCGAGTGGACAGTGAGCGTTTTTCACTTTGGGGCGAACGGGTTCGACCGGCGGCGGTACTCCGAGGTCACCGACGTTCCACAAGCCATTTCCTTTTTTCGTCCTTCTTATGTCACCGGCTGGGCGGCGATGGTCTCTCCCACCGGCAATGCCGATTTGCTGGATCTGGCGGTGCACGACCCTTCCGATGCCCAGGAATGGCTCGTCGTCGCCACGAAAGCCACCGAGCACGGAATTCACGTGATCCGACGCATCTATCGAACCGATGACTAGCCCCGCTTCCGACGAACCTTTGGTGGAGGTGTCGAATCTCCACGTGCGCTACGGCACGACCCACGCGGTGCGCGGCCTTTCCTTCCGCATCGAGCGCGGGGATATCTACGGCTTCATCGGACCGAATGGCGCGGGCAAGACCTCCACGATCAAAGTCCTGGCCACGCTCCTCCGGCCCAGCTTCGGACAAGTCAGAGTCAGCGGTTTCGACGTCGCGCGGCAGCCGGCCGCCGTGCGCCGCAAGATCGGTTACATGCCGGATTTTTTCGGCGTCTACGATGATCTGACCGCCGCGGAATACCTGCATTTCTTCGCCGCCGCCTACCACATCCCGGTGGGCGACCGCGCCAATCTCGTCCGTGACGTGCTCGCGCTCACCGACCTGACGGGAAAACACGACGCCGCGGTGGACGGACTTTCCCGCGGAATGAAACAGCGCCTCGGCCTGGCGCGCGTGCTCCTTCACGATCCCGACCTGCTGCTGCTCGACGAACCGGCGAGCGGCCTCGACCCCCGTGCGCGCATCGAGATGCGCGAGCTGCTCAAGGAGCTCCAGTCGCTCGGAAAGACGATCATCGTCTCCAGCCACATCCTGCACGAACTGGCGCAGTTCTGCTCGCACATCGGCATCATCGAGGCGGGCCAGATGGTCGCCAACGGGTCGCTGCGCGATATCTATCGGACGCTCGATTTGCGCCGGACGATTCACATTCAGCTCGCGAATCCCTCTCCCGGGTTGCACGCCGCGATTCGCGCATTGCCGCACGTCAGCGGCGTCGAGGAACAGCCGGACCGTCTCGTCGTGCAAATTCGCGAAGAGCAATGCGCCCCGGAGGATTTGCTCGACGCCCTGCACGCCCTCGGCGCCCGCATTCGCATGTTCCAGCCCGACGCCATGGACATGGAAACCGCTTTCATGAAATTGACGGAGGGCAAAGTCGCGTGAATTTCCCCTGGTGGAAGCGGCTGGCCCGCGGCGCGCGTGCCCGCCTCAGCTTTCCGCTGCTGACCAAGGAGCTGCTCGAGACCTCCGCGCAGCGCCGCACTTACATCCTGCGCGTCATCTATGCCGTCGCGCTCTATGCCGTCTTCGTGCTTCTCCTGCCGCGCGAGACGTGGACGAGCGTTCGGCAATCCAGTTTCGAGCTTCTCGGCTCGGGACGGCAAATGTTCGAAACGCTAGTCATCCTCCAGTATTTTGGGACGGCGCTTTTCATGCCCGCACTGATGTGTGGGCGCATCACGCAGGAAAAGGAGAGGGATTCACTGGTCCTCCTGTTTCTCACCGAGCTGCGCCCCTGGAGCATCGTGCTGCAAAAGTATCTGGGCGGCCTCGTCCTGATGCTCTCCTTTTTTCTCCTGGGGCTGCCGCTCGCCGGCGTGGCTTACGCCTTTGGCGGGTTGGAGACCGGCGAGGTCGGGCGAGACTTGCTCGGCCTTTTCGTGACTTGCCTGCAATTGGGAGCGCTCTCGCTCTTTTGCTCGGCGTGGTGCCGATCCACGGTCGGTTCCTTCATTGGCACCTACCTCTTCGGCACCATCTTCTACGCGGCGCCGCCGCTGAGCATCATCCTTCTCTCCATGGGCGCGCGTGGATATTCGCGCTCGGATGCCATGGAATATTGCGCGGGCATGTTCATCCCGCCCGCGGCGCTGCAAATGAGTACGATCATGGGTACCCGGTCGGGAGGGAGCATCGACCCGGCCTGGCCGGTCTATCTACTGCCGTCGATCGCCTCGATCTTTCTCTTCCTCGTGCTCGCCCGGTGGTTCCTCGTGCGGCGGGCGCTCGTCCCCCCGGTCAACTTCCTCCGGCCATTCTTCGAGCGGCTCGATCGCCTCATGAAGCGCATGAATCGAGCGACCGGGGGGATCGTGCTGTGGCGCGAATCGTCGAATCTTCCCGCCGATGAACCCATTTTTTGGAGGGAGACGCACCGCCGCGTGCTCGGCAAACCTCATTACCTGCTTCGCTTGTTGTGCGCTGTGGAAATTCCGACCGTCTTCGCATGCCTCGCCATCGCCCTGATGCAATCGTTCTCCTCCTACGGGCGGGATTGGAGAGAATATTCCTGGCTCCTCGGATCACTCGGTGCGCTGGTCGCCCTTTTCATCAGCGCCCACGCGGCTAATACCATCGTCGCAGAACGCGTGGGGCAAAGTCTCGAGGTCCTGCTGACGACACCCCTCAGCGCCCGCGACATTGTTCGTCAAAAAGAGCGTGCGCTACGGCGGCTATTGATCGTGGTCGCGGTTCCGCTCCTGACCATCGTGGCGGCCAAAGCCTATGCGCGGTTCGACATCCCGGCACCCCAAAGTCATGACAGCTGGATGTCCTATCTGGTATGCGCAACTTTGATGATTTGCATCAATCTGCCCTTGGTCACCTGGCTATCGTTATGGATCAGCATCCGCGTGCGCACGCGCTTCCATGCCATCCTGGGTGCGGTGGGCGCCCTGGCCTTGTGGGTGGGACTCGCGCCCCTGACGTTTTATCTGACCGACCATGATACCTTTGGAGCTGCCCCTATTTGGCGCATGCTGGTCCTGATCTCGCCGGTCAGCGTGGCGTATCTCAATGAGTTCTCCCAGCTCGAGCAGATCCTGTGGCCGATCACCAATCCCTGGCCGGCGATTCTGCTTAACACGATTCTCTATGCCAGCATCGCGCTGCTCATCCGCTGGCGGCTCTTCGCCGATTCCGAAAGCTTGCTCCGGCGGTAAGTTTCGCCTTTGGTGAGCGGACAGACCTGTGGCTACTCTTTGCGCTCGATGATGATCCGGTTACCCCTGCCGTCGCTTCGCCCTCCTGCCGGCGGGCAGGATTGCCCGCGTGGCGGCTTTCTGCTCCTGTGCCTGGCTTTCTGGCTCATCCTCGCCGGGCCGCTCTCGGCGCTGGAGGTCCGGCAGACGATCTGGGGGTTCGACGGCCACCTGGTTCCAGACCGCTTCAATCCGGTTTCCGTCCTCGTGGATAATCCGCGACCCGCCGCTTTCGATGGCCAGATGATGCTCGTGCAGACCGATGGGCTCGGACGCGGACCGCAATATCTCCAGCGCATCTTTCTCGCGCCACATACATCACGCTGGGTGCAATTTTACGTCTTCGTGGGCGGCAACTATGTGCCGCATTACAGCGTCCAGTGGGGTCAGCGCTCCATCGAGCAGCATTTCGAGTTCGCCGAGAGCGTCAGCTTCGGGCCACCCGGCTGCGTGTGGCTGCGCGACGCCGCCAGCCCATTCGCCGCCGCGGGTTCCCTGAAGACATTCCCCGAGGAGCTTTTCCCAACCACCGTGGCGGCCACGGACGCGCTGAGCGCGGTCGTGCTGGATCACGCCCCGCACTGGGAACCGGCGCGACGCGATGCCTTTCTCGATTGGCTGAACCGGGGCGGCACCCTGCATCTGCTGCCGGGGACGGACGGCAAATTTCCGGCCTTCACCGAAGGCCTGGAGCCGCTCAATGGGGAGGACGCCGAAATGCGACTGGGCACGGGGCGGATCGTGCGCCATCAAATGGCCGCCAGGGAAATGAGCGAAAAGTATCTGCACGAACACGGCCACCCGCTGCCCGTTCTGAAACCGGGCCAGAGTCCGGTCGTCGTCGATTTGCAGTCGCTCTTCTTCCAGCGGCTCTCCTCCCTCACGCGGCCGACCGTCAGTTGGACCACGATCCATCTGCTCGCGCTGGCCTACGTGGCGGTCATCGGCCCACTGCACTATCGTTTCCGGAGGAAGCTCGACTACCGCATTTCCATCCTGGCCTTTCTCGCGGTCGTGGCCCTCTTCGGGACCCTGTTTGCCGTGGTCGGGCGGCGCGGCTATGGGGAAAGCCAGACGGTCAATTCCGTGACCATCGCGCACGCACTGGGCGGGGGCCGCTTCGATACCATGCAGTGGATCAGCGCGTTCGCCACCACGGGCGACCAATACATTCTGAAGCACGATGCGCCCGCGAATCTCTATGGGACCGGGAGCAGTGACGACGCCGGCGGCGCCCGCATTTTCAACGGGAAGGATGGCGATATTGAATTGGACATCCCTCTCTATTCCTCGCGCACCTTCGTCCACCGGGCCGTGATGAAGGGCGACGATACTGCCGTGACGGTCGAGCAGATGGAAAACGCCGGAAAGGCGCGCCTGCAAACGGGACCGGGTTTCCCGAAAGTATTTGCGGAGGCGCGTCTGCTCGCCGGCAATTCGTTCTACACCCTCGAGATGCACGATGGAGTCCTGGAGACAAGGCGCGGGCCCGCAATCCTTTGGGGCGACTATTTTTCACCCGAAAAGCTTCGCACGGCCATGAGTGACGGCAACTTCGGCCGCGATCCGAATCCGGATGCACATCGTAATTTGATGCCATTGCTCATGGCGCGCGCACTGGGAGCGCAGGATGTTTTTGCAAATTCCGTCGTCGAGACCCTGGATCCCGGGCAGCCGTGGCGCTTGTGCGTTCTCGCGCCGGCCCCTGAATCGTTTCGCCTCCGCGGCAAGGGCTTCGACCGCGAACGCGGCTGGGTGCTCTACATTCAGGATATTCCTCAACCCTAACTACGTTCCACCGACTCTCCACATGGACGCTGAAACTGTCATCGACATCCAAGGCCTTCGCCACCGCTACAAGACCCACCAGGCCGTCCGCGGAGTGAGCTTCACCGTCCAGCGGAAGTCCATCCACGGCTTCGTGGGCCCCAACGGCGCGGGCAAGACGACGACCCTGAAAGTCCTCGCCACCCTGCTCAAGCCGCAGACCGGCAGCGTGAGCGTTTTCGGCCACGACATCGTTCGCGACTGCAAAGCCGTGCGCCGGAAGATCGGCTTCATGCCGGACCATTTCTCGATGTACCGGCAGATGACCGTATTCGAGTACCTCGATTTCTTCGGCGCGGCCTACGGCCTCGGCATCCGCGAGCGCGACAAGATCATCGGCGATGTGCTCGCGCTGACCGACATGGCGGGGCGCAAGGATGACCTCATCAACGGCCTCTCTCGCGGCATGCAACAGCGCGTCTCGCTCGCCCGCGTGCTCGTGCACGATCCGGACCTGCTCCTGCTCGACGAACCGGCGAGCGGACTCGACCCCCGCGCGCGCATCGAACTCATGGAAATCCTCGAGGAGTTGCGCCGCCTGGGAAAAACGATCTTCATTAGTTCTCACATCCTCAGCGAACTGGCCACGCTTTGCGACCATGTGACGATCCTCGATCGCGGCGAGGTGAAATACACCGGCACGATGCGCGGACTGATCGCCACGAACGAGGGCACGAATGCCACCTACCTGCTGACCCTGGCCGCCGAGCATCCGGCCACCGCCGATGCGCTCGCGAAGCTCCCCGGCGTGCAGCGGGTCGTGCCCCCGCTGCCGAACGACACGCGCTATTTGCTCACCTTCGATCGCGAGCAACTCTCTTTGAATACCATCCTGCAAACGACGATCACCGCGGGAGGACAGGTCGTCAGCTTCGCCGAAGACGTCAAGCACCTGAACCAGGCGTTTATGGACCTGACGGAACCCGGCGTGCGCGACGCCGCCGGGTAGGCGCGAATTTCGAACCGTGCGATGACCTCGCCCCTGCTCGCCCTGTTCGTCCGCTCACTGCGCGAAGACTCCCGCAGCAAGGCGGTGTATTGGGCCAGAAGCGGCATGGGCGCATTCATCCTGCTCGTGCTCGCGGGGTTCGCGATGGCGAACACCTGGGCCGGGTCCCCAGGACGCACCTTCTTCACTGAAATCGTCATCCTCCAGGCCGTCTCGATCACCTTCATCGGGCTGAGCTATTTTGCCTCCGCCATCGCGGAGGAAAAGGAGGAGCAAACGCTGGGACTGCTGCGGATGACGGACCTGAACCCGCTCTCCATCCTGCTCGGAAAATCCACCAGCCGGCTGTGCGGTGCGCTGCTCCTCCTGGCGTGCCAATTTCCGTTCACGGTATTCGCGGTCACCCTCGGAGGCATCTCGCTCGGACAGATCGCGGCGACGTATTTTTCCCTGGGCGCGTATACGTTCATGCTCTGCAACATCGCCTTGCTGGGCTCCGTTCTGGCACGGACCACTCCGCGCGCGGCGTTCTTCAGCGTCGTGGTGCTCGTCTTGCTCACCTGGGGCGGCGACTGGCTGGATGATTTGCACAAGGCATTGCCGCCCTCGAGGACGACCAACGCCCTGTACTTGATCGCGGAAAGCTTGTCGCGAGGGACGATCATTACGCGCCTGGACGTCGTGCTTTCCACCGGATTCTATGGATCGCCACTCGACTGGCAGGTGGGGTTCAACCTCGCCGTCGGCGTCTTCTTCTT
>Ga0070658_10001624_pt1 | contig 19010 bp, 20 predicted proteins | sample KBSC13metaG_FD_64664 | JGI IMG/M metagenome (GOLD analysis project Ga0070658, IMG submission 64664) | Corn rhizosphere microbial communities from Kellogg Biological Station, Michigan, USA - KBS C1-3 metaG | ecosystem: Host-associated > Plants > Roots > Rhizosphere > Soil ...
ACGTCGGAGTGGCGGAATGGCAGACGCGCTAGCTTGAGGTGCTAGTGCCCTTCAACGGGCGTGGGGGTTCAAGTCCCCCCTCCGACACCACGCGAAAAGGCCTTCTGACCTGCGCGTTCACCGGCCACAGCCGGGTTGTTTCGGGACTTTGTGAACACCGTGTGCACACCACGGTGTCTCGCAAAGTTCCGTTTTCCGTTGGTGCTCCCCGATGTGCACACCGCCGTGTGAACACATCGACCAAAGGGGGCCCTCGTGGCCGCAGTCATCACCCGTCCACGCAAGGACGGCAGCACCGCCTACCTCGTCCGCTGGCGCCTCGGCGGAGGCCGGGACGCGGCCTGGCAGAGCGAGACGTTCAGCAGCGCGCGGGCGGCGCGGGAGTTCAAACGCGACGTGGAAGCCGCCGACCATCTGTGGCCGGACGGCTGGGTGAAAGGCCATGGCTACCTCCTCCGTGACCACAACTCCCCCGCCGCCGGCGTGACGTTGCAGGCCTTCGGCACCGAGTTCATCACGGAGCTGACCGCCATCGGCCCGGACACTCGCCAGCGATACCTGAACCAGATCGCCGCGCTCGCCAAACAGTTCGCCCCGATCGTCGGGCACACCGTCACCGTCGCGGACCTGACCGAGTCCCACATCCGCCGCTGGATCAACGCCCGCACCGACGCCGGCGCGAAACCGAAGACGATCGCCAATTACCACGGGCTGCTGTTCGCGGTGATGGTTGAAGCGATCCGCGCCGGACTGCGGCACGACAACCCGTGCGCGCAGACGAAGCTGCCGCGCCGGGACGTCGACATCGACACCGACGAGAACAAGGTGTTCCTGACCGAGAAGGAGTTCGCCGAGCTGCTTCCCCACGTCAGCGAGCACTACCGGGCGATGGTTCAGGTCGCGGTCGGCACAGGCCTGCGGTACGGCGAGCTCACCGCGCTGCAGGTCCGCGACCTCGACCTGGACTCACCGATCCCCCGGCTGTCGGTGCGCCGGGCCTGGAAACGCAATGGCACCGGCGATCAGGCCCGGCCCGGCCTGGACCGCTTCTACCTCGGCAAGCCGAAGTCGAAGAAGGCCCGCCGTCGGATCACCCTCGCGCCCGTCGTCGTCGACCTGCTCCGCGACGCGGTGGCGGGCAAGGCGTACGACGAGCTGGTCTTCACCGCGGTGCGGGGCGGGCGGATCGACCAGGCAAAGTTCTACGAGTACGTCTGGAAGCCCGCGGTCAAGGCGGCGCTCGCTGCCGGGCTGCGGGTCAAGCCGCGGTTCCACGACCTCCGGCACACCCACGCCGCCTGGCTCATCTCCGCCAACGTGCCGCTGCCGGTGATCCAGCAACGCCTGGGCCACGAGTCCATCACCACCACCGTGGACACCTACGGCGGACTGCTCGTGCAGGCCCACGAGGTCGCCGACGCCGCCATCGAGGCCGCTCTCACCGGCGGCACCATCGCCAAACCGCGGCCGGTCGGCCCCGTTCCCGTCGCCGCCGACCTGGACGTGCAGTACGACGCCAACGACCAGCTCCCTGACGACGAGGAGGACGCCGCCGCCTGACCATCGTGTTCGGCGTGGGATACCGCCGGGCTGCCCACCCAGGTGGCAGGTTGGTCCGGTGCGCGGACGGGGGCTCGTCGAAGGCTGGCGACGGCGTGAGCTCGCTGGGGACGAACGCGCCGGTTCCTTCGCCCGCCGGCAGGCTCGCAGCACCCACCTGCGCTACATCCGACGGCATTGGCCGCTGCTTCTGCTGCTGGGCGCCACGATGGGCATCGGCGGCGGCGCCGCGCTGTTCCTCATCCCCACCGGTGTGGTCCGTGCCTACGCCGCCGGTGTGCTCACCGCCGCCACCATCGCGACCCTCATGTTCACCGTGACGCTGATGTCGGGCACCGCCGGCAGCCTGATGGGCGACCTTGCCGAGCAGTGGTCGGCCAGCGAGCTGCGGAAGCTCCGTCGCAGAGGTTGGCGGGTGGTCAACCATGTGATGCTGCGGACCTGGGACATCGACCACGTCCTCGTCGGCCCCGGCGGCGTCTACGCGGTCGAGACCAAGTGGAGCTCCCATCCGTGGGAACTCGATCCGCCGGAGCCGCGGGTCATCGCCGCGGCCCAGCGGGCCGCGCAGAACGCCCGGCACCTCACCTTCTGGCAGCCGCTCAAGGCCGCGACGGCGGGCCAAGCCGCGGCAGTCGTCATTCTCTGGGGTGGCACCGAAGACCCGGTCGACCGCGTGGTCGAGGCGCCCTCGATCGAAGCGGTGGTTCTGCCTGCCAGGGCGGTGCAGCGATGGCGCGATGCCCTTCCGCAGGACCGGCTGACACCGGAACAGGTGGAAGTCTGCTGGCGCGCCCTCGACAGGCAGGTGCGGGTCCGCGATCCGCGCGAGGGGGCCCCGCCGCCGTCCTGGACGACGATGTTGGTCCGCGCGTTCACCGTCTTCGCTGCCGCGGTTCTGGCGTTCCTCGGTATCGCCAACGTGCTGCCGCTCGTCGACAGTTACAGCTGGTGGGCGGTGACGTTCATTGCCGCGTTGGTCGTTGGTTTCGTCGCTCGGCGCATACAGCCCATCCGCCTGTATGCGAACGGTTGGTTGGCGGGAGTCCTCGCCACGGTCGTGTTGGGAGCGGTGCTGATTGTTCACAAGGCCGGACAAGGCTAGATCCAACCGGCGACGATCTCAGCGCGGACTTGTCGTCGGAATCTAGACGCCCCAATGATTTGAACAGCTGCCGGACGTGAGACCGCCGGTGCTCGGCCAACACGAGTGATGTGCGACCCGCATCACTTGTTCTGCACATGGCCCTGCGCTACCAGTGGTGCGTCAGATCAGGCCTGAGCCGTCCTCGGCAACGCCGGTTCCGCGCTGCAACAAGGCCGCGTTCCTCCGTTCTGCTCTGCCGCTTTCCGAGCTAGTCCGTGACCGCGCCGATCCGCGCGATCCCGACCGCCGGACCGTCATGACAGGAGAGCACCGTGCTGTACACGATCACCGAGGCCGCAGAACGCCTGAACGTCCCAAGGACCTGGTTACGCGACAAGGTCACAGCACGCGCGGTCCCTCACACCCGCCTGGGGCGGCACGTCCGGTTCACCGACGCACATTTAGAGGCGATCATCACCGCTGGCGCGCAAGCCGCGCGCCGGGGGTCGTAGGTCACGAAGTCCAACCTGCGCGCAGCGAGGTGCGTTAGGCGTCACCCGTATACAAATGCGACCGCATAATTCGTGTGATCGACGAAGACGACGCAGTGTGAGAGATCCGGGACGAGCTCGCGCAGCCGTATAGGTACATCGCTGCGCGGGAGACGATCGCCACGAACGCCGACATCTTGGCTACCGAGGCCGCCACCCCGTAAGGCCCGGTCCAGTTGACGACGGCGTACTGCGACACCAACGGCCACCAATTCCCCGACGCGCACGACGAGACCGCACGTGCGCTCGACCGAGCGTTCGACGTGCGGTCAAGTTCGAGTGACAGTGATGCGGAATCTGCATCAGATGTGTCGGAGGCCCTCAGCATGGGGCACAGCATCGACGGATCGCGGGAGGCGCCCTAGCGGCCACCAACACCATCGGTCGCGGGCGCAGTGCGGACTGTGTTCATGCTCCCGGCCGGTCCATCGTCGGATCGATCTCGTGACTCAAGCCGCGCACGAACAATCCCGCGGGCCGTCCCACGCCGTCCCGCCAGACCGTCATCGTCGTCAGCGCTGGCAGATCGTCGGGACCGTAGGTGTATTGGACCGCCGCGGCCCGTGGCGGCTGATCAGAGATGACGACCGTTAGCGTGTCGAGCTCCACCGGTGGGTCGGACAAATCGGCAGGCACGCGCTTGACGAGGCCTCCACCGAGCATCCTCTTCTGAAAGTTCGAGGGGTCGAAGCTCGTTCCCCACATCGACTCGTACACCTGCCGCAACTGCGTCATCGAGAACACCGGTCCGGCAAGCACCATGGCCGCTCGGGTGTGAAGCATCAGCTCGACCAATCTCTCCCGAGTTACGCGCACAACTGCCGCGGCAGGACCGCTGGCCTTGGCCGGATCATGCAGTGACTCCGGATGACAGGACAACAGAGCAGCTCCAGAGCAATCGGCCGTGGGCAGGCGCCCGTTTCCTACGGGTACCGGCGCGGGAGATCGAGGCAGAAGGACGAGCGCGGGAACGACGACGCCGTCCGTCGTGTCGTCCAGCGGCGGCAGCACCTCCGCGTAGACCGGGCGTAGAGAGCCGATGTCGAAGTCCACAGCCGCGTCGGCGACGCCGGGTGTACCGAGAACGTCGCTGAGGGTTGCCCGCACGAGCGAGGTGAAGGACGTCCCCTCATCCATCGTCGCCTCGGGTAGTCGGCCCGCCGGGAGGAACACGCGAAGTGAGGCCTCCTGCATGGCGTAGATCGCGAGGAGGACACGCAGATGAACCATTGCGCCTTCGCCCTCCAGCCTTTATGGTGCTCTCCACCAGAACTGTTCTGGTAGATCTCACCATAACCTGCAGGAGGTACGTCATGGCAACGGAAGTCGAACCGTATGAGAACTCGGACGCGACGCCGCAGACACCGGAGCAACGACTGCGCGCGGCCGCGGACTTCGTTTCCGGCGTTGCAGACACGACGACGAGCTACACCCGCGACATGCACGCCCTGGGCATCTCCCCTGTCGAGGCCGTCGGGCTACTCGCCTGCGTTGTGGTCGGGGTCGTCGTCCTAGCGGCGCTGTTGTAGCGGCCGAGACGATGACGACCAGCGTCTGACGTGACGCAGCTCGGAGACGGTGATGCACGAACATCGGGATCTCGAGGTCACCGAGATGGTTGCCGGTGCCGGTCAGTTGGAGGTTCTCGACGAGGAAGGAGTGACCGTCGACCCGATGGTGATCCTCACCGCAATCGACGAGGACAGCGCCATCTGTACCTGGCGGCTGGACCTCCATCGCGCCGTCGAGCTCCAGACTCTGTTGCAGGTGGCTATGGTCGAGACGGAAGAGCGGTACCGCGGTGGTCCAAGCGGCATGCCGGTCGGGCAGCGCACACTACGACAGTGGCGCCGGAGGCTGCTGCGCTTCATTGGCATCGCGGTGACGACCGTCGGCTAGCTGATTGGTGTACACCGGAGCCGGGCCCTTGAGGGAGGTCGCCCGATCAGCGCGAGAACAGATCGAAGAGTGCATCTCTGGTTGTACGCGACCGAAGGTTGACGCCGATGATCGGTCCGCGCGGTTTCGAGGCGCGGATGACGTCGCGGACCTCAGCCCACGACCGGGGCTCACTGTTGGCTGGCCTCGCGACATACAGGAGGGTCGCGTCTGTTCGTGGCACCGGATGTGCGTCCGCTACCCGTGCTGGCGGATACACCTGGTCGTCGTCGGCCGGCTCTGCGCTGTCGTCGGGCACCCACAGTTGCAGGAGCCATGAACGGCCCGCGGCAGGCGGCACGCCATCCCAGACCACCTGTTCGAGGCTGACTGCCGCCACAGGTCCAGAGCGGCGTCGCGCGGCGGAGCGTGTGCGGTCGTATGTCCGCTGCTCGGCGGGGGTGAACGCGTCCCAAACAAGTCGCACGATCGTGAGGTCGAAATCGTCGGTAGCCGGTCGACCGTTGATGTGTTCCTCGTGTGGCGAGCGGCGAGGCGCGTTGCGTCCCCATGAGGGGTGCGGGGGCATGAGTTTGACGACCCGCTCGAGATAGTTGGCGGTGACCGGTGTCGTCGCGAGACTGTTGAGAATCCAGTCCCGCGCGGCCTTCACGTCGGTCGAGCGACTGGAAAGGTATCCGGCCTCGATGTAGGTGCCGGATGAAGACAGCGACGACGCGTTCGCCGAGCCGACGATGAGTTTGTCGCCGAGTACGTAGGTCTTGGCATGCAAGCCCTGCCGGGTAAAGACGTTGACTCCGGCATCGAGGTATTTGCGTACTTCTCGGGGGTCAGTAGTTCCGTTCGACACGGCTCGTTCACTGACGTCCACGACGAGCGCGTCGCCAGCGCCGAGGGTAAGTCGCGCGAACATGCCGGGGCTGACATACGCGACGGCCAGAACGCGGTCGCCGGTCTTGGAGTCGGCGTGTGCGGCGTCGATCGCCGCCCAGATGTCGCGGTCGCCCAGAAAGCGGGACACCGTGCTGCCTGCGACACGGCGCCCTCGCGATGGATGACGAGGCTGCGTCGCCGACATCGCTGCCACTAGCCGTCCTCCCGCCACTCGTAGCAACAGGAAGGACAGTGCCACTGCGGCGCGTCGTCGCTCACCGTGCACCCACCGATGACGATGTCGCCGGCGTCGATAGCTGGAGTCGGCAGGAGCAACCCGTATGCGATGGGCACCGGCCGGTGCCGGCAGCGCGGGCATCGCGGTCGCCGTTCACTCGTCAGACGCCGCCATTCAAGGGCGCGAGCCGTGAGTTCGTGCGCAGTTGGCACGTCCTCGACGTCCAGCATTCGTGTCGAAACCGTCCGGCTGCGATGCCAGGTGGAGGGTTCCGCGGGCGGGGTGAGGTCGCGCGCGTAGTGCCAGGGCAGACGGACGGTGACGCGACCCGTGCCGTGCAGACGGGCGATCCATCGTGATGGGCTCTCCGCTCGCCAGTCAGTCGCCAATACCGTGGCGGCGTCCAATTGATTGGGTCGGCCGGCCTCGAGGAAGACATCGTTAAAGGGCACGAACGAGTCCACGTAACGACGGAGTGCCGCGGCGATGGCGTCGGTGGCGGCGATCTGCTCGATGAACGGGTAGAGCTCCTCCAACTCGAGGTCACTGCGGTACCGCCACTCCAATCGGTCGACCTCGTCCCAGAACTCCGTCTGCCGGCACGGGAAGCTCAAATCACTGCTCTGCCCGCCGGTCGCGACCAGCGTGACCCCGTCCGGCTCAGGCTGCGACGGCTCCCAGATCGAGACGAGGCCATCGGAGAAGTCCTGCACGCGGTCGTCAAGTTCACCGAGATCCACGGCGTCTTCCAGGCGCAGCAGGTCCGCGAGCGTTTGTATTTCCGCGTCCGACCCGACTGCTAGCGGGGCCTTCGGCCGACTTGAGCTCATTGCCGCATTCTCCTCGTACATACGACGAGACCTACTTGCACCGTTGATGCGGATGACCCGCCGATCTGCGAATGCGGGCAATTGCCCAACCGTCGAGAGAAGGCGTCGCGCGAGGATCTCGCGCATCGTTCGCGACACGAGGGTTCCGTGAGGCCGCTAGCGTTTGGCTCGTGCCCGCCGCCCGTGCATTCCAGAAACTGTCACAGGCCGCCTCGATACTCGAACGTATGTTCGGATGGGGCGGTGTGTGCCAGCGGAGGCGGTCGCCATGTTGACGGAAGCGGCGATCAGGACGGCCGTCGTCAGAGATGTTGCGGCCGCGGTCGGACAGCCAGCGCATGTGGTCTTCGAGTTCTGGGTGCCGCGATCCCATGAACGGGCCGACGTTGCTGTGATCGGACGGAGCACCCTCCACGGATTGGAGATCAAGACGGCTCGAGACTCCCTAAAGCGACTGCCACGTCAGGCGGCGGCGTACACGCGCATTTTCGACCGTTGCGAGGCGGTGCTGGCGACACGTCATCTTGAGGTCGCTCTTGAGATCCTGCCGCCGTGGTGGGGAGTTCGCCTCGTGAACGATGACGCCAGCCTGACGATGATGCGCGCGGCCGAACCCAACAGCGGCGTCGACGCGGAGATCCTGGTTCGGCTGCTCTGGCGTGATGAGGCCTACGCAGCGGTATCCGGCCTTGACGACGACATCGATCCGCGGGCGTGTCGCCATCAACTGTGGACGATCCTGCTCGACACGCTGGACATCGAAAGCCTGAAGACCGTCGTTCGCCATGCGTTGCTCTCTCGAAAGGCGACCAGCGCTCGCGTTCCGACCCGTCGCTTCGCGGTTAGCTGAGGCTAGCTATCTGGTCGACGACAACGCGCAAGTGGTGCGACGTCGCCGCGCCTCGCCAGTGATCCTCCCAGCCGGGATGACACCGCCCCTCAGCACAGTCTGCAATCTGCTGATCTCCCCACGTGTAGTCGCGCCCGGCGAACTCTGGCTGCTGTACGAGAAGCTGGCAGAGATGCCGATACTGCTCACGGCCCTCTTCGTAGCGTGGCGCCTTCGCCCTTGGTATCACCGTCGCCGAGGTGTGGGTGTACCTGATCGCTCCCCGGAGCCCTAGAGGGATCTGGCCGTCTTTCACCTCGAGCGGCGGCTCGGGGTGCTGGATGGCGTAGTCACCGAAGGTCAGCGGCCGACCGAGTTTCGCCTGAGCGAGCTCCCGCCAAAGTTCCCACTCCTTCCTGGGCAAGCGGCCCGTAGTCCCCGCCTCGACCACTCCGCCCCCCAAGGATCGCGGCATCGTCGTGCCGAGAAGAACGACGTTTCGCCAAGGCCCGACCTTGAGCAGCTCCTCTATCAGCGACCCGAGGTCCGCGATGTCGAGTTCGGCGTCCTCCGGGATTTGTCGAAGGTCCATCAGCAGGTCGACACCACGAATGCCGACATCAAGCGCGGCCACAGCGCGTTCCACCATCGTCGGCAACCGCTCCCCATCCGGCACCACCGTGCCGAGCAAGGGCACGCGAAGAGCGGCACCCCGGCCGGTCTCGGCAGCAGCCACCGCGATCCGCTCCGTTGTCACCGGTCCTTCGCCCAGGTGCGACACGGGCACGAACACGAGACCGCGCCGCGTAGCGCTGGCATAGATCGCGGCCAACACAGGCTGCCGGCCGTGCCGAGACTCGGCCACGTGGTTAGGCGCGAGCCGAAGACGGTCCAGGAAAATCGGATGTCCACCGACGGCATCAGCAACTCGTTTCACCCAGCCCTCGACGCGAGCTCGGCTGAATGGAGTGTTGCCCGGTGTGCGCGGGCCCAGAATCTCCACCAGCGGCGTGCATCGCGTCCAAACCGTCGGTGGCGCTACCCGCAACGCCTGCAGCTCACCCTTCTTGGTCTGCAGCGCCGGCACATAGTGGCGTGGCCCAAGGGGCAGTGGTTGAAACTGCGCCGGGTCGGCCAGCGTCAGCTGCAGGGCGACGTCCACGGTTCCTCCTCTCCGGCGTGCTAGTCTTAACCCCTGGGGTTAATGATGTCAAGGAGCGGTCATCGACGTCACTTGGTCCAGCCAGAAGTTGGAGAAGTCCTGCTCCGACGACCGCGCTGGCAACAAAGAGTGGGGAACCGAACAGTGGAAGGTTCTTCGCCGACGACTCGCGTCGCTGCGGGCAGCGCCGACTTTGGCGGACATGCTCGGCGTACCTGGGAACTGTCACCAGCTGCGCGCAGACCGGGCGGGGCAGTTTGCTACCGCTCTACGCGGGCCTTATCGGCTCATCTTCGTGCCTGACCACGATCCGCTGCCGCTCCTCGATGACGGAGGCATCGACCTGACGAAGGTCACAAGGATCACCATCGAAGAAGTGGACAACTACCATGACGACTAGTGCATCGCCGAAGTGGCAGCCTGACTGGGCAGTCGCACCCGGCGAGATCCTTCTCGAGGCCTTGCAGGACCGGGATTTGACGCAGTCCGAACTTGCTCAGCGGTTGGGGCGCCCACTCAAGACGATCAACGAGATCATCAAGGGCAAGGCGGCGATCACCGCAGACACTGCGATCCAACTGGAGCGCACCCTCGGCATCTCCGCGTCGTTCTGGACCAACCTCGAGACGCAGTATCGAGATGCGTTGGCTCGACAACGTGCGACGGCTGAGTTGGAGAGCCAAACCTCGTGGGCGGACAGGTTCCCGATCGTCGAGTTGGTACGTCGCGGCCTTATCGAGCGAGGTCCGACAAAGGCGGCGACTGTCGAGAACCTCTTGTCCTGGCTAGGGCTCGGTTCACCAGCGGCATTCGATCGCATCGCCAGCTCTGTGTCCTACCGAAAGTCGCCTGCCTTCATGGCATCTCCTGAGGCGGTGACGGCATGGCTGCGGTGGGGCGAGTTGCAGGCTTCGGCAACCAAGGCTGCGACTTTCGACCTTGATCGCTTTCGCGGTGTGCTGAGAGCGGTTAGGCCGCTTACTCGGAAGGAGCCATTCGCGCAGATCTTCCGCCGGGTACAGAAGATGTGCGCAGAAGCCGGCGTCGTTGTCGTCCTCACTCCTGAACTCCCTGGAACGCACGTGAGCGGCGCCGCTCGCTGGGTCGGGTCACACGCGCTTATCCAGTTGAGTCTGCGTCATAAGACTGACGACGAACTGTGGTTCACCTTCTTCCACGAAGCGGGCCACATCTGCTCGGGGCGGCGTCGGTACGACGCCGTCGACGGTCCGCTAGGCGAGTCAACGGTTGATCCAGAGGAGGTCGCCGTCGACGGCTGGGCTCGCGACTTCATGCTCGAGCCAGACGCGTATCGGAATTTCCGCCAAGCGGGCGATTTCAGCGTCTTGTCGGTCCGTCGCTTCGCGGAGACACAGTCAATCGCGCCCGGCATTGTCGTCGGCTTTCTCGAGCGCGATGAGCTTGTGACCCACGGGCAACTGCGTCGACTAAAGAAGCCAGTGAACTTCTCAGGATAGTACGTCGAGCCAATCAGCCGTTGTTGTTCGCGTTGGCGGCGCCGTCGGGGCCAATTACTGCGTCCATGTCGGGCCAGAGCCCACCAATGAGCCAAGGATTCACTACAGGAGCAAGTCGGTTCGCGAAGGGGTCAGGTCGCTCTGTGAACAGTTGCGTCGCCCACTGCCGAGCCGCGCCGGCTACCCAGTCAGCGATCTGCAACTGCGGCACGCTCTTGCTCTCGGCGAACGTGATGTCCACCGCTGGCAACGGTTCTTGGCGATGGCCCGGTCGGGTTACATCCATCAACCGATCCAGATGCAGCAACTCGAGCGCGTGTCGCGCTAGCACGTTGGACGTGTCGTGCACAAGTCGAAATGCAGTGAGGCGCTTGCCGACGTCGAGGCACAAGGCCACCAGGCACGGGACAGCGGGGTCAAGCGAGTCTCGCAATCTCTCATTATGGATAAGCCGTAGTAGGTCTTCGGCTTCGTTGCGCGACGCGCTGAGTATGGCGATCTGCTCTCGCCACTCGGACGTGCATGTGGCGAGGTAGGCATCGATGGACGTGAACAGTTCACTCAGGCCCAACCTCGGACGCGCACGAACCGTCGCGACAAAGGCCCGCAGCATCTGCTCGTACTCCGCCTTCGCCCCAAGCACGGGACCCACCAGATGCAGCAAGTTGGCAAGCGCTGGGGCAGACCCATCTGCGTACATGTCGTAACCGTTCGCGTAAGCGAGCGGTTCGATCAGTAGGTCGATCATCTTCGCTGCGACCATGTACGGCTTGTGTGCCAGATAGGTACGCGCGCCGCCCGCTGGAATTTCTCTGAGCGCAGCAATCAACTCGGCACGCCCGGCCTCGCTGTTGACGACCGTCGTGTACTTGGCCTCGCCCATCGTCTCAGGGAGGACCGCGCGCACTCGACTCACCAGCCCGCGAGCAAAGTCGTCGTCGAGCAGGACCGCGCCGATTGCATAAACAGGTTGGGCGGGGTCCACGAGGTTCTCCCCTGTCCAGCTGGACTCGTCCGCCCACACTGTGGGCAGTTCGGTCTGCGGGGCCATGATCACGCGCTCCAATCTGCCCGGTCTCGATCCGCGCTCATCCAACCGCGAAAGAAGCGAGCCGAGGCCGGGTCGTCTGCAAGGTAGGTTCACGGACAAATGGGCTGATCGCACGCGGGGAAGCGAGAGGATCATGGAGACACAGGTTCGAACTCCGCAGATGGTGTTCATGCAACCTCAGCGGCTGATAGTCCCGCTATTCCAGCGGCCCTACGTCTGGAATGAGGACAACCAGTGGGAGCCGCTATGGAATGACGTAATCCGCGTCGCAGCTCGACTGCTCGCTGAACCCCACGCGGGGCACCAGCCGCACTTCCTGGGCGCCGTCGTCGTGCAGCAGCTGCAGAACCCGGTCGGCACGATGCAGGAACGAACGATCATTGACGGTCAACAGCGACTGACGACCCTACAACTGCTGCTCGATGCCCTACACGCCGAGCTTGTCGCCGTCGGCGCGGACCAGCCCGCGTTGCGTGTCGAAACGCTCGTGATGAACGCGGAGGCATTCTGGGAGCGCCCAGAGGACCGTTTCAAGGTGTGGCCGACCAACCGCGACCGATCCGCCTTTAACGCAGTGATGGCCGCAGATCTACCCGTCCGGTACGGCTCACTGCCCGAGAAGTCGAGCCGTCTGGTTCAGGCGCACGAATACTTCGCATCACGAGCACGCGAGTGGCTGCAGGCAGACCCAGACAACGTGCAGCTACGCGCCGCTGCAGTCGAGCGGGCAGTCCGCGAGCTGATGCAGATGGTGGTGATCGACCTCACGGCGGATGAGAACGCGCAGGAGATCTTCGAGACGCTCAATGCTCGTGGCGCGCAACTGACCGCAGCCGATCTGATCAAGAACTTCGTCTTCCAGCGCCTCACCGAGTCATCAGTCGACGTCGAGGCTGCATACGAGCAGTACTGGAAGGACTTCGAGACCGGCTTCTGGGAGACCGAGATCAGTGCTGGGCGAGTGCGCCACCAGCGCTCGTCGATGTTCCTCAACCACTGGCTGATCGCGAAGACCGGCGAGGAGATCCTCGCGCGCGAGGTCTTCTACCGCTTCAAGACGTACGCCGACTTCGACTCCGGCGCGAGCATGATCGAGTTGCTCGGGCAGATCCACCGGGCAGGAGCCGTCTACCGGCGATTCGTCGAGGCTGCCGGCCAGCTCACCGGCCCGATCGACAGGGAAGGACTGTTTGCCTACCGGACGGGGGTCCTGGAAAGCGAGGTGATCAAACCGCTGGTGCTGTTCCTGCTCGACCCAGACGACGACCCGATCCCGCCGTACCAGGTGACGAAGGCTCTCGATGTGATGGAGAGCTGGATGGTGCGCCGGATGCTGGTTCGGGTGACAAGCAAGTCGTACACCCAGGTCATCGCCGAGATCATCCGGCATGTCCGCAAGACAGGCCGGGACGCGGCAGGGGACGTCATCGAGGACCATCTCCGGCATCAAACCGGCGCCAACTGGTACTGGCCTGACAACGACGAGGTGCGCGAGGAGTTGCGGACCTTGCCGGCGTACCGAAGGCTTTCGCGCGCTCGACTCCGCATGGTGCTGGAAGCGATCGAGGACTACGAACGAGGATGGCGCGGCGAGTCCACCGGACTCGGTGGCGAACGCGTGGCTCGCGGAAAGTACGCGATCGAGCACGTCATGCCCCGGCGCTGGCAAGCCCGGTGGCCGCTCCCACCCGGCTCCACAGCCGCCGAGCGGGAACCACTCATCGACACCATCGGCAACCTCACCTTGCTCACTGGACGCCTCAACAGCAAGGTGTCCAACGGACCCTGGCTGGGTGCAGACGGCAAGCGATCTGGGCTGCAGGCGCACGACGTGCTCATGCTCAACCGAAGGCTGCTGGATCAGGCGAGCGAGACATGGGACGACGACACGATCCAGACCCGCGGCGAACAGCTCGCCGCCATTGTGACAGCAGTCTGGCCCGTCCCCGCGGGCCATCGTTCGGTGCACGCCAAGCCCGAGCGTCGGCCGAGGCGAAAGATCGACGTCGCGGACCTGATCGCCGCGGGCATGATCGACGAGGGCGCGACGCTGTACGCGCGGCGCAAGAAAGTGCTCGGGCGAACGGCGACAGTGCTGGCGGACGGCGGCATCGACGTGGACGGCGTGCGTCACGCCTCGCCGTCGGGTGCCGCACGAGTCGTTTCCGGCAACGCGGAGAACGGCTGGTGGTTCTGGCTCGTTGATCCGGACAGCAATCGCAGCCTGCACACAATTTTCCGGGAGTATGCCGAGCGGCAGGGGCTTGAGGCCGACGACGACGACGAACCAGCGCCCGACGACGACGAGTAGGGGCGTGCGCTGCGATGCCCACCACGAAGTACGCGCCGCTAACAGGCTTGTTGCTCGACCACGCCAGGCGCGGCGAGGACACGGTCGAACTCGATTTCGCTGTCATTGCGAACGCGGTCGGCGGACTCCCGGAGTCGGCCACCCGGCTCCGACAGTGGTGGGCGAACAACAGCCACGGCCAGGCCCTCGCCTGGCGCGAAGCCGGATTTCACGTTGACACCGTCAATCTCGATCGTCGCAGGGTCCGGTTCGCCAGAGGCGAACGAGGAGGCAGTTACCACGACCGGGTCTTCGTCCCCGCTGAACCACGCCTCACTGCTGCTGACTGAAGGCGCGAGAGGTGAAGGCGTCAATGTCGGCACGCCGAAACCGGAGGTGCTTGCCGAAACGTCCTGCCGGCAGCACTCCTTTGGCGACGGCGTCATAGACCGAGCGCGGTCGAACCCGCAGCAATTGGGCAACCTCGGCCACAGTAAGAAACGGTTGCGACGACACGGCTCTCCTAACGAAAATTTGATGCAGGTTGTGAATCACTTGTGCTGCAGCCGAACCTCAGCTGGAAGAGGACGTGTAGGCCTTCCCTCCCGCGATCGCGAACACCGTTGAGCGACTGACGCCGAACGCGTGAGCAAGCACTTCCGCCGAGACGCCCGCGGCCTTCGCGCGACGTAGCGCCGTGGCCTCGCGCCAGGTAAGTCGGGCCGTCGGGCTGTCGGCTCCCTTAGCCGGTCGACGGCGTCCGCGCTCATCACGCTGCTTCGCGTTTTCCGCAGCGTCCCCAATCGCGAGGTGCGCGGGCCGCAGGCAGCTAGGCTGATCGCAGAGATGAAGTCCTAGCAGCTCGCCTGGATCTCGGCCGTCGAGCGCCAGTGCAAGTCGATGAGCCAAGACCGAACGCGGGTGACCAGGCAGGCGCACACGTACATAGCCATCCTCGTCGCGACTGCCAACCCCTTGCCGCAGGAACCAACATCCCTCGGGATCGACGCTGGTCTCAACCCGGTCCCAGAACCAGGCAGCGTCGTCGTCCGTGAAGGCGGGTAACGGTGTCGTCGCGATGGGCACATCAGACCATCGGACGCTGGCTGTTGGAATGAAAACTCTGCGACGAACGGGCACCGGATCGGGTGCGGTGAGTCGTCAGCAGAGTCCAGACCAATGCCAAGTTCTCGCGAAGACAAACCAACGGCAGAAAGCCGTTATAGCCGACGGCAACCACCGCCTGCACGGGATGATGAAGGCCGGCGGCGACAACATCGACGCCTACGTCATTACGAAGGCGCGTCCCGCGATGATCGTGCAGTTGACCCTCGAGGCCAACACGGTTAGCGGCAGGTCCCCGTCGTACGGCGAGCGGCTGGCTCATGCGATCTGGTTGTGCCAGCACGGGCTCGCTCAGCGCGATGCTGCGCACGCGGTCAGGGTGGATCTGACGGCGCTGCGGAGCGCGCTCGGTCATCGCGATCGGGTCGGTGGCTGGGCCGTCTCCCCCGACGTACGCCGGCGGTACACCGAGCGCGGCCTGACCGACGAGGAGGTGCGGTTGGCGTTGAGCTCGCCGGACTCGGCCGAGCGTTCCAGCTTCTGCGGTTACCGGCTGCTCCGCCGCGGTCGGGCGCTGCTCCTGGTGCAGTCGCAGGCGCGCCAGTTGATCAGTGTGCAGCTCGCCGGGGTGGCTCGTCCGTCGGCGCCGCTGAATGGGGGAAGAGCGTGACCGGCGTGACGGCCGAACAGCCCGATAATGCCCGTGGGCGGGCTGCTCGAGAAACTGATTCAGACTTTCCATCACCGTCCGACCAGGTGCTCTGGGCCGCTGCCGACGACGTCGCAATGGCGTTGCTGCTCAGCCCGCATCTCGCGACAGCGTCGCGCCGCTCCTACCGTGCCGACTTGCGCGACCTGTTCCGGTACGCCCGCGGCCGGGGCACCTCCCCACTCGAGCTCGACCGTGGGTCGTTGCTGACCTATCTCGATGAGATGCGGATGTACGGGCTCGCTCCTGCCACCGTGGCCCGTCGCCGAAGTGTCACCGGCACCTACTTCGCACTGGCGGTCGACCTCGAACGCATCCCGCGCAACCCCCTCACCGGCGTCCGTGGCCCCGTCGTACCCCGCCGGCCACCCCGCGTGGTGCTCGACGCCGTCCACCTGCGATCCATGTTGGAGGCCAGCAGGCGCGAGTCGCACACCTACACGGCGATGGCCGTACTGACGTTCACCGGCATCCGCGCCGGCGAGCTTCTGGCCCTCGACGCCGACGACGTGATCCTGCACCAACCCACGCGCCTGCGCGTCCTGCGCAAGGGGGGTCGGCACGTCCAGGTCGTGGATGTCAGCACGGTTGCCGCGGAAGCCTTGGAACGCCACCTGAACGGCCGCAGGAGTGGGCCGCTGCTGATGAGTCGAACCGGTCGGCGTTGGAGCTACAGCGGACTTTCCAGAGCGTTGCGGACAGTCGCGCGCCGCTCTCTACCCGAACAGTTCGCGGCCCGGTTCCACGTCCATGCCCTTCGCGCCAGCTTCATCAGGCTGGCGTTGGAGGCCGACATGTCGCTGTGGCGTGTGGTGGCAGCCGCGGGCCATCACGACCCGCGACACACCCTTCGATACGCCCGGAGCGTCGAGCGGGAAGGGTCACCAGTGACCCACCTCGTCCAACACCGTGTCCTCGCTGTCGACCTGCGGTATGTGAGCCAACCAGGCGTCGGGGTCGACCTCGCGTGGTGAGTCGGCCGCACCACGTCCGGCCGAGCGCCACTCGTCGTAGACCTCCTTCTCCATCGAGGAGTGAACCCCGTTCCAGCGGTCGACCCAGTACGGGGTCAGCGCATCGTCATGCTTCTGCTCCCACGTCAGCGCCTCTGCCCGCAGGAGTCCACGCTGGATGCCCGGCGGCTCCGTTGAACGTTGCCTGGCGACTTGCTGGTCAGCCTTACCGGCACGCTTACGGCGTGGGAGCCGAGCCGATTCGATGAAGCTGGCGACGTTGTGCCCGTTGATCCTGACCTTCTTGCGTGCCAGGTCCCGTACCGCGACTTCCAGCCTGTCGCCCGGCACGGTGTCGATCTTGCTGGCGAGCTCGGCTTGTAGTACGACGAGGGCCTGGTCGTCGACCTCGGGCCAAAGGTCCAAGAACAAGTCGAGCAGAGCGCTCACTGCGGGACCGTCTTCAGCGGGTGCGGCCGGGTTACCGGCCGGCGCCCGCGCAGCAGCTGACTTTCTTGGTAGAAAGTCATGCTTATCGCTCGCGCGTGACCCAGCGGTGGGGTCACTGTTGGCCGACTTCGATCCAGCACGTGGTGCACCGGCGGACACGGGCTGAAGCGCGGCTGCAGATCGCAGGTGGTTCGGGAATGACCTAGCGAATACGGCTGTCTTGCCCCGACCACGTGATTCCTTGGCGACCCAGCCGGTCTGCACGAAGTAGGTCACGTGGCGCTTGACCGTGCTTTCCGACAGGCCACACTTGATGGCGACCGTACGCATGCTCGGGTGCGCGTTCTCGCCGCGGCTGCCGAAGGTAAGCAGACAGTAGACAGCGCCGGCCCCGGCGGTCAGCCGCTTGTCTCCCTGACGGACCACTTTCTCGTTCCAGTCGTACAACGACGCCATCCGCTGACGCCCATCACCCATCGCGTCTCTCCTCACAGTGACCTGACGGAAAAAGCCCGCCTCGTCGCGAGCGCTGCGTGGGCAGCAACACACGAAGAAACGGGCTACGAGACCCTCTGGGTCCCTCAACGCCTCGTCGCCCAAGATGGGGCGAGCTATGAAGTTGTAGGCCTTCAGACTACGTCAACCTCGGCCATGAGCGGTCGAGGTTGGGGAGCACCAACGAGCACGCAATGACACGCCGCTCCTGGTCCTTCAGGTGTTGCAGGAAATCAAGCATGTCCTGCGAGTTCTTGATCTCGGCGTACGGCACGTTGCGGTCAGCGAGGGAACCACGACCACCTTCGCAGTCCGCGAAGATGGGGCGCGGCCAGAAGGGGCTTTCGTCTGGACCTACGATGCGCTGCGACCCGGCTGCAACTGCAGTCAGAAGGACGCAAGCCATTGCAGCTTCGGCGTTACTCCGGTGGCGAGATTCCGATCTTTTCGCATCCTCGTCGACACCGATTACATGGCGAAACCCAAGCTCGCAGACCATGTCATCCAGTCCATCCGCGTCGATGCTCAGAATGGCGCGACGCCTGCACAGCTCGCGACGGCGTACGGCCTGGCGCGATCGACGATCTACAAGATCCTGGTCGGCCGCGCCTACCCCGATGCCGGCGGTCCGCTCCGCGCACCTCGACCCAGGCTGAAGCCGGACGCTACGCGGGCGGAGATCGAGGAAGAAGGGCGCCGTCGTTTGCTCGCTCGTTCCGTGCGAGCCGACAACGGATGTCGCTACTGGGACAGCCAGTCCAACGGCTCGCACGGCTACTTCACCATGTTCTACGACGGCCGGTACGAACTGGTTCACCGACTGGCTTTCAAGTTGTTCACTGGTGCCGACATCCCTGATGGTTACGAGGTCGATCACTGGTGTCATTCGCGCGACGAAAGCTGCTTCGAGGGCGACAATTGCCGCCACCGCCGCTGCCTAGAGCCAAGCCACCTGCGCCTTCTCCCGCACGCCCGCAACGTCCAGGAGGGCCGCTCCTGGGCGATCCACGGCCTCAAGGAAGAGTGTGCACACGGTCATGCCTACGACCTGAGCAACACCCGCTTCCAGCTCCTTCCCGACGGTCGGATTCAACGGAAGTGCAGGACCTGCGCCCGCGAGTACATGCGTCGCAAACGCGCGCGTCCCGCAGATGAGAGCGCAAGTCCCAAGTCGCCTGCACTCGCTGCTCCGCAGGATGCCAGCCTCGAGCGCGGTGCCGCCTGATGGCGATCCTGATGGCCTGGTCCAAGGGAGAGCCCGTCGAGGTGCTCGTGGACGACGAGGACTGGCCCTGGCTCTCGCAGTACAAGTGGCACATCGACGCCTGGGGTTACGCCGTACGACATCGGCTTAGCGGCGAGTACGACCAGCGAGTTGCGTCCAGGGAAGTGGTGTTTGATTCCTCGCTCGTGCGTGGCGTCGTGAACTGAGACGGCCACCGCGTGATCCTCAACGAGTTCCTGCGAAAGATCTCGAGCGAGGAGAAGCA
>Ga0070658_10001625_pt1 | contig 18999 bp, 16 predicted proteins | sample KBSC13metaG_FD_64664 | JGI IMG/M metagenome (GOLD analysis project Ga0070658, IMG submission 64664) | Corn rhizosphere microbial communities from Kellogg Biological Station, Michigan, USA - KBS C1-3 metaG | ecosystem: Host-associated > Plants > Roots > Rhizosphere > Soil ...
GCTCGCTCGCGATGACGGCAGTCGGGCGCCGTTGCGCCAAGGGGTCAGAGCCCTCGGGCTCTGCCCTCGGGGTCTGACCCCAGCATCTGCTCTCGAGGTCTGCCCCCGGCATGCGCCCTCGGGGTCCGACCCCAATGTCTGACCCCGGTGTCTGACCCCAATGCGCGGCCCCGCTACGCCCGCATCGCCTCGCCGAGCACGGAGATGAAGCGCTGGACGTCGCGCTCGTCGTTGTAGAGGTGCGGCGCAACGCGGATGGAGTCGCCGCGGATGCTGACGAACACGCGCGCCGCCGAGAGCCGGTCGGCGAGGCCGGCCGGGAGTCCGCCCGGCAGCTGCACACCGAGCATGTGGCGCACGCGGTCCCTCTCGTCGGCGACGATGCAGCCGAGCGCCGCGGCATCGCGCGCGATGGCGGCGGTGAGCGCGCCGACCTCGCGGGCGACGTGGTCCACACCCCACTGGAGCACCTGCTCCAGGGCGGCGCAGGCCATCGGGAGCAGGGTGAACTGCGAGAACTCCCCCATGTCGAAGCGGCGCGCCCCGGCGCGCATCGCGTCGGTGTAGTCGACGAGCCGCGCGAAATCCTCCGCGCCGGCGCGCGACATCCACGACTGCTCGATCGGGACGCCGCGCTCGTGCCACTTCGGGGCGACGTACAGATAGCCCAGGCTGTACGGCCCCATCAACCACTTGTACCCGACGGAGACGAGGAAGTCGGGCTGCACGACGCTCACGTCGATCGGATGCGCGCCGGCGGCCTGGCTCGCGTCGATGACGAGCGCGGCGCCGGCCGCACGCGCCGCTGCGCCGACGCGCTCGACGTCCATGAGGGTACCATCCGTCCAGTGACAGACCGGCGTGGCGACGAGTGCCACGTCACCCTCGGCCAGCGCGGCGAGGATCGCATCGCTCCAGGCCGCGCCGGGCTCGCGCGTCACCGTGCGCACGCGTGCGCCGGTCCGTCGGGCCAGCTCGTGCCACGCATACACGTTCGACGGAAACTCGCGATCGATCACGAGGAGCGTCTGCCCCGCGCGCACCGGGATGTTGGCCGCGGCGACCGCGAGGCCATAGCTCGCCGACGGGACGAGCGCGATGCACTCCGCGTCGCCGCCGATGACGCGGGCGAAGCTGCTGCGCAGCGGCTCGGCGTGCACGAACCAGTCGCTGGCGCGGAGGTTCCACGGTGACGCCTTGCTGCGCACGGCGACGAGACCGGCCGCCGTCACCGACCGCGGCTGCGGCGACATGCTCGCGCAGTTGAGGTAGGCGACGTCGTCCGGGATGGCGAACAGATCGCGGTCGGATGCCGCCGATACGGAGAGCGCCGTCACGGCACCACGCGCGCCGGCCGCTTGCTCATGAGGGCCTCGACCTCGTCGATCTCGCGGGGGGCGAGGCTGATGCGCTCCAGCTTGTTGCCGGTGATGAGGTAGTCGTCCTCGATGCGGACGCCGGTGTTCTCGTAGCGGCGCACGGTGGGGAGCACCTTGGCGATGAACGCTTTGTTCTTCGGCGTGTCGGGCAATGCGTCGAGCGCCGCCGTGCTGATGTAGATGCCCGGCTCGATCGTGAAGGCGTCGCCTTCCTTGAAGAGATGATCCTTGGCATAGAACTGGGCGGGATCGTGCACGGCGAGGCCGATGCCGTGCGAGATGCCGTGGATCATCCAGAACATCGCCTGGTTGCACGAGCGCGGCCGCGCCTTGCAGTCGGCTGGCCAGGGGGGATCGAACTGGGCGTCGGCGCTCTCCACCAGGCCGAGCTTCGCCAGCCCCTTCACGCGGATGTCGATCGACGAATCCTGCGCGGCGACGGCGGACATCCCCGGCTTCGAGTTGCGCTCGGCGGCGGCCTGCGCGTCGCGCACGAGCTGATAGATGGCGCGCTGCTCGGCGGTGAACCTGCCGCTCACGGGGAGCGTGCGGGTGACGTCGGCCGCGTAGCCCTCGTACTCGGTGGCGGCGTCCATGACGACGACGTCGCCCGGCTTCACGTCGCCGCGATCGCGCATGTAGTGCAGCTGCGTGCCGTGGATGCCGCCGCCGACGATGGAGCCGTAGGAGGGGCGCGCCCCACCGAGTCGGAGGAAGGTGCCCTCGAGCGCGGCCTGGATCTCGTACTCCTTGGACGGCTCGGGGATGAGCATGGCGGCGCGGTGTCCTTCCGTGCTGATCTCCGCCGCTTTCCGCAGGAGCGCCATCTCGGCGGGGCTCTTCTTCGCGCGGAGCTCGTCGACGATCTCGTGCGCATCACGGAGCTCGAGGCCGGCGTGCTTCGCCTTCACCGTCTTGATGAACTCCTGGCCGCGCGTCAGCGAATCCTGGTCGGCGAAGTCGGCGTCGGCGAAGTCGTGCAACGTATAGATGGGCAGCCGCGCGCCGGCGAGGGAATCGACGTACGACGCGAGCGCGGAGAAGGAACGTGCGCGAACACCCAGGTCACGTACGACCGTCGCGGAATCGGGGCGGCGGCCGTAGTAGAACGCCTGGCGCGCGCCGACCGGGGTGAGGAAGAGCGTGTTCGTGCCGCGCCCGTTCTGCACGACCATCACGAACGCCGCATCGGGCTCGTCGAAGTTCGTGAGATAATGAAAGGCGGGGAGCTGATAGAACGGACCGAAGTCGCTGACCGGGGTGCGGCCGCCGAAGGCGACGACGACGCCGTTCTGCACGCGCGCGGCGAGCGAATCGCGGCGCGCGGCGAACTCCGAGGCGGGGATCTGCGCGACGGCCACGGCCGGGAGGGCGACGAGAAGCGACGCGAGCATCCCGGCGAGGATCCGCGAGCGCGAGCGAGCGAGCGAGGGCATGAGTTCACCTGATAGAGACATGTCGTTGCCGCGCAACGACATAGGGAGGGATTCCGGAATCTCGCGCCGCGCGTGGGGCGGCGGCAAGTGGGCGCGACGCGCGGGCGCTCTCGAGGTCGCTGTCGGGACCTCGCCCATGCGGGCTCGGCGCTCTTCCCGACGTGACATTGTTAGGAGCCGCTTCCATATTCGCCACAAGTGATCGGGTCGGTCCACGTCAGCCCAGAGAGGCCTCATGTCGACCACGTTCAACACGAGCGATGGCGGTACGCATACTCCCGTACCGACCGGTGTCGCTCTCGCAGACGAGGAATCGCTGCGGCAGGTGTTTCACATGGAGTACTCCGCGCTGTACGCCGAAGCGCGCGCGGAGCTCGGCGAGAACGCGCGAGCCCTTGCACCGAAAGTCGTCGAAGGCGCGTTCGTACGCGCGTGGGATGCGCGTGCGCGCTTTCAGACGCCGGCGCAGGTTCATGCGTTTCTCGTCGAGGACGTGCATCACGCGGCCGCACGCGCGTTGAGCCGACGCTCTGCGGCGCATCGTCTGTCGGGGGGAGGAAGGCAGGAAGCGCACGTCGTGCAGGACGAGTCGGAAGAGGATGCGTGGAAGCACATCATGCACGCACTGCACGGCGAGGCGCACAGCCCGTCGGCACTCGCGGAAGCGGCAGCGCACTCGCGTCACGAGGCGGCCGAGCACATCAAGGTCTCCACGCGCGAGACACCGCTGTGGATCCCTATCCTGATCGGCGCCGTCGTTCTGATGGGATTGTTGGGACTCGCGGCATATATGACCCGCCTCAGCACCGACGCGAAGTTCGCCCGCGCGCTCGCCCAGCCCGACCTGCAGCCGGTGGCCACGATCTCGGCGCAGATCGGCAACCTCACGCTCGGCGAGGGCACGAAGGTGAAGCTCGCGCCGGAGTCGAAGCTCACCGTGCCGAAGGGGTTCGGCCCCGACATGCGCGCGGTGAAGATCGAGGGGATGGCGGAGTTCAACGTCGCAAAGGGGATCGAGCAGCCGTTCAACGTCTTCGCGGGGAACACGCAGGTCGTGGCGACGGGGACGGCGTTCACCGTCAGCAACTATCCCGGTGATTCGGCGGTGACGGTCGTCGTGAGCGAAGGCGCGGTGCGAGTGGGCAAGGGGAAGCACATGCACGACGTGACCGCAGGTAGTGCCGTGGTCGCGAACGACACCAGCGCGCGCGTGGCGACGGCAGCCGAGCGCGACGCGGCCGATGCATGGCGCACGGGAACGCTCGTCGTGACCGACAAGTCGCTGAGCCAGGCGCTGTCGATGATCAAGCGGTGGTACGGCTCGATGATCCTCGCGCCGAACCAGCAACTGCTGGATCGGAAGACCAGCTTCCGCGCCTCGCTCGATTCGCTGAAACAGGCGACGAGCGGCATCGAGCAGAGCACGGGGCTCACGTTCGGCTGGATCGGGCAGAACATGGCGTTCTACGAGCCGGACAAGTCGGCGGCGAAGAAGTCCGGGAAGAAATAGCGCGGGGATGAGGGGATGCGGGGATGAGGGGATGCGGAACGGCCTCGGGACGCTTCGGTGCTCCGGGGCCGTTCCGCATTCACACGCTCCTCTTGGCGTACTTCGACGACGGAGCGCGGATCCGGAACGGCGATGCCGCGGAAAGGCCGGATCCCTTCAAGAGTTCAAGAGGGTCAGACCCCTTGAACGTTCAAGTGAACCTGACCCTCTTGATCCACTGACGCTGTGGGCTGACCGCTGAGGGCTCGCCGCTGTCCGCTCGCCGCTAGACCGCTCGACCGCTCAGTGCTCGCCGCTCCCCGCTCTCGTGCGCCCTGCCTGTAGACCCTTCAGCTTCTCGGGGTTGAGCACGCGATAGAACCCGACGAGCCGGTCGCCGTCGACGTCGAACGAGGTCGTGGACACGAGCTGGTCGCCACGGTAGCTGACGAGGGCGGGCTCGCCGTTCAGCCAGGCGATCTCGTCGCACGCGTCGCCCCATTTGCGCTGGACGCCGAGCAGCATGCGGACGATGCGCGGGGCGCCCTGGATGATGCGGCGCGCCGCGCGGACCCGGCCACCGCCGTCCGAGATGAACGTCGCGTCGGGGGCGACGATGGCGAGCAGGGCGTCGCGATCCTCGCGCTCGAGCGCGCGCACGAAGCGCTCGAGCAGCTCGTGCTTCGCCTCGGGGGATACCTGGAACCGCGGCCGTTCGGTGCGGACGCGCTCGCGTGCCCGGTGCACCATCTGCCGGCATGCGGCCTCGCTGCGATCGAGCACGCGCGCGAGCTCGGCGTAGTCGACACCGAGCACTTCGCGCAGGAGGAAGGCCGCACGCTCCTCGGGGGCGAGCCGCTCGAGCATGACGAGGAAGGCGAGCGAGAGATCGGATGCGAGCTCGGCGCGCCGGTCGGTGGGTGGCGGTGCGCCGATCGCGAGCGGCTCGGGGAGCCACTGGCCGACGTAGCTGCGCCGTTCGACGTCGACGCGGCGGGAGCGGTCGATCGCGAGGCGCGTGATCACGGCGACGAGCCAACCTTCGGGCGCTTCGATCGACACGGGGTCGGCCTGATGCCAGCGCAGGTAGCACTCCTGCACGAGATCGTTCGCGTCGTCCACCGTGCCGAGCATGCGATACGCGATGCCGAAGAGTCGCGCGCGATAGCGCTCGAACAGCGCGGCGCGGTCCGCCGGCCCGCCGGTCGCCTCGAGCTCGTCGAATCCATGTCTCATGACAGGGAAAGACGCAGTGCGTGCCGCGTTGTGACAGGCAACCGGGCTGTCACAGCGGGGCGCGCTCGCCGTCTTGTCTTGCCGAGGGCGTTCGATTTCATGGAGAGGAGACGATGACGGAGACGATGGAGATGCGGGAGACGTTGGCGCCAGCCGAGCGCGCGACCGAGACACAGCGGATCGACTATGCCACGTTGGCGCCCGGCGCGGTGAAGGTGCTGCAGGGTGTCGAGCAGTACGTGCGGCAATCGGGGCTGGAGCGGTCGCTGCTGCACCTCGTGAAGCTACGCGCTTCCTATATGAATGGGTGTGCGTACTGCGTGGACATGCACACCAAGGAAGCCCGCGCCGACGGCGAGCGGGAGCAGCGACTCTACGCCGTGGCGGTCTGGCGCGAGACGCCCTTCTTCACCCCGCGCGAGCGGACCGCGCTGGCGTGGACCGAGGCGGTCACGGCACTCGGCGATCACGGGGTGAGCGACGCGCTGCACGCCGCGGCGCTGGAGCAGTTCACGGAGCTGGAGCTGGTCAACCTCACGATGGCGGTGATCGCGATCAACTCGTGGAACCGATTGGCGGTGACGTTTCGCGCGGAAGTCGGAGGATATCAGGTCAAGGGACACTGAACTGGGCCCCGCAACTCACCAGATGCGGACTCGCTGATCGGGCGGCAGATACATCTTGTCGCCCGGCTTCACGTCGAAGGCGCGCTGGAAGGCGTCGTTGTTCTCGACGGGGACGTTGGCGCGGTACTGGCCCGGCGAGTGTGGGTCGCTGAGCAGCAACTGACGCGTGATGGCTTCGCGCGCGCTCTCGCGCCACGCCTGGGCGAAGCCCAGGAAGAAGCGCTGGTCGCCGGTGAAGCCGCCGATCACGGGCGCCTCCTTCCCCTTGAGCGAGATGCGGTACGCGCGATACGCCTGTGCGAGCCCACTCAGGTCGCCGATGTTCTCGCCCATCGTGAGCTTGCCGTTGACGTGCGCGCCTTCCACCGGCGAGAGCACGTCGAACTGCGCGCCGAGGCGCGACGCGCGCTCCTCGAACGCCTTGGCGTCGCTGGGCGACCACCAGTCGACGAGGTTCCCCGCGCCGTCGGACTTGCGCCCCTGATCGTCGAAGCCGTGACCGATCTCGTGGCCGATGATCGCGCCGATGGCGCCGTAGTTCACCGCGTCGTCGGCGTTCGGGTCGAAGAAGGGAGGCTGGAGGATCGCGGCGGGGAAGACGATCTCGTTGTTCGTCGAGTTGTAGTAGGCGTTCACCGTCTGCGGCGTCATCACCCAGCGCGTGCGGTCGACCGGCTTTCCGAGCTGCGACACCATGTCGTCGAACGCCCAGGCGCGGGCGCGCATGACGTTACCGGCGAGATCGTCGCGGCGGATCTGCAGTGACGAGTAGTCCTTCCACTTGTTCGGGTAGGCGATCTTCACGGTGAACTGCGCGAGCTTCTGCTTGGCGCGCGCCTTCGTCTCGGGCGTCATCCACTCGAGGCTGTCGATGCCGATGCTGTACGCCTCGCGCAGGTTGCGAATCAGCTCGTCGATGCGCGCCTTCGCCTCGGGCTTGAAGTTGCGCGCGATGTAGAGCTTTCCGGCCGCCTCACCGAGCCCGCCGTCCACCTCGGTCACGCCGCGCTTCCACCGGGCACGATTGACCTGCTGGCCGTTGAGCACCTTGCCGCGGAAATCGAAGCGGGCCTGCACGAAGGGCGACGAGAGCTCGTTGGCGTACGCGTCGAGCAGCTTGGCGGCGAGATACTCGCGCCACGTCGCGATCGGCGTGTTGGCGAGCAGCGAATCGGCGGCGACGAGATAGTCGGGCTGGGCGACGATGACGGCGGAGGGCGACCCCATTCCCGTGGTGGAGAAGAAGGCCGGCCACTCGAAGTGCGGCATCTTCGCGGCGAGCTCGGTGCTCGTCAGCCGGTTGTACGTCAGGTCGCGGTTGCGATTGCGCACGCGGTCCCACTGCTTGCCGGCCATCGCCGTCTCGAGCGCGATCACGCGCGACGCCGCGCCGCTGGGATCGGGGCGCTCGGCGAGGGTGAACAGGCGTGCGAGGTAATCGTGGTAGGCCTGACGGACGGTGTTCATCCGTGCGTCCTGCATCAGATAGTAGTCGCGGTCGGGGAGGCCGAGTCCGGACTGGCCGACCTGCACGATGTTCACCGCCGACTTCTTCTGATCGGGGCTGACGCCGACGGCGAAGGGCCGTGCGACGCCGAGTCGCGCGAGGCGCGCGAACTCGGGCGCGAGCGCCGACGTCGACGTAATCGCGGCGATGCGCGCCAGCTCGTCCTCGAGCGGGGCGACGCCGAGCGACTCGACGCGGGCCGAGTCGAGGAAGCTGGCGTAGAAGTCACCGACCTTTCGCTCCTCGGAGCCGGCGGGGGCGTTGGAGCGAGCGGCGTCCTCGAGGATCGCACGCATCGCCTCGCGGCTGCGCTCGTCGAGCTCGTCGAAGGTGCCCCAGCGTGGGGCGTCGCTCGGGATCGGTGTCCTCTTGATCCAGCCGCCGTTGACGAAGCGGAAGAGGTCGTCCTGCGGGCGGACCGAACGGTCGAAGTTGGTGGTATCAATGCCAAGCGAGCGGGGCGCCTGCGCAGCGAGTGGTGCGGCCGACACAGCGAGCGCGATCGTCGCGGCGAGCGCGATCTGACGGGAGAACATCGTAAGAGGAAGGCTCACGTGAGGGTGATTCAGGTCAGCATGCATCATCCGGACGGTGACCGGCGTCACTCCAGACGGGCACGTAACCCGCGTTGGAGGACCCCGCTCACATTACACACGTTGCATTGAAAGAGTTGCGACGTCGCAAACAAAGAGTTGCGCTCGCCAAGACGCGTTCGTCTTGAAGACGTGCTCAGCCGTCTCCGCGAGCACCAACCAGCCCCAAGGAGAAATCTGAATGAAGAAGAACATCACCGTGCTCCTCTCGCTTGCTGCCGTCGCCACCTTCGCGGCGCCGGTCGTTGCTCGGGCGCAGGTGTCGAACCCTTTGAAGTTCACCATCTTCGCCGGTGCGGCGATGCCGAGCGGCGACATCCGCGATGAGCTGAAGACCGGGTACACGCTGGGTGGTGCCGTCGATCTGCGCGCGCCGCTGATGCCGGTCGGCCTGCGCGGCGAGCTGACCTACTCGAAGATGGACGCGAAGGACACGCAGGGCCTCGAGAGTGCGAACATGAGCGAGACCGGCGGCAACCTGAACGCCGTGTTCTGGATGCCCAGCGCGGGCACGCCGCTGACGGCGTACCTCACCGGCGGCCCGACGTACGCGCACGTTTCGGCGAACGTGAGCGGCGGCGGGGTGGACCAGTCGGCCTCCGACAATCGCTTTGGCTTCAACGTCGGCGGTGGTATCGACTTCCGTCTCAGCGGCCTGTCGACGCGTCTCGACGTGCGCTACATGCAGATCTCGATGGATGGCGGTGACAGCTTCAAGACCATCCCGATCACGTTCGGTATCACCTTCTAACGGCGGTGAGCTCGATCGTGAGATCGTGAGTCGGTTGCTGCGCCAATTGGACAACGGCCTCGGGAGGCAGGAGCTTCCCGGGGCCGTTTCCTCATCCGGTCATCCGCACGGCCCTCCCCTCCCCACCCGCGTAAGTTCAGATCCGCCGTTCCGTCGTTGAAAAGGAAACGGCCCCGGAGCGCCGAAGCGTGCCGGGGCCGTTCAGATCATCTGACCGACTCACTGCTTCACGAGTACCAGCTTGCTCGAGAATTCCTGACCGCCGAAGCTGACGGTGCGGTTGAGCGTGAGGTTCTTGCCGCTGAGCGACCACTTCTCGACCGATTGCGCGTCGTTGCCGCCGAAGTTCATCGAGCTCGTGAACACAGGGGTGGTGCCTTCCCATGTGACGACGGTGGAGACGTCGACGGGGTTGCCCTGCATGTTGATCTGATTCTTCGAGGTCGAGCCGTCGGTGGCGTACTTCATCGACGACGTCGTCTCGCCCATCTGGCTCGTCTGCTGACGGTCGACGGTGATCGCGGTGGGCGTCTGCGTGATCTTGAGCGTCATCTTCTGCGGGATCATCTGCCCTTTGTCGCTCTGCGCCGTGTCGAGAACCCAGGTGCCGGAGAAGTCGGGGTGTGCGGCCGCATTCTGCGCGTGCGACAGCGAGGGCGCGAGCGCGAGCAGTGCGACGATGAACGAGCTGACGAGTTTGCGCATGATTGCGGGAATGAGGGAATGAGGGAGTGCGGGAATGAGGACAGTGAAGTTGATGGTGTGGGTACAGGACGGGAAGGCCGGGTGTTGGGAGTCGGCGGTCTGAGCCTGTAGCTTTCCTCACGCTCTCAAGTCCGCTCGTGTCGTGCTCATCAACTCGCGTGCTGTTCACTCGCTTCCTCTTCACTCGTTCTCCTCTTCACCTCTCGGCAATGCGACTTCGAATCGTTGTCTCCCTGCTCGCGCTCGTGACGTCGTGCGCGTCGTGCGCGTCGGCGTCGGGCCGGACGGACACCAGCGAGCCGGCCGACGGCAGGGCGCTGCTCGCGCGCATGCACGACCGGTACGCGAACCGCTGGTTCCAGACGCTCACCTTCGTGCAGCGCACGACGCAGACGAAGCCCGATGGGACGTCGCAGGTGTCGACGTGGTACGAGGCGGTGCGCGGGACGCGGCTGCGCATCGACGTGGGCGATCCGACCGTGGGCAATGGCGCGCTCTACACGCCCGACTCGCTCTACGTGCTGCGGGCGGGCAAGGTGGTGCGGACGATGGCCGAGGGGAATCCGTTCCTGCCGCTGATCATGGGCGTGTACATCCAGCCGCTCGAGCAGACGGTGGCGCAGATCGCGCCGCTCAAGGTGGACCTGAGCCGGATCCGCGTGCAGGACTGGGAGGGCAAGCCGACGTACGTCGTGGGATCGACGTCACCCACCGACACGACGTCGCCGCAGATCTGGGTGGAGAAGGACCGGTTGATCGTCACCCGATTCCTCGTGCCACTCATGCCGACGCCGGACAAGCGCGTGCAGGACGTCCGACTGGAGAACAACGTCGCCGTCGGCGACGGCTGGCTCGCGACGCGCGTCCGGATGCTCGACCAGGGGAAGCCGATGCAGACGGAGGAGTACTCGGACTGGCGCGTGAACGTCCCGCTGCCGGCGACGTTCTTCCAGGCGGAGCATTGGGGGGAGGGACAGCATTGGGCGGCGCCGCGGCGATGAGGGAGTACGGGGGTACGGAGATACGGGGATACGGGGATACGGAACTGCGACGGCCTCGGGAGGCATTGGCTTCCCGAGGCCGTCGCAGTTCCGCATTCCCTAATCTCCGTATCCCCGTATTCCCGCGCTTCGGGTTATGTGCGGTGAATCACATCCATAGTGTGTGCGACGACAGCGCGCGGGGATTTTGAGGATGCGAGATTCGGCTTCCCTCTCCCCATGCCGTGCGGGAGATGTCGTTGCTCTCCGCCCGGTGCCCTGCACTCACCATCCCGTCACATGACCACTCTTCGTCTTACGTCGTTCGCGACGATGTCCGCGCTCGCGCTCGTTGCTGCTTGCGGCCCCAACCAGGAACACCTTCGTGCCGACAGCGCCGCGGTGGCGCTTTCCACGCAGCAGACGCAGCTCGCCACGCAGCTCGCCGCCCAGAAGGACTCGCTGACCAAGGTCGTGCTCCAGGCCGACGACTTCATCATGAAAGTCGACGCCAGCATGAACCGGGTAAAGGGCCTGCCGCACGGCAAGAAGGGGCAGCAGCTCGACCCGCTCGCGCGCCAGGTCGAGAACCGCCAGCTCGTGATGGAGCGCGTGAACGCGCTCGTCGCGCGCGCGCAGGCGACGGCGGCGCAGCTGGCGAAGGCGAACAAGAACAACGCCACCCTGCTCCAGCAGATCGCCGCCGACTCGGCGATGATCGCCGACCTGAACGCGACGATCCAGCGTCAGACGGCGACGATCGAGGGCCTGTCGGTCCGCATCGACAGCCTGAAGACCGCGGGTGAGCAGCTGGCGCAGACGCTCGCCAACGTCGAGACGGAGAACGCGAAGGCGTACGTCGTCGTCGGCCGCGAGGACGAGCTGGTGAAGAAGGGCGTGATCGTGCGCGAGGGCGGCGCGAACCTGCTGTTCGCGCATCCGGGCCGCACGCTGCAGATCGCGCGCACGCTGCCGGCCGACGCGTTCACGACGGTGGACCAGCGCGGGCTGAAGGAGATCCCGATGCCGGACAGCACGCACCGCTATCGCATCGTGTCGCGCCAGAGCCTCGACAACGCCGAGGTCGCGGACCGGAAGCAGAACAGCTTCCGCGGTAACCTGCGCATTGCCGATGCGTCGAAGTTCTGGGCGCCGTCGAAGTACCTCGTGGTCGTGGAGCAGTAACGGCTGGACTGCAACACCCGTAGCGAGTAGCGGGGAGCTGGTAGCGGGACTGGCATACTGGCCACCAGAAACAGGGACCGCCCCCGGAGTCAGACTCCGGGGGCGGTTTCCTTTTCTTCCGGCGCACCAAGGGGTCAGAGTCTGCGACTCTGACCCCGGCCTCATTCTCTCAGCCTTTGTGTTTGGCGCCGTGTGGGGAGCCGGAGTCGCCCTGCTGTTCGTCGACGTCGTGATGATGACGCTGGACGTCGCGGGCGAGGCGGTTCTTCTCCTGATTCTTGTCGGCCTCGTCGTGTTGCTCACGTCCCTCGAACAGGCGGTCGCGGCCGTCATCATCGTGCTTGCGCACTTCGTCGGCGTCCCAGTGCTGCTTGCTGCGCGGCTCCTCGTCGAAGGCGGCTTTGTCGAGCGCGCGGTCGCTCTTGTCGTGGCCGGGGCCGGTGTTGCGTGCCATCGCTAGTCTCCTCGTTGAGTGCGCACGATGAGGGGCAATGGGTGTGCCGCCGACTCACACCTCTCCGCGCGCGAGAGCGATGCCCTGCTTCGCCGCCCACGCGCCCACGTCACGACGCTGGAGTGCGGCAGCCATCAGATCGGGGAAGCGGTCGGGAGTGCAGGCGAAGGTCGGTATGCCGAGTGCGGCGAGTCGCGCCGCGTTACGCGGATCGTGCACCGGCGCGCCCGCATCGCTCAGCGCGAGGAGACAGACCATGCGCACGCCGCTTCCCACGATCGCGGCGGCTCGGCGGACCATGTCGTCGGCGTTGCCACCCTCGTAGAGATCGGTGACGAGCACGAGCACGGTCTGTTCGGGACGCACGATGCGCGTCTGGCAGTAACCGAGTGCGCGCGCGATGTCGGTGCCGCCGCCGAGCTGGGTGCCGAACAACAGGTCGACGGGATCGTGCAGCTCGTCGGTGAGATCGACGATGGCGGTGTCGAACACGATCATCCGCGTCGTGAGCGCACGGAGCGACGCGAGCACGGCGCCGAACACGCTCGAGTACACGACGGAGCTGGCCATCGAACCGCTCTGGTCGATGCAGAGGATGACGTCACGGAGCGATGCACTGCGCCGGCCGCGGCCGACGAGCGTTTCCGGCACGACGGTCCGACGCTCGGGGTCGTAGTGCTGGAGGTTCTTCTGGATGGTGCGATGCCAGTCGATCTCGGCGAGCCGAGGGCGCCGGTTGCGCGTCGCGCGGCTGAGGGCGCCGGTCACGGCGCGTCGCATCGGCTCGGCGAGCTTCTTCTGGAGATCGTCGACGACGCGGCGCACGACGAGACGCGCCGTGTCGCGGGTGCGGGCGGGGATGACGCGGTTGAGCGCGATCAGACTGGCCACGAGATGAACGTCGGGCTCGACCTCGCGCAGCATCTCGGGCTCGAGGAGCATCTGCTGGAGTCCGAGGCGCTCGAGCGCGTCCTTCTGCATGACGTGCACGACGGACGACGGGAAGTACTCGCGGATGTCGCCGAGCCAGCGCGCGACGTTGGGCGCGCTGGCGCCGAGCCCACCCTTTCGTGGCGCATCGTAGAGCGCCTCGAGCGCGCGGTCCATCGCGGCGTCCGCGCCGGCGAGCGCCTGCTGACCGAGCTCCTGCTGCGCGGCCTCGCCGAGCACGAGACGCCAGCGGCGCAGCCGTTCCGCTTCGGCGGTGGGAGACGTGGGGCTCATGGCGATTCCACTCCGAGGATGCGGGCGAGCACGGGGAGCACGGCGGCCGCGCGTGCCTGATCGATCGCGGCGTCGCGCGCGTCGACGCGGCGTGCGGTCGCGCCCGTCGCCGAGCCGAGGTCCTTCACGCGCTCGCCCATCGCGCGGCGCTCGGGCGGCGTGAAGTGCGAGAACGCGCGGCGCAGCAGCGGGAGCATCTGCTGAAAGGTCTCGCCGTCGAGGGTGACGAGAAAGCGGTCGAGGGCGCGCCACACACCATCGAGATGGGTGAGCGCGAGTCCCGAGCCGTGCAGGAGCCCCTCGACCCACGCCGCCGCGTCGAGGGCGGGGGTGACGGGAGAGAGCGCGAGCGCGGCACGGCGATCCAGCTCGTCGACGGGGAGCGTGCCGTGCTCGAACAGCGCGCGACAGGACCATCCGCGCACGAGCCCGTGCACGGCGTCGGCGTCGGCGAGGACGAGGAGCACGGCGTCCCACTCCTCGCGCCGGCCAGCGTCGTCGAGGATGGCGAGGCTCTCCTGGACGGCGACCATCGCCTCGAGACGCTGCGCCGCGGCATCGGCGTCGAGATTCGTGCACGCCGCGCGCAGCCCGACGGCGATGCGCTCGAACAGCGCGGCGACCACGGCGAGCAGCGCCTCGGTCGGCGTGCGGCGGACGTCGCCGTAGCGCGAGGCGCGCGCCAGCGGCGGCATCGCCTGCATGAGGTGCTGCACGTCGCTCCCGACGGCGGCGCGCTCCTGCACGCGCGCCAGCAGGTCCTCGACGGCGTCGGGCAGCTCGGCGAGCAGCGCGCGATCGAGGACCGGGGTGAGCGCGGCGAGATCCGTCGAGCGCGCGCCTTCGTCGCGCGCCCGCGCGCTGGCCGCGCCTTCGACGGTGTTGCCCCACACGCTCGCCTCGATGAGCGCGATTTCCATCTCGGGGATCCAGCGCAGCGTCCAGCTCTCGGCGAAGGTGCCGAGCTTCCGGCCGGCGTGCGCGCGCGGCGTGGCCCACGGGACGTGCAGCAGCGTGAGCCGGTGAAAGAGCCGGCTGCGCTCGCGGTCGACGTCGTTGCGCAGATCGAGCTCCAGTGGCTTGCTCTCCCCCGTCGGCTTGAGACGCAGGCGCTTCTGGAGCGCGGCGAGGTCGCGCTGGAGGGGCACGGTGGGCGCGTCGTCGGGGACGCGGCCGAGGACGTCGCCGATCTCGAGGCGATCGCGCACGAGCCGGAGTCGCGTCGGCTCACCGCCACAGAGCACGCTCACCGCGGACTCGTTCAGCTCGGCCAGCCCTGGTGAGCGCAAGCCGCGCATCGTGGCGAGCGTTTCAGCGAGACGAACGACCTCGATCACACTCGCGGACGACGCGTCGAGGTCCTCGCTGCGGAGGAGTCGTGCCGCCTCGGCGGCCCAGCGGATCACGGCGTGGTCGGGCGCCGTCCAGAGATGGCGGTACCAGCCGGGGGCGTGCACACCCGCGCCATAGCCGCTGCGGAAGGCGAGCCGCGAGTGCGTCCACGGGATCCAGGTCGCCTGCACCTTCGTCTTCGGCAAGCCTTTGAGGTGTACAGCGTCGGCCTTGGCCGAACCGTGATCGACGAGCACGGGAGCGTGCCATGCGCCGCACACGACGGCGATGCGCTGATGGCCCTCCTTCACGGCGGCGCGGATGGCGGTGCGCATGTACGCCTCGCGGCGCGCCTCGAGCTCGTCGCGCGGATCGCCGTCGCCGCGCACGGCGTGCATCGCCTCGCGGATGGCGTCGAACAACCCGGTCGCGTCGTGATGCCGCTCGATCTGGTGCTCCCACCAGAGCTCGTGATCGGTGTAGCCCGCCGCTTCGGCGAACAGGTCGAGTGGATCGCGCGTGGGTTCGGGCGTGTTCGGGTGCAGATCCCTCGACTCGCTTCGCTCGCTCGGCATGACATCGGGCTCGCTCTGCTCGCTCGGGATGACAAGCGGCTCGCACGGCGGCGCGGCGTCGGACGTGTCGCCCGCTTCATCCTTCTCCGGCTCGGCCATGCGATGTGCTTGAGGCAGGTCGATGAACCGGACGGGCACATCGCGCTTGACGGCGAACCGGATCGCTTGCCATTCCGGCGAGAATTCGGCGAACGGATAGAACACGGCGCGGTTGGGCGCGTCGACCGGATAGACGAGCAGCGCCACCGGCGGCACGAGGTCCTCACTCGCGGCGAAGCTGAGGACGTCCTGCGCGTCGGGCGGTCCCTCGACGAGGAGCAGGTCGGGGGCGAGCGCGTCGAGCGCCGAGAGGAGGCTGCGGGCGCATCCGGGCCCGTGGTGCCGGATGCCAAAGACGTGGACGCTCACCGCGTCACACGATCTCCATGCAACTTCTGTAGAGATCCTTCCAGCCGTCGCGCTCCTTCACGACGGTCTGGAGATACTCCATCCACACGAGCCGGTCCTGCACCGGATCCTTGACGATCGCGCCGGTGATGCCCGACGCGAGATCAGCCGAGCGCACGGCGCCGTCGCCGAAGTACGACGCCATGGCGAGCCCGCCGTTCATGACCGAGATCGCCTCGGCGGTGGAGAGGCTCCCACTCGGCGACTTGAGCTTCGTCTTGCCGTCGGCGGTGACGCCGTCGCGCAGCTCGCGGAAGATCGTGACGAGCCGTCGGATCTCCTCCACCGGAGGCGTCTCGGCCGGGATGGCCAGCGCGCGCCCCGTTTCAGCGACGCGGCGGGCGACGATGCCCACCTCTTCCTCGAGCGTCGCGGGCGTTGGGAGCACGACGGCATTGAAGCGCCGCATCAACGCGGAGGAGAGATCGTTCACGCCCTTGTCGCGGTTGTTCGCCGTGGCGATGACGTTGAAGCCGCGACGCGCCTGGATCTCGATCCCGAGCTCGGGGACGGGGAGTGTCTTCTCCGAGAGCATCGTGATGAGCGTGTCCTGCACCTCGCTCGGGATGCGCGTGAGCTCCTCGACGCGCGCGAGCTTTCCCTCGCGCATGGCCTGGAACATCGGGCTCGGCACGAGGGCACGCTCCGATGGTCCTTCCGCGAGGAGTCGCGCGTAGTTCCAGCCGTAGCGCAACGCACTCTCGTCGGTGCCGGCGGTGCCCTGCACGAGCAACGTGGAATCGCCGGAGATGGCGGCGGCGAGATGCTCACTCACCCACGACTTCGCCGTGCCGGGCACGCCGAGCAGCAGGAGCGCGCGATCGGTCGCGAGGGTGGACACCGCGATCTCGATGAGACGCGCGTTGCCGACGTACTTGGGCCGGATCTCGAAGCCGTTCGGCAGGGTGCCGCCCATGAGGTACATGCGCACCGCCCAGGGTGAGAGGCGCCAGCTGGGCGGACGCTCGCGATCGTCGGCGGCGGCGAGCTCGGACAGCTCTTCCGCGAACTCGTCTTCGGCGTGGCGACGGAGGACGGCGGTGGCGTCAGCGGTGGGCTGGCTCAACTCGGATCTCCTGATCAATGCGTTGACGAAGACGGATGGTATCGCGCAGCTCGTCGAGCTTGCGTCGATAGGCGGGAGGAATGTCACCGAGCTCGCCGAGCCGGCGCTCAAAGTCGAGCGCGTCGGCGAAGCTCTCGGGAGAGAGCGCGAGCGCGATGGGGACGAGCGTCTCGAACCAGATGCCGGCGGTCCACTGGGCGGCCGATGCCGCGGCGTTCACCTGCTCGCGAACGCGTGCGAGGAACTGCGTGGCGAAGGTCGCGCTCCACGGGCGCGGCACGATGTCGACGAGCGTGCCGAGCCCGAAGGGCATCTCGGCCGGCGAGCGAGTCACGAGGTCGAGCGCGCGTGCTTCCGCCTCGGCGCGCGGCAGCCGACGATGCAACTGGAGCAGCATCGTGCCGCGCACCGGGGCCTCGAGCGCCGTCGTCCTGTCGTCGAGCTTCCGCTCGTACCAGGCGTCCCACAGCGCGCTGGCCCATGCCTCGTCGCCGGTGAGCAGAGTCGCGAGCGACCAGCCCTGCAGCACGGCGAACGACCACTCCGTTGCGCCTGCGGCGCGGACGAGATCGACGGGCGACGCGCGGAACCGCTCCTGCCAGTGCGCCGGCGGCACGAGCGCGAGCGCCTGTACGAGCCAGTGCGCCCGCTCGCCGACGCCCTTCGGCGGCTTGGCGACGAGCGCATCGCGCTCCCAGCCCGCGTCGTACGCTTCGGGTGGACGCACGACGAGAGTGCCCGCGTCGCCGCGCCCGATCGCCTTCGCGAGCTTCGCGCGCAATCGGCTCGTGCTCGCGGGAGGCTCGTAGTCGAGCATCGCATCGGCACGCGCGACGAAGCGGCGGGCGGACTCGCCGTCGGCGATGCGCGCGAGCAGGCGGACGGCGACGCTTCGCACCACGACGCTCCGATCGTTCAGGGCACTCTCGAGGAACTCGACGTCGTCGATGCCGAGCGATTCCTCGAGGGTGGCGAGCAGCTGCGTGCGATGCTCGGCGGACTCGCTCGTCCAGCTCTCGGCGAGCCACACGCGCGCCGTGGTCGGATCGGTGCGGCGGCGCGCGCGCAGCACCGCGGTACGAAGCGCGTGCGAACCTTCGGTCCACGCGCGGCGCGCTTCCTCGTCGCCCGGCGCTTCGGCGTCGAGCCAGTCGCCGCCCCCCGCGAGCTCGGTGAGCCACCGACCGCGCTCGCCGATCACGCGCGGCAGGATCGTGGCGAGGAGCTCGTCACGCGTATCGAGCAGCTCGGGGAGCAGCGCCGGTGCGACGATCCCGCCCGCGGCGTCGAGCCGCTCGAGCGCTTCGCGCAGGAGCAGCCGCGGGCGCAGGGCGATCAGCTCCGCGATGAGCGTGGACGCCGCGGCGGTGCACACGGCGCGCGCTTCGGCGGGCGCCGGCGCGATCGCCGCGATGTCGGACGAGGAAGTGCGGCCGGCGCGCGCGCAGGCATCGCTCGCCGCCGCGGCGAGGAGCAGCCGTCGCTCGATCGGCATCGCGTCGCTGGCCCGGGCGACGAGCTCCGCGACCGGATCCTCGGCGCCGAGCGCGGCGAGTGCGCGATCGGGCTGGCGCGCGGTACCGACGAGCGCTGCTTCGACGAGTGCGCGCGTCGTCATGCCACCAGCGCCTCGAGACGCCCGTCGACGATCGCGGCGAGTGGGAGGAGTGTGTCGCCGTCCCATTCGACGGCGACGGCGATGGGATGGCCGCCCGAGAGTGCGGCGAGTCTGCGGTGATCGCGGGATGCGAGCGGGAGTGCCGCGCCGGTCGTGTCGACGAGGAGCCAGCGATCGGCGTCGGCGCGCGCTGGGCGCAGCGCGCGCACGACGCACGGGATGCTCTCCATCCATGGTTGCGCGGCGAGGGCTGCCGCCCCCGCGCGGAGCAGCTCGTCGAAGGAATCGAACGCGGGGGGCGCACCTTGCGATGAATCGGGGCTGCGGCGCTGCGCGCCTTGCCAGGGCTCGGTGCCGCGGCGCTCCTCGATGAGGGCGCGCGACGGATATGCGGCG
>Ga0070658_10001628_pt1 | contig 18986 bp, 19 predicted proteins | sample KBSC13metaG_FD_64664 | JGI IMG/M metagenome (GOLD analysis project Ga0070658, IMG submission 64664) | Corn rhizosphere microbial communities from Kellogg Biological Station, Michigan, USA - KBS C1-3 metaG | ecosystem: Host-associated > Plants > Roots > Rhizosphere > Soil ...
AGCAGCCGCAGCTCGGGTCCTTGTAGACGGTGATGGTCGGCGGCACGCCCATCGCCTCGGCGCGACGCATGAGCGGAAGCAGTGCACTCAGCGCCGCGCCGGCGCCGAAGCTGCGTGCGAGCGCGCCGAGCATCGAGCGGCGCGTCATCGTGTGATCGTTCATCTGCGCTCCTGCCATCCTGCGTCTCCGAGATACGAGGTGTTCGTGCTGCACCAAGCTAGCATCATCTTGCATTCGCGTCGACGGCTGCGCTATCGGCCGTGGTTCGCCTCGCCCGGCATTCCACGCAGATGCTCTCGTTGCGCACGTCGGCGATCAGCCGACGCACCCAGCTGCCGTGCAGGTGCGCGTAGCAGAGGATTCGTCGACAGCGCGTGCAGACGCCGCCCTTCAACAGATCCACGCGTCCGCCGCAACGGTCACAGTCGGTGGTGATGTTCGAGGGCTGGAAGACCCGGAATGGTTGCATGGCTCGATGTGCGTGTCGTCGCCGTCGAACGTTGGTGTCCGCGCCGCGCCTTCGACAGGGCGCACTACATTCTACACCATGACGTTCCCCGGATCGCGAGGCGCTCCCCTGCCGATTGACGACGTGCTGCCAGCGCTTCGCGCTGCGCTCGCAGCGCGATCGGCGGGTGTGCTTCAGGCGCCGCCGGGTGCGGGCAAGACCACCCATGTACCGCTCGCGCTGCTGCACGAGGTCTGGCTTCGTCATCAGCGCATCGTGATGCTCGAGCCGCGCCGGCTGGCCGCGCGAGCGGCGGCGCGGCGCATGGCGTCGCTGCTCGATGAGCGCGTTGGAGACACCGTCGGATTCCGGGTGCGTGGCGAAACGCGCATCGGCGCTGCGACGCGTATCGAGGTCGTCACCGAAGGGGTGCTCACCCGGATGCTGCAGGCCGACCCGACGCTCGAGGGAGTCGGCGTCGTCATCTTCGACGAGTTTCACGAGCGAAGCCTGCACGCCGATCTGGGCCTCGCGCTCGCCTTGCAGACGCAGGAGCTGCTGCGGCCCGATCTCCGTCTGCTCGTCATGTCCGCCACCCTCGACGGCTCGGCAGTGAGTGCCCTGCTCGGTGACGCGCCGATCGTCACGAGCGCCGGTCGCGCCTTCCCCGTCGACGTCCGGTATGTCGCGGCGCGCAGTGAACGTGGTGTGGATTCCGTGGTCGCCGACACGGTTCATCGCGCGCTCGCTAGTGACACGGGAAGCATTCTCGCCTTTCTTCCCGGTGCGGGCGAGATCGCCCGAACGGCGGAGCGCCTGCGCGGCGTCCCCCTGCCCCGCGCCGTGTCGGTGCGCCCGCTGTTCGGTGATCTCCCGTCGAGCGAACAGGATGCTGCCGTGCTGCCAGCCGTTGGCGACGAGCGAAAGATCGTGCTCGCGACCGCGATCGCGGAGACGAGCCTGACCATCGAAGGTGTCCGCGTGGTGATCGACAGCGGCCTGGCCCGGGTGTCGCGTTTTTCTCCGCGCAGCGGCATGGCTCGCCTGGAAACGGTGCGTGTCACACGCGCCTCGGCCGATCAACGCTGCGGACGGGCTGGTCGCACCGCGCCCGGTGTGTGTTACCGTCTGTGGACGGAGGCGGAGCAGGCGACGCTGCTCGAGCGGGCAACACCGGAGATCCTGATGACCGACCTTGCGCCATTGGCACTCGATCTCGCAGTCGCCGGCGTCGTCGATCCGTCCGCGTTGCGCTGGCTCGACCTGCCCCCGACGGCAGCGCTGGCGCAGGCACGTGAACTGCTCGTCGAGCTCGACGCGCTCGACTCGTCATGGCGCATCACGCCTCACGGGCGAGCGATGGCAGCGCTTGGTACTCATCCCCGCCTCGCCCACATGCTGCTCGCGGGTCAGCAGCGGGGTCAAGGCTCCACTGCCTGTGCGGTTGCCGCGCTTCTCGAGGAGCGCGACATCTTCCGGCGCCATCCGACGATGCGCGACGCTGACCTCCGCTCGCGTCTTCGCGCGCTCGATGCCTTTGGTGGCGAGCTGGATGCACTGGTGGATCGCGATCGGCTCCGGCGAGCGCGGGAGCGTGCTGCGGTGTGGTCCGCCGCACTTGGCGAGCAGAAACGGGCGGTGGACGAGGAAGCAGCGGGCGCGCTCCTCGCGCTCGCCTATCCGGATCGTGTCGCGCGTCGCCGCGAGACCTCGGGTGATCGCTACCTGCTTCGCTCCGGCGTCGGCGCTCGACTGGATGACGTCGGCTCGCTCGCCGGCGCGCCCTTCCTCGGCGTCGCGGAAACAGACGGGCAGCCGCGGGACGCCCGGGTGTTCCTCGCTGCGCCGGTCGACCTGACGGATCTCGAACGTGCGTTCGCGTCGCAGATCGTGCGCGAGGAAGTCGTCGAATGGCAACGCGAGAACGGCGTGGTGGCAGCGCGAGTCCGTGAGCGGCTGGGTGCACTGATCCTGCGCGAGTCGCTCCTGCGTGATGCGGATGGCGAAGCCGTCGCGCGCGAGCTGCTGGCCGCGATCGATCGCGAGGATGGCATTCGCCTCGACTGGAGCGCGCCGGCGCTGCGACTTCGCGAACGCGTGGCGTTCGTGCGCACCCTTGATACGTCGTGGCCGGACTGGTCGGATGCCGCGCTTCGGTCGTCGCAGGACGAATGGCTGCTCCCGCACCTCATCGGGCTCCGGCGTCGCACCGACGTCGAGCGGCTGGACCTCGCGTCGATCCTGCTGGCGCAGCTCTCTTTCGACCAACGCCGGGCGCTCGAGCGTCTGGCACCGACGCACGTCGTGGTGCCGACTGGCTCGCGCGTGCCGATCGACTACTCCGACCCGGCGTCGCCGTTGCTGGCTGTCCGGCTGCAGGAGATGTTCGGGCAGCTCGAGACGCCACGCGTTGCGGATGGCCGTGTTCCGCTCACGGTGCATCTGTTGTCGCCTGCCGGACGACCGGTCCAGGTCACGCGCGACCTCGCGGGCTTCTGGCGCTCTTCATACTTCGATGTTCGGAAGGAGCTGCGGGGACGCTACCCGAAACATGAATGGCCGGATGATCCGCTCTCGGCGACGCCGACTCGCCGCGCGAAGCGCCGCTCATCATAGTTCGTGATGCCTCGATCGCTCCTGCGCGAAGGGCGGTGGCCGGAAGGCCACCGCCCTTCATTAGCTGGAGTTGCGGCGTGGCGTCTAGAACTGGACGCCGAACGAGATCGGGATGAACTGCAGGTTCGTCGCTTCGTTCTGATTGCCGAGCATTACGTGGTACCGCGCTTCGAGAAAGGTGCTGATGCCGCCGAGCGGGAAGCGAATGCCACCGCCGATGTTCACGCCAGCCGTGGTCCTGCTGTCCGAAGCGTTGAACGCATCGGAGCTGAGACGGCGGTTGTAGATGCCGAGACCACCGATCAGGTATGGCGCGGCACCGGTCGGACCGAGATTGAGCACCGCGTTGGCGGTCGCCGAGGCGATGCGCGTCGTCGTACCGCCGCCCTTGCCGTCGAAGCTGCTGAAGCCGCCCTCGATGCGCGCACCGACGGGGATGATCGGAGCGCCGAAGGCGAGGCCGAGATTGATGTTGTAGCCGGAATTGCTGACGTCACCGAGGTCGCTCATTGGAAGCGAGAGGCCACCGGAAACGAGGATGGATGAGCTGCCTTGAGCACGGGCGCCTGCCGGAAGGGCGAGGAGCGCACCGGCGGCGAGAACCGCGAGAAGCCGACGTGACATGATGCTGGTTCCTCCATAAGGAGTGAAGATGCGGCAGGTGCCAGTACGAGTACCGTGCCAGCTCGTGGAAACGGGCATATGACGATCCTCCGCGTACCCCGACACGAAACGCTCGCCTCTGCGCTGGCCAGTTGGCCGTTGGAACCGAGGGCGTCAGCCCTCGGTGGCGAGGCCGCACGGAGCGCATTATTGTTCCTGCAAAATCAGGAATTCAAGCACTGTGGTGTAATTCCATAACAATCCTTTATTTATAGGATTATTATAGTGCGATCCTATAGCGTTGCAGTGTCGTCACTTGCCATTGGCGCACCACCCAAGTGGCTGGACAACCTGCTCTCTCACTTCCCCGTCCCGGAAGTGGATACTGATCGGCGAGGCGTGGCTCGCCGGATCCCGCACTCCGCCCTCCTTCGCTTGGCATTGACGCGCGAGCTCCATGTCGCCCTGCACATGGGCGTGCGCGACGCGCTCCGTCTTGCCGAGGAGTTGCTGGCGGCTACCCAGGGCACTGTCTCCCGCGGAGGGCAGCTTCGTGTCTCTTTCGATCGACCATCCTTCGAACGGGAGCTGGCTGACCGGCTGCGCGACGCGCTCGAGTCGGCTCCTACCCCGCGTCGCGGGCGGCCGCCTTCGCGCACCGGAACCGCGACACGGCGGCCGACGAACGACTGAGCGCCCGCACGCCGCCGTCACGGACGCACAAAGGGCGGGGCACCAGAGAGGTGCCCCGCCCTTCGCTGCTGTGATCACCGCGGCTCAGGCCTTGGTGACGTTCTCCGCCGCGGGGCCCTTGGCACCCTGGACGATGTCGAACTCCACCGCGTCTCCCTCGGCCAGCGACTTGAAGCCATTGCCCTGAATCGCGCTGTAGTGCACGAAGCAGTCCTTCTCGCCACTGTCGGGGGTGATGAAGCCGAAGCCCTTCGCGTCGTTGAACCACTTCACCTTGCCGGTCGTACGCATGTACCACTCCTGAGGTAACTGATTGTCGAGGGAGCGGAACACACCGTACCCTGACAATACCCTGAACCGCGGGCGCACCGATGTCCCGCCACAACAATTGCCAGAGCCGGAAGGGGCCCCAGCAGCGGCTAACGTAGCAGGGCCTGGAACGACGGTCAATAGCGCTGGCGGACCCAACCATTTCCCCCGCCATCACCCGAGCGCGGCCTCTTCCTGACGACTCTCGCTATGTCGTCGGTCGCACCGCTGTCACGTAGTACTCCGTTTCGCCGAAGCAGCGAAGGGGAACGCCCCGATGTTCCTCATAGGTAATTGCGACGCGCTGTCCCATGAGTCGCTGGATCTGGTGCGCTACACTGTCATCGCGCACGCTGAACTCGAACTTCTCCGGCATCGCGCCCGGCAACGGGTTCGCCATCGCGAGCTCACCCTCCCACGTTTTGCACAACCATCCCTTTTCCGAGAACTTCTGGATGAAGCCCGCACGCTGCTCAACGGCGTACGACCAGTTGAGTGCGACGGCGGTCCACACGACGAACGCCACAATCGGCAGCACGACGAACACACCGAGGAGAATGAGCCCCCAATGCCGCTTTCGTTGCCGCGTCGGCGGTGCGGTGATCGGTTCGCTGGGCACAGAGGTCGTGCTGCCGTCGTCCTGCGTCTCGTGCTGGTCCATCGGTGCCTCGGGTACGAGTGATTCGACCCTGCGGCCGCATCGGCCGGCGCACAACTTATCGTGTCCCCGACCGCACCGCATCGGGCCGGGATGGATTAGATTTCAGTAGTCTCTTCCTTATCCGAGCCGTGTCTTTTTCGCCCCGCCGCAGCACCGTCACCGCCTGGGTCGGCACCGTTCCCGTTGGATCGGCGCATCCCATCGTCGTGCAGTCCATGACGAACACCGACACCGCCGACGCCGTCGCTACGGCGGAGCAGGTGGCGAAGCTGGCCAACGCCGGCTCGCAGATCGTGCGCGTCACCGTCAACAACGAGGAAGCCGCTGCCGCCGTTCCCGAGATCGTCGCCCGGCTCGACGACGTGGGCGTGCGTGTCCCGATCGTCGGCGACTTTCACTACAACGGCCACCTGCTGCTCGCACGCTTTCCGGAGTGCGCGCGCGCCCTGGCCAAGTATCGGATCAACCCGGGCAACGTTGGTGGCAAGCGGCGCGACGAGAACTTCCGTACCATCGTCGGCATTGCGGTGGAGCATGACAAGCCGGTGCGCATCGGCGTGAACTGGGGCTCGCTCGACCAGGATCTGCTCACGCAGATGATGGATGAGAACGCGCGCGCTGGCTCGCCGCGCACCGCCAAGGACGTGTACATCGAAGCGATGCTTGCTTCAGCGCTGCGCTCCGCCGAGCTCGCGGAAGAGGTGGGCCTGCCGCACGACCATATCCTGATTTCCGCCAAGGTCTCGCACGTGCCCGACCTGGTGGATGTCTACGAGCGTCTCGCCGCGCGATGCGACTACCCGCTGCACCTCGGGCTCACCGAGGCAGGCATGGGCATGAAGGGACAGGTGGCCAGCGCTGCCGCGCTTTCCATCCTGCTCGCGCGCGGCATCGGCGACACCATTCGCGTTTCGCTCACGCCGAAGCCGAACGGCGATCGCACCGAGGAAGTGCTCGTCGCCCAGCAGATCCTCCAGTCACTCGGGCTGCGCAGCTTCGCGCCGCAGGTCACCGCCTGCCCTGGCTGCGGACGCACGACGTCCACCTTCTTCCAGCACATGGCAGAGGACATTCAGACCTACCTGCGCGAGCAGATGCCGGTCTGGAAGCAGTCGCGCCCCGGTGTGGAGACGATGCACGTCGCCGTGATGGGCTGCGTGGTGAATGGGCCGGGCGAGTCGAAGCACGCCAACATCGGCATCTCGCTGCCCGGCACGTTCGAAGAGCCCAAGGCGCCGGTCTACGTGGACGGGAAGCTCGTCACCACACTTCGTGGCGACAACATCGTGCAGGAGTTTCTCGTGCTGCTCGAGGACTACGTCGCGCGCACCTATCCGGGCGTGACGGCCGAGCCACTCGTCACCGCGAGCTGAGGCAGTGCGGGGCAGGGCGCGTCAGCCGACGCGTCCCGCTCCAGCCGGCGTGGCTGTGCCTCCGCGCGCCTCGAGCGCGTCGGCAACCGCGCGAAGTTCGTCCATGATCGGTGCGTCGAAACCCAGTTCGCGCAGGCGTTCGTAGACGCGCCGATACCAGCGCACGGTACCCATCCGGCCGACGTTGAACCGCGACCAGACGGTGTCGGGGTCGATCGTGCGATCGAGATCGGCCAGGATGGAGCTTCCGTTGTGGATCTTGTCGGCGGCGCACACCCAGCGCGCGCGCTCCGGCGCAGCGGCGAGCCGTGCGAGGTAGTCGTCCTTCCGCTCCTCACTCGAGAGTTCGACGCCTTCTTCATCCACCTGCCGGTGTGTCACGGCAAGCACGGTGTCCAGCACGACGGCGCCGAACTTGTCGCCGATGCGCTGTTCGAGCATGGCGCGTGTGTAACCGTCGCGCACGCAATCCTCGATCACGTCGTGCAGGATCCCCGCGACGACGGTTTCCTCATCACGATCATAGCGGGTGAGGATCACCGCCACGTTCGCCGGGTGCGTCAGGTAGGGAAGGCGGGTTCCCTTGCGCACCTGACGGTCATGGTGCTTCGCCGCAAAGGCGAACGCGTGGTTGATGCGGTCCGAGTAGCCGCGGGTCATCTACACATCAGGGGACAGCGGGGCGCCGGGCGCCGGCGAAGCGTGGGGGGAACCGAAAGATAGCGTGCTCGGTCCTGCGCCGCACGGCGTCCGGACCGTTACTCGCTCTCCGAGGCGAACCACCGGACGATGCGCTCCAGCCCGCGACGATCCTCTTCGTCGAAGGTGGCGACCTGGTCCGAGTCGATGTCCAGGACGGCGATCAGCGCGCCCGAGCGTCCGGTCACCGGAACGACGATCTCGGAGCGCGAGCGCGCATCGCAGGTGATATGGCCCGGGAAGGTCATCACGTCCGGCACGACCACCGCTCGGCGTTCGGCCGCCGCCGTCCCGCACACGCCCCGGCCGATCCGGATCTCGAGGCACCCCAGCGTTCCCTGGTACGGTCCCACGCGCAGCAACTTGCCCGGCTCGACCACCCGGTAGAACCCGGTCCACAGGTGTCCGAAGGCGTGATGAATGAGTGCGCTCATCGTCGCCATCGCCGCCACGTCGTCACGTACACCGGCAAGCACGGCCCGAATGTGTTCGTCGAGCTGGACATACGCGTCCGGCTTCGGCACGGCGCGCAGGTCGAGCGTTTCTTCAGCCATCGAGGATCACCGGATTCTTGCGGACGGTCATTTAGCGCGAAATCTGGATCGCGAACGTGAGGTCCAGGAGCGCGAGGGCTCCGCCCTGAAGGACGATGGCGATCCCCGCGCCCACGTAGCCGAGGTGACGCGCAAGCCGCCAGCCCACGACGGCGAGTGCGAGGCCGAGCATCACGTAGCCGGCGTCGAGGCCGAGATTGAGCCAGAGCAGGCGATCGAGCCGCGTCGCGCCGGTGAGATCACGCATGCCGAGCGATGCACGTGCGAGCGCGGCGAGCGCAATTTCGGCGGCTCCCCACGCCGCGGTCTGGATGGCGAACTGCTCGAGCAGAGTGGAGCGGTGCGCGCCAAGTCGCAGCCAGGCAAGCAGGCCCGTCCCCACGAGCAGGCTCGCTGCACCCCAGAGCAGAAGCCGCAGCAGGTGTGCGCCTTCGGCGGCGAGCAGAGTATCGGCCCACATGAAAGACATGGGCGAAGGCTAGCGGACTGCCCTCGGGCGTGGGAGTGTTCGCGCTCGCGCGGTCAGGCTGTCGCCGGTACCGGTTCGCGCTCCGGTCGCTCGGCCGGCTTCACTTCGTACAGCACGGGGTCGGGCGCATCCCACAGGACCACACCGCGAATCGCGCCTCCGCTCCGCGCGATCGCTTCCACGCGCTTCTTGAGCTCCGCGATCGGCGTCTGGCCGGCGCGTGCGCAGTACACCACGTCGGGAATCGGGAGCACTGCCGACACTCCCGCCGCTACTTGGTCCGGCGCGGCCACGATGACGACCGCATCGTAACGACGCGCCAGGCGGGCCGAGTCGCGCTGGAGCAGTGATGTCACGCCCTCGATCGGCAATACACCATCGCCACTCGGCACGACGTCGATCGTGCGATCGCGTCCGATGCGCGTGACCCGCGTGGCTTCGGGCCAGCCTACACTGCCGTCCACGAGGCCGCGGACGCCCGCGCTCGACGGAAGCCGCAGCGCCGACGCGACGGCCGACGAGCTGGCATCGGTGTCGACGAGCAGGGTGTCACGCGCTTCCTGCGCGGCGATGGCGGCGAAGTTGATGGCGACCACGGCGCTGACCGCGGGGTTGTCGCCACTGATCGTCACCATCACCACGTTGGCGCCGGCTGCAGCCACGGTGAGGTAGATGAGTTGATGGCCGTCGGCACCCGGGTCGATGTAGGGCGGTCCTTCGCGATCCGACGCACGCCGGCCGCGCTCCGGCGATCGTGGAAGCGGCTTCACGACCCCGAGTACGCGCATCCCGGTGGCGCGCTCGATCTCGTACGCATTGGCGACACGCGGACGTCGCACCTCATCGAACAGCGCGGCGCCGAAGCCGAGCATCGCGCCGAACACGAGCGCTGCCGCGAGCATCGCCGGTGGTGAAGCGCCCACGTTCGCCAGCTCGCGCGCGCGCGCCTCGCGCAGGTCGAGGGCGTGCAGCTCCGCGCGTTCGCGCGACAGGCGCGCGGCCACCTCCGCCGCGACGGTACGCGCGGTGTCCACCGCCTTGAGGCGCGCCATGGTATCGGGAAGCGGGGCGGTGGTGATGGCGGCAACCGCCGGCGGTGGCGGTGCGAGCGAGTCGATTGCCCGCTGTGTGGCTTCGCGCCGCGCATCGGCGAGGACCTCGATGCTGTGGCCGAGCTCATTCGCGCGTGCCGTGAGGGCGACGAACACCGGGTCCACGCCGCCAACTGCGTTGTAGCTGTCACGCTCGCGCTCGATCTCCACCAGGGAGTCGAGCAGCTGCTTCACCCGTACGTCGGATTGCATCGGCGGCGCTTCGGCAAGCGCGCGATAGGACGCGAGCAGCGGAGCATTCTCCGCTCGCGCGAGCAGTCGAGTCAACAGCGCGGCGTCGGCGGACAGGGAATCGCGACGCGTGCGTGCGTCCAGGCTGAGCGCGGCTCCGCCAGCTGTGGTGTCGGCCGCTGCCGCCGCTGCCGCCGCGGAGATCAATTGGGAGATCTGCGTGCGCGCGGCCACGACGGCAGAGTCTGCGCTCGCCACCTGGCGCTGCGCCAGGCGCAACGCGATCACCGTGGGTTCGGTATCGGGCCGCGAGCTTGCCGTCGGACGCAGTGCACTCGCGGCGCGCCGAGCCTGCTGGGGGACGACCACGATTGCGATCAGCGCCGCCGCGAAGATGACGATGCTGACCGTACCAATGAATACGGGCCGGCGCAGCGCGTTGCGGGCGCGCGCCGCCATCCAGGCGGCTCGTGACGGGAGCGGTGGGGTCGGACGACGGCGAACGGAGCGGCGGCGGCGAGACATGCGCGGAAGGAGGATGATCGAGCGAGCGGTGAGTCGCAACGCCACGCGGTAGCGCACGCGGCGGGCCAGCGTCACGACCTGATGCGCGATGGGGTGGGCGCCAGCGGCGCCCACCCCATCGTGTCGTACGGTTGCCCGGAGTGGCTTACTGCACCGTGATCGAGCCCTTCATCCCCATCGCCGCGTGCGGCGTGCAATCATAATCGTACTTGCCCGCAGGAACCTTGGCGAAGGAGACCGTGTAGCCCTCGTTCGGGTTCATGAGCAGCGGGCTGGAATCCTCGGCCATGTGCTGGCCAGGCATGTTCGCGTTGATCTGCGCCTTGGTGGTCGGGTCCGTCAGGTTGAGGAACGCGACGTTGTGCGGGCCACCGGAGACCATGATCCACTTCACGGCATCGCCCTGCTTGATGGTGATGTCGGCCGGTTCGAAGCGATAACCCTTCGCATCGCCGATCATCTTGACCTCATGCGTCGTGCCGGTGGCCGGAGCCGCCGCCACTGCGCCAGCCGCACCCGCGGCGGGCGCGCCCGCTTCCGGGGTGGTAGTCGCTGTCGTGGTCGCCGCACCCGTGGTGGTCGCCGTCGTATCGGCCACAGGCTGCTTCTCGCCGCCACATGCACCAAGGACCGCCGCGCCCGCCAGCACTGCAATACCATAGAACCGCATTTCTGAAGACCTCCAAAATCCTGGATCGTGAAAGTACTCGCCGACGGGGCCCCGTCGGTTTTTGTGAATTTATTCACAAGACGAACGACACGCAATTCAGCCCGCGTACCGCTCGTCCGGCGTCGTTGCACAGCGCGCGCCGCGGCGTTGACGAACGACGAAGTCACTCGCTAGCTTCACATCATGTCCGCCTTCCGCACGCATCATCGCCATCACCACCACGGCCCGACGGGTCAGGGCGACGCGCGCGTGCACGGATAGGCAGACTGAGATTCTCGTCTCCCGGCACGGACTGCCGGTCGACTCGTGGCCCGTCCTTTGGACGGGCCATTTTTGTTTCCGTCGATGCTGCTCGCGTCGCCGGCTACCGTACCTTCTGAGGCCGCAACGGCCATTCACATGCTTCGCATCGCCTTACCCAACAAGGGTCGCCTCGCCGATGACGCGCGCGAGTTGTTCACCGACGCCGGTCTCGAGGTGCGCGCTGCCGGTCCGCGCGCCCTCACCGCTTCTCTCGGCGGCGAGTTCCAGGCACTGTTCGTTCGCGCACGTGACATCCCCGAGTTCGTCGCCGACGGCGCCGCCGACGCCGGGATCACGGGATTCGATCTCGTACGCGAATCCGGACGTGCACTCGACGAGCTTGCCGATCTCGAGTTCGGTCGTTGTCATCTTGCCGTCGCGGCCACCGAGGAAACGGGGATCGCCACCCTCGCCGATCTCGCCTCCGGCACGAGGGTAGCCACCGTCTTTCCGCGATTGACGCGCGAGTTCTTCGATCAACGCAGCCTGGACGTAGAGGTCGTCCCGGTCTCGGGCGCCGCGGAAATCGCACCGCACATCGGCATCGCGGATGTCATCGTCGATCTGGTGTCCACCGGGTCCACGCTTCGCGTGAATGGCCTGCGCGAGATCGCGACAGTGCTCGAGTCATCCACGCGACTCGTCGCCGCACCCGGCATCCGTCGCGACGTCGCACGTGCTCGCTCGCTGGACGAGCTGGTCGCCGCACTCACCAGCGTCATCGCGGCACGTGGCCGGCGCTACGTGATGGCCAACGTGCCACGCGCTCGGCTCGACGCCGTGCGGCAGGTGGTGCCCGGCCTCAACGGCCCCACCGTCATCGACATCATGAATGGCGGCGAACACGTCGCCGTGCACGCCGTCGTCTCCGCAGCGACCATCTATCGCACGGTGGCCGACCTCAAGGCGCTCGGCGCCGAGGGCATCCTCGTCACGCGCATCGAACGGTTGATGGCATGAGCGTTCGCACCAGCACTTCGGGGGTCGTGCGCTGGCACGGCCGATACGATGAACTTTCCGCCGCGGACCGTCGAGCGCTGCTCGACCGGTCGGCAGGCGCGGATGATTCGATTCGCGAACGCACGGCGGAGGTTGTTGGCCGGGTGCGGACGAATGGTGACGACGCGCTCCGCGCCCTGGCACTCACCTTCGATGGCGTGTCGCTCAATTCGCTCGAGGTGCCACGCGAGGCCTGGCAGCGCGCCCTCGACGCATTGACGCCGGCGCTGCGCCGAAGCATGGAGCGTTCGGCCGCCAACCTCGAGCGCGTGCACCGTGCATTCCTGCCGACGGCGCAGGAGACGGAGAGCGAGCCGGGCATCATCATCGGCCGGCGACCCGACCCGCTCGTACGCGTCGGCGTGTACGCGCCCGGCGGACGCGCCGCGTACCCGAGCAGCGTGCTGATGGGAGTGATACCGGCACGCGTGGCGGGAGTGGGCGAAGTCATTCTCTGTTCGCCGCCAGACCGTGTCACCGGCCAGCCATCGGCCGTAGTGCTCGCCGCGGCGGCGCTTGCCGGTGCCGATCGCGTGTTCGCGCTCGGCGGCGCGGGCGCCATCGCCGCCATGGCGTTCGGTACCGCGACCGTGCCTCGGGTGGACCGTATCGTCGGTCCCGGCAACGCATATGTAGCGGAAGCCAAGCTGCAGGTGTCGAGTGCCGTCGCCATCGATTCTCCAGCTGGCCCGAGCGAGTTGCTGGTGCTCTGCGATGCATCGGCGGACGCCGCGGTCGTCGCCCGCGAGATGCTGGCGCAGGCGGAACATGACCCGCTTGCTGCGGTGGTTGCGGTTGTGACCGATGAGTCGCTGGCGCAGGGCGTGCTTGCCGAGTTGTCGCGCCGATTGCCGGAGCAGCCACGCGCCGAAATCGCCGCGGCCGCGCTGGCGGGGCAGGGTGCCGTGCTCGTCGTGAAAGACGTCGGCGAGGCGATCGCTGTCGCCAATGCCTACGCCGCCGAACACCTGCTGCTGCTCGTCGCGAGGTCGGACGAGGTGCTCGCGAGCCTTCGGGGCGCGGGGACGGTGTTCGTCGGCGCGAGCAGTTCGGTCGCCTTCGGCGACTACATGACGGGAGCAAACCATGTGCTTCCGACCGGCGGGCTCGCGCGCTCCTACTCCGGGCTGTCCACTCTCGACTTCGTGCGGTGGACGACCTATCAGTGTGTGAGTCCGTCTGCAGCTGCACGGCTCGCCGAGGACGTCGGCGCCTTTGCCGACGCCGAAGGCCTGCCCGGTCATGCTGCCGCTGCACGAGCGTGGTGCGTGAGGGGTGCGGCATGATCGGGGCGACTCGTGATCTGGCCTCGCTCGCGCGGGATGCGGTCCGCGCGCTGCCACTCTACGCGCCGGAGAGCGCCGACGGCGCGCTGGACCTGAGTGACAGCGTCAACGCGTGGGGCGCGCCGCCGGCCGCGCTGCGCGCGCTCGCGGAGCCATCGGCCGCGTCGGTGTCGCGTTATCCGTCGCCGCGCTCGGAGTCCCTCGTGCCGGCGCTCCTTCGTTATCTCGGACTCGAGAGCACGGGCGATGTGCGCATCGTGACAGGGTGTGGTTCCGATGACGTGCTCGATGCCGCCATGCGCGCCTTCGGGTCGCCGGGGGATCGCATCGCCTTCTCGTCGCCGACATTCTCGATGATTCCGCTCTTCGCGCGGCTGAATGGTCTCGAGCCGGTACCCGTGCCGTTTGCCGGGACCTTCGATCTCGATGCGGAGCGTCTCGTCGATGCCGGCGCGAAGATCACGTACCTCTGCGCGCCGAACAATCCGACGGCTACACCGGTCTCGCGCGCCGCGGTGGAGTTCGTCGCCACTCGCGCATCGGGTATCGTCGTCCTCGACGAGGCGTACGCGGAGTTCGCGCCTGAGAGCTACGCCGATCTGGTTGGCCGGTGCGAGCGGCTGCTCGTCGTGCGGACCTTCAGCAAGGCGTTCGGTCTCGCTGGTCTGCGTGTCGGCTACGCCGCCGGGACGGCAAGCGTGGTGAACATGGTCGAACGCGCACGCGGACCGTACAAGGTCAGCGTGCTCGGGGAGCGCGCCGCGCATGCAGCGCTTGCCGACGCGGACGACGCGCTTGGGTGGGTGCGTCGCCACGCACGCCTCGCCGTCGAGATTCGTGAGCGCGTGGCGACCGCGCTCACGACGATTGGTCTTGCACCGCTGCCTTCGGCAGCGAACTTCCTTTGCATCCCTGCGTCGAATGCGTCGGTCCTCGCCGCGCAACTGCGCGCGCGGAACGTGCTCGTACGGTGCTTCACTGGATTGCCGCGCGAGCCACGCGCGCTCGCCGATGCCCAGGGCTCCGCGCTCCGCGTGGGGATGGCCTCCTGGGACGCGATGCAGCGTTTCCTCGACGCGCTCGCCGAGGTGCGCGCATGCGAGTGAGCATCTTCGACTACGGCGCAGGCAACATGCACTCGCTGGCCAAGGCGCTCGGTGCACCGGGGAGCGAGTTGGTGATCGAGCCCGATCCCGTTCGCGCTATCGACACCGACCTGCTCATCCTGCCAGGGGTCGGTGCGTTCGGTGCCGCGGCGGATCGCCTCGGCGCCGGACGAAACACCATGCGTGAAGCCATCCGTCGTGGCCTGCCCACGATCGGCATCTGCCTCGGCATGCAGCTGCTGTTCGAGGCGAGCGAGGAAGGAGCAGGAGAAGGACTGGGCGTGATCGCCGGGCGAGTCGAGCGGCTTTGCGCAGCCCAGGTGCCGCACATCGGATGGAATTCCGTCGAACCGTCGGACCGGACGTCGCTGTCGGTCGCGACGCCAGCGACGGTGTATTACGCCAACAGTTTCGTCTGCCGCCCCACCGACGAATCGGTGGTGGCGGCGTGGACCACGCACGAGTCCGATCGCTTTCCAGCCGTTGTCCGCGCGGGGACAGCGGTCGGCGTGCAGTTTCATCCGGAGAAGAGTTCCACGCCTGGCGTGCGCTTTCTTCGGGAGCTGATAGCTGCCTCACCCGCCTGGAGGAGAACGACGTGATCGCGATTCCGGCCGTGGACCTGCGCGAGGGCGCGTGTGTCCAGCTCGTAGGCGGCTCATTTCAGCAGGAGCGTGTTCGGCTCGACGACCCGGTCGAGGTCGCCGCGTCGTGGACGCGCTACGGATTCTCATGGCTGCACGTCGTGGATCTCGATGCGGCCACCGAGCGTGGCTCCAACCTGCCGATCGTGCGTGAGATCCTCGCCGAGACTACGGTGCCCGTCCAGGTGGGCGGCGGCGTCCGTTCCGGCGAGCAGGTGGACGAACTGCTCGACGCCGGCGCCAGTCGGATCATCGTCGGCACGCGCGCGCTCGAGGAGGAAGACTGGATCGCCGAGCTCGCGGGCCGTCATCCCGGCGCCATCGTCGTCGCCTGTGACGTGCGCGAGCGCCGCGTCACGACGCGCGGCTGGGTCCGTACGCTTCCACTCGACATCATCGACGCGGTGGAGACGCTCAACGCCTATCCGCTCGGCGGCATCCTCGTCACCGCCGTGCATCGCGAAGGGCGGTTGCAGGGCACCGACCTGCCGCTGATGGAAGACGTTGCCGAAGCGTCGCATTTCCCGGTGTACGCGGCCGGTGGCGTGTCGTCGATGCAGGACCTTCGCTCGCTCGAGCATCGCGGCATTGCTGGCGTGGTGATCGGCATGGCGCTCTACACGGGAGCGCTCGACCCCGTGGTCGTCGCCGGCGAGTTCGGGCAGTGAGCCGGCACATCCCCTCATTCGGATGAATTCATGACCGTCATCGTGCGGGAAACGAAGGAGACGACAATTCGCTGCGAGCTGGCGGCCGGCAGCGGCGTAGCCACCGTGAGTACCGGGCAGCCCTTCCTCGACCACATGCTCGTCACTTTCGCTCGCTATTCAGCCCTCGACCTCACGCTGCAGGCGACTGGCGACCTGCCGCATCATCTGATCGAGGACGTGGCCATCTGCGTCGGTGCGGCGCTCGCCGCTCTGCTGCCCGCGACGGCGGCGCGCTACGGCGACCGGACCATCCCGATGGACGACGCGCTGGTGCACTGCGCCCTCGATCTCGGCGGACGTCCGTATTACCAGGGCCCCCTTCCGAGCACGTTGTACGATCATTGGATGCGTTCGTTCAGCGATCACGCGCGGGCCACGCTGCACCTCCGCGTGCTCCGTGGCCACGATCGGCACCATGTCGTCGAGGCGGCGTTCAAGGCGCTTGGCCTCGCCGTTCGTGACGCGCTTGCCGACTCCGGCGCCGTCTTCAGCACCAAGGGCAGCGTGGCGCTTCGAACCGAGGGTGCCTGAACGATGCTCTCGCGACGCATCATTGTATGTCTTGACGTGCGCGCCGGACGGGTCGTGAAGGGCACGAGCTTCGTGAACCTGCGCGACGTCGGCGATCCGGTGGAGTTGGCGACGCAGTACGAGCAGGAGGGAGCCGACGAAATCGTGTTTCTTGACATCGCAGCGAGCGCCGAGGAACGCGCGACGCTGTTCGACGTCGCGCGTGAGACGGCCGAGCAGCTGTTCGTGCCGCTCACGATCGGTGGTGGCATTCGCTCAGCCACCGACGTCGGGCTCGCGTTGCGGGCCGGTGCCGACAAGGTCAGCATCAACTCTGCGGCCGTGCGCGCGCCGACCGTGCTGACCGAGTCGGCCGAGCGCTTCGGCGCGCAGTGCGTGGTGGCCAGCATCGATGCAAAGCGCGAGGGTGAAGGGTGGCGCGTGTACGTGAAGGGAGGTCGTGAGCGCACGGAACTCGACGCGGTCGCGTGGGCGGAGGAGTGCGTGGCGCGCGGCGCGGGCGAGATCCTGCTCACCAGTATCGACCGTGACGGCGCGCGCTCCGGCTATGATGTGGAGCTGGTTCGCGCCGTGTCGCGTGCGGTGAGCGCTCCCGTCATCGCGTCCGGCGGCGCTGGTTCGGCAACCCACGTTCGTGAGGCGCTCGACGCAGGCGCTGACGCGGCGCTTCTTGCCGGCATCCTGCACGACGGCGTGACGACGGTGGGCGCGGTAAAGCACGCTGTTGCGGAGGCGGGGCTTCCGATCCGCATCGCATGACCAGCGTCCCGTCATCGAGTGTGCTTCTCGAGGCCGCCGAGGAGCTGGCGCGTCTCACAGGTGGTGTCGCGTTGACGTACTACCGCTCCTCGCTCGACGTCGAGCGGAAAGTCGACGGCTCGCCGGTGACCGCTGCCGATCGCGCAGCCGAGCAGGCGGCGCGCGACTGGGTTCGACGTCGCTTCCCGAACGACGGCATACTGGGCGAAGAGTTCGGGGAGGAGCGTGTCGGTGCTCGGCGCCGATGGATAGTCGACCCGATTGATGGCACCAAGTCGTTCGTGCGTGGCGTGCCACTGTGGGGCTCGCTCGTTGCGCTGTGCGAGGGGGAAACGGTGCTCGCCGGCGCGGCGTTCTTCCCGGCGGTGGACGAGCTCGTGGTCGCCGCGCCGGGCGCCGGCTGCTGGTGGAACGGAGACCGTTGCTCGGTCTCGGCGGTGAATGAGCTTGCCGCGTCCACCGCTGTCACCACGGACGAGCGGTTCCGTCATCATGCGGCCCGCCGTTCGGCGTGGGAGCGATTGGGCGCGCGCGTCGACGTCGCGCGTTCGTGGGGCGACTGCTTTGGCTACCTGCTCGTCGCCACCGGGCGCGCCGAGATCATGTGCGATCCGGAGCTGTCACCGTGGGATGCGGCGGCGCTGCAACCGATCGTCGTCGAGGCCGGCGGGGTCTTCACCGACTGGAGTGGTGTGCCGACCGCTTTCGGCGACAGTGCGATCGCCACGAATGGATTCCTCGGCGATGAAGCGCGCGCCGTCCTTGCCGAACGTGAAGAGGGGTAAAGATGCTCGATCTGGATGCGCTGGACTTCGACAAGGGGCAGGGGCTCGTCACCGTCGTCGCGCAGGATGCCCGCACGGGTATCGTGCTCATGGTGGCCCACGCGGATCGCGAAGCGCTCGAGCGCACCCTCGCCACCGGCGAGATGCACTATCGCTCCCGCACGCGTGGCCTGTGGCACAAGGGAGAAACGAGCGGCAACACCCAGCGCGTCGTTTCCCTTTCGCACGACTGCGACAGCGACGCAGTCCTCGCGCGCGTGGTCCCCGCCGGTCCGGCCTGTCACACGGGTGCGATTTCCTGTTTTGGCGATGATGCGCTCCTTGCTGACGAACTGTCGGCGCTCGACGCTACCATCGCTGCGCGACAACAGCCCGCATCCGCGAGCGACAATGAAAGCTACACACGTCGCCTGCTCGCGGACCGCAACCTTCGCCTCAAGAAGCTGGGCGAAGAAGCCGCGGAGCTGGTGACGGCGTCTGCGGATGCGGACCCGGCTCGCGCCGCCGAGGAGGCAGCGGATCTCGTCTATCACGCCCTCGTCGCACTTCGTGCAGCAGGCGGTTCTCTCGGTGACGTGCGCGACGTGCTCGCTGCACGTGCCGGTCGACCGGCCAGCCGACCGATACGCAACTGAGTGATGCGTGATCGATGGATCAGAAGCGAGCGAGCAGTCCCCGGTCCACCTTGGTCGTGTCGCCAACGTACGCGAACCGGAAGTCGACGAGGTACTTCCTGGCAGCCCGCTGCACGTCGGCGGGCGTTACCTGGCGCAGCTCCTCCATGAATCGGTCAGCGTTCCGGTAATCGCCTTCGTACAGCTCCGCCCGTGCCAGCTCGTTGGCCTGGTCGGCGTTCGTCTCGTTCTTCAGGTAGTACTCCGTGATGAACTGCTGCTCGAGACGCGCGAGCCCTTCCGGCTCGACCTGGCCGTTCTGCAATGCGTCCAGTTCGTCCCGCA
>Ga0070658_10001630_pt1 | contig 18976 bp, 10 predicted proteins | sample KBSC13metaG_FD_64664 | JGI IMG/M metagenome (GOLD analysis project Ga0070658, IMG submission 64664) | Corn rhizosphere microbial communities from Kellogg Biological Station, Michigan, USA - KBS C1-3 metaG | ecosystem: Host-associated > Plants > Roots > Rhizosphere > Soil ...
GTTTCCACTCGGCAAACCACTGACATTCCCGTTGACCGGTGCAGCCGCTGTGTTGATCTCGATCAGGTACTGGTTGCCTGGGGCGCCGCGAAGATAGGTTGAAACGTCGTGAGGCGCTGTGTTCGCAAGCCACCGCGTTTCGCCCTGCTGGAGCGCCCCATGGCTATGGTTGCGCAGAGCAAGCAACTCGCAGTAGAGCGGATAGAATGTTCCGGCGTTAGGTCCTTTCCATTCGATTTGCACATGCGAGTTCACCCCGCCGTTTGTGTTGCCCACCTCCATCCCGTTATAGACGAGTGGTACGCCGTCGGCCGTGAGGTTATAGACGGCCGACGCCATTGCCTGAGGCGCGCCGCCGTAGACGACCACGTCACGGTCAAGATCCCAATCGTCCTGAAGGTTGAGATGCATCATCCCTCGCGGTGCCGTCACGTTGATCGTGTAGGGCCAGCGCCACTGGTATTCGAGCGTGGTGGCGTCGAGACGGTGGTTCAGGGCTGAAAGTGTGCCGTAGCCGTAGTCGTTCCATCCATAGTCGAGTTCGAACGGGTTCATGGCAAGGTTGATGCTCTGCTCCTCGCCGAGCATCAGTATGTCGGATTTGACCTGCTCTAGCTGTGGACGCAGCCACACCCAGAAGTCCGCCGGAATACGAGAGTCCTTGCCCTTTGGGGCGTCGGCGTAGTCAAAACGAAAACCGTCGACGTGGTAATTCTTGAGCCACCAGCCCAGCATCGACGCCAGATAGCGGCGGGTAGCCGGATTGGTAAAGTTGAGCTGGGCGACATCGTTCAGCCCGATGACATTCGCAACCGTGGCGGGATCGGACGAGTTGCCGTCTTTATGGACGTAGTATTCCGGATGTGTCTTGATCAGGCCATTGTCGAAGGACGTATGGTTGCAAACGGCGTCGAGGATGACCTTCATACCGCTCTTGTGCGCCTCGGAGATAAGTGTCGCAAGATCGTCCAAAGTGCCAAGGCTCGGGTCGACATCTTTATAGTTTGCGATGCAGTATGGGCTGTTGAACCACGGGTGGCCAGGCACCGCTCGCCCGCGAACGTAGATCGGCATCAGCCAGATGACGTTCACGCCCAGCTTCTTGAGCCGAGGGATTTGACCGGTAACGCCCTTTAGGCCGCTGGTCGAGAAGATCTCCGGATTCACTCCGTAAATAACGGCCGAGTTCAGCCATGACGGATGCTGGGCTTGCGCCGCCCGGAGGCCGAAGCCGCCAATCAGGGCAATAATAGCCAGCGCCCGGATCAGAGGGCGCACGGCGGTCTTCAATGAGTTCACGAGTCATCTCCAAGCATCGACGTTGAGTACGTATGAGATGTTTCCGCCTTCGACTCGCTTAGTTGCATCGGCGAAGGACCTGAGCCAGTTCTGGCGGCTACCGTATTCGGATGGTCAATCCCTGGTAGGTCACACGACTTTCTCAGTATTAAGGGCGCTTGCAATATGATGTGCTGATAGCTGTCCTCAGGGACGGATCGACTCTGAAGTCGACGGAGCAACAACCGTGCGGCGGAGCGCCCAATCAGCTCAAACGGCTGTGCCACGGAGCTGAGAAACTGCCTGGGAGCGAACTGATCAATATTGCCATGTCCGATCACGCTCAGATCTCGCGGGACCCGAATACCGCGCTCCTCCGCTTCGGCAATCAACTCGTAGGCCATGAAATCGTTGCCGGCGAGGACGGCCGTCGGCGGGCTCGGCAAGTCGTAGAGGTAATCCAGCGCTCGTTCGATACGATCGCTACCGCCGCCGAGCTCGACCAGCAAATCGTCGTCGATAGCCACTCCGCGCTCGACATGAGCGGCGCGATACCCCGTCATCCGGTCGGTTGTCGACGAGTGCCCGGCTGAGACGACAATATGTGCGATGCGCCGATGTCCCTGATCGAAGAGAAAGTCGACGGCGCACCTCGCGCTCTCGACGTCGTCGACGCCGACGAAATCGACGGGCGCGCAGGTCGGCAAGCGTTCAATGAAGACTGGGGCAATGTGCGGATGGTCACGCAGAAAGTCGACAATCTGTTCATCGCCGCCCTGGCTCGACCAGATCAGCCCGGCGACGTTCGGCAGATCGCCAATTGCCGCCAGCGCCTTCACCTCGAGAATATCAGCGGCGGCCCTGCTCATCTGGTGCGTATCGTAGAGTTGCATCCGGTACTCACTGCCCGAGTCGGTGAGCACCCGGTGAATGCCGGCGATGATTGCCAACCCGTCTGGCCGCAGCGGGTGAGATGGGAGGACGGCAGCGATAGTTTTGACGGCCGTCGCTTCCGCTGAGTTCCCGTTTCGGAAACCAAACGTAGCTGTCGGACTTAGTCCGTACGCTGCGGCAGGATACGGGGAACGCAGAGGCACGAAGGGCCGTCGATTGTGTCTCCGCTCGATAATGCCGTCCGCCGTCAAACTGTCGTACGCCATGTAAACAAATCGCCTGCTAACGCCAAGCTCCTCAGCCAGCACCCTCTGCGGAGGGACTCGACACCCAGGAGCATAGAGCCCATGCCTGATGCGCTCTCTGACTATGGCAGCAACAGCCTCATAGCACAGATCTACCGACTTTTCTGTTATCAAGCTTTTGTCAGGCATTGTAAGTTCTCTCGGGGACAAGCCCTGCGATTACGTACCATATTATCAGGTCACCACACAATCCGTCAATACCATTTTGTACCGTTTTGAAAATAAATTGAACCAAACTATCAAGCTACCGGTCGAACTGCCGACTATTGTCGCCACTCGTCCAGATGGAAATAACGTTGCAGCACGACAAAAACAGCCTATTGACAATACCCATCGCGTGATATATAATGCCAATATGTTCGGTAAAAAATGGTCCAAAGTGTGATTTTTGTTACCCGCTACGGATCATCTGGAAAGGGGATTTCACATAAAGTTATTGGATGGTCGGTCGACAATAACAGAGACGGTTAGGTTCGTTGCCCTAATTTCTAACATTGCATTCTTGAAATGTATTCAACCAAAGGAGATGAACAAATTGTTAACCAACAAACGGACAGGTTTTACACTTATTGAGCTTCTAGTTGTAATCGCTATAATAGCGATCCTTGCCGCAATTCTCTTCCCCGTATTCGCCCAGGCTCGCGAAAAAGCGCGCGCCATCGCGTGCTTGTCGAATACGAAGCAGCTCGCACTCGCCGAGATGCAGTACAACCAGGACTACGACGAAAAGTACACGGATGGAGCAAACCCGTACGGCGAAGGGAATGGATGGGCAGCGCAGCTGTATCCGTACGTCAAAAGCCTCGGCGCCTTCCGATGCCCGGACGATACCACCAACCTGCCCGGCACACCGATCTCATTCGGCGTCAACCGGAACATCGGAGCTTACAACGCCGCGGGCACCGGTCCCAACGGCATGCAGCTTTCCGCTTTCACCTCGCCTGCGAAGACTGTACTTCTGTTTGAGCTGATTCACGCCGGCTATTTCGACATCACCCTGAGTGAGACACATTCACTCGTCGCCGGACACTCCAACCCCGACGACTACGAACCCGACGGCATCGACGCCTGGAGCGGCGGTTCGCCGAGCGGCTGCGGCCTTGGCAGCCAGTTTGACCTGACCGGGTACAACACGGCCTTCGGATTTAATAACAACGGCACCCAGGTTCAGTACACAACGGGCTACTTGCGTAACTCGGCCGGTGCGGCAAACAACAACTTCGCGGCCGCTACAGGCCGCCACAACAACGGAGCGAACTACGTGATGGCAGATGGCCATGCGAAGTGGTTCCTGCCGGGCCACGTGTCGGGCGGGTATCCCAATCCGACACCCGGTGACTGCGGCTCGGTCGCCAGCCAGGAAGCGTCGACGGTCGACTGCTCGGACAATTCGATCGCCGCTACCTTCAACATCAACTAATCCAGTTGGCGCGTGCGCTCGAGGACGGTCCCCTTCGAGCGCACGTTCCATTATAAGGACAATGCCAACCGGCGTTGAGGCGTGCAGCGCAATTGGCTAAACGGACGCCTTTTAGGCCGCTTTTATCAAATTAGGAAAGAACTAACTCTATGGACACACTTCGAAAGCGCACTCTGTCAATGGTTCTCGCGGGGACCATTTTAGGCAGTATCGGTGTATTGGGGGGATGCCACAGCAAAGATTCGGTGCCGCCCGGCAGTCCGAGTGAGACGCCCCCGGCGATCATGAAGTCTGCACAGCAGAACGGGGAGGCTCGGGCCGCGTGGCTTAAGACGCACCTTGACGAACATGGCAGTCCGATTCCTCAGTCTCGGTGATGGTCCGCCTGTCGACTCGCCGGACGCGCGGCGGGTTCAGCCGTCGATCGTCGTACTATCACGGACGCGGGAAGTATCACATGCTGAGTGGTTGACGTGGGGAATGTAGGCAGTTCGATACGGCGCATGATCAGGCGAGCGGCCATGCGGCCGATCATCTCAAATGGCTGGTCGACGGTGCTGAGGAACTTACGCGGGCTGAACTGGTCAAGGTTGCCATGTCCCATCACGCTCAGTTCCGACGGCACGTCGATCTTCCTCACCTCGGCGGCGTCAAGAATAGAATACGCGATGTAGTCGTTAGACGTAAAGATTGCCGTCGGGGGATCATTAAGCGACATGAGACAGTCCAACGCCCCGGCTCCGGACATCGATGCCCAGTCGAGTTTGACGATGAGACTGGGATCGACCTCCCCCCCGGACGCCGTGATCGCCTCGCGATATCCTCTCGCGCGTTCCTCGTTCGTCGAATAATCCCCGGCATCGATAACGTGCGCGATGCGCCGGTGGCCGATCTTGGTGAGGTGGGCCACCGCTGCGTGGGCGCTCTCGACATCGTCGATGCCCACGAAGTCGACATTCGCATCGCCCGGCACTCGGTCGATGAAGACGATGGGCAGATCGGGGCGGGCCTTTTGAAAGGCAACGGCGACATCGGCATCGCCCGCGCACCACCAGATCAAGCCTGCCACGTTATTCGAATTGCGGACATTCTCCAGCGCGGTTCGCTCCATCTGGAGCATTGCCTCACGGGTGCTCTGGAATGAGTTGTCATGGATCTCTGCCCGAAGCCCGCTCCCCGATCGCGACAAAGTTCGCGTGATACCGGCGACGATAGCAAGCCCGCCCGTGCAGATGGGATGTGACGGGAGTATGGCGGCGATGACCTGAGTCGACTTATTTTCGGTAAGCTCGGGGCGCTTAAATGCAAAGCCGTCTCGAATGGGGACGACAGGCCGGTGGAAGTCCTTCCGCTCGATCAATCCCTCCTGCGTCAACTGATCGAACGCTCGACGCACAAACCAGCGGCTCACCCCAAACTCGGTGGCAAGGGCGTTTTCGGTGGGAAGGCGGCTACCTTCGGGGTAGTATCCCTGCAGAATCCGTTCAGTGACAATCGTGACGATCGCTGTGTGTGAGAGCTCGGTTTGCCGCAATTTCGATGGAGAATTCCCTGACATGATGGCTAACTCATAGTAGCAGTCCACTCATCATAAGTCAATGCCCACGTCACGGGTTATCGATCCAGCTCGGCGGTTTCCTCCCCTGAAGCTTCGTATGGAATAGCGCCTGGTCCGGCATTGACCGACGCAGATTCGACCGAAACTGACCGTCGACACTGTCGACGCCCGCCTTGTCGAAGCCCAGCAGCAGCGCGCCGATGACCGGCTCCAGTACGCTCCTGACTGGAACGGCCCCCAGCCCGGCGTTTCGGACGGTCTCGACGATGTCGTCCGCGAGGACTGTCGTCTCGTGACGAAGCACTCCACCGGCCAGGACCAGCGGAAACTCCGAAACGTCGAAGCCCACGCGACGCGCAGCGGCCACAGCAATGCGCCCCATATCCTGGGCCTGACTTCTCACAATCTCGCGGGCGACATCGTCACCCTCAGTCGCAGCGTCGAGGACCAGGTGTGCGAGTGCATCGGCCTTCCGCGGCATCGGCTCAACACGTCGCGAGAAGTCATGTAGTAACTTGCCGACATCGTCATGGCCGTAGTGATCTAGAAGCCGCTCGGTCAAGACCGTCGACGGCGCCAGCCCGAGTTCCGCCAGCAGCATCGCGTCGATAGCGGCAAAGCCCAATCGGTACGCTCCCCCACCCGCCACCTGCCAGAAGGACGCGTGCCATGATCGACCATCGACGCCCCGCGCGCCTGTCGCCGCCCCAGTGCCACAGACGACAGCCACGCCGACATTGTCAACGGTGCCGGCCCGCAACGCGCCCAGGCCATCGTTGACAATCACGCACCGCTCGGGAAATTTGCGCTCGGCGAGCTTCGCATAGAGGTACTCGTAATCCTCCGGCCAGTCCGCTCCGGCAAGGCTGCACCCCGCAGCGCAGACATCACCACGGCCGACGCCGGCGGACTCAAGGGCGACGTCGACTGCGCCGTCGATGTTAGCGAGCGCCTCCTCCGGTGTCGATGCGCCGTAGATGTCGCCACAACCCGAGCGGCCCGAGCCGACGATAACACCGTCTTCGGTCGCTGCGACGGCCAGCGTCTTCGTATTGCCGGCGTCAACGCCGAGGAATATCCGCATTCACATCTCCAAATCGACGGCGGCGTCTTGATCGGCGATTACGAGGACATCCTGCGCCATTTGCAGATAAGATGCCGGAACCTCCGTCGACACCGGACCGTTGACCGTTCGCGCCAATATCGATGCTTTCCTCGCCCCCGACACCACCAGCAGAGTCTTCTTGGCAGACATGATGGCGGCCATTCCCACCGTGACAGCCGAGGTCGGTACAACATCACGACTGCCCCAGTAAGCGGAGTTGCTTTCGATACTGGCGTCCGTCAAGCCTATCACACGTGTAGGCATCTCCGGCGTCGATCCTGGTTCGTTGAAACCCAGGTGACCATTCGGTCCCAGTCCCAGCACAGACAGGTCGATACCGCCATACTTCTCGACCGTGCAGTCAAACGCCTGGCATGTCGCCTCCAGATCACCGACATCGCCGAACAGCGACACGACCCGATCAGCGGATATCCCACATGGCGTCAGGAACTCGCGGTCGAGCCATCCGTAGAGCGAACGCGGATCGGACCGTCCCACGCCGGCGTACTCGTCGAGTTGGAACACCCTCAGCCTCGACGTATCCCATTCGCCGGTCTTATACAACCGCGCAAGCTCCCGATACATTCCGATCGGAGTGTTGCCGGTCGCGAGCAACAGATTGGCGCCAGGATTGTCTGTCGTCACGCGCCGGATCAAATCCGCGCCCGTCATGGACAGCGCTTCGTAATTGTCGACGATTTGAACGTCCATAGTTCCTAACCCTTGAGAAGCCGTTCCGGCAGATACTGGCTGAGATGCCCGGCCATCTCGTCATAGATCGCCTCTGCCTTGGTCAGCGACAGCACAAGCGGGTTCGACGTCAACGCTCGTATCGCGTCCTTCCGATTCCCCGACCACGCCGACTCCGCGGCGAGCGTCTGGTACTCGCCGAGGATCTTCAACAAACCCAGCGTGTGCGGCGGCATATGGCCCGAGTTGAGCGGACGGATCCCGGTGCGGTCGACAAAGCCTGGGACCTCGACAACGAGGTCGTCCGGGAAGTCTGCAATCGCGCCATTGTTCGGAACATTCACCGGCAGCACTTCCTTGCGGTCGTTGAAGATGGCATCCATGACATCGAGGGCCAGCTCCAGCTCATTGATGCCGCCGCGCGACGTCGACGGGTCGAGGACCGGCTCGGCCAGTTGCGCCTGCTCCGTATAGTGCTTCCAGTAGTCCGGCACCTTGGCGAGAATATCCTGTGCGCGCGTTGTCGACTTGCCCTGCACCGACGCAAGCTCTTCGTCTTTATAGTAATAGTATTTGAAGTAGTCGGCCGGCAGGCTCTCCATCCGCACGGCCAGTTCGAGCATTCGGATCGCCCACGGATTGACACCCGGCTCGGCGCGCTTCGTCTCCAATGCCGCGGCAAGTACGGGGATGGCGTCGACGCCGTCGTACAGATGCCTCACCGACCAGCAGGCATGGTTAAGGCCAATCATGGTCGCGTCGAGCTTTTTGGGATCAAGCCCCGCGTGCCGCGCGATCATGTCCGAGAAGATGATCGGGCCTTCGCACAGGGACACGGTCTTAATATCGGAATGCTTCGTGACGGCCTGTGAGACGATGTTGATGGGGTTGGTGTAGTTGACGAGCCAGGCATTCGGGCAGACCCGCTCCATCTCGGCGACGATCTCCTTGACCACAGCTATCGACCGGAGCGCCATGAAGAAACCGCCCGGCCCCTGCGTCTCCTGACCGATCACGCCGTGCTTGAGCGGCACGGTTTCGTCGACCACGCGCGCTTCGAAGCCGCCAGGGCGGAAGCTGGTGAGCACCGCATCGCAGTCTTTTAATGCATCGGCCCGCGCCGCATCCGAGCCTGGCGCACCGGTCGATACCACCGTTTTGACCTTGAAGTCGAGGCCGCGCGCGCGCGCCCCAGCCAGGGTCAGCTTCTTCACGATCTCCAACCGTTGCTCGTCTAGGTCGATCAACACGAACTCGGAACCGTCGAAGTTCTCGCCCTGATGCGCAAACGTCAGCATTGTCCCCGGGGCTCGCGTGCTCCCACCGCCGATATAGGCTATCTTCAATCGCGCCATTGCAATCTCCTGAAAAACGCTTTACTGCATTCTATGATATCTTAGATATGCCGGTAAATCCTACACAGAACACAAATGACGAATGGGGCAGGCATAGCGCCTGCCCCACCCGGCCAATAAGCTATTTAAAGAAGATGCCGCTGAGGACCGCCCAGTGCCCCGCCGTCGACGTCAGCGTGACCGTGATATTCCCGCTTACCGTCCACACTTCGTAAACGCCGCCGGTGAAGGCCGACACGGACCGGGTGTCGAGAACGAATCCGGTGGCCGCATCCTTGATCGTGACGGTCTCCGCGTACCCGGCGTTCGGATAGTCGAGGAAGTACAAGGCCAGTTGATGCGACCCTGTGATGTTCGCATTCAAGGTCCAGTTGGTGTTATACCAGACGCCGGCCATCCGGTCGGTACTTGCCGTGGCGACCTTTTGCAGGCACGACGTTAGCGCCGTCGTCGATACCCACACGCCCGACGAATGGGTCGAAGGTGTCACTGTCGCGTACGAGGGATAGACCGGGTTCGTACCGCTGGTGTCGCCGATGACGTTGTAGCCATCAACCCCGTAGACGCCCTTCCACGTCCCCTTGGTCGTCGTGTCCGTCTTGACGAAAGTCACCGTCGCCGCCGGTGTAAGAGTCGTCGCCGACGCTTCCATGGAGGCAAAGCTGCCGGCGTAGGTATTCACCGCGACGACCTTGTAGAAGTACGTTGTGTTCGGAGAGAGGCCCACGTTGGAGTACGAGGTCGTCTTGATGCCCGTCGCGATCGGCGTGGTCGATTCGCCCCCCGCGGTCGTTCCCCGATAGACGTTGTAGGAAACTGCGCCGGTCGATGCCGTCCAGCTCAGGTTGACACCCGACCCGGCGGGCGTAGCCGTCAACGCGGTCGGTTGAGTTGGCGACTTATTGCCGGTCGCGCCGCCGAAGAATATGCCGCTGACCACTGCCCAATGTCCCGCCGTCGACGTGAATGTAATGTTGACATTCCCGCTGACTGTCCAGACATAGTAGGCGCCCCCGGCGAAGTTCGACGCCGATCGGGTATCGAGCACGGCGCCCGTCGTCGCGTCCTTAATCGTAATCGTCTCGGCGTAGCCTGCATTCGGGAAGTCAAGTAGGTATAGCTCCATAGTGTGCGAGCCAACCGCGTTGACGTTCAGAGTCCACGATGTCTGGAACCACACGCCAGCAAGCCGGTTGGGATTACCCGAGGTAGACGGCTGAAGGCATCCGGGCGCGAGTGACGAAGGAGCCCACAGACCCGTGCTATGCGTACCCGGCGTAACCGTGATACCCGTCTTGTAGTGCGGATTGGCGACGGACGAGTCGCCGATTACGTTGTAGCCCTCGACACCGTAGACGTCTCGCCAGTTCCCTTGCGTGGTGCTATCGATCTTCACGAACGTCGCATGCGGCGTCGACGGAGCCGCGCTCACCTCTGCAGACTTCTCGGATTCGCCGCCGGAGTTGACGGCGGTCACCTTGTAGTAATACGTCGTTCCATTCGTGAGGCCCGTATTCTTAAAGGTTAGGCTGGTGATGCCGGTAGCGATCGCGGTCGCCACCTCTGCGCCTGCCGTCGTGCCGCGATACACGTTGTACGAAGTTGCCCCGGTGCTGGTCGCCCACGCCAGAGTCACGCTCGCATTGCCCGGCGTCGCCGTGACACCGGTCGGAACCGGAGGACCGAGCGCACCCGTGAACGCAAACGTCATGAAGTTCAAGTTGAAGCCACCAGCGTCCTCAACCAAGGTCAGCGTTTGCTGACCAGCCGGCAGGATCATCGTCGCCGTGACGTTGGCCCATGCCTGGAACCCGCCGGTATTGGGAACGGACACGGAGCCCGTAAGGCTATTGCCGTCCGCATCGGCAAGATGGAACGCGCGGCCGTCATTCGGGCAGGCGATGCGGAACGACACCGTGTACTGTCCCGGGTTCGCGGCGTTGACGGTGTAGTTCATCCATTCGCCGCTGACGGTGTAGCCTACGTCGTACGTTCCGCTCGCATCGGTGACGTTCTCGATGTCGACACCTTCGCTCGTGCGGTACTTGCCGCCGTTGTTGCTGGTGTCGGAGTCGTTGTAGCCCACGCCCTGCCCGCCCGTGTCGAAGTTCTCTGCCTCGATCGTGCCCGGAACCGCCCAGGCTGTCCCACCATATGGCCCAGTCGCCGGGGCAGTCGGCGTCGCATTGACCTCCGTCGACAACGGCGACGTCCCCACTCCGTTGACGCCCGCCACCTTGAAATAGTACTTCGTGCCGTTCGTCAACCCCGTGACGACACACGACGCGCGGCTGATACTGGTCAGGACTGGCGTGGCGCTTTCGCCACCGGCAGTTGTGCCCATGTAGACGTTGTAGGAGATTGACCCGGAGCTCGGCGCCCAGTAGAGGTTGACGCGCGCTTTGCCGGCCTGGGCGCTGAGCTCGGTGGGCGTCGATGGGGCGACGCTTGTCGACCCGACGATCTGGCTTACCGTCTGATACGCCGGTACCGTAATCGACATCACGGCAGTGCCGCTATTGTAGATCGTCGCGGTCTGGCCGGTCGACGACGGGTTGTAGATGACGGCCGTGCGTACACCGTTGCGGGAGTTCAAGTAGACCTGACTCGTCGGGATGCTCGTCCAGTAGTTGAGGTCCTGATCGCCCAGGCCGCGGAGCGCATGGGTTTGATAGTAAATCTCACCGGCGTAGGTGCCGTCGGTGGCGACTGGGTCGTTATTGGCGTTGTAGGTGTCGAGCGTCGATGCCACCGTGTCGGGGTCGAAGAGCAACTGGAACCCGAGGATATAGTTGCCGAGATACCCACCGAGGCCGCTGGGGGCGTTAGTGCCGGTGTAGGTGAACCCGTTGACCCCACTCGCCCGCTCCGTCCACATCTTCGAGAGCTGATTCGCCGCGAACGTCTTATTGCGGGCGAGATAGTTATTCCAGTGATTCGACGGCACCATTTGAATACCGTAGATCCACGCCGGGTCGGCGGTGAAGAAGGTGCCGTAGGTCAGACCGCCGCTGCCCAGAACGCCGTTCATGCCCATGCCGTACGAACTCGGGAAGTTCGTCTGATACATGTCCTGCCAGTACTCGTTGACAGCGCTGGACTCGATGGCGTAGCCCATCGCTCCGGCCGCTTGGACCGTGGAGTTGCTGGTCATACTCCCCAGCATGAACATGCCAACCCAGGAGTTCATTGCCTCCGAGCTCGACTCCTGATTCTCGCCGCCCGGGCTGCTGGTGCCGCCGGCCCACGAGTGACCTTCCCAAACGTCGAAGGTCCGCATAAACGGATACGACGTGTCGGTACGGTCCCAGTTGGCGTACTCCTTGAGGATCTGGGTCATCATCGGCGAGTAGTTCGTCAGCCAGGTGTGATCCTCCATGCCAAGAAGCGCGGCCGAGAGAGTCCAGTAGCCGTAGTGGAAGTGGTTGTCGTTGAAGCCCTGTGTGCCATAGCTCGCGCCGTAGCCGATCAATGCGCCCCAGTCCGGATAGCGGGCGAAGAAATGCTGCGGCTTGCCGGACGTGTAAGACAGCCAGTCCGCAAACCGCGTCTCCATCGTATTCTTGATGTTATTCGCCTGGCTCGACATTCCGAGTTGATCGGCCATCGTCATGTACTGGGCCGAGATCGCCATTTCCTTGCCACCGCCATAAGTCTCGTCGAATGCGCCGGGATGATATGGCGCGAAGTTGTTGACGAGGCCCGTCAGCCGCGACAGGTTGAAGTCATTCGCCAATCCATTCTGATGAGGAGCCGGAAGCACGGGAGCAATGCCGCGGAATGGGAAGTTGATCTGCCAGGAATTACCCACCGCAACTTTCATTGTCCCGCGCGGCGTCAGATAGGTGTACGGTTGAAGCGTGAGATTGTTAGACGTCGTCCGGTAATGATGCGGCAGCCACCCTTGTAGCGTCGACGTCCCCGTGCCTTGCAGCGCCGACGTCGTCAAGTTCCACGTCGTCTTGACCAGACCGTTCGGAATATCATACGTCCACGCGAAGGTGCTGCCGGTCGGCCGCGTATAGGCGTACGTCGCAAAGCTGCTCAGATAGGTATGGTCCGGCAGGAACCCGTAGACCAGGAAGCCTGGCGACGCAAGCTGTGCCTGTATGCCCGATCCAACGATATTGAAAGTGGTATTCGTCGGCGCGAAGACACCATAAGTGCGCCCGTTGACGTCGACGGCGAAGCTCGATGTTGTGAACGATCCTGAACTCGTATCGATGACATTGCCCGCGCTGTCGTACAGGGTGAAACTATTGGGCAGCCAGTTGATCGTCGGCTTGACACCCGTGTAGCGCGCCCAGACGAACGGTACACCGCGAGCAAGGGTCGTGTCGATCTGGTTGCCCTTGCCGTCGGTCTCCCTGTAGTCGAGGGTCCAGTCACCATACCCGGTGACAATAGGGTTGCCGTTCACCTTAAAGGTGCTCGTGTATTGAGTGGGCGGATTCGTCGACGTATTCGTCTCGACAATCCACGACACTGCGACATGCCCCCAACCGCCGGTCGAGTTGTCGACAATCTTGATCTGAGCGCTCTGCCCCTTATACGCCGTGACGTTCCACTGAGTCCACGCCATCGTATTGGAGTTCTGGCCTGAGACGCGGTCGACGATGTTGCCGCCGACAATCAACTCGATCTCGGTCGCCGTCGTGTTCCCGCCGCTGACGAGAAGGTCGATGTAGTTATCGTTGACCGTGAAAGCCGGCCCCGTCAACGTACCCGTCACGCCGTCCGTGCCGCGATACGTGTTGACGCACGCGTTCCCGATGTACCCCGTCACCGCCGGCGACTCGCCACTCCAAGTGCCGCCCGCAATCGGCCCGGTGCCAAAGGCTGTTCCGGTGACAGTCCACCCGGACGGATATGTCGACCCGTCGAAGTCGGCGAGGAGGACGTCGCCGGCGCCGACGGATGGCGTCACATTGCCGAAGATCTGAAGCCCGGCGTTGGTGTCGAAATAGCCGTCCGGCGAATTGGGATTCGTACGCGCCTGCCAACTGTTCGGAAAATAGATATCCATCCCGTACGTCTCCGGCACCACCACTCCGGGATAGGCCCATAACTGCGACCCGTAAACGCCACCCTGATACCAGTTGCCGTTGCCGTCCTTATTGAAGCCTGTCGCCAGCCACGTCCACCACCTGTTCGTAGGGATCGCCTTGTTCTTTAACGCAGGATCGATGTTGAGAGTGCTGTAAAACGCCTCCATGTTCGCCGGGGTCGGCGCATAGTAAGCGTCGTTATCGTTCATGATCGACGGGACGCTGCTCGCTATCGATCCGCTGCCATATGAGACGACGGTTTGTGCGTAGGTAGGAGGCGCGACGACACATGCGGCCAGCACAGCCAGCACGACTTGCTTGGTAACTCTCAAGATCTAACTTACCTCTCCGAGACGACGCCAGTGGTCAACTATGACAGCAAAAGGTAGTGCGAAATACTCATTGATGACTTCGATACTACGAATGTGCATGAAGACATCATGTCTGACCAATCGGTTTTTCATAATTATACAATCAGCTCCAGGAATCTGTCAATGAGATTAGCGCACTTTGTGCAATCGCGTCTCGACCGAAATGCAAAAACCCCAAGCAGTGTTTCTGCTCAGGGTCCAATGGGCGGGATGTCTTGGTTGATAATTATCGCCTAGTCGGGGGGTAGGAGAACGTCGAACGTGCGCCGTGCCGTGCGGACTGCAGACAAGAGCGCGCCCCGCACCTTGTGCTTGGCGCTAGTACGCGGAGCCTTGACGGCGACGGCGGCAATATCCTCGGCGGTTGGCTGGAGCCAGGCAGGATTTATTGCGATTTCGGCGAGGAAGGAGTCCTCGTCGGCGGTCGATCTGGCCAGGTCGCTCTCCGATGGCCCTGGATAGAGTGGTTTACCTTCGACGATGAAGTCGCAAATTCGGTCCAGACCGGGATCCTTCCCAGGTGTGAGTGCGGACTCGTCCGTATAAGTCAGCTTACTCTCGAAGAGGCCGGTCATCTCCACTAATGGAAAAGGCGTTTGCTTACCATAGAAGTACTGGTAGATGCAGCGCAACGCTTGCCGCTGAAACTCTCTCGAGGGCTGGGTCGATGCCAGTCTGTCCATGGCGACCTCGACCTCGCCAGGTCCGTTGATGACAACGACGCCCGGAACATGGTCATAGATTGGAATAGGAGGTGTGGTCCCAAGGGGCTTGCCGAGGGCGAACATTTCGAGACCGGCGGTCGACCCGTAGGTCACGGCGAAGTCCGCGGCATCCATTACGTCGTACGAGCTGACTTCATCGTCAGGCATGATAAGCCTGACGTTCGATGGCATCCGCGTTTTGAAATCGTCGAACCAGGCGATCTGATCGCCTGCGCGCCTCACACCGGATTTACCGCCGAGCGAAGGGTGAGTCCGAATTGCTAAAACGACGCCTGGTCGAATCCGTGCCCAGTCGGCGATCATCTCCAGAAACACTTCCTGCGACGAAAATGGCCCCTGGCGTTCCGGGTCGCCGGCAAACTCGTCGGACGACGTCGTGAAGAATACTCCGAACGTTTTGTCGTCGGGTATATCCAGCTGTCGCCGGATCGCTCCGTCGCCTTTCGGCTGATGTCCGAACTTGATCATGCCGGGCTTGCTCAGATGATTGCGACGCCCCCGAAGCCACGTCGCCGTGACGTCGATCTCGGACCGCGTCAACGGCACCTTCCCCCACTCCGCCCAGTAGCGCTTGAATGGGACGAGGCTCGTGCAGGTTTCATTGTCGATGACGTTGACCGTGCCCGACGTCTGGCCTCGCTCATGGACGAGTACGCGCATCCCCCGCCCACGGGCCAGACTATACGCGACATGAAGCACTGATCGCCGGCCGTTGAACAAGAGGACGGCATCGGGCATCCATTCGTCATAGACGCGCGCCAACCCCACAACCGTCATGGCGGCCCCTTGCAGATAACCGCGAAGGATGCCAACTACATTCCAGTCGTCGAGCTTGATGGGATAACTACGGAAGTGGGAAACGACGGAGGTTGTGACCCAGGCGCCAACCGGGTGGCCGCGGAACTCGGCCGTCAGCATCCGGTCAGGTGGGAGCGACTGAGCCCAATCAAAGATCTCGCGGCGCTCGTCGGCGGTGACGAACTCGCCGAGCCACTGATAGTCGAGACCGGTCTCCTCGATGATCGACTTGGCGTCGGCTCGGCAACTGTCGCAAAACTCCGGGGTCTTGACTGTTACAGAGGCGATGCCGCCGGTCATGTCGCACTCGGCCAGCGCACTGTCGCAGAGGACATATTTTATCGACGCGCCGCGAAGCTTGCAAGCGCGAGCGATCGTGGTTTCGTAGTTTGCGTGGAGACGCCACGCCAGGTAGGGCGAAAAGACCAGCACGCGAACAGGTTTACTCATGGTTTGGCGGCGGGTCGTACAGACTCACAACACGAACAAAGACCCGCCGCTAGTATTCTACCATAAGCGAGGGGGGCGCTTTTGATCGTCGGCCCGCATTGAGTGAACCGGCGTCGAATGAACCTCCGCGCGGTTATTCTCAATGGACACACGCCGGTCGATGGCCCACTTTCCCGCCAGCGAATCGACGAAGCTGTCGACGGCCGAAAGGAACCGCTCACAAACGTGCCCGTCGGCCCGATAGAAGTATTGATCCGTGAATTCGGCGCGTCGCCGCATCATCTCGGCATTGGGAACGAGGTCACCTCGGAGTGCGTCTTTGATGAGAGATTCCAAATGCTCCTGATTTTCCGCAACCACGCAGGCACCCGATGCACTGAATTGCAATAACTGCGATTCCGCCGACAGAGCTTCCTGTGTCCATCCGGCGTAAATTACCGGTTTATCGGTGAGCATTGCCTCGATCAAGGCAGTTGACTGGAATCCAACGATGACGTCAGCATTGACTATGAGGTGGCTGCCGGTGGTGCTTCCGGTGATGAGGCGCATGTTCTCCATCGCGAAGCTGTCTAGCTCGCCGCGAACGTCGGCTATATCGGTCTGCTGCGGATGCGCCTTGACGATCATCTGAGCTGCCGGGTAGTCGACCGCAATAGACCGCAATGCAGAGTGCATCCCCGTCCGCAACCTGGCCCATGGCTTTGGCTGCGTGGCCGCAGGCTGGGAGGATATTCCTTGACCGCTGTAGGCGCTGGCGTCGAAGGTGAAAGCGAGAACGACCGGACCAGCCGCTGGAAGCCCCAGATCGGCCCGAGAAGGCCACCGGTCGGCATGAAAGAAGAAGTCGGATCGCGGCTGTCCTATCACCTCACCCAGTTCGGGCGATAGCCCCAGCCAGCCATACCACTTCTCCTGTGTTCGGTTCCAGAAGAAATATCGGTCGGAACACGGTGGATACTTACGACGAAGGTTCGCCGCGTGATCCTTCATCCACCCGGCGTTCACGACGAGTGTGCCTTCTTTGTCCTGGATGACAGCCGGAACGCCCTGCCGCTGAAATTCCTGAAGGATTGGCCGGAACCAGAAGAAGATGTCAGAGGGCGCCATCAATCCATCAGGTCTAACCTCGCTCATGATCCGGCGTACAAAAGGTCGAACGAACTCTTCGCGGTAACGGTCGAGAGTCTTCTTCATCGACTCGTCGCCGTACACCGCATTCAAATCACGCTGCGAAGGCGGAAAGTAGTTCCGAACGCCTTCGAATAGATCGAAGCCGGCACTCCAAAGCGTGTGATCGGTGTCAGCCCTAGCCATGGCCTCGATGTCAAGATCATAGTGGTGGTTAAGAATCACGTATGTCTTCCCGCTGCCATTCTTGAGCGGTCCGCGGGACAACCAGGCGTCTAACGCCTGTTCACGGCGCTTGCGTTCGTCCATTCTGCGGCAGGCCGGTATATTCAGCCGAATCCTATCGACGGTTCGACGGCATAGATGATAGCCAGAACGGATGAGCCGAAGATGCAACATTGGGCGTGCTCCGATGGGATAGTGTTGAGTTGTTCTCCTAGCGAGCCCTCAACGGTTTACCTTGCATGTTTATACTTCAATATTAACATATAGGCTTAAGTGAGTCCAGAACTTTTTTCGTAATAATTCGGATATGCCAAATTAAAAGTAAAAGGATATCCGACTAATTCGACGTTTCCGCTGTTGGTTTGGTAACACTCCGTACGTGTGCCTGCTCCGTCGTCTGGTGCCCAAGCCCTAGATGGTATACTGGGAAATATCGCAATCCACGTTCAGACCGCCGCGGCGATACGCCCCATCGCCATCGGCTTCATACACACTCATCAATTCGGCGGAGGAGGAAATCATGCCGGGTCCCAATTCATCGGTGATAGGAACCGTTAAGACGGTAAGGCGCGTGGCAAAAGGAATAAAGATATTTAACCAGACCGGATCAACTCCGGAGTGGGCCTACTTCGACCTGATCACGCTGTTCTGCGATACTAATGGCGTTTCCAACGATCTTATACATAAATGGGTAACCAAGAACTACCCTCCGGTGAAGATTGAAAACCCGAGTGGAGTCCTCGGCAATCTCGCCGATTCCGATGTGACGCGCATCTGCTCGGATATCGACGAGAACGGCTATCATATCTTCGACCAAAAGCTCTCTCCCGAAGCCTGCGACCGTCTCACCGAGTTCGCCCTAACCACCCCGGCGCTGCTGCGCCCTAAGCGGGACGATCTTCCCGACAACATCCTCTATGACCGAGCGAACCCATTGACCGAAACATACCGCTTCATGGATCAATCTCTGCTTGAAAGCGACCAGTTCCAGAAGCTTATCGCGGATCCCACGATCCTGGCAGTCGCCCAAGCCTATCTGCGCTGCCAACCAATTTTGGATCTGGTCACAATGTGGTGGAGCACGGCGTACAACCCGGAGGCGTCATCGGCGGCCGCCCAGCTCTATCACTTCGACATGGACCGCATCAAGTGGATCAAGTTCTTTTTCTATCTGACGGATGTGACCACCGACACCGGCCCGCACTGTTACGTCGCGGGCACCCATCGTTCCAAAGCTCAACCTAAAGAACTCTTGAAGAGGGGCATGTGCCGCCTTCCGGATGAGGACGTGGCCAGGTTCATTCCGGCGGACAAATTCATCGAAATCAACGGCGCGCGCGGCAGCATTATCGCGGTCGATACCCGAGGATATCATAAGGGTAAGCCGCTAGTGACCGGCGACAGACTACTGTTACAACTCGAATTTGCTGATAGCCTGTTTGGCAAAGACTATCCAAAGGCGAGCTTTGGGAAGAAAGTAGATCCGGCACTCGAGAAACAGATCGCGCTCTATCCGCGGATCTATTCGCACTATACGGACTGAGTGAGACGACCGGGGGCTATATGAAACGCATCTTGGGTCGGGTCTATTCGCGACTGCCCGGACGTTGGCAGCGCGGCATCAAG
>Ga0070658_10001631_pt1 | contig 18975 bp, 20 predicted proteins | sample KBSC13metaG_FD_64664 | JGI IMG/M metagenome (GOLD analysis project Ga0070658, IMG submission 64664) | Corn rhizosphere microbial communities from Kellogg Biological Station, Michigan, USA - KBS C1-3 metaG | ecosystem: Host-associated > Plants > Roots > Rhizosphere > Soil ...
GTAGCCGACGATGCCGGCGGCGATGAGATAGACCTCCGCCGTTACCGCGACCGTCGACGGGTGCGCGATGCGTTCGCCGTGGACCACGCCCTCGAGGAGCATCACGCCGCCGCCGATCGCCATCTGAACCGCGCTTGCCATGAAGCCGTGCGGCATGGAGATGCGTCGACTCCAGACCGAGCCGAACGACCAGCCGATCGCTGAGATCACAATGGCGATCGCGCCAGCCGGAGTGGCACGCAAGGCGCCGTCGAGGTTGAGGATGACCATGCCTGCGAAGCCGACCACGAGGCCGAGCCATTCCCGTTTCGACGGCCACTGCTTCCAGATGCCACCGAAGAGGGCGACCCAAAGCGGCACGGTGGCAACGCCAAGCGCGGTCAACCCCGACGCCACCGTCTGCTCGGCGTAGACGACGCCGCCGTTGCCGATGCCGAGCAACAGCGCGCCGACGGCCCCTGCCCCGAGTACTTCCTGCCGTGTCGGCGACTTCACACCGCGCGCCTTGAGAACGACGAACAGCAGCAGACCGGCCGTCACGAACCTGATGCCGCCGAGGAAGAACGGCGGAAATCCCTTGAGGGCGTAGCGCACCGCGAGGTACGTCGATCCCCAGATGATATAGATCGATACTAAGGCCACCGCGATCTGCCACCGCGGCGCGGGCGTCGATGGTCCGGTGGCCTCCGGTTCACACAATACACCCGCGGCCTCCGTCGACGCAGGCTGTTCCTCGGTTACTTTCAAGTCTATCTATCTCCAAGCCACCATCGATACCGCATTTACGAGTCTTTGGCAAAGGCGCGGGCGTCCTTCGGGCGCACAGTGCGTCGCGTAGGTTAATTGCGTTTTCGGCGCCCTTCGGAAGTCCCTACGTAGGACGGTCGACTGTGCGGGTCAGGACGTCGAGGAAGCCGCGGACTGCGGCGTTGCGGTGGCCGCTGGTCCGGTAGACCGCCGACGTCTGCCTCCTGAGTGTCGACAGGCCGTCGACCTCCACCTTCACCAAAGTCCCCGCCGCGATCTCCGCCTCAACCGCCCGCCCAGGAAGGAAGGACGCGCCGAGGCCGGCGATGACGAACTCCTTAATGGCCTCGACGCTGTCGATCTCCATCTTCACGCGCAGGTCGACGCCCTGGGCGACCAATGCCTTCTGCAGAAATTCCCCAAAGCCGCTAGTCCGCGAAAAGACGATCATTGGAAGCTGACGCAGATCGTCGAGGCCGATCACGGCTGGCGACGATCGACGCACGAGCGTGACATCTTCGGAGACAACGGGGACCGTTGTAAGGGCGGCCATGTCAATTGGCGACGTCACCAGTCCGAAGTCGATTTCGTGGGCCGCCACCATCCGTCCGACTTCCGCGCTCCGCCCGGTCCGCACGACGACGTCGACATCGGGCCATTCGCGCTGAAACTGCTGAAGCCATCCAGGGAGATGCGTGACACTAGTGGTAACTCCCGCGCCCAAGGTCACGGTTCCCAGGTCGCCACGGTCGACAGCGAGCGCCGCGCGCTTGCCGGCTTCGAGGACAGAAAGCCCGCGCTCGGCGTACTCCTTGAATACAGTACCCGCCTGCGTCAACACAACCCCACGCGGCGTGCGGTCGAAGAGCTGCACTCCAAGCGTGCGCTCCAGTGCCTGGAGTTGCTGGGTCACGGCGGGCTGTGTGAGAAAGAGACGATCAGCGGCCGCGGTCACCGATCCAACCTCCGACACGGCCACGAAGCTCTTGAGCTGAACTATCTCCATGACATAATAATACCTTATTAATTCTATCAGTACAATTAATTTTACTTATGTCAGCCATTCCGGTAGACTGGGCATGCAATCAAACTCGGGAGGCTAACATGCCTGTAACGATAGTCGCGGGAGTACAGTGGGGAGATGAGGGCAAAGGCAAAATCGTCGACTGCCTCGCCGCTCAAATGGACGTAGTTATTCGAGGCCAAGGTGGTCCGAATGCGGGGCACACAATCGTCAATAAGCACGGGACGTTCGCGCTGCACGGGGTTCCATCGGGCATCTTTTACCCGAACGTGCTCAACATCATCGGCCCCGGCACGGTGGTCGACCCCATCCAATTGGCCGCCGAGATAGCGGCCCTCGACACGGCCGGCATCGACACGAGTCGGCTGCTGATCTCCGAGCGCGCCCATCTGATCATGCCGTATCACCGCCTGCTCGACAGCCTCGACGATTGTCGACGTCCGTCGAACCTGACGGTTGGCAGCACCGGGTGCGGTGTCGGCTTCGCCTATTCGGACAAAGCTGCTCGCATCGGGATTCGAGCCGGAGACTTTCGCGACAGGACACGTCTCCGATCGCTGATCGACGTGGCCCTCGACCGCAACAATGCCCTATTGAAGGCTCAGTTCGGACATCCGGGGCTGACGGCCGGCGAGATCCTGAGTGCGGTCGAGCCGGCATTGTCGACACTGGCGTCACGGATCGTCGACACGAGTGCCGCGGTCGAACTTGCCCTGGCGGATGGCCGACGGATCCTACTGGAGGGTCAGCTCGGTGTGATGCGCGATCTCGATTGGGGCGCTTATCCTTTCGTCACGTCGTCGTGTCCCACTCCGGCAGGCCTCGCCGCGGGAGCCGGAATTCCGCCGCAACGGGTGACCCGGTCGATCGGCGTCATGAAGGCGTACACGACTTCGGTCGGCGACGGTCCTCTGCCCACGGAACTCGACGCACACGAGAGTGAGAGACTGCGGTCGATGGGAGGCGAGTTCGGAGCGACGACGGGGCGGCCGCGTCGATGCGGCTGGCTTGACCTGGTCGCCGCTCGGTGGGCCTGCGCGGTCGCGGGATTTACCGAAGTCGCGCTCACGAAACTCGACATTCTGGACACTCTCGCGGAGATCCCTGTCTGCACGGGCTACACCCGCAACGGTTCACCGATCAGCGCCAGCGCGGCGTCGTTCGACTGGATCGATGTCGACCCGATTTACGAGAAGATGCCGGGATGGCTGACGTCGACCACCGGCGCTCGGCATGTCGGCGATTTGCCCGTCAACGCCCGCGCCTATGTCGACTTCTGCGCTCACGCCGTCGGACGCCCGATTGCGATGATCGGCGTTGGACGGCAGCGCGAGGCGATAGTAACCTCTGAAAGGTGAGTGATATGTCTGATAAACTTCCGAAAGCAATTCTGTTCGACCTGGATGAGACGATTGTGGAATATCCGACGACGCGTGAGTCTTGGCATGCGATTTTGGAGGAATTCCAGGAGGAGCTAGAGGGGAACGAGATTGCGAAGATGGTCGATTGGCTGTCGACCTACACCGATTGGTACTGGTCTGATCCCGATCGGAACAGTCGCGGCCGTCTGGATATGGCGACTGCCAGGGCAGAGATCGCGGCGGCCGCTCTTGTCGAATACGCCATTGCCGACGACGGTCTGTCGACCCGGATTGGGCACATGCTCAATCATCGACGCAACTCAGGTGCGACATTGTACGCAGGCGCTCTTGAGACGATCGTCGCCCTGGGGCGTCGTGGGATGAAGATCGCGCTGGTAACCAATGGGCATAGTACGGTCCAGCGCGAAAAGATCGTCCGCTTCGAGCTTGGTCACCACTTCGCTCACATCCAGATTGAGAGCGAATTCGGCTTCGGCAAGCCGGACGAGCGCGTTTTCCGTCACGTGCTGAAAATGCTGGATGTCGACGCTGCCGATGCATGGATGGTCGGCGATAATTTGGAATGGGACATCCGTGGCCCTCAGCGAGTCGGTATCTATTCGATCTGGTTCGACCCGAGGTTGACCGGTCTGCCCGCCGGAACCGACATCCGGCCGGACCGCATTATCCACCGATTGTCGGAGTTGATCGAGTAGCTATTGGAGGGGATGGCCGATCTCCCAGTGGTGGCCGTAGGGGTCGACAACGCGACCGAGCCGCCAGCCGTAGTTGTTCTCCATCGCCACAACCTGCTTCGCGCCGGCGGCGAGGGCCTGGGCGTAGACATCGTCGGGATTGTCGATGGTCAGGATCATGCGAACGGTCCCGCCGTTTAGCGTTTCCGGGCTGAAGTTTTGGTGATCCGGCGATTCGTCGGCGACCCAGAATTCGGCCCCGTCGACCGCCAGTGTGGCGACCACGGAGCCGTCGGGGGCGTCGACGCGGAAGACCTCGACGGCGCCGAATGCCGCTTTGTAGAAGTCAATCGCCTCCGCCCCTCGTCGGACCGAGAGCAGCGGTGAAACCTTTGTTGTAATGTTTGCGCTCATGCTGCCTAAATTCGACATAGGTAGTTGCCGCACCTGCCCGCAGAATCTTCGAAAAACTTTGCGGGGAGCGCGACGCTTTCGGCCTAGTTATGGACACTAATATCTGTAAATGTCCCAAAGCGCGAACTCGTAGAGATTGAATCCGTCTAATAAGGATGTACCAATGGGGAGGTGCAACGATGAAGGAGCGAACTGTAGTCGAACTTGGAGGCGAAGTCTGGGCTGAGATCCACTCGGCCATCGATGGCCGGCGCGACCGTGGCGACCATGTGCTGTCGACACTCGACGCGAGTGCGGTGGAGGCCGTTGTCGACCTCGTTACCGTGGTCCTCAGCCGCAACGCCGGCAAGACCATTGCTCTGGGTGATGATCAATCGGCGGCTCTGTTGCTGAACACGACGGTCCAGGAACGCAGCCATCGACGGCGACAATCGGCGCGCCGGCTTGGAATCACGCTGCAATAATGACTAAGAAGAGCGCGGGTCTGCTGATGTACCGGGGATTAACCGGCGGCGAACTTGAGGTGCTGTTGGTCCATCCGGGCGGGCCGTATTGGGCGAAAAAGGACGAGGGCGCATGGTCGATCCCAAAGGGCGAATACACCGACAACGAAGACGCCCGCGACGCCGCCATCCGCGAATTCGAGGAAGAACTCGGGTTTGCGCCATCCGGAGATCTCATCGAGTTGGGCCAGGCTAAGCTCGCGAGCGGCAAGATCGTTTCCGCTTGGGCGCTCGCAGGCGACTGGGATCCGGCCAATCTGAGGAGCAATACGTTCAAGATGGAGTGGCCGCCGAAGTCCGGCGTGATGACCGAGTTCCCCGAGGTCGACGGCGCGGCGTGGTTCGACATCGACACCGCCCGCGTCAAGATTAACTCTGGCCAGATCCCCTTCCTCGACACTCTCATGAGTCACGCTCGCTAGGAACTAATCGCCGCCTCGCCTCGTTCGAAATAGATATGAGCACTGTTCAGCCCACCTTTACCCGCGCCCGACCTTCCGACATATCCCCGACCGGCGACGCACGTTATCTACTTTTTAGCGAAGCCGGTGTCTTGATGCGCGGCGCCGATGTGCCGGGTACTGAAGACGTCGCCGCGTTCACCGTCGATAACCCAACCTACCTCGGCAACGTCGGCGATGTCGCCTACTTCGCCGACACTCTGCCGGATGATGTTGAGATTCCCGTGGGCCTGTCCATATGTGGGCTCCGCTCGCTCCTCGGCAGTGTCGACGACCTTACCTGGGGCATCGCGAGCTATGCATCGCAGATGATGTACTGGCGCAAGACGGGGCGATATTGTCCTGTGTGCGCCACCGCAACCGAGCCGCGGACGCAGGATTGGGGTCGCTCGTGTCCAGACTGCGGTCATGTCGGCTATCCGCGCGTCAGCCCCGCGGTCCTCATCCTCATCTACGATGGTGACCGCATCCTCCTCGCCAGCAAGCCTGGATGGGACCGTTATAGCATTCTGGCCGGCTTTGTCGACAGTGCCGAAACTCTCGAAGAGTGCGTACGCCGGGAGACGTTCGAAGAGGTCAAGGTCACGGTGACGGACATCGAGTACGCAGGCAGCCAGTCGTGGCCGTTTCCGCATCAGCTCATGATCGGCTTCACCTGTCGATATGTGGGCGGCGACATCACCGTCGACAACGAAGAGCTCGACCGCGCCGGTTGGTTTAGTCCCGATTCCCTCCCTGCCCTTCCGCCGGCGATCAGCCTCTCCCGGCAACTCATCGACGCCTGGTTGGCAAAGCAGTCGCCCACGCCCCCACCTGCGGTATAATTGACTCGCTGCGAGGCGTTCGCAAGCCCGGCATTCGATCGTATCAGTTTCCATTGACGCTAGCCATTGTCGGATAGCTAGTTGCGCAAAACCTGGTCACAGAATCATAACGAATGCAACGCCCCACTCCACAGAGTTCTAATTTCCTCCGAAAGCAACTCCTCCCGATCCTTCTGGTGGCCGTTATCTATGCGGTGCTTGCGCGCCTCGGCCTTCTGATGGCGATCCCCAAAACCAACACATCGCCGGTATGGCCCCCCTCCGGTTTCGCTTTCGCCGCGGTGCTTATCCTCGGCCGACGCGTCTGGCCGGGCATCACACTCGGCGCCTTTATCGGAAACATCTTGACGTTTCTCGACCACCCTCCCGCGAGTCTTGGGCTGATCGTTGCCGCTTCCGTCGTCATCAGTGTGGGAAATACGCTCGAAGCGCTCACAGGATCATTTCTGCTGGAGAAGCTTGTCGACGGCAGGCGCAACCCACTCGATCGAACGTCCGACTCGATGTGGTTTGTGGTCGTTGCCGGCATAATGTGCTTGGTCGCGTGTACGATCGGACCGACATTCCTGTGCACGGCCGGCATTGCCAAGTGGTCCCTCTTCCCAATCATCTGGTCGACGTGGTGGGTCGGCGACACGACGGGGATTCTGATCCTGACGCCGACCGTGCTCGCCTGGTATGACAAAGGTCGCCCGCAGCTGTCTGCGTCGCGAGCGCTTGAGTTGACGCTGGCGGTCGCCATCGTCATCGTCATCGCCGCCGGACTATTCGACCACACACCGACCGACGATCCTCTGCAACGGCAGGTGTACTTCATTCTGCCCCCGTTGCTCTGGATCGTCTTCCGCTTTCACGCCAGGGAAGCGCTGACAGTCACTACCTTCGTTAGCATCATCGCCGTTCGCGCCACGGTACAAGGCTATGGAGCGTTCAGCGACGGCAGCGTCAATACGTCGCTTGAGCTCCTGCAGATCTTCATCAGCGTATTGACCATCACGAGCGTGATGCTCGGGGCCGTCTGCGCCGAGCGAACCCGCGCTGAGATGGCGGTGGCGGAGCGCGCGGAGCGAGAAGCCGGCCTGCATGAACATGAACGCAACATCGCCACCACCTTGCAGCAGGCATTGCAGCCTTCCGAGTTTTGCCGCATTCCGGGCCTGAGCCTGGACTTCTACTACAAGGCAGCCCTCAACGAGGCCCAGATCGGCGGGGACTTTTATGATGTCTTTCCGTTATCCGACGACAAGTATGTCCTGGTGATCGGCGACATCAGCGGGAAAGGCCTGGCCGCCGCCATCCAGGTGGCGTCGGTTCGCAACATGCTTCGCTGCGCGCTGTACCTTCGCGGCAACGTCCGTGAGGCCGTGACGGAATTGAACCGGATCCTCGACACGAACGATCTCCTGGCCGGCTTCGCCACCGCCCTGATCTGCACGTACGACACAACCACCCGGCAACTTACCCACGTGTCCTGCGGACATGAGCCCGCACTGCGCTACGGGGCGTCGACCACGGAGATCATGCGGCTTTCGCCGACAGGACCGCCGCTCGGGATTGCACCGTTCGACTATGAAGACCGGACGACGACGCTCTCTCCCGGCGATATGCTCGTGCTCTACACCGACGGGATTTCAGAGGCGAAGATCGCGGGCAGGGAGTTGCTGGGCGTCGAGGGATTGTCGCGGATACTGGGCGTCTGCGCATCTCAGTGTAAAAGCCCTTCGGCGCTAATCGAGAGGATTGTGAAGGACGTTGAGAAGACGATTGTCGAACCGTTCCGCGATGACGCCTGCATCATTGCGGTGACGGTTGAGTAAGCGAGTTTAGATCAAGTGTCACAACGTCTGAGCATAATAGTCATGGCAGTCCTCATTGTCCTTCCGGGACTTCTAATCGCCGCTATCTGTGCGCATTACACCCTTCAAGACTGGTCTTTGCTGACGCAGACTTACGCCGCCTTCGAGCGCGCGGCGGCGTCAACGGCGGACATACGCGCCATCTTCGTGGCGGAGGCGCGTCAGAACATTTACCGGATTAACTGCTTTGCGGACGGCGTTGGCTTCCTGGCGGGATGTGTCATTGCCGCTATTGGGATCACCGGCATCGCCGTAGTAGGCTCTCGACGCGCACCCGATCGTTGACGAAACGAAACGGCATAACTTCGCGTTTTAAAACGCAGCGACGATGACACAGTTCATTCCATTTCAATACGATGGCCTCGCCCATGCCGTCATCCTCACGCTCGGGGCGGCGGTTGCGGGCCTCATTGGCCTCCGTCGACATCGCCTCGCCAATCATGGTCCCGCCCTCACGTGGACGGCCGGATTGACTGTCGTTGCTTTGCTGGGTTACGAGGTCCAAATTCTGTTTCGACAGGCGGCGGAGAAGGGCAAGAGCGAAGCTTGCTACAGTAATCTTCGTGTAATGGGTGTAGCAATCTCGAAATACGTCCAGGTAAAAGGACGCTATCCAGACGCAAACCTTTGGCGGGACGAGATCGGTCTTTACCTCAGCGGCGAAGATGCAGCTACCATATTTCGCTGCCCCGGCTCTTCGTCTACATCCTACTACGCCTACAACCCCGCGATGTCGAGCATTTCTACGGAGCGGATCGAACGTCCCGCGGACACCGTCGTCTTATCGGATTCTCGCGTCGACGGCATCGGCGGGGCTTCTGATGTCGACAGAAATCGCCATATAGGAGGATGCTTCCTGCTGATGGCGGATGGCAAACCCCGGTGGTGGTCTGTCCGGAATACGCCGCGCGACATCACCTGGACGCCTTGATCCCCGGCAAGATGTCACGGGCAGCCGAGGTCGATCGGACCATCTGTATAACCACCGTTGTCGGTGGGCATGCCGGGAAAGGCCCAGATGTTGCGCTTGGTCCAGGTGTAGATTTTGTACTCGGGCGCGCCCCTGCACAGAGTCGAGTCCGCTTCCTTGGCGATGTAGAATTTCGCGTGACCGTCGGCGAAAGCGATGTTGCCTCCGTCACGGAACACGGCCCGCCAGCGGAGCATGTTGATGAAGTCCGACGCTTCCAGCGTGTTGTAATCGCAGCCGAACGAGTTGCCATACGCGCTGGTGGCCTGGTTGAGGACGAACGCCATCGTCGACGCCGGCTGTTCGATCTGCGAGAGGCCGATCGGCGTGTCGAGGGCCTCTCCGCTTGGCGTGTGCGTGTACGGGTCGTCGGGCGCCGAAAGAGCGTCGGGGAACGAGCCGTCGCGGCCGAGGAACCAGTTCATGGCGTAGGTGTTCGTCAACTTCATGCCGTTGGATGTCGAGCAGGCGTCGGTGAACCAGGTGGCCGTGTCCGGCATCCAGGGGCTGTGGAAGATGCCAGAGTTGTGGATGTAGTTCGACAGTTTGAGCCCCCACCCGTTCCACGGCACGCCGGGCGCGGGACCGGCGGGGTTCGTTTGCGGTGTGATCGTCGGGTCGTTCCAGGAGCCCACCGGCACCCAGTGCTCGTCGTAGTCCTGAGCGTAGGCCTGTGCGGCAAGCCCGATCTGCCGGATATTCGACAGGTCCTGCGTGTTGCGCGCCGAGTTCCGCGCCTGGGCGAACGCGGGAAACAAGATCGCCGCGATAATCGCCACGATGGCTATCACGACGAGGAGCTCGATCAACGTAAAGGCAATAGGTTTCGAGTGTTTCATAGCGACAGCATTGTAGCACATTAATTAGTGTTTTGTAAACACTAATTAATTCATCCGCGCAGGCCTACTAGATTGCCCGACTCGTATCTGCGCAGCCCGGCGAAGAAGACCCGGTTCGACACGATCGCAATTCCCGCCGTGTACGCGAGCATCAGCAGGAAGTTATGCATGCCGAAGAGTCGCAGCAGGAGCACGGGTACGTACGAGACAAAGGCGGCCGGGATCACGGTGAACAACAGCACTTTGACGAAGCCGTCGAATAACGTGATCGGGTACGTCGAGAATGAAATCAGGCCAATCCGAAGCTGTGACGCGAGGCCTTCCGCGCCGCCGGTGAAGAAGGCAAGCGAGTCAACAAGGACGTCGAAGGAGACGATGACGACAGCCACCAGAACCGCGAGCATCAGGAACAAGGCGAAGTGTGCGGGGTCCGGATGGACGAACGCGGCGTAGACGACGATCCCGAAAAGCACGTCGCCCCACCCCGCCGAGCTCATTCGGCTCACCAGCGCGTGCAACAGGACGTTCCGCGGCAGCGCCAGATAATAGTCGAGGTCGCCCCGCGCGATCATTCCGGCGAGGCCGCTCGAATTGCCGAATATGCCCGCGCCCAGGCCGAAGCCCACCGCCGCGATAGACCAGACCGTGAGGATGTCACGCAGCGTCCACCCGTGAATCAGCGGAAACCTGTGGAAATAGAGGCACCAGAACGACACCCAGAAGGCATCGTTGACTATCATGCCTACCATCTGGCTGATAAAGCTGACACGATATTCCAGCGCGCCCGCCAGGTTGTGACGCACGTAGGCTACGCCGAACCTGAGGTCGGCGGCGACGCCGTGGAGACCGCGTTTGGGTCGACGAAGCTGACTAGCCGCCGTTACTTTCGACATGCGCCACTCCTTTCCTATAGATCGCCAGCGCAATGAGGCCGAGTACCATAATCCACGCTACCTGCTTCCCCAACAGCACGCCGATATCGGGCGGGACTCCTGTGGCGAGCAGCCGGCCAGGCAGAAAGTACACGCTGCTAAACGGCAGTATCGCGCAGACTTTCGCCAATGCGGGTGGGAACACCGACGGCGGCAGGAGCATCCCGCCGAGGATCATTGTCGCGCGCCCGTGGATTAGCGCCACGCCACGGGTGTCCTCGATCCAGAAGGCGAGCAGGCCGATGCCGAGGACGCCGGCAAAGTCGACCAGAACAGCCAGGATAATCGACACGGCAGTCACCGTCAGGCCAAGGACCGTTTCGTGAATCGGACCGACCAGGACCATCGCGATGACACCGCCGACAACAAGGCTGATGCCGATGCGAGGCAGACGATCTCCGAGGTGGTTCGCGAGATGGTAAAGCAAATAATGATAGGGACGTCCCAGCGAGTAGGCGAGGCTGCCCGACCGCACCTCGTCGTCGATCTCGGTGTTGACCGTCGACCTTGACAAGGTGATCGCCTCCGTCAACACGAGGTACCAGATCATCTGCGCTATGGTAAAGCCGGCGATCCGATGCGCGCCGAGTCCCGAATAGGTCGTCTTCCAAAGCTGCGAGAAGATGAACAGGATGATCGCCAGGAACAGCGTCCGAAAGAGAGCGTCGCCGGCATAAGCGAAGCTGCTCGCAAGTTTCGTCCGGAAAATGGCCCCATATTTCGCCACCGTCCACCACCACCCGCGCCCACGGCGCAATACGATATTGTTCGTCATCAGGCGCCTCCCGACGTTTGCCCGTAGACGAGCGCGATAATCTCTTCGAGCGGCGGATCCTCGATCGTGATGTCGTGCACCCGGTAGTTGGCCACGAGGTGCCCAATCACTGAGTCGATAGACTGTACGTCGGTGTCGACCTGGACCTTAATGCCGTAATCCGAGCGCTTCAACAAGGTAGCGCCCGGCAGATGGAAGTCGTCAGAGTGGGTGTCGAGCTTGAGGTCGATCACCTTCGTCCGCAGGTAATCGCGTCTGAGTTTGCCGGTTGGCGTGTCGAGGACGATGGCGCCGTCGTTGACGATCATTACCCGCTTACACACCTGCTCGATATCACCGGCATCGTGCGAGGTCAGAAAGACCGTGGTCCCCTCTTCCCGGTTGAGTCGCCGCAGCAGGTCGCGGATTCGCCCCTTCGCGATGACGTCGAGGCCGATGGTCGGCTCGTCGAGGAAGACGATCGCCGGGCGGTGAAGGAGGGCGGCCGCGATCTCGCACCGCATCCGTTCGCCGAGCGAGAGCTTCCGCGCGGCAATGTTGACCAGATCACCGATTTCAAACAGGTCGATCAGCATCGACGAGCGCGCCTTGAACTCGGAGTCGTCGAGTTCGTAGATCTTCGCCATAAGGGCGAAGGTGTCGACAGGCGGCAGATGCTGCCAGAGTTGCGAGCGCTGACCGAATACGGAGGCGATATTGAACGCGAGGGTCTGCCGGTCGCGCCACGGCGTCAGACCGAGGACCGATGCCTCACCGCTCGACGGGTGCAAAATGCCCGTGAGCATCTTGATCGTGGTGCTCTTGCCCGCGCCGTTTGGCCCGATAAAGGCTACGAGCTCACCCGCGTCGACCTCGAAGTCGATGCCGCGGACGGCGTCGACGACGTGGGTCTCCGGGCGGACCATCGCCCGCAGACTCCCACCAAGCCCCGCTGCCTTGCGTTTTGCCGTGAACTGCTTCGTCAACCCGCGCGCCGCAATCACCGTCCCGGATATCGACATCGACCGTCCCCCCTGAAATGACAAAAACCCCGCCGGCTCCGTTGGGAGTGGCGGGGTTGATAGATCAATACATTTGGATCGACTACGATCCTCCGTCCCCGGCTCCGAATGCAACAAATAGCCCCTGATATACTTCAGGCGACATCGGGTTTGCGGTAGGTTGCCAGGTAACGTTTCGCATGTTGAACATCTTTCTTCGACAGGCTGCCTGCCGAATGTAGGGCTCAGCTTACCACGCTGCAGTCGATTATGTCAAGCTTACGCTCGCTTGCTTTTCGAACCGGTGACTGGTAATATTGACGTGGGGCCAAAATGTTTAAGAAGCTATTCGAACGATTGAGGCGCGGGGGACAACCGGCAGATCCGTCGACGGAGACGGGGACGGAACTCACGCTAGAGGATCTTGTCAAGCTCTCAAAACTCGCCGAGCCTGATGGTCCCCCGCCGCGCCGCCATCACTATGCGTTCGCCCATCAGTTGCTGCCGATGCTGATGAAACCAATGTCAAGCAATTCGGGACGATCCTGGTGAGTCCGGCTGCCCAACGCTTCGCGGAGGATATGTGGGACCGCCTCGCGAGCGACCAGACCGTCGACATCGTCCTGCCGCGTGAAGGCCTGTCGACATCGGTCCATGAGTTCGACGACTACGTTATCTGCCTTATCACGATGCCGCCTCCGCAGTTCACCACTGAGGCGTACTTTGCGGCGCTCCTCTGTCCCAAAACCGACGACGACCTCAAGCCCGATATTACCCCGGACGAATGGGGAGCCCGCTACTTCGTTCTGGAGAACGGTTTCGTCTATTCCACCGAGCCCCCGCGTACCGTGTTGGGCGAATGGTCGAGCAGTGGACACGCCAACTACGGCACCGGCCCAGAGCCTAATGTCGGCGACTTCCTGGCCGCGATCCACGACATGATGTTGAAGAGCACGCCTCCCGCCCCCCAATAATGAGCATTGATGCTCTATCCATATTTGTAGCAGGTAATGCGGCAGATGTGGAATAACTGCTCTGGATCGGTTGAACTCAACCAATCCACCGATTTATCTTCCGGTTACTCTGACGTTTGGCGAGTAGCGAATTGCTCGGGCAAAGTCTATTGCTCGACCACGGCCCAAGGCCGTGATCGGGCTATGGACTTGCTTCGACAACGTGATCCAAGATCACGCTTCGAGGCGAAGACGAGGAGCCCTATTCGCTATGCCAAAGCTGACCATTGTCGCCGGTCCCAACGGCGCCGGAAAGTCGACGGTCGCCCCCGCCTTGCTGCTGCGGGGCACCCCCTACGTCAACGCGGACGAGATCGCCAAGATGCTCGACGGCCCCGGCAAGGACATCCAGGCTAGCCGGCTATTGCTGGAGACCTGGGATGCCCTCTCGGGACAACAGGCAAACTTCGCCATTGAGACAACTCTCGCCAGCCGAACGCTCGCGCCCAAGGTGCGGGCGCTGAAGGAGGCGGGGTACACATTTCACCTCTATTTCATATGGCTGCCCGATGTCGAGTTGTCCATTGCCCGCGTCGCCGAACGTGTCCGAGACGGCGGTCATGACATCCCTGAGGAGACCATTCGCCGTCGCTACCTGTCAGGACTCAAGAATTTCTTCGAGATCTACCAGCCGCTGGCCGACCGATGGCGCGTTTACAACAACGAGGAGCGCGGTAAGTCGAGGATCGTTGCCAGGGGGCGGTATACTGATATTGACAGTGTTTCCGATCATGAACTTTGGCTTAGGATCAGAGGAACGCAAGCGATGGCCGATACGCAAGTAAAAGAAACTTCCACTACTTATCTCTACGAGGAAGATATGGAGTTGAAGCGAGTCAACGCCGCAATACGTGCAGCTTGCATCGAGCACAAGCGGAAGGGCAATCCAATCTGCGAATGGCGAGATGGCAAGGTCGTTTGGATCCAGCCAGAAGATATATACTTCGACGAAGATTAACCGATGAGATCGACATCGAACAATATAGCACGCGGTTGGTGGCGGCAGGCATCGACCTGTTGACGCCCAGCTACGCGTGATCGACATAGCAATATTAGACGGACCGGGGCGTTTTGTATGACAAATCACCCCGGTCCGTCCTCTATTTGGAGGTATCATGATGTCAGCCGACAATGGTCGCATTCAAATTCGGCGGGCAAAGATTACCGATGCCGATCGGATCTTCGAGATGCTGGCCGAGTTTGTGACGAGCTATCGACCGATACGCGAGGCGTTCGACATCAACTTTCCGGCACTGGTGAATTCGGCGGATGCCGATCTCTTAGTCGCCGAGAGCGACAATAATTTGCGTGGATACGCATTGGCGCTCCGAGTGCCGACGCTCTATGCGAACGGCGAGCTGTGGAACCTGCAGGAGCTGTTCGTCGACGCCGCGTTTCGAAGTCGAGGTGTTGGCCGCGGGTTGCTGGACGCAGTCGTGGATAATGCACGGCGGCGAGGCGCGGTCGAGGTCACTGTAGTGTCTCGTCGAGCGGGCCCGTATTACGTCAAGCACGGTTTTTTGGAAACCGCTAGCTACTTCAAGCTCAAACTCACTGAAAATACGCCTCCTTAAACGTAAGAACTATGCCTCACGCCTACCCAACCGAACAACATAAGCAAGCCGCGCAGGCCATCGTCGACTACTTTGAGAACCGTGGCTATGTCGACGCGGTTTTGCTCACGAACTCCTGCGCACGCGGGAAGGCGACGCCAGACAGCTGTCTCGACATCGCCGTGCTCGTTCAGGCGCATGCGTCGATTCCGGAGATCGAGCGGGTGTGGGATTCGTACTATCAGTCCGAGCCCGTATTCAACGAGTTGCGCGGAGTTGGCCAGTTCGCCGAGGTGCACCTGAGCATTACGTCCGGCGACTATCGACCCGGCGAGCGCAACTGGACCGGCGGCCCGGACATGTTCGAGATCGAGATCGGCAACTACCTCCAGTACAGCGTCCCGCTCTCGGAACGAACCGACCGGTTCCAACAGCTTCGCACCACGTTCCTGCCCTACTACGACGATGCTCTTCGCAGCGTGCGATTGGCAATGGCGCGGATGCACTGCGAGAACGACCTGGACCACATCCCCGTCTACATCGCGCGCGGACTCTACTTTCAGTCGTTCAATCGACTTTACGATGCCTATCGAGGCTTCCTGCAGACCCTCTTCATCGCGCGGCGCGTCTACCCCATCGCCTATGATAAGTGGATCCACGAACAGATCGTCGAGATCCTCGGGCTGCCCGAGCTCTATGTCCAGCTTCCCCGACTGTTCGAGATCGCCCACTTCGAGAGCGACGAAATCCTCTACAAGGCCGGACTCCTGCGGGACATCCTGAACACCTATGCCGTCGACCAGTGACGATGAACCGCAGGCATCCGGTGCAATGCCGGCCGCCTTGCGAGGGCATGCCGCGAGGCACCGGGGCGCAAACTCGGAGGATCCCCGCCTCTTTTCCGCAGCCAAGGTGTCGATCCTGCGCGAAGCGGTTGCCGACCTCTCCTGGCTGATGGAGCGCGGCTATGCGGCGACATCGGCGGTGACAATCGTCGGCGACCGGTACAGTCTGCACGCCCGCCAGCGGATGGCGGTCGCGCGGGCGTCGTGCAGTGAATCGAGCTTGTCAAAGCGCGCGGGGTCCGTGGTTGCAGCCGAGGCGCTGGCAGGTCAACCGCTCCTCATCGACGGTTTCAATCTCCTCATCTCCATCGAGTCGGCCCTGAGCGGCGGCGTCATCCTGCAGTGCCGTGACGGATGTTATCGTGACATCGCGAGCGTGCACGGATCCTATCGATCCGTCGAGGAGACCGACCGCGCCCTGGCGCTTATTGGTGAGAAGCTGAATCGATTGCGTCCGGCCCAGGTGATATGGGTCCTCGACCAGCCTGTGTCGAACAGCGGACGCCTGCGAGCGCGCATGATTGATACCGCGGAAGAGAATGGATGGAATTGGAACGTGGAGCTGGCAATGAGCCCGGACAAGGTGCTGATGACGTCGAGCGACATCGCCGTCACCAGCGATTCGACGATCCTTGATAACGCCGAGCGATGGACGAACATCGCGGCGTCGATTATCGAGGAGATGCCTGGAGATCCGTGGATTGTGGATTTACGGTGAAAGTCTTGCCACGTTAAAGTCTGAGGTCGCGTCGTACTGATTGGTGTATGAGCTCGGAACGCCAAGGACCTTGGTGAGGACTTCACAGCACGCCTGCGCGACAGCCTCCTCGTTGCTGGCAAGAATGATCCCTGGTCGACGCTCGCCGGCAATGTCGACGAAGTAGAGCACGTTACGTCCGTCCCATCCTTGCGTCTCGTAAACTCCAACGATCGAGGCGACATCGGCGACAACGATGTCTGCCTGGCCCCGCGCAAAACGAAGCCTCCCCGACACAACGTCGATCGTCAACAATTCCCTCTGCCCAATGAACATGGGTCCGAAGACGGCCACGGCAATCGCGGCGATCGCAAGCAGGGAAGCTGCCGGGACTAAACTATGGACCACAGTCCCAAGCCCACCCGAGATCCCGGCCGCAACCAGGCCGATTAGGCCGGCGGCAGCCAGTGCGCCGACAGTCCGCACGCTCCAGCGCAATCGACCGGCATAGGCGGCGCTGGTGCGCAGGGTGACGTGTTCGCCAGCTTGCTCGACTTCGAGTAGCCGACTTTTGCCGACAGGTTGAAAGCTATTGGATACGGAATCGCTCGTCATAGGATTGATACCTTGTGCCGACTGCCTGGAGTGAAATGTTGGGCCGGCATGCGCCCGTCGGCATGCCGGCCCGGTTTCCTACTTGGCGTGTGGCCCCGCGGCTCGGATCGCATCCGGCACCGAGGAGAACTTGCGGAAGTTCTCGATGAACTGTGCCGCCAATCGAGACGCGGCTAGATCGTAAGCGTTGGGATCGGCCCAGGTGTCCCGAGGCTGAAGCACTTTGCTGTCCACCCCCGGGCACTCAACGGGGATGTTGAGGCCGAATGCTTCGTCCTTGACATACCGGACCTCGTCTAGGTCGCCGTTCAGCGCTTTGGTCAACAGCGTCCGCGTGACACTCAGGCTCATTCGCTTTCCTTCGCCGTACGCCCCACCGGACCAACCTGTGTTGAGCAGGAAGCATCGGGCTTCGTGCTCCTCTAGCTTCTGACCGAGCAAGCCGGCATAGCGCACCGGGCTCAGCGGCATGAACGGCGCGCCGAAGCAGGCCGAGAAGGTCGGCTGCGGCGTCGTTATGCCTCGCTCAGTACCCGCAAGCTTCGACGTATACCCGCTCAGGAAGTAGTACATCGCCTGCTCGCTGGTCAATCGCGCGATTGGCGGTAGCACACCGAAGGCATCAGCCGTCAGGAAGATGATCGTCTTCGGATGGCCCGCCACGCTCGGGATTACCGCGTTCGGAATATGGTCGAGCGGATAGGCCGCGCGAGTATTCTCCGTCATGCTGGCGTCGTCGAAATTCGGGTCACGGTCGCTGTCGAGGACCACATTCTCAAGGACGGCGCCGTGACCGATGGCGGACCAGATCTCGGGCTCCGTCTCTGGCGAGAGGTGAATACACTTGGCGTAGCAGCCACCCTCGAAATTGAAGATGCCGCGGTCGCTCCATCCATGCTCGTCGTCGCCGATCAGCTTACGATCGGGGTCGGCGGAAAGGGTCGTCTTGCCGGTTCCGGACAGGCCGAAGAAGAGTGCGCTGTCGCCGTCGGCGCCGACATTGGCCGAGCAGTGCATCGGCATGACGTCCTGGTGCGGCAGAAGATAGTTCAAGACCGTAAAGACGCTCTTCTTGATCTCGCCGGCATATTCCGTGCCACCGATAATGCCGAGGCGCTTCTCAAAGTCGAGGATGATGAACGTTTCCGACCGAGTGCCGTCGATCTCAGGGATCGCCTCGAAGCTGGCGGCATCGATGATCGTGAAGTTCGGAACGTGATGCTCGAGCTCACCCTTTGTGGGGCGGATCAGCATCCGGTTGATGAACAGAGAGTGCCAGGCCTTCTCCGTAATGATGCGGACCGGCAGCTGGTATGCCGGGTCGGCGCCGGCAAAACCGTCGAAGATGTAGAGGTCACGGTTGTTGAGGTGAGCCAGCATCCGGGCAAAGAGACGCTCGAATTTCTCGGGGTCGAACGGCTTATTGACCTTCCCCCAGTCGACATCGTGCTCGGTCTCGGAGCTGCTGTCAATGAACTTGTCTTCCGGCGAGCGGCCGGTGTACTTGCCTGTTCTTACTACGAGTGCGCCGTTCGAGGCTATCATGCCTTCATTGCGGCGGATGGAGTGCTCAATAAGCTCGGCCGGCGATAGGTTCGCAAATTTGGCGCCCTTGTGAGAGGTCAACAGTGTGGCGATATAGTCGTTCATGGCGTAAATCCTTCCTTTGGCCGGAACCTCGCGAGGAGACCTCCGGAACTTAGGCGCTATCTCAAAGTAATGGCTCGGCGGGGTTTTCACTTCGCGCCGAGCCTTGAGTGTCGATTGATTTTGCTCCCTAAGAAGCGCGGTTTCGAACACTGTGGTCGGTGAGCAGCCTTTCAGCTTCGGCCCGAGCCCATTCATATCGGCTGCCGTCTCGGGTTGTATGC
>Ga0070658_10001633_pt1 | contig 18965 bp, 13 predicted proteins | sample KBSC13metaG_FD_64664 | JGI IMG/M metagenome (GOLD analysis project Ga0070658, IMG submission 64664) | Corn rhizosphere microbial communities from Kellogg Biological Station, Michigan, USA - KBS C1-3 metaG | ecosystem: Host-associated > Plants > Roots > Rhizosphere > Soil ...
GGCGGGGTCGCTGCGTGCTCAGTCACCACGGGTGGTTCATTGATAAACGCGGCGTCGGGATTCGGAGTCGGCGTTGCTGTGGCTGCAGGGGTGGAGTCACCCTTGGCCGTCGGATCTCGTTTCACCCGGTCATAGGTTTTCACGGCCCACCAGATGGTAAAACCGACCCCAATCATGACGATGAAGGCCAGCAGGGGAGCGAGGGAAGGGGGCCGGCGCTCCTCGCGCCGCACCGCCACGGTTTCAGTTTTGGCCGCCGGGGCGTTGCTCAGGTACTGGTAGTCGCTGATGCTAATGGGGTTCGCGTTATCCAGGGTGCGGGCGAAATCCTCCACGTCCACCTTGAGGAAGCGGCCGTAAATTTGCAGGAAGCCCTTCGCGTAGATGTTGTTCGCAAACCGCGAGTAATCGTCGCTCTCCAGGGCCGCGATTTTGTCCGGGCGCAGTTTTGTCGCGTGCGCCGCCTCGTCGATGGTGAGGCCACGCTGCAAGCGGGCTTGATGAAGTTTTTTACCTACGGATTCGACCATGGGGTGCAGTCAGCTAATCGGTCGCGGGTGCCATCCATAGCACAATTTTGAAGTCAATGCAGGTGGGAGCTGCCGGGAAAGGCGCGTAGCGCCCAGCCCGAGTCTCTGGTCGGTAAAAACTGACAATCCTTGTGTCCATATAAACGGTCGTTCCGGGGAGGGAAACTGCGCCGGAAACCGGGCGCGGCGGCGGAGGGCTAGTCCATCGCGTCGAGATCCACGAGGATATCGCGCGGTTTGGCGCCTTCGCCGGGGCCCACGTAGCCGCGCTGCTCGAGGATGTCAAGGATGCGGGCGGCCCGCGTATACCCGAGACGCAGCCGGCGCTGGAAAAGGGAAGTCGAGGCTTTCTTCTCCTGGCGCATCACTTCGACGCATTTGTCGACCAGTTCCTCGTCTTCGTCGCTGACTTCTTCCTCCTCATCCCCCGAGCCCGAGCCCTGGAGGCGCTCGTGGATCGAGTTTTCGAAGGCCGGTTCACTCTGCGAGGAGGCATGTTCGACGACCTGGCGGATTTCTTCGTCGGTGACGAGCACGCCCTGGGCGCGGATCATCCGCGAGGTGCCCGGCGGCCGGTACATCATGTCGCCCTGCCCGAGGAGCCGTTCGGCGCCGTTTTCATCCAGGATCACCCGCGAGTCCAGGCTGCTCGCCACCTGGAAGGCAATACGGCAGGGCACGTTGGCCTTGATTACGCCAGTGATGACGTCGGCCCGGGGCGTCTGCGTGGCGATGATCATATGGATGCCCGCCGCGCGCGCCTTTTGCGTGATGCGCGCGATGGCGCTTTCCACATCCGCCGGGGCGGTCTGCATCAGGTCCGCCAACTCGTCGACGATGATGACGATATACGGCATGCGATCCGGGATGATCAGGTCGGTGTCCCGGATATTACGGGGAGTCGTCATCTTCTCGATCCGCTCTTCGCTCGTCAGGGATTCGGGATCGATCGGCTCCAGTGGTTCGGCAGGCGCGAGGTCCAGCGGCAACTCGGCATCCTTGGCGGCCTGGATGGCGTCCAGCTCCGCCTGGGTCTTGGGCAGTGGGCGCTCGTTGAAAGTTCCAATATTCCGCACGCCCGTTTTGGCAAAGATGGCGTAGCGCTTCTCCATCTCGTCGATCGCCCAGCGCAGCGCGAGCAGGACCTTCTTCGGGTCGGTCACCACGGGCACGACCAAGTGCGGCAGGGTGTTGTAGATCTGCATTTCCACGACCTTGGGGTCGATCATGATGAAGCGCAGGTCCGCCGGCGTGAAGCGGTAGAGGATCGAAGCGATGATCGAGTTGATGCACACGCTCTTGCCCGAGCCGGTGGTGCCGGCGACGAGGCCGTGCGGCATGGCCGCGAGGTCGGCGATGATGGTCTTGCCGTAGACATCCTTGCCCAGCGCAATCGGGATCTTCGCCTTCGCATTCTGGAAATCGTCCGATTCGAGCAGCTCGCGCAGCGTGACTTTCTGCTTTTTCGAGTTGGCGATCTCGATGCCCACGGTGTCCTTGCCCGGAATAGGGGCGAGGATGTTGATCCGCTCCGCGCGGGTGGCCCGGGCGATGTCGCGCTCCAAGCTCACGATTTTGTCCACCCGCACGCCTTTGGCCGGATACACTTCGTAGCGGGTAATGGTCGGTCCGCGGGTGATGTCGCCCCGCGAGACCGAGATGCCGAATTGCCCGAGCGTCTCGATGATGTTGTCCTGGATCCCGAGCAACTCGTTGGGATCGGCAGCCTGGCGGCCCTCGGTTTCGATCGGGTCGAGCAGGTCGAGCGAAGGCAATTCGTAGTCATCGCAGGAAACCGCCGTGAGGGGCGCAAACTTGTCCTTCTTCTCTTTGCGCTTCGGAGGTGGAGGCAGGGAACTGTCGATGATTTGCGGTTGGGGACGCGCCGGCTCCGGCTCGGCCACGAGTTCGAGCACCGGGGGGGCGGTCGGCTCGGTTGTGCGTTCCGAAGAGGCGTTGCTTTTCTTCGAGAGGCTCTTTTCCAGCTTTTTGCGTTCGCGCTCCAGGCGCTCCCCTTCGAGAACGAGGCGTTGCTGTTCGTCGGCCTTCGCCAATTGCGCCGCGCGGCGTTTTTCGATCCATAAGCCCGGCAAGGTCGCCAGGTGGCGCGCGGTCTCGATCGGGTGCAGGCCGGTGATGAGGATGAGGCTCGAGAGGTAGAGTGCCAGGAGCACGATCATCGAGCCGGCGCCGCCGATGAAATTGCGCAGGAAAAGGTCGCCGATCCATTTGCCCACCCATCCGCCGGCGCCGGCGATATTGAGCCGGTCCATGTCGAGCAGGCCGGGGAAGCGCTGGGCGATACAGGCGCCCGATGCGACAAAGGCCACGGCCCACCACGCGCGGGCGGTCAGGCGCTGATCGGGATTGAGCAGCTTCATCCCGCCATAGCCCAGAAGGAGGGCGGCGACCAGGTAGGAAGCCGCTCCGAGGAAGGCATAGCTGCTGCATGCCACGATCGCGCCGCTGCGCCCGATGAAATTCAGCACCGGCCCCCGGGGGGATGCCACGCTGCTGAGCGGAAACCAGCTCGGCACATCGGCCGGCGTGTAGGAGATCAGCGCGAGAAAGAGCAGCGTGCCGAGTGCGAGCAGGACGAGGCTGAGCACTTCGTGCAGCGAGTGGGTTTGATTTTCCTGGGCGCGAGCCATTGGGCGGGATTGTAGCCTCATCGTCGTGGCTTTCAATACGCGATCATGATGCGGGCCAAATCGACGATTTTTTTCTCGCGTGCCCCCAGCCGCGCTCCGCTACCTTTAAATCTGCCCATGGATCAGCCCCTTGTCTTCGAACCCCTCTTTATGGAACGCGTTTGGGGGGGGCGTCGCCTCGAGACGTTGCTCGGCAAGCGTCTGCCGCCGGGCGTGCGCATCGGCGAATCCTGGGAGCTCGTCGACCGCGAAGAAGCCCAGAGCGTCGTTCACACGGGACCGTTGCGCGGCTGGATTCTGCACGATTTGTGGCGGCAAAAGAGGGCGGAAATCTTTGGGCCGGGTCTGGCCGAGACGCCGCGTTTCCCGCTCCTGTGCAAGATCCTCGACGCCCAGGAACGGCTTTCGGTGCAAGTGCATCCGCCCGCCAGTGTTGCCGCCAGCCTGCGCGGCGAACCCAAGACCGAGATGTGGTACCTGCTCGATGCCTCGCTCGACAGCGACCTTTATGCCGGTCTGAAGCCGGGCGTGACGCGCGCGGGATTCGAGCATGCCTTGCAAGCCGGGCACGTGGCCGAGCAGATCCACTCGTTTCCGATCCGCGCGGGCGACGCCATGTTCATTCCCAGCGGGCGTATTCACGCGATCGGCGCGGGCAATCTTATTGTCGAGATCCAGCAGAACAGCGATACGACGTATCGCGTTTTTGATTGGAATCGGCTCGGCCTCGATGGCAAGCCCCGCGAATTGCACGTCGGGGAATCGCTGGAATCGATCAATTTTGACGACGTCGAACCGGGAATCGTGCAGCCTCAGGGGGAGTTGCTGGTGGAATGCCCCCTCTTTCACGTGGAACAATGGGTGCTCTCCGGGCCGCGGATGAGCCCCGGGCCGGGATTTGCGGTTTTTGTGGTCGTCGAGGGGAGTGTGGAATGCGGAGGCGTGCAGTTTTTCCGCGGATCGTTTTTCCTTCTGCCAGCCTGTGCCACGGAACGCGAGTTGCGGCCGCTTTCCGCCGATGCGGCGGTGTTGCGAACTAGCATCCCGGAACAGGGCTAAGCCTAAAAGCGGAATAGGAATTTCAAACTCAGAGGCCCGGCGCGGCGGAGCCGCAACCCCATCGACAAGCTCAGGGCCATCCGGCAAAGGGGAATGACCACAGCGGCGCAGCCCTCTGCGGCCCTCTCATTCTTCTCTGCGTCTGCGGTCATCTGCCTTTTGGGCCGCGCCGCACCGGATCGTTACTTTCCTTTCCATCCTCGCATTTGGGCTACGTCCGCATGCCGCCGAGGCGGCGATTCGACGGCCAGCGCTTGAGCACGCGCAGGCTGTCGATTTTCCAGCCATCCTCCTCGCGCACGAGCGTGTAGATGCACGGCACGATGTCGCCTTCCTCGAGGAAGAAATAGGAGGGGATATAGGCGTGCGGCCCATCGAAGCGCACTGCGCCGAATTCCACATGCTGGGCGCGCACGAGGCCGGGATATTCGGTGTGCGCCAGGTCGGTGAAGGCCTCGATATTGAATTTCTCCTGGAAGCTCATGGAAACCTGCCGGTAGGCGCCGGGATAATCCTCGGCGCGAAAGGCGCTCAATTGTCTCCAGACGACGTCATACAATTCGGCCGGCGGCGTCGCGTGCCACCGGCGCTCGACGAGATTCTGGAACAGCGCGGCGATGGCGCACGTCACGAAAAATCCGGCGAGCAGGCAGATTTTCGCGGTGCGATTCATGGGGATGGCTGATCCGTAGCGGCTTCGCTCGCGAGCCGGCGGAGGTAAGGGAACGTATAGAGTCCCGTGCCGTGTCCATCCGCCCACGCGGGTTGGAGCGCATACCCGCCGACGACCGCGAAGCTGCGCAGCTCGAAGCTGGCGGGGATGTAGGTCACCTCCGGACGCAGGACCCGTCCGAGCACATCCGGCTCCCCCCCGCAGGCGGCACACGGGCAGGCGCGGCGCAAGGTTTCCAGGGGAAGGTACGACTCCTCCCCGTCGCTCCACGCGATGGCGAGCTCGGGGCCGATGGCCTGGATGTTGGTGGGTTCGAGGCGGGCGGACATGCGGTCAGTCGTCCAAAGATGCCCCTTCTGCGGCCGGTTTCCAAGCCTTCCCGCTGCGCTTGCCAAAAATTGCGGTGCCCACCCGGACGAGCGTCGCCCCTTCCTCGATGGCCACGGCATAATCCCCACTCATGCCCATGGAAAGCCGGGGCAGGGGAACGCGGAATTCGCTCTGCACGGCGTCGCGCACTTCGCGGAGCTTCGCAAAGTGCGGGCGCGAGTCCTCGGCCTTGGGAGCGAGAGGCGCGATCGTCATCAGCCCTTCGATCTGGATCCGGTCGAGCGCGAGCAATTCCTCCATCTGTTCCCGCAGTTTCGCCGGGGCGAAGCCGAATTTGGTCGATTCGCCCGCGACATTCACTTCGAGCAGCACCTTCGGGAAAGCCCCCGCTTCATCGGCGATCCGGTTCACGTCGCGCGCGGTTTCCAGGGAATCGATCCCGTGCAGCAGCTCGAAGCCGAGCCCGAGCGCGTGGCGGATCTTGTTGCGCTGGAGATGGCCGATGAAGTGCCAGCGCGCCCGCCCGGGGAGCAGCGGAATCTTCGCCCGCGCCTCCTGGACCCGGCTCTCGCCGAAGAGTATTTGCCCGGCGTCGATGGCCTCGAGCACAGCCTCGGGTGGGTGCGTCTTCGAGACCGCGACCAGTTCAATGTCCTCCACGGCGCGTCCTGCGCGGGTCGCAGCCTCGACCATGGAGGCGTGCACTGTGGCTAATCGATCAGCGAGGGTATCCATTAAAGAAAATCGAGGTAGTTGACATTGTGATTAGGAGGTCTTATTCCGTTCGTTGGCTTCGTTATGTATATCGACACGTTTAAGGTCTTTTGCGATCTCGCGGAGACAGGCAGCTTTTCCAAGGCCGCCGTGGTGAATTCGATCACGCAAAGTGCGGTAAGCCAGCAGATTCGGGCTCTCGAAACGAAGTTTCAAGTGACCCTTGTCGAACGTGGCCGGCGGAACTTTGCCTTGACCCCCGAAGGCAGCGCTTTCCTGAGCGCCAGTCGTGAAATCCTGGAAGTCTACAACAACCTCGACCGGCGGCTGCACGAGTTGCGGGACGTCGTCGCGGGTGAATTGCGCATCGCGTCGATTTACAGCATCGGCCTGCACGAACTCCCGCCGTATTTGAAGGCATTCCGCGAGAGGTTTCCAGAAGTCGAGGTGCACGTTGAGTATCGCCGCTCGCAGCAGGTCTACACGCAAGTGCTGGCCGGCGACGTCGATCTCGGTCTGGTCGCCTATCCCGTGAAGCGGAATGGATTGCTGATTGAAATTTTCAGCGAAGACCGGCTCGTCCTCATTTGTCATCCCAACCACCCGCTCGCCAGCCGCAAGCGCATGCGGCTGGAGGAATTGCACGGCGAAAAATTCATCGCCTTCGAGCCCGATCTTCCCACGCGCAAAGTCATCGACCGGCATCTGCGCGAACATTCCGTGGAGATCGATCATGCCATGGAATTCGACAACATTGAAACGGTGAAGCGCGCGGTGGAGATTGAGAGCGGCGTGTCGATCGTCCCGGCCAATACCGTGCGTGCCGAGGTGGAAGGCGGGTTGCTTGCCGCGCTGGAAATCGAGGGCACGAAAATGTCGCGCCCCCTCGGCGTGGTCACGAAACGCAATCGGGCCCGGTCCCCCGCGCACAAGGAATTCATCGAGGCGCTGAAGAAGGAGCAGGGGAAGTTGGTTGCGGTGGCGGCGTAGGGGACGCTTTTGTCCCACGCTGCCGTAGAGACCCCCTGACCGCTGCGCGGGATTGTCGGTTCGAAATGACGCTGGAGATCCTCGCGCTAGGAACACGCGTGGGTGGATCGCGTTCTCCGCAACGCGATGGGAAAAGGAATCGCGGCTTCGCCGCCCATCTTTTGCCATCGTCTTCGGAGAAGCCGATCCACCCGCGCTCTCTGCTTGCCGTGCCCTTGCTGATGATCACGCCCGTTTGTCTTTGGGTCCTCTGCTCAGAATGAAGCCGAGAATTAAATCTCAACTGACCCATTCATCTGCCCCGACCTCTGCTCTTTCCAAGGGCCGCCCTGCCTGCATATCAGTGAACCCATGACAGCACCAGCAATTGGCATCATCGGTGGCAGCGGCCTTTATCAAATGGACGGTCTCACGGACGTGCAGGAGCACGCGGTGGAGACTCCGTTCGGGCCGCCCTCGGATGTGCTCATCGGTGGCCAGCTTGCCGGGAGGCAGGTCTACTTTCTTCCCCGGCATGGGCGTGGCCATCGTATTTTGCCGCATGAGCTCAATCATCGTGCCAATATTTTTGCGCTCCGTTCGCTGGGCGTGCGGTGGTTGCTATGCGTGACGGCGGTGGGGTCGCTCCAGGAGCAATATGAGCCGCGCCATATTGTGCTGCCTTCGCAGTTTTTCGATCGCACGAGCCAGGGGCCGGCGCACACTTTTTTTGGGAATGGCATTGCCGCGCATGTGAGCTTTGCGGACCCGACTTGCGGGCCTTTGCGGCAACTCCTGGCGAACGCCGCCCGGGAGTTGAATCTGCCGGTTCATAACGGCGGCACCTACGTCAATATGGATGGGCCCGCGTTTTCCACCCGGGCGGAGTCCGAGACGCATCGCAAGCTGGGTTTCGATGTGATCGGCATGACGAACCTCGGAGAAATCCGCCTGGCGCGCGAAGCCGAGATCGCCGCCGCTACCATGGCCATGATCACTGATTACGATTGCTGGAAGGTGGAGGAGGAACCGGTCACCGCGGATGCCGTGATCGCCCACCTGCACGCCAATGCCGACGCGGCGAAACGGATTCTCGCGCGCGTCATCCCGCAGATCCCGGCGGAACCGGGCTATCCCGAGCACCGTGCCCTCGATTCCGCGCTCGTCACCGATCGAAAACTGTGGCCTGCCGAGACCGTGAAAAAGCTGGGTGTGATTTTGGAGCGTTTCGTGGATAAGTAGTGCTCATTAGCTTACGGGTAGTCCCGTAAACGCCCTTCCGTCCTTGCTCAAACCACGCTACACGTTTCCGCCCATGCAACGCTTCACCATCGCCGCCCTCGCCTGCCTGACCGCCGCCGCCTTCGCGGCACCAGCGCCTGCGCCCGCTCCCGCCACGCCCGCGCTTGCGCCCGGCACCCCACCGCCCTCCGCGACCGTGGCGACGACCGCCTCGGCGAAGAAGGCGCCGTCCGAGCCGACGACCGCGGCGCCTGCGGATGCGCCGAAGATCACATTTTCCCAGTGCCATGTGGATGGGCCCTATATCGCGATGACCTTCGACGACGGCCCGCATGTGACCAACACGCCCCGCCTGCTCGACATGCTCAAGCAGCGCAAGATCAAGGCCACGTTCTTCGTCGTCGGCCAGTGCGCCGCCGAGTACCCCGACATCATGAAGCGGATCATTGCCGAAGGGCATGAGATCGGGAATCACTCGTGGTCGCATCCGCAACTCTCCGCGATGTCCGACGAGAAAGTGCACGCGGAAATCCAGAAGACGCACGATGCCATCGTCCAGGCCACCGGCGTCACGCCGAAGCTCATGCGTCCGCCTTATGGTGCCTTTACCGCGCGTCAGCGCGCCTGGGCCTATGGGAATTGGGGCTACAAATGCATCCTGTGGGATGTGGATCCTCTCGACTGGAAAGTGCGCAACGCCGATCACGTGAAGTCCGAGATCCTCAAGGGGGCCGTGGGCGGTTCCATCATTCTTTCGCATGACATTCACAAGTCCACCGTGGATGCCATGCCCGAGACGCTCGATACGTTGCTGGCCAAGGGATTCAAATTTGTCACCGTCTCGGAGTTGGTCGCCATGGATCATCCCAAGCCCAAGACCACTCCGGAGCCCAAGGGCAGCAAGACCGAACCGGCGAGGACGGCGGCCACCCCGGCGCCCTCAGCGGAGAAATCCGACGCTGCGAAGAAACCAGAGGCGACTCCGGAGGCCAAGTCCGAGGCGGGCGGCAAGCCTGCGGGAGCAACGCCAGCCCCGGCGGCCAAACCCTAGCCGCAACGTTTTGCGGCATGATCGGCGACGCGTATTTTCAACTTCGCGCGCAGGTCGGGACCGCACTGTTCACGCTGCTCCGCCTCGCGACGGAAGCGGGCTCGGGGGACGGCGCCCTCACCCAACTGCGGTCCGCCCAGGCGGGCCTGAAGGAGACGTTTCTCTTCATGGCGCTCGGGCCGGCAGGAGGCGGGAAATCGTCGCTGCTGAACGCCCTTTTCGAGCGGGAATTCTGCGGAGCCGCGGAGCCGGCGACCGCGGGAAAAACAGCGGTTTATGAACACGCCGACGAACCGCGTGACGAAGCGGTCTCACAAGGCGTGATTGTCTGTCACCGGCCGCACATTTTCCTGCGCGACTTCACGATTGTCGACGGGGCGGGTTTGGACACGACGAACCAGGCGATGCTGGAGCACGTGGCGCCATTTTTGTCGCGAGCGGAAGTCATCTTCTTTGTGGTGCCCGCCGCGAGTACGACGGTGGCCGACTACTGGACCTTCCTTCTCCGCCTGGGTCGCGACGCTTTGAGACGCACCGTCGTCGTGGTGTGGCAAAGCGATCGCGGATTGCCGGAAGAAGGCGCGAACGCCGTGAAACGTCTCCGGCAGGCGATGCTGAAAAATCTCGGCCACGCCTGCCCGATCTTCGCCGCTTCGGGAAGAGACCGGCCCGGCCGCGAAAAGCTGGGTCGCTGGATCGAGAGCGAAGTGATTTTTTCCAAGGCGCGCCGGACCCGGCTGGCCGAGATCGACCGCCTGGCCCGCAACGCCCTGGAGGAGATTGCCGGCAAGCCGCACGCGACTGAGCAGACGTGGCAGCGGATGGATGGACAACTGCGCGGCCTGCGCGAGGATCTCATCGAACGGGAGGACCAATCGCAGCGGCAGATCGCGGGGGTGCTCTGGACCCTGGCCCAGACCTTTGATGCGCTTCGCCTGCGTGGCGAGTCCCTGCTGGCGCCCTGCCTGGGAGTGGTCGAACTCGTCCGCGGCCGGGGAACCTGGGCGCCGGCCTTCGCCGCCGAAATCGAAACCCAGGCCCGCGAATCCCTGAATGTGCAGACGGAGGACGCGCTCGATGTGCTCGAAGACGATCTGCGGCAGGGCGCAAAGGACCATCGGCAGGCCAGCCACAAACTTCTGCCGGGGGACGCCGCATCGCCTCCGTTCTCGCGGGCGGCACTCGTCGCTGCGATCAAGAAACTCGATACGCCTCTCGAACTCCAGCGTCTGCTCGCCGAAGAGTCTGCTCAAGCTGCCTTGCTCCTGCGCCTGCCGGTGCTGGCTGCGTTGGGGGCCTTGGCTGTGCTTTTGGGAGTGTGGCCCGTGGCGGGAATGGTGCCTGCCTGTGCCGCGCTCACGGCCGGGACCGCCGCCTTCGCCTTGTTGCTCGCGTATCTTTTGCGGAAGTCGCTCGTGGCGTCCTTCGGGCGTCACTTCACCACCAACCGCGCCTCATTGCTCACCGCCATCGAGGTCCCCCTGCGCGAGGCCAGCACCCGGTTTTACGCGGCCCTCGCCGCGCCGCTGGATGCCCGCATCGAGGCCCACGCTACCGAGCGCCAGGGGCACGAACCGCTGCTCACCCGGGTCGAGCAGCTCCAGCAGACCTTCGGAAAAATCTCCGAGGACTTGCGAACCGGACGAACTCCAAACGCGGCGGACGCCGATGCCGCGTGAGAGCGTCGAAAGGTCAAAGGCGTCGTATACGGCAATAGCGTTCGCCGGACGCTTGCGTTCTTGTAAATGCTTGTAGATGCGCCGGTGCTCTGGCGCTTTCGGAAAGGGGCGCAGGCGGAGGCTGGACGGAAGTCGAAGACGCAGCAGCGCCGCCCTCCAAAACGCACAGGCCTTGCTCGATCCCGGCGCCGGAATCAATCTCGCACGATGCTCCTCCCGCCACCGTTCTTGACTCGGTCGTGTCTCTTGCTGATCGCCGCTTGGTGGCCGGTTGCCGCCCAGGCCGCCATTCCCCATCCTTCGCTGCCGCCCCCGGTCATTCCGGATTGCCTCGGCGTCAATATTCACTTCACGGATCCAAAGCCCGGCGAACTCGAGATGCTGGCCGCCGCCGGATTCAAATGGGTGCGCATGGATCTCTCATGGGCCGCGATCGAGCGGAAGAACGGGGAGTATGATTTCTCCGCCTACGACCGGTTGGTTGCGGCGCTCGATAGCCATAAGCTGCGTGCCGTCTTCATCCTCGACTACGGCAACCCGCTTTATGCAGAGCCGGGAGACAAGCAGCCTTTCACCTCCCGCGTCGATACCGATGAGTTCCGCAACGCCTTCGCGCGTTGGGCGGCCGCTGCAGTCCGTCATTTCAGAGGCCATGGCTATCTTTGGGAGATGTGGAACGAACCGAATGGCGATGGCTTTTGGAAACCCAAAGCGGATGTGCGCCGTTACATCGCACTGGCCCGCGCCACCGGGGAGGCTTTGCGGAGTGCCGGGCTGCTCGGTCCGAAGGGCGAGGCCTTCATCGGCCCAGCGACGTCGACCATCGATCTGCCGTATCTGGAAGCTTGTTTCAAAGCGGGCCTGCTCGATTTCTGGGATGCCGTCAGCGTCCATCCCTACCGCCAAAGCGCCCCTGAAACCGTCGAGGAAGAATACCGCAGCCTGCGCCTGCTCATCGCAAAATACCGGCCCGGGCAAAAAGTGATTCCGATCATCAGCGGCGAGTGGGGTTACTCGACAGGCTGGAAAGACATGGGCGAGGAAAAGCAGGGGAAGTATCTCCCGCGCGAATTCCTGACGAACATCGTCAATGATGTGGCGCTCTCGATTTGGTACGACTGGCACGACGACGGCGCGAATCCCAAAGATCCCGAGCACCACTTCGGGATTGTCGGTCATGACTACCGCGAAGGCCGCGATCCCGTTTACGATTCCAAACCCGCCTACGTCGCCATGAAGACCCTCACGGAGCAATTGGCTGGGTATCGGTTCAACAAGGCGCTGGTCCCGTCGACCGTTCCAAGCGGCATAGAGTCTGAAGCGCGGCTTGGGGTGTTCACGAAAGGGTCCCAGGTCAAGCTCGCCGCCTGGTACTTCGGCCGGTATCCCGGGACTTTTGAGATTCCCGCGGTTCCCGGGGCGTTCGATGCCGTCACGCATGATGGAAAATCTCCTACGCGAATGCCGTCGACGGATGCGGGACTGAGCTTTCCTCCGGTTGATTCCCCATCGTACCTGGCCCCGCAGCATGAGGACGACGCTCTCAAGGTCATTGCTGGCAATCAGCGACTGCCTCTCGAATTGAGCGGGCACGCCTTCACTCGGTTTGACGATACCTTCAGGTTTCGCAATCCATTGAGACGGAGCATCAAAGCCGGCGAGGGATTTGGCTACGATTCCATCTCCCCCGGAAAGACCGCCGGCCTGCCGTCGTTCCTTGATTTGCAATCGCGCTCGTCAAAGCCCGAATCCGCACAAATTGCATGGGGATTCACGATCGATACCGGAAAACCGCTCTTCTTTCTGCAGCGGACGTTTCTTGTATGTACCAACCCCCTCGAAATTGAAGCCTACCCGCCCGCGAAAGGAGTCCTCGTTTGCCGGCTTCGCAATCTGACGGCCGAACAATTCGCGGGCACATTGCAACTGATCAAGGATGGCGTCTACGTATCCCCGGTTGCTCAACAGGCATTCAATTTTGCCTCAGGCGAGAACGAGAAAATCATCAAGCTGTCTTTTGGCGACACGATCCTGGATGAGCGGCTGCAACTTTTGGTGATTGAACCGCATCGCATGGTTCGGACGAGCTCAGGCGCCGATATAACCAAATTCATCGGTGGCACCATCTACGAATCGCTGAAAGTCGACCTGGGGTTGCCGCGCTTGATCGATCAAAGTGTTCTCGCTGCGGCGAAGTTGATTGCGGATGGGGATCGCAAGGTGACAAGCGAGCAGTCCCTGGTCTCCGAATCTCCGCCCGATGGCCCACCGCTCACCAGCACGAATGACGCCCGTTTAAGCTACAAGGCCTCCGCTGGATGGAAGTTTTTCCAGGTAATTCCCGGCACGGGAGAGATTCCGTTGGTTCACAGCAACAGCTCGCCGGAGGACGCCTCTTCATTTCCCCGAAGTTTCGGGGTCTTCATCCATGGCGACGGGAAAGGATGCGCGGCCCGGATCCGCTTCAAGGATTCCACCGGACAGACCTTTCAATCGGACGGGCCGAAGATCGACTGGGAGGGTTGGCGCTACGTCACGATTCCGATGCAGCCGTCGGATGAAAAGCCGCTGGCCCATTGGGGAGGGGCCAATGATGGCGTTGTTCACTATCCCATTCGCTGGGACACCCTCTTCCTCCTCGACAATGTGTCCCGCCAGGCGGTCGAGGGCGAAATCTTTCTGAGCGCTCCGACGGTGATCTATTGAGTCTTCGATAAGGATTCCTCGATCAATTGCAGGCTCTTGCTCGGCGGAGGGCTTCAGGGTTCGGCGAACTACGGGTTGAGCGGCGAACCAACCCCTCTACGATCCGTCCTTTTTCCGAAGGCGGCCCCATCTTTGCTCCACGCACCATCGGCTTCCTGCCTTCTTTGATTTATTGAAGCGCACAGGCTTGCCTTCCGGGCGGAGGATGACGATTCTCCCCGCCCGACCCTGCATGACCGACAAAAGCCTCGTCTTCTTCCGCCGCTTTGGCTCGACGCTGGCCCTCTGGACGGTAGCCCTCTGGATCATCCTCTCGGGCTACGAGATCGGTTTCTTCTTTCTGATCAGCACCCTCGCGATGCTCGGGCTCTGGGAATACTACGTCATGCTCGATCACAAGGGCCTGCCGAACTTCAAATTCATCGGCATGACCTGCGGGCTGATTTTCAGCATCGGCAGCTTCTACTGGTTCCGCAAGGTCGGCCCCGCCAAGGCTTACGATTTCGAGGTGGCCACACTGCTCTTCTTCCTGCTCGTGGTCTTCGCCCGGCAAATGTTTCAGAAGACGCGCCACATCTCGCCGCTCGAGACCATGGCCTACACGCTCTTCGGGCTGTTTTACGTCATCTGGCTGTTCGGCTTCGTGACGAAGATCGTCTATGTCGTCCCACGCAACCCGAATGGCGGGGTGACCGGCCATCTCTACGTTCTCTTCCTCATCCTGGTCACGAAATTCAGCGATATGGGCGCCTACATCACCGGTTCGCTCATTGGGAAGCATCCATTAGTGCCACACATCTCGCCGAAGAAGACCTGGGAGGGGTTCTTCGGAGCGCTGGTTTTTTCGGTGGGCGGAGCCTGTGGGCTGGTGGCGCTCATCCCGGCCAGGTTGTCCTACCTCACTCAATTTCACGCGATCATGCTTGGCCTGCTGCTCGGCTTCGCCGCGATTATCGGCGATTTGGGGGAATCAATCATCAAACGCAGTTGCGATGTGAAGGATTCGGGCCGGATGTTGCCGGGGATCGGCGGCGCTCTCGACCTGATCGATTCCATCCTCTTCACCGCGCCATTGCTGTTTTTCTACCTGCGGTTCGTCATCAAAGTACCATGATGATGATGATTTCTTCTCTGCGTCTCTGCGCCTCTGCGTTTCCCTTTTCTTCATGAGTAAGCGCCGTGTCGTGATTTTGGGAGCCACGGGCTCCATCGGAGAGAGCGCCCGCAAGGTCGCCCGCGATATCCCGGATCGCATGGAAATCGTGGGCATGTCCGCCCATTCGAGCGAGGATAAGCTCAAGGCCGCGGCGAAGGATTTCCCCAATGCCAAACTGGCTTTGTCCCGTGGCCCGGATGGCGTCGAGCGTCTGATCGAACTCGCCACCCTGCCCGAGGCCGATCTGGTCCTCATCGCCATCATCGGCACCGGCGGACTGCGCCCCGCCCTCGCGGCCATCGAGGCGGGCAAGGACATCGCCGTCGCATCCAAGGAAATCCTCGTCATGGCCGGCGAAGCCGTTATGGCCGCCGCGCGGCGCAAGGGGGTGAAAGTCCTCCCGGTCGATAGCGAGCACAATGCCATCTTCCAGTGCCTCGAAGGACGCGATTCGCGTGAGGTCCGCCGCTTGATCCTCACCGCCAGCGGCGGCCCATTCCGCAAATGGCCGGCGGCGAGCCTGGCCGGGGTCACGCGGGAGCAGGCCCTCAAACATCCCACCTGGAACATGGGCCCCAAGATCACGATCGATTCCGCCACCCTTTTCAACAAGGGCCTGGAGATGATCGAGGCCCGCTGGCTTTTCGATGTCGAGATGGCCCGCGTCGAGGTCATCGTTCATCCGCAATCGATCGTGCACTCCATGGTCGAATTCATCGACAGCTCGATCCTGGCCCAGCTTTCGACGACGGACATGTGTTTCCCCATCCAGTATGCCGTCACCTGGCCGGAACGCGTCCCCAACTCGTTGCCGTCCATTGATTTTGCCACCCTGGCCAGGCTCGAGTTCGAAGCGCCGCGTCTGGCCGATTTCCCGGCTTTGAAACTGGCCCGGACCGCCGGCGAAACGGGCGGAACGCTCCCCGCCGTCCTGAATGCCGCCAATGAAGTGGCCGTGGCGGCTTTCCTCGCCGGCCACTGTTCTTTCCCCACCATTTGGCAAACCGTGGAGTCCGTGATGGCCGCCCATCGTTCCATTGCGGGCGCCGACTTGGATGCTATCTTGGCTGCCGATGCCTGGGCGCGCCACCGTGCGACCAGTCTCCTCACCTGACCACAGAGAGTGGACGGGACCCTGAGAATGAACGTGGCTTCATTCCCTCTGTCCCTGATACTCCCTGTGGTTTAATTTTCCTCTATGATCCTCAACTTCCTGAAGCCTGTCCTCATCATCATCGGGGTTCTCACTATTTTTAACCTGATGATTATTGTGCACGAACTCGGGCACTTCCTGGCCGCCCGGTGGCGCGGCCTGGTCATCGAAAAATTCGGCATCTGGTTCGGGAAGCCCATCTGGAAGAAGAAGATTAACGGGGTGGAGTACATCCTCGGGTCGATCCCCGCGGGCGGTTACGTGGCCCTCCCTCAATTGGCGCCGATGGAGGTCATGGAGGGCAAGGTGGAGACGCCGCGCGAGCAGTTGCCCGCCATCTCGGCGCTGGACAAAATTATCGTGGCGTTTGCCGGGCCGCTCTTCAGCCTGCTTCTCGCGGTGTTCTTTGCGGTCATCGTCTGGCAATTCGGCCGCCCGGTCGGGGATGCCGAGAGCACCACGATCATCGGTGAAGTGTCGCCCGGCTCGCGTGCGGCGGACGCCGGTATTTTGCCGGGAGACAAGGTTCTCAGTGTGGACGGTCACCCGGTCACGCGCTTTTCGGGCATGGGGTCAGATAGTATCACTTGGCGTGTGGTACGGAGTGAAGGCGACGCGATTGCCATGGAGGTGGAGCGCGACGGCAAAGTGCAAATGCTCTACCCGAAACCGCTCGTGCCGGAAAAGGCCGCCTGGTACAACCGGCCAGGCCTTCGGATGATCGGCATTGCGCCGAAGGTCACTGCTTTGATCGGCAAGGTGACGCCGAATTCGACGGCTGCGAAGTTGGGTCTGCAAAAGGGCGACGTGATCACGAAGGTGAACGGGAAGGAAATTTTTGGTAGCGAAGATATCTACAAGATGGCGGAGGACTCCCCCGATCGCCCTCTGGAATTGACCGTCGAAAGGGCCGAGGGCGACAAGAAGGCTCCGAAGGTCACCACGTTCCCGGTCCTGTTTCAGCCATCGACGGCGAAGGTGGCGGCGATTATCAAGCCGTCTTGGCTAAGGCGCCTTTTCGGAGAGAAGGCCGACAGCCCGGCCATCCGGGCGGGATTGAAGGAAGGGGACGTGATCGTTTCGGTCGACGACCAGCCGGTCACGACGATCGCTAAGATGATCAAGGACATTGGCGGCAAGGACGGAACGCCAGTCAAACTGGGCATCCTCCGCGGTGACAAGAATCTGGATCTCATGGTGACGCCGGAGATGACCTTGATCGATGAGAAGACAGGGGAAAAGCGCGCCACGATTGGCTTTCAACCGGTGCCAAACGACGGGATGGAATTCATGCCGATGGGCAGATATACCACCCGCTATCCCACGCCGTTGGAACAGGTTGGCACGGGTATGATGAGCATTTTCAATACGCTGGACGCGGTTGTGTCTCGGAAGTCGAGCGTGAGCGTGCAGCACATGGGCGGACCAGTGATGATGATGCACGCCTATTACACGATCCTTTCGGGTCCGGAAGGTGTTCGCATGGCCATCTGGTTCAGCGTCATCCTCAACGTGAACCTGGCCTTGCTGAATATGTTGCCTATTCCCGTGCTTGATGGCGGACACATCACCCTGGCAATCATCGAGTCCATTCGCCGCAAGCCCGTCAATGTCCGCATCCTTGAATTCGTGCAAACAGCCTGCGCGCTGACCATCATCGGCTTCATGCTCTTTATCGCGTTTTTCGATGTGCAGGATCTGCCCTTTCTGGGCGGACACCAGTCCAGCTTCAAGAAGGTTCCATCCGCCGCGTCCCAGAAATAGTGGCCATGCAGTACTGTCCCTCGCCGTACATCTACCAGCGCCGCCTGAGCCGGGAAGTGCGGGTCGGTAACGTGGGTGTCGGTGGTGCGAACCCGGTTCGCGTCCAGTCCATGATCACCTGCGACACCATGGACACGGCGGCGTCCATCCGGCAGACGATGGACCTGGCTGCGGTGGGCTGTGAGATTGTGCGCATCACGGCGCCCACGGTGAAGGACGCGGCGAATTTGCAGCACATCGTCGCCGGTCTGCGCGCCCAGGGCTGCGAGGTGCCGATCGTGGCCGATATCCATTTCAAGCCCGAGGCGGCCATGGAAGCGGCGAAGTGGGTCGAAAAGGTGCGGATCAATCCGGGCAACTACGCGGACAGCAAGAAGTTCAAGATCGTCGAGTACACCGACGAGCAATATGCCGCCGAGCTGGGCCGCATCCGGGAGCGGTTCGCGCCGCTGGTCGCTTTCATGAAGGAGCACGGCCGGGCCATGCGCATCGGCACCAATCACGGGTCGCTCAGTGACCGCATCATGAATCGCTACGGCGACACGCCGCTCGGCATGGTCGAGAGCGCGCTGGAATTTGCCCGCATTGCCCGGGACCTGGGCTATCACGATTTCATTTTCTCGATGAAATCGAGCAACCCCAAGGTGATGATCGAGGCCTATCGCCTCCTCGTGGCGCGTCTCGCAGAGGAAGGTCCGGACTGGAATTATCCCATCCACCTCGGCGTTACGGAGGCGGGCGACGGGGAAGACGGCCGCATCAAGTCCGCGATCGGCATCGGTTCTTTGCTCAACGATGGCATCGGCGACACGATCCGCGTTTCGCTCACGGAAGACAGCGTGCATGAGATCCCGGTCGCCCAGGCGCTGGCCTCGTCCATCGCGTCGAAGACCGGTGAAGATCCGAACCTGCCGGAGATCCCGCTGAGCTACGACAGCTTTTCCTACCGCCGCCGCGCCTCCGCGCGGTTGGTGGCCAGCGGTGTGCCCCTGGGGGGCGAGGAAACGATCCGCGTCTTCACTTCGGAAGCCAAGTGGCAATCCCTGGCCCACAAACTCGACAAGTTGGGCGACTACCGGCCGGAAGGTGTTGTGGAGCAGAGCGGCGTCCTGGAGATCGATCCCCGCGACGATGCTTCCATCGCGGCTCTCCAGCATTCGTCGACTCGATTTGTGACCGTGGCGGATGGCATCGACCTCCCGGTGATTGCCGCGTTCCGGTTGCTCGCCGCCCGAATCCCCGAGCGTCATCCGATCCTGCTCAAGGACACCTTGTCCCCGAGCGCGGA
>Ga0070658_10001635_pt1 | contig 18949 bp, 9 predicted proteins | sample KBSC13metaG_FD_64664 | JGI IMG/M metagenome (GOLD analysis project Ga0070658, IMG submission 64664) | Corn rhizosphere microbial communities from Kellogg Biological Station, Michigan, USA - KBS C1-3 metaG | ecosystem: Host-associated > Plants > Roots > Rhizosphere > Soil ...
GCGGTGGCCGAGTGGTCGAAGGCGCTCGCCTGGAAAGTGAGTATACGGCAAAACCGTATCGAGGGTTCGAATCCCTCCCGCTCCGCCAACTACCGTTCGCTGAAATTCGCGGCTGTTTGCTAAGCTGCTCTTTTCACAGACGTGTTCTGTGGGGCTGGTTCGCGCCCGTTCATCGCCATGCTAACGGTTTCGAACAGCCGCAGTGGCAGGCACATAAGGCGGTTCGAACAAGCCGGAAGGATAGCACCTTCCATTTAAGGGGTGCGGGCGTGTTCTCATATTGACTCGTATTTGTATGTTCCGCTGGAAATTTGGCCGTTTTTGGGCGGTTCTTGGTGGTGCGTGATGAGCGGAGCGCGGCGACTCAGTTAAACGGAGATCTCGACAGCTCCGAGTTGCAACAGGTTCGAATTGCTCTTTGAAGGCAGAGTCAGGAGCCGAACGCCCTGGGCCACGGCCTCTGTCGCCAGCATTTCCGTCTTTCCGCCAGGTGATGCATGCGCGAACAGCGCCGCCTTGCATAACGTTAGGATGTGGCGATTGCGGCTCTCTGCGGTCTTCACCGTCGTGCGGCTTTCCATCGCCGGAAACGGCGAGAACACCTGAAGCGAGCCATCGTCGATTGCCTTTCTAAGCTCAACCGGCGCGCGCCAACCTGTTAGGGAGCGGCCAAGCACAAGCAAGACGGGCACGCGCCCGCGTACCAAGATGCGCAGCACGTCGCGCTCTACCGGGGTGTGAAAGCCGCTGACGATTGTTGGGCCTTCCGGTTCCCGGGCATTCGCCCAGTCCTGTGCGTTGATGATGATGTCGCCCGGGCAGGACCGCGAGCAAAAGAACGCGACGCTCTTGCTTTCACTCAATTGCCGCCCTCAAACGAACGTGATTGGATGGATTGGATGTTAGCCGAACGGGCAAGCGGCGCAAGAAAAGGGGGCACTGGACGGTGGGGTTCGAACATAATTCGATGGCGCTCGACGTCTCTTCGCAGCTGCTTGGGCAACTACGCGGAGGGCAAGCCGGATGGGCGACGCCGAGGCTGACCGACAAATGCATCCTTTGGCAGGGAATTGCCGATTGGCCTCGACCCGACATTGCGTTCGAAGACCCACAGACCGGTGCAACACTAGCCTTAGAGTTCAAGCCACCCAATCAGCCCAAACGCGAATATGTGACCGGCGTGGGCCAGATGCTGACCTATCTTCGTGATTTCGAATTTGCTGGCTTGGTTCTGCCGCAAAAAACAACCGATGGATTTCGAATTTCCGACTACGTGAAAGGGGTCATTCAAAATGACCTCAACGGCTTGCCACTTGCACTGTTCTCTTATGATAAATCCGTTTCGAACCTACTCGCGGAGAGAAACCTGTCCCCGAGGGTTGGTCCGCCGCCTGTGCGTCCGCCGCGTAAAGGTCGCGGTACGTTCTGGGCATATTGGCGAGATTTATCGAACTACGAAGTCTTCTCTCTGCTGCGCATAATTGACGCCCGCAGCAAACCTGATTTCGGAGCTGCCTTCCGCAAGTTTTGGAAGACGGACATTCTAGGGAAGAAGGCGCGGACTTGGGAGGGAGTCCTTCGGCGAAAGGCCGCCAACGCCAAGTCAAATCCTGAGCGGATCAACGCTTTCTATGCCTTGCGGCACTCTGGTCTCATCAATTCGCAAGGCGAGATTACGCTGGCCGGTTTGGAGCTACTCCACGTCGGTAAGATCTATGGTCCCGACAGCGTCGCGTTCTTAACTCTGCTCGGACGTCAAATTCTCCTAGATGGGCAGCACCTCGATTTAATCCTGTGGGTCGAAAAGGAGTCCTCGGCTCTCGGACAACAAGATAAGGACACTTCGAAGAAATACCTCGCGGCGCTGGATGCCAAGCTGGTGGCGGAAGGTGTGATACCGCCTCGACAAAAATCAGCACCCAAAGCGAATTTCATTCGGGATGAGCCTAAGCTCTGGAACAAACTTGGGCTTCTCCACAAACGCACTGCCGCGGATTACTTCTTCCCGGGACAAGGCTATCGGTTCGACTGGCGTAGGATCATCTCGATCATCGAGTCAGATGAAGCTCCCGACTAAACGCTTCCCTCGTCCTCATCAAAGCTAGTCTTCACAATCTTGGCGTATGACAATTCGAGATCGTCGAATGCCTGGGCCATTCCCAGAGCCGCAGCCCAGATCGCGTCACTCTGGTCCGTGATGCTACGGCACCGTGCAAGATTGAAATTGCCGACACGCTTGCCCGCGTTTAGCTTGTAGACGACGTTCTCGCGCATCTTGGCATCCAGATCGACTGATAGCTCTCGCAAACGGTACGCATCCTGCTCCGAGAGCCGTTTGGGGAACGGCAGGAACTCGAAGTCCTTCTTCGTTACGTCGAAATCGTCTCCAAGCGCGGACCACCATATGAACGCAATCTTCCCGTTGAGGAAAGTGTGTATGAGTGCTCGCGCATTGTCGTCGAAGCAGTAGATTTGACCGACTTTTGTCTGCGGGGTTGGTGCGCCTGAGGCGTCAAAACTGGGAGCCTCTTCGTATGAGAACGATACCCAGTTGTAGGCTGATTTCTTGAAGTAGAGGGCATATGCGGTGGGGCCGGACGAAAGCTGAGCATCCAACGTCGATTCCTTGCGCTTAGCTCCCTCGAATGCCGAAAGGAGAGGCTGTCTGCTCAACTTCGGGATCAGTCCATCCCAAGCTGAAGGGTCAAAGCTCGCATATTCAATGCAGCTCATGAGATGCGGTCGCGCCTGCTCGAACCATCGATGCGTAATGGTGGTGTGGTGGCCTGATCTACCCGAGCGCAGCCCCAAATGGATCGTATTCCGTACTCTCACCTCGGCGCTAAACAGCGCAGCCGGTATGCGAGCGAACGAGGAGAACCAGTTCGCATGGAACTCTCGTAGAAGGAAATCGCGAAGCGGCTGGAAGTTGCCGGAGAACGTCAGACTGAGCGGCACGATCATCCCGTACGCGCCACGTTCTGAAAGCAAGGTAGTCGCGCGCTCCATCACCCACGCATAGATGTCCGAACATTGCTCACTCTCGTATAGCCGGATTGAGTAGTCCTTCCGCGCTTCGGATGCCTTTACATAGGGCGGGTTTCCAATGACGACGTCGAAGCCCCCGCGTGCCATGATCCCATTGAACTCAACCAACCAGTGGAATGGCTTGTGCCTAGACTTCCATGCGGCAAAGCGCGCGTTGTTGGCTAAATCAGCGCTCGGTTCGATGCCATAATCCTGAGCGAGGTAGACATCGAGCTGCGCGTCAAGCGCAGACAGGCGCGCGCGAAGGTCAGCTTTATGACTGCTTTCGATGCATCCGTTCAATTGCGTCTGCTGCTGCCGGAAGAGCTGAAAGGCCGCGTTCAAGTCCTCCGCAGCCGCTTCAATTTTGCCTGCGCGATTGTCGAAATCGAAGCCGTTTGCTTCCGTCGCGCGACGGACATCGACGAACGACGTATACCCCACCAAGGTGTTGCCTGCGCGGATGTTGAAGTCGATGTCGGGCAGCGGCTCGATGCGATCCGCGCTTTGAAGTTGTGCGGCGAGCTTGAGGAACAGGCGGAGCTTACAAATCTCCACGGCCTCATCCATCAGGTCGACGCCAAAAATGTTATCGAGGATGATGGACTTGTAGATGAAGTAGTCGCGGTTCGGATGATGCGCGATCTGCCGCAGCACGTCGCGGAAATCGGAGAAGACTTGGCGAGGTCCGCTGCCTTCTGGCGCAGTCGCGACGAATTGGTCCATGCGCTCTAGGCAGGCGTCGTACAGATCATAGAGGACATTCAGGGCAGCAAATAGGAACGCGCCCGATCCGCAGGCTGGGTCAAGCACGGTGGCGGACTTGATGCCCTTCCAGAACGCCCGGACTAGATCGGGGCTCTCGGCATATTGAATAACGTCGCGGGCAAACTGGCGAATGTCGAGATTGCAGGTGACGAAATCCTCGATGGAAGTGACCTCGCCAGCAGCTAGCTTCTCCTTGAGGGCTTGATAGCGTTCTCGACGTGCTACAACCTCACGCCAAGTCTCAGTTGGCAGGCCAAAGTCGGGACTAGCCACGCCGTTGAAATTGATGTCATCAGGCAGCTCGAGCTGCGAGCCCTTCCGCACCGCGGGATAAATGTAAGCGTCGGGGTTGTCGGCGATTGTTCGCCACACAGCACCACCGGGTTCGAACGCGACTGTGTCGTGTTGCATGGCGTGCCGGAAGAGCCATGGGACAACAGTGTTCTTCGTGATGTAATCGGTGACGTCCTCCTTTGTGTAGTAAGCCCCCATCTGCTTTTGGTTGATGTACTTTTCGAAGATGTGGCCAAGGACATCTGGGTTGATTTCGCTGCGGGCGGCATGTTCGGCCGGGCGCGTATCAAGCGTCCACTCATACTCGTCGAAGAACTCGAAGATGCCTTCGAACGCCGCGTCCGCGATCTCGATGCTGTTGCCATCGGCCTCAAGCGTGTGCGGCTCGAAGAGCCCACCATTCAGATACGGGATGTTACCAAGCAGCTGGATCGTCGCCGCGTCCCGCTCATTCTTCGGTGTTGCTAGACCGCCATGGAAAAGCTTCAGTAGAAATGCGCGATAGAAGCTGTGGAACTTGTCGGCGCCCTGACTCGCGCGGACTTGTGCCAGACGGCTCTTGAGATAGTCGATGTTGCCGTCAAGAAATCGCTTCTTCTGAATGAAGTAAACGAACATCAGGCGGTTCAGCATCAGCGATGCGTACCATTCCCGGTCGGCCTCTTTCGTCAGTCCCTCGATGAATCCCAGGAACCGCTGATGCTGCTGTTGGAATGCCTCATAGAACCGCTTTGTAACCTTCTCGACATCGAATGCATCACGCATGCGAAGCGTCGTGCCGGCGAGCGTGAGCCCTTCCTCCTCGTCCAAGGCGAAGGCGATGTGATCGAGCTTCTGTATCAGTGGCTCAGGCGAGCTCGCGGCGTGCCAAGAGTGCTCACGAAATGCAGCGGGCTTGCCCTTCTCCCTGGCAACCCATTGCCAAACTTGTCGCGTCCTTTCCGGATCGGTGAAGATGATTAGGTGCTCGTAGACACGTTTTGTAATCTCGCGCTCAATTCGCTGGCGCAGATTGCGATCTGGAATTTCTGGGCAGTGAAGAATGCGGACGCCTCGCTTTTCGGCAACGGGCGTCAGCGAGAACCGTTGGCCGTTCCATTCGACGATTTCGTTCTGACGAGAGGTCGGGCGATCCCAGCCAAGTTCCTCAATGAAGAGTTTGGCAAAATCGAAGGCTTTTAGGTGGGCTGAGGCGCGAGGGCGATCGATCGGCATATCTATCCCCTCAGGCCCATCGAACAGATGATCCGCATCTCTTTCGTGGTGTCCGACTTTTCGTCTTTCATGCAGAGACGCCCATCTGCACGGAAGGCGGTCACCATCTCAGCAAGCTTCTGATCGTTGATGCCGGACTTGAGCTGCCGATTGAGCGCGTCGGTAGTCGATTGGAAGAGTGGGAACTCGTAAATGTCGTCGATCGCCTTTTCCACGTCGCGGACGAATTGATCCGTCGCCCAGAGGTTTCGCTCAGCTCCTTGCCGTTCGAGCCAATGCTTCAACCGATCGTAGGTTTTGAAGCGCGCACCCGACGGCCGTCCAAGAGCGCCCTGTGTAGTTCGCTCTTCCTGCAGCAGATGCTCGACGCCGGACTCAACGATCGCGTGATGGCGCTCCGTTCGTTCGAGCGCAGGCTCCTCAGAAGTGCATTCGGCGGCGCGAAGAATGGCCAGCGGCGATTGGCTCAAGATCTCGCCTTTGTTGTCTACCCAGGCGAGGGCGTCGTTATCGTCGGGCGTGCGCACGTAAACAAGTGCACCTGCCTTAGCATTCGGGACCTTGGGAAGAGCCTTTGTCGCATAAACGACGTCCGGAAGATCCTCGACTATGGTTTGCAGGTCCGGCTCTTCCTCTATTGCGTTTTGCCAAATCTGGAATGCGTATGACGCAAGGTCGACTTCGCCCTCATCATCACCGTCGAGTATCCCTGCCTTCTCACTGTACAGGTCCTGGATTGGGTTCAGCAGTTCCTCATCTTCGAAGAACGCTTCGTCAGACCCAACCACTTCCCTATTCTCTTTGAGGCGTCGCCGCACGCGCGCGCGAACACGAATGATCCGCTCAACGCCGTCCGCCGGCAGGAAGGAGTAGCAGTTGATCGTGTCAGCTTGCTGCCCGATGCGGTCGACGCGGCCCGCGCGCTGGATCAACCGAATAATCGCCCACGGCAGGTCGAAATTGACGACCGTCGCGCAATCTTGAAGGTTTTGGCCTTCCGACAAAACGTCGGTCGCGATGAGAACGCGAAGTTCGCCCTCGGCCTCGGCCAATAGCTCCTTCTTGTTAGAGTGCGGGCTGAAGCGCCATGCAAGCCTCGTCGGGTTCTCGGACTGACCGGTCACGGCGGCGATGTCGGTGATGCCCGCATTCTTCAAGGCGCTCTCGAGATAGCGCGCGGTATCCGCAAATTGCGTAAAGACGAGCACCTTTTCGGTCGGATGATCGACGCGCAAGAGATCAATCAGGGCTTTGAGCTTTGTGTCGCGGTCCTCATCCCAAGGGCCGCAGAGATGTAGAACCCCAAGCAGCGCATCCACGTCCGCAGCCAGATTTTCCTTAAGGCCGCGCTTAAACAGCTTTGAACTTAGCCATTTGAAACGCTTGGACTGAACGTTGGCGTAGATCTTGTAGACATGTGCCGCATGCTTCTTGAGCGCATCGAGACTCCCGGCAGCGACTGTCTCTTCGCCGTCCTCGGATGAATACTCGCCGCCCTCGAACAGGGCCCCCACCGCCTCAGAGTCAACGTCTTCATCGCTCAGGTCCAGGAGGTCGGCATCCTGGGTTCCGATGGGCACCGATAAGCCATTCTCCAGTGCGTGCAGGAAAACGAGATTGCGCATTACGTGCCGTTGAACGGATTGGATGAAAGCCGGCCCACCGCTTTCTAGCCGTTTGAAGAGGTTCGTGCGGCAGAAGCCCATCAACCGAATGCCCGCTCGACCGAGACCTTCCATGATCTTGGCTTCGGCGGGCGTCGGCGGATGCGCCGGATCTCCTGCAAGATAATTCGCCAAACCATATCGTGGCAGCCTGAGGCCATCGATCGCAGAGATGACGGTCTCAGAATAGGCCTTTGCGTAGGGATCGTTTGGATTGTCATCGTCGACGTTGAACTTGATAGTTCTGGGCTGCCGAACAGGAAAATACGATCGGGTGCCATCTCCGAATGTGAGGTATTTTCGCCCGTTCGTGTCATCCGTCTCCGCGTAGTTTTGGAGAATAAAGCCGCGAGTGCGTCGGATCATGTAGAGCCGCATCAGCTCTCGCCAATCGTCGGTCTGATCGCTCTTTTCGAAGGCCGGTAGCGAGCGAACGGAGCACTGATGCCTCCGGACGAACTCCGTCTCTCCTCCTAACGCGCGGATCATCGCTTCGGGGCGAACGCCGATATCCTGGTCGTCCTCGATGAACAGTCGAAGCTGTGACGACAGATCGATGAACGACTTGTTGTAGGGTGTCGCGGATAGCAGGATGCAGCGGCTATCGTTCGATCGAATGTAATCTTCGATAATCCGATACCGCTTGCCCTCTCGGTTCCGAAGGTTGTGGCTTTCGTCGATTAGAACGGTTCGGTAGCGGCGGAGCTCGGGAAGCTCAGACTCGACACGGGACAACGACACTATCTTTGCCGACAAGTCGTAGGTTTCGACGTAGTCCTCCCACATCTCGACGAGATTTTTGGGACAGATGATCAGGCTTCGGCCGTCCACCTCTTCAACGATTTTCAAGAGGGCAGAGGCCATGATCGTTTTGCCCAGTCCCACGACGTCGCCGATCACAACGCCGCCGCGCTTGTTGAGATGATGCGCCCCGACTTTCACGGCGCTGGTTTGGAAATCGAAGAGCATGTTCCCGAAGACAGCGGGAATGCGAAACTCAGACTGACCGCGTCGTGCCTCTTGGGCCAGATGATAAGCGATCTTCAGGTAGACATGGTAGGGGGCGATCAGTTTCTCGCCGGCCCAGCTTTCTTCAATAATCGTCGCCAGCTCATCGGAAATGTCGATGCACCAGCGATCATTCCACCGGGCTTCGAACCATGAAGCGAGCTTATCGCAAGCATCGTGCTCCATGACATCGACGTTGAGCTCGCCCTGCACGGAGAGGCCGGCAAACGTCAGATTGCTGCTGCCGACGAACCCGACCTTGGGGTTCACCGGATCTGGTCGATGAAGAAGGTAAAGCTTGGCATGAAGCGGATGCCGCAGGAAGAGCTTTACGACGACCTTGCGTCCGCGGATCTGACGAGCCAAGCGCCGAAGTCCAACCTCATCGTCATTTGAGGGGACACCTAGTCCGAGCTGAGTGCGGAACTCCTCCGCCAGATCCTTCTTGAGCTCCAGCGCCCTCGCGTTGTCGATGCCTTCGTCGTGAAAAGCGGCGGAGAGCTTCGCTCTGAGCCCCTCGGCAGGCGATTGGTGCATCCCGACCAGGAGCCGACAGGCGTTGCCGTCCTTTCCAGACCAGGACTCAATGTGTTCATCGATTTTGCGCCAGCCGCGTAGATTGAAATAGCCAACGCAAAAGTCAGCGCGGTTCGATACCGCAAGAACCTTCGACAACTCCGGCAGCAGTGCAGTTTCAATGTTGTCGAATATTCTCGGCATTCACCCCCTCAACTTACGCATACCCGCCGAGCCAGATGATACCTACACAATTGGCTCCGCATGAGCCAAGACCTGCTTCAGCAGCTCCGCCGACGCGCACGTAAAGGGGAGATGGCCCCAATCGCAATGGTTGGCCGGAAAGCGAAAGGAGGGTCATGTGGCGGTTCCGAGGATCTCATTGCCGCTTCGAAGGCCCGAGGAAGTCATATCTCACTTGGGTTCCCCTACTCACTGGAAGCAGGGGCGGTCGGCGAAATCACTTGCCGATGCGTGGTTCCAGGCAAACGATCTGCCTTCGCGGGTCCGTTCGGTCCTCGAGCAAGATCCGAAAGTAAGCGGTATCGAGCTCATCGATGCGTGGCTGGAGCGTTGCACCGATCTCGGCGATGGCCGGTCAAGCGCTTCGCAGACCGACCTTCTTGCGGTAACCGGCATTGGGTCGGATCTGGCGATAATCGGCGTAGAGGGCAAAGTCACCGAGAGCTTCGACAAGCTCGTGACTGATTGGCTCGCCGACGGGTCGCAAGGCAAGCGGCAACGGTTGAATGGGCTTTGTCAGCTGTTCAGCCTCGACGCCGCAGCCGTTGGACATTTGCGCTACCAATTCTTCCACCGAACTGCCGCAGCCATTCTTGAGGCGCGTCGCTATCGCGCTTCCAAGGCGATCCTCCTCATTCATAGTTTCTGCCCCAATGCGACTGGTCTCGATGACTATGTTCAGTTTGGCCGCAGCCTCGGCTTTGAGAGGCTAGATCGTGATCTTCTCAGCGAAGCGCGCGTGATCGGCGGGACTGAGCTCAGGCTGGCCTGGGTTTCTGACGAGCCGATCCTGGAGCATTCCGGCGCCTGAAGGCTTTCGTCGCTAGGCTGCTTGGGCGATTGTCATCGGCAGTAGAAGCCTCGCCAACGAAGCCGCACAATCTGACCGCGAAACGCGCACGTCTACCGTTCCAAAATCGAGCTTTGCTCCGTTCGGAACCGCAATGCGATGCTCGCCGAGGAGTCCTGCATCGCCCAGGCCAGCGTGGTGCGGGTAGAGCAACATTAAGCGGTCGGCTCGATAGAGCTGAGCGTATGCCATCATCTGATAAATGTCGGCTTGCGCGACACCGCGCTTCCGATCGCTGACGTTGCGGGCGATCGCCTTCCATTTCGTATCGATGATCGCGACCGTGCGACCACTGCTACGCAGCATTATGTCCGGTTTCGTTGCGAACAAATTCCCTGGCCGCTCATTGTCGCCATCGGTCCAATCGGCGAGACAGAAGGCCCCGCCCCCTTGGGACTTTACCTCAATTCCAAAGGGCGACAGCGCACGTCTGGCGAGCGCAGCGACATAGGCTTCGAACAAGTCGTTCATCGGAAATAGCAGTGAGATGCCCTCGGGTGCCTCCCGTGCCGATCTCGTGTCCTGCCAATCTCGGCCAAGTAGCTGCCGAGCGAGCGCCAGCAGTGATCGCCAGCCGCGTGTCGTTCGATCTAGCGTGATGGTTCTCGCGGCCTGGGCGGGCTGAACGTCACTTACGTCGGCGAGCAGGATGCGCAGTTCATCGAGCAAGCGGCGCGTCGATGCGCGCCTCGCGTGTCGGACTAGCCGCACGACACATGCTTTCATCAGCTGAAGCAAGGGTGTGTCGTGCGAAAGCACGTCATAGCGGCAGGCGAGTCGGTCTGGTCGGACGGCGTGGACGGTGAACTGGCGACGGACATCGAGACTGCCGCGGAGTGCCGGCAGGTCATCTTCGCACCGAAGGTAAGTTCGAGGGAGGCCGCGACGCACGTGCGTTAGCAATTGGTCGGCGAAGATGCGGATGAGGATCTCAAGAAGCGAAGTGGCGTTGCGCGCGATCTTCGCAGTTTCTCCGGCGCCGAGCTTCAGGTCGAGCGCCACGTCGAGCATATCGACCAAGCGAGAGCGGACCGTCACCGCTTCTTCGTCTGGGGCTTCCGGGTCAACCTTCGGAAGGATCTCAAGGCTGCAGTCGCGAGTCGCGATAACGCCGACCATTTGAGAGGCGTGCAGATGGCCGTTGCGCTCATAGAGAATGTTGGAGCCAGCAGCATTCGCAAGTGGATGCGCACGCCCTGCTGCAAGCAACGCCTTCGCTTGGGCGCGTGTGACGTCGTCCGGACCGATCGCGACGCGGCCGTATTCGGTGATTGCGAACTCGCTCATTCCGCCGCTTGGGCTGCCGGCTCGACAAGGTGAACGGACGCGTCTGCTTTAACGCATCGGTCGTAAGCATCTTCAGCAAGCTCAGGTTGGATAACCCAGCTGTCTCGGACTTCCCCTTCCCCGAGCGGGTCCTTGATCTGCCTGCAGCCCAGGAAGCCGCCGCCCTTAGGTTCTCCCAGGACGACCGCAACACGCGACAGGTCCTCAAAGAAATATTCCTGCAGCAGCGGAATAATCGCATTTCGCATAGCCGCATCCACATCGTCACGGCTGCGGCAGTTGATGAAGTATGCGTGGCCAATCCGGTGCTCGCGATCGAGCAAGTATTCGATGCGATCGTTGATGGAGCTCAGGAAAGCTACCAGCGGCAAGCCCGTCGCTTCTTCCGCTTCCGCCAACAGTTGCGGTTCCGGAGCAACTTCCCGGAATTTAAACCGACGACGAAGGGCAGTGTCCAACAGAGCGATGGATCTGTCCGCCGTATTCATGGTGCCGATCAGGTGCAGGTTCAGTGGCAGCCCAAACATGTCGCGCGAGTAGGGCAGTCGGATGCGCAGTTCGTTGGTGGCGCCGATGCGCTTGTCAGGCTCAAGTAAAGTGATGAGCTCGCCCATGACCTTCGACACGTTTGCGCGATTGATTTCGTCGATGATCAAGACAAACTGATCCGGCGCCCCTCCACCTCCGCGCTGGCTTTCCACGTAACGCTCCAGCGCGGGGATGTTTAGCTCGCTCTTGGTCAGCAGATAGATCGTCTTTTGGCTAAACCTGGTTGACGAGATCTCCTCGACCGGCACTCCCGCTCGGTCCACCCAAAGCCACTTCACGGCGCGGCGGTGGGAATAGGTCCCATCGCCCCGCGGCTGATATTCGTAGTCACCCCAGACCTCACCGATGGCCCGGAATAACAGATTACCCTTCGACACGACGATGATGTCGCCCTGTTTCACCCAGTTTCTAAAAATGAACGGCATCTGCACCCGTCCGCTCATGGCGTTTGGTTCGGCACCTTCGATCTCGCCGTGCGCCTTTACCGCTTCAATGATCGCCTCTCGGTTTGCGAACCGCTGATCGCTCCAGTCGATGTCTCCAAAGCCAAGCAGGGTGTAACCGCCTTCAATTGCCTCTTCGAACAGGTGCGCGTCGTCAGGATTGGCAGCCTCACCGATGGACATCTTGAAGACCTGTCGGTCACCAATCGTGAACGCCGGCCCACCTGATCCGGTGCTAGTTTCGGCCCGTCGCGCCACCCGCCGCAGGACGCCCGCTTCTGCCTGCAGATGAAATCCAGCCGAGTTCTCGTCACCCTGAACCGGTCTCAAACCTTCGACGAACTCTTCGTATGCGTAGCTTTGGTGGAACGTCACAAATTCGATCCGCCCGGCCTCGGTCAGGCGCCGATACGCGGCCATAAGCTCCTCGCGATCACCCGGTATCTCCTCGCCGCAGAGCTTCAAAGCTTCCTCGGCCGTCGCAAAGGTTTTGCCGGTTCCGGGCGGTCCGTAGAGGATTAGGTTTGTCGGTTCCACGCTATAGTCTCCGGTCGGTTCCACTGCATTCCCGTCGATCTCGTCTGCGCTCAGGCGCTTTTGACACGTGACCCAGATGAAGCCCTGCACATCCCAAAGGTCACGGGGTTCCCAGCCCCACTTGTCGCGCATGACGCCTTCGATGGCGCGGGCGAGGGCGATCATGTTCTCATATTCCGCCGCACTGAGCGGGGCATTTGCGAAGGCAGATCGGCCCAACAGCATTACGCTTGCGTTGTGAAATGGCTGGTATCGCAGGGCGATCGCTTCAGCCGGTCGGACAAGGGCGAGGATTAGCGTTGGAATAATTCGGCTATCGCCATAAGGCATGCTTGCCTCTTGCCCGGCCGCGATGATGGGCCAAGCCGCATTGAGAAATATCTCCGTTGCGTTTCCAGGACTTTCGTCGCTTCTGGCGAGTATGCCCGCAGCCGTCTCGAGCTTGCCGGGATTGGCCGCTCGAACAGCCGTTAGGTGGTCATATGTCTTGTAGTAGCCCAGCAGATTTGTCGCTCGATCAGAGATGAGGTCGAGGAGAGTTCTCCCGAGCTCCTCATCATTCAGGTCTTCAGCATTAAAGGCACTGTTTGCCTTTTCCACGAGAGCCCGTTTGTAGGCGTCCTCCTCCATATGAAATGTGCTCGAGGTCTCCCCGAAGCTAGTGAAATCGGGATATTTCCGCGTGAAAAGATCGCGGAGCGCCTCAAGCGCATTCATATTGAGCGGCTGCTCGCCTTCGTGCCAATCCAGAAGAAGTTTGAGTTCGTTGATGTCCCGAAGGGTGATGAGCATAACCGGGCGCGGCTGGTTTCCCCGTGTGGCTCTGTGTTTCAGTCGCGTGGGCAAGTTTGAGTGACGAGCCTGTTCGGCATTGTATCTGCGGATTGTCCGGATAGGTGGCTCTAACCCGGCATCTTCGAGCCAAACCTGAGTGCCGCTTACGTCGCGCTGGAGAGCGATGTGACGACCGTCTCCGAGAGCGAAGCCGATCATTTTGTCACTGTCGACGATTGGGTCGCCGTAACGCTTCCGCAGCTCTGCTTCCGCCCAACCGTGCAGGGGCTCGCTAAGCTGAAAGCGAAATACTGTGGCCGAGCTTTGGTCCGCACCAATTCGTTCTGGCGGTGGGACGTCAGCTAGATCTTGGAACATCTTGCCGGCGAGTGCCTGGCAGATGTTCGGCCACGCTTGATTGAGTTCTAGCGCGCGGTTCACATCGCTAACGAGCACCTCAACGCTGTCGCGACCTTCTTCGCGAGCCTGCTCGATGTAATTCTCCAGGACATACTGGCGAATGCGATCGGCATCTTTCAAATTGCCGTGTTGCTCGCCACCAAGAAAGCGCCCGTATTGCGCGAGCCACGAGTTCCAATTCGAGAGCCGGTTTAGTGGCTTCTGCGACTCCGGCATGAGAATGCGGAACTCCTCTCCGCCCTCCTTTGCGCTCTGCCGGATCTGACGGATCCGTTCACGCAGCTGCTGAAATCGGTCATTCTCCCAAGCCTCGCCAAGGGTTGCGAAGTGTGACCCAAGCTCCGAGAGCTTCCGCTCAATTGTTTTGACCGCATGGACACGGGAATTGCGGCCAGCTTCAGTTTGGGCACCGCCCGCCTTCAGCCACTCCCGAAATTCAGCTTCGTTCACCTCAAAGTCCCTTGCCCGGCCTGAGTGCTATCGCGCTTGCTCGGCATATGCGCGCGCCCATGCAAGTGTGTTTACCATCCGCAGGTGCTCAACCGAGTTGGCGTCGAGCTGGAGCAGTCGCGGGTTCATGAGGACAATTCCCAGCGTCCTTGCTCGGCTGATCGCCACGTTCAGACGGTTCTTAGAATAGAAAAAGTCGACGTGTCGCGGCAGATCCTCCGGTGAGGATGTGGCGAGGCTGACGATGACAACCTCTGCTTCCTGCCCTTGGAATTTATCGACCGTGCCGATCTGCGCGCCGTCCGGTAGCCGCGACCGCAAAAGGTTCACCTGGGCGTTGTAGGGCGCGACGATCAGAATATTCTTCAACCCGATCGTGCACGTCTTTCCTTCCCGGTCGACGAATTTAGTTCCGATGAGCGCATCAATCAGATCACGAGCGGTGAGGGCTTCCTCCTCGCTCGATTGGCTGCAGCCTTCGTGTGTCATCTCAACGACGGAAATGCCGTGGCGCTTCAGGGCAGAATGGCTCGCATCCTGCAACAGGAGCTGCTGTTGATCGCAGTCTGCATGCGCTTTCAGACGACCGTCGTAGACCGCCTCCGAGATGAAGGTGCAGATCGACGGGTGCATGCGCCAGCTCGTGTCGAGGAGGATGCCTTTGTCGGGCGCGATAGTCGCGTCGCCCTGCAGCAAGTAGTCGAGCGCGGAAAGTCCGCTCTCGCCCGGATGCGCGCCTTGGATCGGCTGCGCCAGCTGCATCTGATCGCCCACGAGCACAATATTTCTCGTGGCGCCGGCCATCGCGAGCATGTTGCCGAGCGACACCTGTCCCGCCTCATCGACGAACAGATAATCGACCGCTCCGGCCATGTCCGGTCGAGCGAAAAGATAGGCAGTGCCGCCGATCAAGTCCCACCCGCCCATCTCGACCGCTTCATTGTCGATCGTATCGCCGATCAGGTCACCGTTCAGAAAGCTATCAGGGTCCTGGGCTGACGCCTTCTTAATTCCGGCAAAGTTGATCTTCTGTTCGTCAGCGATCTCCTCGATCTTTTTCAGCAGGTTGTTGATGGCCTTGTGGCTGTTCGATGCCACTCCGACGCGCTTGCCCGCCGCGATCAGCGCAAGAATAACGTGGGCGCTTGTGTAGGTCTTTCCGCTGCCCGGCGGACCTTGAATGAATAACAGGCTGTCATCCAGCGCGAGCGCCCGCAACGTGCAGGCGTCGACAAGGCTCTCGCTAGATTCAACGAGCGGTCCGCCGCTCCAGCCAACGAGACGAGGCGGCCGGCGCTCGAGTAGGTCAAGTATCGCCTTACTACCCTGGCCCGCGGCGAGCGCCGACGCGGTGCGGCGCAGGCCCGCTTCCAACGTTCTATCGTCAAGCGGCCAGCCGAGAATAATCGAACCATCTTCCGGAAACTGTTCCTCTCCTCGAAGCTGGCGCTTCACCTCAACCCAGGCCGCAGTGGTGTCGATTTCAACGATCTTGCCGAGCTTCATGCCACTTGGGGCGTGCAGCACTTCAGCACCGACCTTGAGCTTTGTTTCCTGCGGTGGGTAAGAATACCGGGCGACCATCGAGCGCTTTTCCTGCCGAAGCCATGCTGTTCCGCTCGGTGCCACACAGCCAATGCACTCAAGGTCATCGACGAGCTCGTGCGGTTCGGCTTCGCGACGATCGAACACCGCCCACTGTGCCGGTTTCTTTGCTCGCTTATGAAAGTCGACGAGTTGAACGAGGAGCTCGCGGACGTCGCTAGTCAGGTGCGACGAGTCCTGTATCGCCTGTCGAACGGCTTCGCGCAGCGCCTCCCGTTCATCGCGCTCGCTGACCTTAGCCTCGGTCAGCTGCGTCTGAGGCTCCTTCTTCCACCAAGGCAGATGATCGGGCCTTAAGGAAAGCAGCCAGTTCCGCAGCCCTTCCGTGTTTTCGCAGTCGACGCGGTTGTAGGCGAGAATGCCGTCGAGTAGCGCCTGCTCCCCGCTTTCCAACCAGCGGTGATATTGAACCACCGACTCCCCCGCCGCTTTCACATCTTCCTCGCGCTTCAGCGCGAAAAAATGTTCGAGCGTCTTGAGACTCATGTCACGTTCGGACGTGCGGATCGCCCGCCGCGACACCGAATAGAGGTCGACGAATTTCTCGGCGCGGAGCAGCGCGTCAACCTCGTCCTCTCGGCTTGCGAAAGCAGTCGAAAGCCGGCGCAGCACGTGAAGCTCGTAGGAGGCATAGTGATAAATGTGTGCGTTGGGATGCTCGGCGACGTGTGCGGTAAACCAGTCGACTACCGCCTCGAATGCCACCTGCTCCGCCCCTCGATCGTGAGCCCAATGATAGACGAACTCCTTCTCACCGGCGGCATTCCGGAAATGAACGCCCCATAGGTATTCGAGTCCATCCTCGTGCAGCGGATCTCCTTCCAGGTCGAAGAACAAATCTGCAGGATTGGGCTCGGGCAGGCGTAGGAAACCACGTGCGGGCTCGAACGGCAGCAGCTCGACCAGCGGGCCGTTGATGACGCCGCGCAACTGCAAGTCGGCCTGGGCTCGGAGTTTGTCGAACGTGTCGGGGGCCAGTTTCGGCACCAATGTCCCGGCTGGAGTCTCTGCCAACTGGGTGAGCGTCGAAATGCCGGCCGCTCTGAGCTTTTTCGCCTGCGAACGATCTAGTCCCGCGACACGGCAGAGGTCGTCGTTCCGCTCCCATTCCTCGGCACAAACTTCACGCCAGCCGCACAGTTTGCAGGCCGGACATGGCTCCGCTGAGGTTCCTCGCGCTCCGGCCGCGACGAACGCCAGATAACGTTCTTTCGAAGCGCCGATCGTGTAGTGGAAGTCCTTCGCCGCGAAGCTGTGCTCTTCACCATTGCCGAGGACCACATGGAGCTTGTCAGGTTGGCGTCCCTGCACGCCCTCAATCAGATCGCCGTAGAGGCCGAGCTGGACCAGATGTTTCGCACGCGGCTCGCGCGCGAGCTTCGTGTCTATGGGCTCATAGGACCAGCCAGTCAGCTCTGAACGCTCATCCACACGCCTCAAGAAGTCAGCGAACCCGTGCCAGGGACCGTTTAGGAACGCGGCCTGGTAGATGATCGGCGCGCCAGCCTGCATAGCCTCGATGGTCTCGTGGATGCGCTGCTCCAGCGGCCCTTCGTCCGAGATCTCGACGACGGTAGTTTGGCCCTTCAGCTGCTGAAGGTAAGTCCGCTCGTGCTCATTACCTGCTTCGGCTACGAGTTTCGCCTCATCGTCGTCGGGAGCTTGGTCTGGCAGGCACTCAGGATCGCGCATCTTGCGGAAGGAGAGTGACACCGCGTGGGCGCAGCCCAGGTAGGCGTTCAAGTCCGACGCCGAGTGCAGCAGGTTGTTGTTAAAGCTACGCATTTACCCCCGCAGGAAGGGTAGAACGCTTCGGCTCCGTTGGCCAGCCTGATCAGAATGAGTGCGGTCAACCGCAGCCCAAATTGCTGCTACGAAAAAGCAGTAGGCAAGATGCAGCAGACGGGATGCGACTTTGGCGGCCTCAGCCACCCCGACGCCAGCATGGATTTCAGTCTGATAGCAGATTTCTCGCCATCTGCGGTGAGCTCCACTTCGAACATCGGCTCGTGCGGGAAACGAGGCGCATAGTGTTGAATTGCCATTGCGGCGAGAACTGCCGGACCAAACTGACGTTTGAGGATTTGAAAGCTGTGGTAATAGTCTGCCTGAGAGTCACTTAAGGTAGTGACGTTAAAGTAGGTGATCCCCGCCGCGATCATGATTGATTGCAGGGCCGGCAAATCGCCACCGGCCGCCGAATTGTCCAAAAGGCTGCTGGGGTTGACAAACGATGCGTGAAAATCTCCCGACGGAATACCTACGCGGAAGCCAAACTCGTTCTCTTCGGGTCGACCGAACAGAATGCGTGTGTTTACGATGATCAACCCGTTTGAGAATGGAACGGCGCTCAATCTGTAGCCGATGCCGTCTTCGCACGTTCCCTCGAGCCATGCCCCGATCGCCTCAGTCAGTCCCAGACCCAACAACAGGTCATGAACCTCGGTGTGGATGAGGTCGGCAAAGTGATCGTTATCGATCTCACTCCGCTCGTAGACCCTTTCCAAGAGGTGCTGCGGAAGAACGAGTCCTCCAGTCCCGTATCCCAACCTCGATTTCCGCAGCTTCAATTCAGCACGACACGTCCGCAGAACAACGGCCTCTTCGCGAAAGGTGTTTCCCGCGCCCGAGCGAGAGGGCTGGCCCAAACCAATTGGCTCCATGAAGTAGCCCGACACGATGCGCCTTTCGCGTTGGGGCAGACCTCGGGACCCGTGGACGTGCTGTTCGCCGATCCCAAAAGCCCCGTTGGCACTTATGCAAGATTTGTATTCATCTGCGAGCTCCGCGAGATTGTTCGGGCGTAGCTTGCCCCTCTCGTAGGCTTCGCACCAAGGATCACAGAAGTCGTGCGCGGTCGCTCGCATCAGCGAAGCTGCTGACTTTGCCTGCCTTCTGAAATAATTTCGGACCGCATACCGCGGTGGAATGTAGAACTCCTCAGGCGCGTCCGGGCCCCCATCCTGCATGACACCCAGTTTGCATGAAGCGAGGATTTCTACAAAGCGTTCACTCGGACGGGCTTCCATGAAAGGCGAATTTTTTAGACTGGCACTCCGAACACAATGAGCACCTATGACTGCCCGCTCTTGGGGCTCCTTTTGGGGTCAACGGTCAGTTCTCGGAGAATTTGACAATCATTCTCGCCGCTTAGAAGCTAGGTTAGGAGTCCTCCCGCTCCGCCACATTTCGTTACGGATCGTTCGGCGCCACTCTGTCGTTTTGCCAATGCAACGACGGAGGCGGCTTTGGACATCACCGATATCATCCTCGACCATCACGACGAGCAGCGGCGGCTG